>Ga0163217_1112798_pt1 | contig 13261 bp, 16 predicted proteins | sample SynspAceP_FD_185933 | JGI IMG/M metagenome (GOLD analysis project Ga0163217, IMG submission 185933) | Saline lake microbial communities from Ace Lake in Antarctica - Synechococcus sp. Ace-P (PacBio error correction) | ecosystem: Environmental > Aquatic > Non-marine Saline and Alkaline > Saline ...
AAAAAACAAAACCAAAAAGGGGGAAGTATGGAAAAGAAGGGGGAAAAAGAAAGAAAAATAGGGGAAAAGGGAGAATTTTTAAGCGGTAATCCAAAAGTAAATCCACGAAAATCCCCCCCCCCCCTTGTCCCGCAACACACTGGGGTAGCGCATCGAGATATTCGGCCCCGGCCAGACGCCCCCGAAGGCCCTGGCACGCTGGAGGGCCAAAAAGGAGCAGCCTCAAAGGTACGACACTGGAAGCCCGGTCCCAGACCGGTAAAAAACTGGAAAAGAAGAGGAAGGCAAAACCCCTGGGTGGGAAATGATCTGTTGTTTCAAACGCAACCCCTGGGTTTCCCAATAACCCGTCCCCAAGCCCCACGCAGCTGATTTTCCCGCAACTCCTTTGCAACGCCGCCTTGTGGCCTCTAGGCGCGGTTTTGACTATAGATAGCGTTTTCGACAAAACGATCACAGTCACCATTGTCCAATCTGCCCCGCCTCGATTTCTTGCCGCCTGCCCTCCGCCCAGTGAACTGTCGGCCTGGGCTTTACAGGCGCGCAGCGTCCTCGGCATCCCAGCGGCCCGCGCATGAAAACTTCGCGGGCATGGCGCCTTTGATTGCGCGCCAGCCGCAAACGGAAAGTAAAAGCTGTTTTGTTGTGCTCGGCAACGCCCTGCAAGCACCCGGGCCGGAGGGTCAGCGCGGGGGTTCTCCAGCCTTGCCTTGCGCTGGAGCGGCCAGGCTTGTCGGCTTACTAGGCCACTGGAACCTGGTGGCTGGTTATCCAGTCAAGGTTCGTCGCACTGGCGCGATATCCGGTCCAGGCAGGTGCCAAGACCCCCATTCCTTGAGAATCGCGGGACTGTCCCGTTTATCAAACTCACTGCAAGCCCGGCTTTTTCGCGGCCCACGGCTTGACCTTTGCCAGAGCGAAAGTTATCCCCGTCTCGGTAACATAATTAACCCTCTTTCCGTCAGCGGCGGGCTTTCTGCAAAGGCGCAATTAGAGCAGATAAGTCTTTGAGAAAACGGGCGCTGGCCGGCTCTATGCCCAGGGGCACGAGGGATCGATATCCATCGCAGCGGCCACTGTCAATATCATTCCACGGGTCCGCGTGACGCCAAAGGGCGTACACGCGCTTCTCTGCCACTGCGCGTCCACGCGCCTTGGCCGAATCGGGCTGTAGAAACTCGTTTTCGATCTGCAGCAGGTTGGTATGTGAGTTGCTGCCAATTGACCTCTGGGCATCATGCGTACCCAACTGGTCGTAGCCCTTGCTAAACGGCAGGCTGATCGCCTCCTGCCATGCTGCGATGTAACTGTCGAGGCTTTGTTGTAGCAAAACGTGATTCAGGCCGACTGGCGTTGTTGTTGTATGCCCAGGTCGCTCATGGCGCATGCTGGTGGCGTGGTGGCAGGTACAGGCTCTTCTCGTCCCAGCGGGCCAACAAGCTTGTGATTCAACTGCCCTTGAAGGAGGTTCGCGCACACGGCGGAGAGGCCACCAAACAGATACATCAGCAGCCAGGCATAAGCGGCGGTAAGTTACGGGATCAGATCCATATTAGCGCTCTGACTGAAAGTCCTGCGCCGAGCGCGTAAAATCACCCGCCTGCTCCTGAACACCTGCCCAGAGCGGCGCAAGGCCAGGGAAAAAGTTGTAGTGAATACCGGCAATACACTGCATGCCTTGCCGTAATACGAATCGCCAAGCCACGGCGTACAACATAGCTTGAGCAAATTGCCCGACGATTGAGGTGCCGTACATGCAATCGGATGACGGCATTCCACGCGGGCACTTTGCAGGGCATGGATTCGTCCACAGCAGTTCCATCATCCACTGGGCTGTAAACGAAAGCGGTGGTACGTCCAGATGCTCGAACAGGGTCTCGAGCTGGTACTGACCGGGGTGATCAGCTCAATCAGCGCTTCGGAAATAATCGTGGTGATGGTCGGATGGTCAGCGCCGAGCCCAGTGCCAGCGGGTGGTGCGCTGGTCGCTAGAGCTCCCTGAAGGGCGTCGTCGCAGGCTTCTTTCCTCGATACCTTATGCCTGACAGCCATTAAGCCGTTCGCTGATAGATCCGGTTGTGAAACAAGAGCTGGAGGTTGCTGCTAAACGTTGGTGGACAAGGTTGCCACTCCTGAAGCTGTCCGGCCGGCGGCGCTAGATGCGGCCAGCGGTTGAACGTGAATTAGTAATGAATCAGATCCGCTGCGAAAGTGCCACAGCGCCTTTGGCGACGCAGGAACATCCTTCCCTGCCCATATTTCCCCATCGACAAACTCACGTTGCGGGTAACGCCGCAATGTTACGACCTTGCCGAAGCATTCCCAGTTCGCCGCCGATCAACCGCACGGGTTTAATTGATCTAGCACTCCACCTGTAGCATGGATTCAATGTGTGTCGCAGCACGATGAAAGCGGCAGCACGCCATCGGCCGAATCCAGCAGGGAGAAAATGACCCCGGCCATGCACGCTCGCTGCGGTAAGTCCATTGAAATGGGATCCTTCGCTAATTGGCAGCAGCAAGGTGCAACAGGCCCTTCTCCAGCCGACTTTGAATTCCACACAACAGCTTTGCGTTAAATGGGCTCATGCGGGTTCCTCGGCGATCTTGCTTGCAGTTCGGGTGTTGGCTCATGGTCAGCGTTTCCTTAGGTCTTTGCATTGGGCGAACAGGTTGGCAAAGGTAACCACCGCCGGCGCTGGCCCGCAGCCAAGTAGCGGCGGATTGACCTTGCGTCCCCTGGAATCTTGGCCCTGAACTGTTTGCCACGCCCCTGCCCCTACCGCCCGCGCTCACCCTGTGGCCGCGCTGTTTGCCGCCGGCCCTTTTCATCGGCCGCGCCGGGCTCCATCGGAACGAGGCGCATGGTCAGTGCTGAATGCGGCTGGGGCGGGGGATATCCACCGCCATCACTTTTGACGCGAACAATATCGCCAGCCTTGACCATCACATCAAACGCGGGTCCTTGACGAAAGTTTCGCTGAGCATGGAGATATGCACAGGCCGTCACTGATGCACGCCGATATCAACAAAGGCACTCCAAAGGTTCGCAACATTGCTGACGACCGCTCGTCCAAACTGCATACCATGGCCTGAGGTCGGCGAATGCTCTCGAACGCGCCTTCCTGGAAGGTCGCGGCCTTGAACTCCGGACGTGGGTCACGGGCGGGTTTTGGTCAATTCCTTGAAGGATATCGGTAATGGTCGGGATGCCGAAATGCTCATCGGTATAGCGCGACGGCTCAAGCTGACGCAAGAAACGCCGAATCACCGAACCAGGCTGCGAATATCCGCGCCGTCTGGCTGGCAATACGCTCAACCAGCGGATATGGCCCTCGGGGTGCACTGCCTGGAAGCGTCCAGTGATTGGCTGCCATTTCATCACCCGCAAAAGCCCATGCGGCTTGTTCAAAAGGTCTGTCACCCAGGCGGCGACCTTGAGCAGTTCGCGGCGGCTGCGAAGGCACCGTGCTGATTCGCTATAAACGACGACATGTTCTGCGCAATGCTCGGGATTCAACCCCTGATACCCCGTGTCAACAGGGCGCAGAATGGCGGTGTTCAGGTCCCACGGCCAACAGCGTTCACGCAAAGTCCTTTCGGGACCACCGCATCCACAGGCTGCTGCGCCATTGACCTGCGACCACGTCATGTTGGTAACTGGCCCACACCGATTGATTCGGATCGATCTTCACGCAAGCTCGGCCCAGTGGATCCCTCAGCCGCCGCGATGGACACCGCGCCGCGGAAGGTCACATCCAGCTCGGAATATCCTTGGCGGCCAGTTCCGAGGCCTGACCTACACCTGAGGCACCCGCCTCCGAGAACATGATCTTCTGCAATCGGCAAACTGCGGGCAGAGCTTGAAGCAGCTCGCCGGCACAGTTTGTCAGTCTCGGCGCGAAGCCGTACCGTTGCGAATAGCCACCAGGGTCACCGCTGTGTTTTTTGCCAGTCCGCCAGCCACGCCCAGGGACTCGTTCCCACTTGGTTGCGGTGGGGCATGGGGGAAGAATACGTAATGTGGGATCTACCTAAGCTTTGCCGGTGCAATCCCACGACCACCACCTTAACTCGCCGGTACGCATCCCGGAATCCAGACCCAGTGTCACCCGTGCCCGGCAGGGGCTGACAGCAGCAGATCCTTGAGGTTTACTGGCGAAAACCCGGATCGCCTCGTCTTCAGCGCTTCGCGCAGATTCACCCCCACAACCTCGGTCTGCCAGATGCCCAGCAAGCTTGACCCGCAGTCCAAGCGCAACCACCTCGGCCAGCCACTTGTCGCCGCGCGGCCTCTGCGCGAATGCCGACCGCCTTGGCGTATCATGCCCTTCACAGGGATGCGGCAGCCCCGGCTGGCGCCCTCGGCTGTTCACCCAGCTCCAGAGCAATGCCAGCATGCCCTCGTTACGGGCCGCGCAGAATCGCCAAGCGCGAATTGACGGCACCTTGCCTCAGGGCTTGCGGAATAGTCGAAATAATCTTCGGAATTTTGGCGCCGGTCCTGCTCTTTGGCCCGCACCCATTTGAGACAACCGGCGGCCGTCTTCACGCAGCGCCTGACGCAATGTTTCGAGCATGGGGGCTGGCCCTGCTCTCGCTGAAGCGTCCAGTCAGAAAATGATTTGGCGCCATCATAGGGCTGCTTTCGTATCGCAACGCCTTTCTCGGCATCGACATAGCCGCTGCGGTCCTTGCTCAGGATTCAGCGCCGGATCATCAACAGCTGATCGGCCAAGCGGCTTCCGAGCCGGCCTCTATAGCGATCTGGCCCTTGGTACGGGCGTTTGGGTCTTGTACGCAGGTCAGATCTTCCAACCGGGTCTTGGTCTCGGCATCGCCCAGCGCGATGTCCCGCTCCAGCTCGCGGTCAGCTATGCCCTGCTCGGTAATGCTGGCAGAGAATCGCGTGGCGCCGGTCCTTCGATTTCACGCAGTAAGCGCAGGCGCTCCTTCCAGATAACGCAGTTGGTATCATCGCAGCTGCCGGTCCACCTCTTTAAACGGTAAACTGGGCAATGAACGGCACCTGGCGCCCTCATCAAGCAGTCTGACGGTGGCGTCCCGACCTGGTTCCGGCGAACTCGCCAGTTTCGCTGCGATCGCGCGAGGCAATAATTCCATACTGAAGTAAAAGCAGATCAAAGTTGGCAGGCCGGGCAGTATACCGACAGACACCCGCTTGGGCGGCTGCGCGAGACTGGCCAAGGGGCTTGGCCTAAGGGGCTGGCCTAAAAGCTCGAAAAACTTTACAAAAGAAACCTCTTGTAACAATGCCTGGAGCACTGACGCAGGCCGCTTCAGCCACAATGCTTACAACTTGAACAAGGTGAGAAAGCGCATGACAGCGGAAGGCGAAAAATCTGATTGTTGATGACGATGTTCGATGCGCAGACTGCTTTGAGCGCTTTTTGACTGAGCCAGGGTTACCGGGTGCGCGTGGAAAACACCGAGCAGAATTGGACCGTCTGATGGCCGCGTGAGCTGTATTCCCCTGATTCGTGCTCGACCTGATTGCTGGCCCGGCGAAGTGGCCTGACCGCCTGCAAGCGCCTGCGCATCAGAATACACGCCGATCATCAGCTGACCGCCAAGGGCGATTAGCCAGCCGATTCTCGGCCTGAACAAGGCCGCGATGAATTAACCTGCCAAGGCCGTTCAACCCCCGTGAGCTGTTGCACGTATCAGGCCGTGCTGCGTCGCCAGGCGCCTCAAAAGTGCCCGCGCACGCCGGCGGCGAAGACGAAGAAAGTTCCCTTCGGTGAGTTTTGTACTCAGCCTGGCCACTCGTGAACTGCGCCGGGCGATAGAAGTGCAGCAATGGCTGCACCGGTGAATTTGGCCGTCCTCAAAGGCGTTGGTAAACAGCATCCCGCGAGCCGCTGACCCGCGACAAACTGATCAACCGGCCCGCGCCGCGAGTGGGATGCGCTGGGCGTTCGATCGATGTGCAGATCTCGCGCCTGCGCCGCATGCTGGAGCCCGATCCGTCAAACCCGCGCAATCCATAACCGTGTGGTGTGGCTACGTCCTTTTGTGCCGACGGCAAGCATTCGTGAAAGGGGGCCCCTGGCGCATCCCTGCGCCACGTAGCTTCTTGCTCGCACTATCGCTGCTGGTGGGTTACTAGGTCCACCCTGTTCTCCAAGTTGCTTCACCATTCTCTAACCTGATGAGCAACGAGGACCTTCCCTAGTGATCGCCATACAAGGCACGGCAACCGCGAGTCTGATCGGCTCGTAACTGGCAGCCGGCCCGGAAACTCCGCCCGACATTGAAAAAATGACCGGCAATTGACCCTGGTAACCTGCATTACCAGGTGCCGCGCGGCGAAAGTTCACTGGCCCTAATACCCGGCCAATCTTTACCAATCAACTGCGGCCGCCGATGGGTGGAGCCGCACCGAAGTAAACGCGTGCGCATTCAGGGCGAGCCGTCGATCTGGGTGCACCAGCCCGGATATCAGATCAACTGGCTGAAAGTTTCCCGCTCTATGCTCACCCCTTGCGCCGCAGCCGTAAATATGGATGGTGTGCTCTGGTTCCTGGTCATCGGTATCTTTCCGACGGCAGCTGCATGGATTTTCCGTGCGCCAAGTTGAACAAAAACCCTGAAAACAAGCTTGAGCATGCCCCGGCGTATCGGCAAAGGCCTAAGAGCGTGCGCCTGCCTGGATAACCAGTTGCCCGGCGGAAATAGCCAGGTCTACCGCCGCCCTTCAACCAGATTTGGCCCATGATGTCGAAAACAGGCCAACCGGGATCGCTCAATTTGCTGGCCGGCGTCTCTCAATGAACCTGCCGCACCCCCCTCACCCGCATCGCTATCCACCGAGCTGCTGTCGGCTGCCGAACCCGGAACCTGAACCGAAGCATGATTGCGGGATATCGAGATATGGAACGCGATTCTCGATCATTTTCATGCCTTCATGCGCGATGGCAGCAACCGAGGCCATTGGAGCCGAGGAATATCACGAGCATTATTCGGGAGTGGTCGCGCCCTTTGAACACCGTGAGGGAAAAGGTCGTCTGTGTCTGAGCCGGTCCGCACATCAACTGAGCGCTATCGATAAGCGGGTAATGACCACTTGGTCGACAACGCGCTCTAATCCCACGTGCAGCGGCATCGAGTGTGTAACCTGATGTGACCCGGGGCAGCCGCCAAGCATACCTTGTGGTCGCAGTGCTCGACCGCGGCCGGGAAATCGACCGACCGAATGTGAGTCGCTGTTTTGTGGCCCTTTAACCCGTGGTGACGGCCAGAAACAACCAAGGGCAGGGCCTGGGGCTGGCTATCGTCCAAACGCATCGCCGAGGGCCATGGGGCGACGTCCAACTACTCAAACCGCAGTGGTGTCGCCCGAGGCCCGGCTCATCTTTCCGTCTGTACGACGCGCGAGGTTTGGCTGTATGGCTACGCGCCTTCAACCCCTGCAGCAGCCCGGCCTCCCCAGCGGCCATCTCGATGGCCCTCCAGAATCGGGGATCATCAGCAATTCAGTTCATGGCCAGTTGCACTGAAAAACTGCGCCTGATGTAATGCCTTGGCTCACCCTCCTCAGTGATCTCGCCCGCAGAACCTTGCGTGAGCGCGGAATACTCCACAACCCGCATACCGAATAAAAATGCACGCCCTCACCGTTTCACCGATGGGCATTCATGATCAGCGGTGGCCGGCTGGGCGTCGCCTTGCTGTCCGCAGCCTGGCCGAGCAGCCGATAGGGGTCGACCAAGCGCACCTGCTGATCCAAAACGCCAGCCGCGTCACAGCCGAGAAGCAGTTCGGTGCACCCCGGCTTGTCCGGTTAATGCGGAAGCTGACACACAGTTCGGCTACCGCCACGTTATGCAGCAGAAGTCCCCTTGATGCGGTGTAAGCGGGACAATCAGCCCGTTTTCAGGCTTTCCAATGGGCATCTGAATGCGCATTCCTGCTTGAAAATATTCTCAGCTCGCCCGCGGCTCGGCTAAAAGCGGCCACCGGCCATTCCCCTGAGCAACCAGGTTTTGTACGCCGCGCCAACGCCACCGAATCCGCCTGGCGACTGCTCAGACCGGCTGTCCGCACTGCTGTCAGGCAAATGACCGCAACGGCGGCAACTCAAGTGGGTTCCCTGGAGTCCAAGACCTCGAAATACCCTGGTGCCGCAGGCGCTCGGCAGGCGGATACACCGTCTTCGCCCAATACCCGCTGAAAATAATCGCGCCAATGCTGGGGCCAAAGGTGTCGCCCACACTGATCGAGCAGTGTTTTCTAATCGACGCGAAAAAGCCGGGCCATGGTGCGTCACTGAGCTTTGAACCCGGCCTTCGGGTGAAACAGCAGTCGCGCTTGATCGGCCGCGACCAGCAACGTCACCATCATGCAGTTCGGTACCCGCTACGCATTGATGATCCACAAGTCGTTTCTGCCGGCCAATAATGCCTGGCAAAATCGCTCCACTCGAAAGCCAGGCATCACATGTGGCTGGGTCGTAGATAAAGGCCCACTGCAAATCAGCCGGCAGTATGCGAGAAAAGGTCTTCACTGACGCCGCGGGGCCCGCCCAGCGAGGCGGCCAGTAACCAACGCAGCGGCAGGCCCGACCTGACGCTACAGGAATCCTCTGTATCAACCGGCGGCCAGCATGCTCGGCAACTGCCCACCGAAGACCGGGCCCATCAGCGGCAGTAATTTTGTTATACAAACGCCGCCTTCCCAAAACGCGGGTAAAATCTTCGCTGTCGTCGGGCGGATCTCGCCGGCGCCCAACAGCCTGGCACGCGCGCTGTGCTCCAGCAACCAGTCCCGAAGAAGCAACCACTCTTCCGGTAGTTTCAAGCAACAGACATCGGTAACTGAATAGCGGCCAGGCCCCTGACAATCACAGCCGCGCGGGTCATCGGCGAAAACCCACTCTGTAGCCAAAGAGGCTTGAGCCACCTCGGTCAACAAGCGGCGCTTGTCCGGGTTGCCGGCCAGCAGCCCGATAGCGGGCGCAACGGCCTTCAAGCACGAAGCTTGAACCAGTTTTGCCCTATCGTCCTCCAGCAATTGGGCTTCCTGATAGGGCCTTTGTGCCAAAGTAGTCGTTGACGCATCAACCCCGCGCCCGTTCACGGTGTTTTTCCCGGTGCGCGAGGTAATCATGATGATCGGCAGATCCCATCAAACGCCCTCGTCATGGCGCACCCAGGTGGCCCCTCGAAATCCATCCATGGCGCGGCATTTTCGATATCCAGCAGCATGATATCCGGGTGGTAAAATCGTCCTGCCAAGCGGGCCGATGGCTTCAACCCCACTCCTTGGGCGGTGATCACCTCCATAGCCTGGCCGCTCCCCCCAGAAGCCGCGAGGTGACCTTGCGCACAGTGATCGAATCATCGACGACCTATGACCAGCGTCGACGCTCGGCTTTCCTTTCTCGTCAGCGCCATAGCGCGCTCGGCGGCTCAGACGCTGTGATGACTTGGCAGCGCCTGCTGCCGCGAATCACTGCCGACAGATCCAAGAGAATCACCACCACGCGGGCCGTCACCGAGAGATGGTCGCTCCGGCAAATCCCCGCACTACCGCAAACTGCTTACCAGGCCTTTCACCTACGATTTCGCGGAGCCGGCCAGCGCATCTACCTGAACGCCAGCCGTGTGATCGCCACCACGAACCAGGATCAGACGGCAAGCGCAGTGTGTGGGCCGCTCAAGCGCCGCTGTTGCCCGTGTCACCAGCAGCGTCACCGAGGTAGCGCAGGTCATAGCGCTTGCCGGCCAATATCGAACGGGCGGCGCGTCAGCGAATAATAGGCCTCCAAGCTCGTAACTGGAAACGCGCACAGATGCTTCAATGGTATTCAAGCGGCGATCGCGTAACAGATCGTTCCCGGAAATACACCATCAAGCGCGCGGTTGACCGACACAGGTAAAACGCAGGCGAATAATGAATACGCTACCCTGGCCGGGCTGGGTATCTCAGGCTCAATGCTGCGCCCAGTTCTTGACCTCGCTTGACCGACGTCATGCGACCCCACGGCCCGGAGATCTGGGTGAATCGTTGTTTCGGCGTGGAGAAGCCAGCTTCAAGAAATGAATTGCAGAATTTCCTGGTTCGGTCAGCTTCGGCATGCGGCATCCATCAAGCCCCGCTCGATCGCCTTTGCGCTTGACCTGCGTCGAATTGATACGGCGCCATCAAGTCGCCACCGCAGTACGATCTCGCCACCCTCGCGGTGCAGGTCAATGCGGGAAATGCACTTCCTCCGGCTTACCGCCAGAGGCCTCGCCGCGCTGTTTCCGGAATTTCGATACCATGGTCCACCGCGTTACGCAGCATGTGCTCCACGGCCCGATCATGCGTTCAGTTACGCTGCGTCCATTCTTCGCCGTCGGCGTTACCGATATCCAGCGTGACCTGTTTTGCCCAGCTCCCACAGCGACCCTGCCGGATCCGAACCCAGCCGCATACGCTGGCAGCAGGCGATCAAAGGGCACCATGCTCGTGCGCAATTCAAGCCCTCCTGCAGCTCGGTATTGACCCGCGCCTGTTGTAAACAACAGGGTCTCGCATCATCGCTCTTGGCGCCATGGGTTTCCTTCAGGTCGAGCAAAATCCGACGCTGATTCGATAGCAGCGAACACGAAAAGACAGTTGCTGCAGCTGCGAATAAACGTCCACTCTCCCAAAAGCGAATCAAAATTCTTCGTAACCGCCTGCTCGATTTCTTCCTGTGCCGCGACAGATCGCGCGCTGGTTATTTTCCAATATCCAGCCGCCCGTAGCTGGTCGCAGTACCCGTTCATGGTGGCGTCCACTCGCTCAGGTAAATTGCCTCAGTATCTGTTGGAACCCTGCTGCGTCGATAACGCCCGCGGAAAATCGAGGTTTCGCCCGCCAGGTTTGACCACTCCTCAAACGCTTTGGCAGATGACCTTGAACCCGTCCTCCTGCCCCGGGACACCCGATTCTGGGTGTCCCGTTCGCCGGCTTCGCTGCCTGCATGGCGTCCTGAAGAATGCTTTTACCTGACCAAGGTTCTGGCTTGGCGCAGTACTGGCCGCTACCTGAGTGCAGGCTTCCCGGGTCGGGGCAACCACCACAGGCAAGGCGGCAATGCTCCAATCTGCCAAGGCCCCACGTCCATGCCGCCGCCAAGGCCTTCCATGGTCGTCAGCAGCGCATCAGCCTTTCTTGCCCAGCGCCCTCCAACTGCATACCCTGCATCTGCAAGCGCGGCTTTCCAACTCCCGACCTGGTTGCCAGTGTGTCTGCCCGCCATGCGTGCGCCTTTGCCCTTGAGGTCTGCCCGAATCAGCAAGATCCGCCGCAGCGCCGCTGTCCGTTTCACGGCCGAATCAGCAACCCGTGCAGGCGCCATAACTCGACGCTTCTTCATGGAACAGTCGCCCAGTAGCGGGTCGACCGGGGCTGGCGCTGCAGGTTCCGGGCCGGCAACGCTGTCGGTTGTTCGATCTCGGGCTCGACCTGGGCCACTTCCACGGCAATTGCGGCGGCAATCCGCCGTCACGAAAGCTCTTGATAGCGTCAATCAAGTCCTTGCGCCGTCACTGATGACGCGCGCCGCGACCACACCCCGCTTCTACCATCTCCGCGAGCTGTCGTTGCAAAAGCAAATGCAGCAAATCATTGAGGCCAATCGCTCGGCGCATAACGCGATCGGGCAAGCCCCTCGTAGAAGGAATTCCAGCTCGTGAGGCCAGATCGCCTATTGTGGGGATTTCGGCCATCACCGTGCACCGCCTTGAGCGTATGCAGGTCACGGCTGCAAGTATTCCAACCCCAGGCTGTTTGCCGTATCGGCAATCCACTGCTGCGGCTGGCCGAGGCTGTCGATAATTCTCCGCTGGGGCTTCCTCGAGGAAATGATTTTTCCACAAACTCGCATCTGTGACCGCATCGCGCGAATTCCAGGTGCCGCGCCGCCGGGGAAAGCAAAGTCCGGCGTCGCAGAGCAGCCTTGGTGTCTGGGCTCTGCGGGCAAGCAGTGGCGCGGCAATCAGCAATCTTCGCCGACCGGAGGGAATATGCTGTGCGCCCGCCACCCTGATCCATCAATTCCGATCAGCCGTTCAATAGGCCGCGGCGCCAGGGCGCTAAATACCGCCTCGTCCAGACTGACGCGCTCGCTGACTCAGCGCTTCATGCACGTCCTCAAGGCACAGGCTCAAGGCTTCGATCTGCGGCAGATCCACTTTCCACCGCGACGTCTGCGAGGGCGCGAAAGACTCTGGCGCAAAACCCTGACTATCCAAGCTCGACAGCCTGAATCCCTGCTAGGCGCGCTTTGCAGCACGATCTGCCGCATCCATCAGTTGTCGATGCCATCGTTGAGGAAGATCGACAGCAACTGAACGCTGCCTGCCCGTTACTGGTTTCACTGCGGCCGCTGTGCCGGGTCCGCGCAGGCCCTGCTCAGCACCAGTCTCCAGACGCTCAAGGGAGCGCTCGGTTCCGGAATACTACTGCGCTCTGGCGTGGTATCCAGTTGCTCGATACCGGCCTGAAACAGCTTCGACAGCCCTCAAGCCAGCAGCTCGACCAGCGGCCTGCTCAACGGAAATCAGATTGGCCTTGAAGTCCTTGGCGAGCGCTCCAGCGGGTGGCAATATCGCAATGGCTAATCCTGCCTGTGCGCACTGCCTTTGAGTGTAATGCAGGGCGCGTGCAGAGAGTCGCTGAATGGGCGCGCAAGGGCCCTCGCAAACATGTGGGCCGAAAAGGCGTTGATCTTGTTTCAATATGCGACTGGGTTTCGTTGCGGAAAAAATCTCCAGCAATACGGGGTCCAGGCTGCCTGTCCGCTAGCGCAGCCTGCCGCTTGCGGCGCTTGGCGCGTCGGGCTGCCAGCTCGGCCCTCTGGCTCGTATGGCAACCTCGGCTTCCGACTTCGGCTCAATTGACTGAGCAGGGTCGGGCTCATGCTTCAGACTCGGTCTGCGGACGCCTCGTCCAGCTCGATATCGCGTTCGCCGTAGACGGCTCCATGTCCTCTCTGGGCTCGAGGGCATATCCCACCGACTCAGCCTCAGGCTCTATACTCAGACCAACGCCAACTCAGTTGCCGTCAGCGTCATCTAGCCGCCTCGTCAGCCATTGGCTCGGCAGATTCCGCGTCGCGTTATCCATATGTCGCCGCGAGTCAGCTCTGCATCAAAGGTCATCAACCTCGCCACCGACACAAGTGGGCTCACCCCGTCAAATCTCTACCAGCAGCTCATCACAGACCTCACCCCTGGGACAAGTCATCTGGCAGGGCCCCCCCCACCACC
>Ga0163217_1033365_pt1 | contig 13260 bp, 7 predicted proteins | sample SynspAceP_FD_185933 | JGI IMG/M metagenome (GOLD analysis project Ga0163217, IMG submission 185933) | Saline lake microbial communities from Ace Lake in Antarctica - Synechococcus sp. Ace-P (PacBio error correction) | ecosystem: Environmental > Aquatic > Non-marine Saline and Alkaline > Saline ...
ACACAACCCGAACCTACCCATACCAATCTGTGGCCCAGTCACACTTCAGACAATGAAACTATACAATCAAATTTCAAATTCTTGCAACCGCACTATCGCTATCTGCACACAAAGACTAATTAATTTTTAGTGATACCATACTGATGACCAACGCGAAATGCCACGTAGCCCTAGGTCGAAACACCAAAATTCCAACGGGTTAGTTTTTTGCAAGCCATGATGGTAATACCCATCTGCAGAGCAATAACACAAAAAAACGCTATTCCAACTTTGATCATATCTAACGAGAGATTCAGACGGTAATTATTCTTGTGAGCTTAATGCGCGACTTCGCTTCTCAAAAATTTATTTACCCTACATAATATCCCTTTGGGTATGGTCATAGATTCGCCGACTACTACAATGTATCTGGCGAAAAGGAAATAATTCATGACATACCTATTAAAGATGGCATTTGTAAACACATGGCAGGTTTTGAAAAGAACATAGAACGAACTTAACACTAAAGTCCAAAAAACTCCCTATCGTTATTTTGATGATTTGGGGTCATACTGGGGCCCTAAATAAGCGGTAGTTGGTACGGCCCCTCCGCGAACAAAAAATGACGGCGAAAACTCTGGCGGTAGTATGTTTACATTATGTACACACGCAATTAACAAAAATGCAGCTATTGCTTTTAAAAGAAATTTGGGATAACCAAACTTCGCTAGTATAAGTCAAAACCGTGCAAGAAAAATTAAAAAAATCTGGTTTATGACCTTTGTTTTGGATATATGGAAAACAAAAATTTTTTGCCGAACGGCCAGATAGAGACTATTCTATGACGCAGCACACTCAATTATCATGGGCCATATTGAACGATGCTATTCACGAAAGCGAGCCACAAAGAGCGACTTCCATTGATTATATACAATATTTGAATGACGATAACAGAATTTATTTACAGGCTCTGACCCTATCTATATCCGAGTTTTACGCTATTGTGGAGGCGTTAAAGGAAAGTGAGGAGCCCCAGAATTGTGAACGATGTTGCCGCAAACCTAAAAGCCATGGAGAAAATGATTGAAGTGATGAATATGACATCAACTACTTTTAGAGACGTTTTGAAAAGTAATTGAGAAACCTACACGTGTTCAAGTTCAAGGACCCATTGGAGTGCCACCTGCTTATTTTCTATATTTAACTTATCGTAGCTGGCATTCCCAATCCGTGGAAGAAATGATTTTTGAAGAAAAGTATCGTATTGCTTCCAGCTTTCGGTAAATTAAAAACTAGTAGGGTCACTGCCTACTATTCTAAAGGACTATAGAATTTAAGCTGAATAGAACCAAGAATAAAGCTATCCGCAGAAATAACATTACCTATTACCATGGCAGTGAAATCTGTCTTGGCAAGGACATGAATTCGCTGGAAAAAAAGGAAAAAAACGTATAACGACATAAAGAACGAAAATCAAATAGTGTATTATAGCAATAAATATATTAAGGTTTTTTCAACAAATTCTCTTTGAAGTAAAAAAATTATCCCGATCTTTGGCAATTAGATTTTGGGTACAGATTTTAAACTGATTAAATAAATTGAAAGCATGAAAGTTTATTAAATTCGTTTACGCCCATTCTAATACAGCTTTGTCCTTGTTTAGCGTTTTATTAAGTTTTCTGGAGGACAAACGCTATGAACGTACCTATTTTGAAGATGGCAACTTTGGCTAGCGAAGGTTTGGAATGCGATTTTAAATATTAAGACCGATTGACTGTCCTTTTTCATCCGAATGGTAATCATTAGCTGCGAGAAAAGGCCCCTATTTTGACAATATGGTAAGAAAGAAAAATATTGGGTTTTTCTAATGATGGAGACAAGTGGCGAATTCGCACGAAAGAAAGGAAAATATCTTAAAAACGAACAAATAGCAGTCTGGTGGCTATTCGTATGATAAAGAAAAGGAACGTATAAATCACAAATGCAAATAAAATAAGGGCGTTAAAGATTGCTACTGCCAAAATAATAAAGACTGATACGACACTAATGATTATATCTCGCAGATAGAAATATAGTACAATCCGGTAGGTCAAAAGATTAAAAGAATGGTCAGAGCAATTCAATGGCCTTTACACCATGAAAACAATTTATCCCAATTTATAAAATAAGTGGCCGATATAGAAAGCTAATTATTCCGCTTATTAACGAGAGCAGATTTCGTATTGCCCAAATCGTCATGAAACTACCAAAATCAGTTTCTGAGGTAATCGTTGTCCAATAATAACGTCCTCCGATAATAACGGTGAAAAAATGCCGAACAGGCTGGGCTACTGTAAAAACAGACTAAGAATAAGGTTATGGGTATTGCTTGCCTTACAGGACTAAGAATATCATGTGCATCGGAAGTCCAAAACAGCCGATATTATCGTATTATCGATGGAGACTATTCCTGATTATCCTGAAGAATTAGAATAATGGTTGGTAGCTCGCTATTGTTAGAAGATGATATATTGGATTTTGTTAGTAGGTGGCCAGAAGAAAAAATTTGCGGTGAAGAGGGGTCAATGACTCCGCAACAAGTGTTCGGGTAACTGGTTTAGCAACATTTCCTAATGCGATATATTTTTTTGGTGCAAAGTTTACAGACTTAGGCCCTTTTAGAGCCATTAAGTACGATAAGGCTGTCAAAGAAATTGAACATGGAAGACAAAAACCCTATTACGGTGGACAGTGTAAATGCAAATTGAAAATTCTAAGAAGAAAATGACATATTACCGAAGTACCAGACGGTTACAAACGAAGAATAGTGTATCTCATAAAAGTTTTCAGGACCGAAAAGGTAGTATATTTGCAAGGCATTAAAAATTTTGTGGGGGTGGACTCAAAATACGTATATAAGAATTAATATGGAAATTTAGCACATGAGCGTATTTTTATCAATAAGCAATTTAGTAGTTTATCATTACTTTATTGATTTCCTTTTATAGGCATTGGCGCAAGGCTAAATACTTTTTATTCAACTATGTTGGTTCTCTAAAAAAGTACAGAAACCGAAACGGAGCTCCTAAATTTAAGTCCTTTCCTACCCACTTGCCAAAGGAGAATTCCGTTCGTTTACCATTCAACGCAATTGCCTGTTTTCAACGCAGGAGTATGTAATGGAACCGATTTATTGGGAATATTGCTAAAGGGATGAAGAATACGCCAAAAAAGCCAAATTAGAAATCCAGGTCATTGAAACTGATTCTAAGCCAAGATGATAGCCAGTAATTACAACTGCTGCTTAGTGTTACCCGCTAAATAACAAGAAACGCGTTTAGAGGAATATTACTATGACACTGAGCCCTAACAGAGAACAGATAGACCTCGGTTTAATAACCACAGAGAGAGCGCACCTAAACAGAAGGATTGCGAAAACTAAAAGAGAGGAGAATTCAGATCGCTATATTTTGATGGCTTGATTTTTTTTACACACAAAAGCTTCAAGATGAGTGGGTTGAAGAAACCGTTAATTTATTTTAGGAAATGAAAAGAGATAGGTGTGGTACAGTCCCGACCCGTTTGGAGCCAGCCATTTGAACGAGGTGAGAAACGCTATTCAACGTTGACTATAAAATACAGGCTTTGCTTAGATGCCCACTTTACTCTCTTAGAGACAAGTTTGTCGTAACAGCAAAGGATCGATTCAGTTAACAATTAAATGGCAACAGCAGGTATCTGGCGTAAAGAATTGTATCATTGCGAGCAGGTGAGAGCTGCGGAGAAGTTGCCGATACGCTAACAGAAGATTTAAGACCCTTAGCTACCGTGCTCAAGTTAAGAAACTGGAATTCAATACTTAGAAGATTGTTGAGATCCAAAGACCCTGCTGAAGCTACCTGTGTCGTAATCCCTACGTTCAAAGAGCAAGTTTTACGATGAGAAACAAGAGCGGTGCGCAGAACTAATGTAATGAAAAGACCGTTTGAGTGCTAACTTTAACACAAAAGGAAAGATAGCGCCTTAATAAACCAAGTTTCATGGGTGTTATGCATTTGCGTAAATCGTAAAGCTCTATATGTTCTTATGTCCGGTATTCTTGTAAGTAGCGCAATATTAAGCTTATCGATCCACATTATAGCTACATCAGAGCTGAATACTTCACTGGTCCCTCAGATTGGGTTTCTCTCTATCTGTTAGTTTACCTGCTCCGATCATGAAGAGGCTTACGCAATCCGGATTTCTACAACTTTTGTCTGCTATTATGGTTCTCACTCCCTAACAGAAAGCAATTCCAAGAAGTAGTGGGCTTTAACAATTTTTGTAAGATTATTATAACACCCATATTTTTTACATATTTTTTCGGTTAGTCCTTAGGCTTCTCTTTACATCAATACCCGTATATGCTCCGTAAATTGAAGGCCACATGGTAAGCGAGTGAATTTTGTGGGCGTCATCACCAGAAACCCAATAATTAGTAAACATTGAAAAAAAGAGCAAGAGAGAAGGAAATAATAAATACAGCCACCTTGAACTAAAAAGCTATATTAAGGTACTCATGTTTCGATAATGTAGTACTAACCCCACAAACCCATGCGTCTGATAAACCTTTATAAGTTAGATATTCGGTTGTGATTTCGCCACTGTCCGGAGCCTTTTATGGTTAATTAATTTTAGGCGTATGGCTTTTGAGAGTATTCTTTACATCATTGTACCTCAAGAGCATGAAAACCCCAAGTCAGAGTATTTAATAAAAATAATGTTAGAGACAAACCGGATATGACCTACTTAAGCCAAAACCCGTTTTTATTAACTGTCAATTTTGAATAAGATTGGCCTAGTGAGAGAGGCCATTAGCGACCGTGGTAAAAATGACTAGGTAAACAGTGCAGTGTCGTGACGTAGTTTGAATACCGGAAAAAGCCCATCTAAAAAAATATACAATAGCCGTGCTACTATACCTTAGTTCTGTGGTACCTTGACCAGGCATGTGCTAAAAATAACAAAAAAGCCAGAGTAGCATGGAGAAATAAGGGAAAATTTTAGCGCGATGTAAAACCAAGCTCTCTGGAGAATTCGAATCCCATACAATTGCCAATCGGAACTGCGATTAACGTTCTCATTATAATATTGGAAGGTACGGTACTGACTTTACTATAAACTTTACTAAGTAAATAGTTTAATAAAATTATCAAATGTTATTCTTTGGAGATTTTTGGAATTGGGTTACCTTATATCAAATGCATACTGCGGTGGCGCGAAATTTTCTAAATAAGAACTCGGGAAATAAAAAGTAAAAGCCGGCAGAATTATAGTATGCACAATGAAGAAGAGACTTAGCAACATCTGAAGAGAGGAGTACTGGGCACAAAGTTACTATGAGTATGACGCATACGGATATGGAAAGGATTTGGCGGAAAAAATATTTTAACTGATAAAAAACTCGTTTTTAAATCACATAAAATTAATGTGTCATAACCACACACGCACACCAACGAAACATTGAATATAAAAACATAAAGGAAATCATAACGAAACAACTGCAAAAAATTAATTGACAACAGGATTTAGAATAATAACATAATGACAATAAAGGAATTTGACTTTGTAGTTAATGAAGAGATTTGTGGTTTGAAAAAAAAATTAAACGAATAGAAATCAACTTAGACGTGTAATATATTAATTGCTTAGAGTCACTGGACCGACTTACGAACATTCTGGCCGGTTTTCGTATCTGTAATTTGGTTGCTATACCCAATACACAAAACCGTCAAAAAACAAGTTTTCAATGTATAAATTCATCATAGGAAACGCTATATTCTTAAAGGCTTCACCACCTAGTTTTTACTTCATCTTAAGACCTTATACATTAAAAAGCAACAACCAATTAATTGATGTATCTGCAAAATAATTGTATGAGTCAATCTAGTTTTAATACTTTTGGATGCACTTAAAAAGCATCTATGGAATAAAGCAAAAAAATATACTAGAAACAATTGGTAATACGCCACTTATTAAAATCAATAAGCTTACGGATAGAATTACCTCTTGATTAGGTATTAGCTTAAAGTACGGAAACTTTTAATCCTGGAAACTCGGTTATAGGATCGTATGGCGATTAAGATGATCGAAGATGCAAGAGCAAGGATGGAAGAGCTAAAACCTGGCGGAACCATTTATTGAAAGGAACTTTCGGGAAATACGGCATTGGGATTGTCCCATTAGCAAAGCGATTGTTAAAAGGATAGTAAATGCATTTTTGTTTTAGCGGATAAACAATCAAAGAAATGCGATATAGTAAGAAGCGGTAGGGTGCTGAAGTTTGTGTGTTTTGCCCAACAGCAGTAGAACCTACAGATCTCAAGATTGCTTTATTATTCGTTTCTCAACGCTTTGGCTGAAGAAACACCAAAGATAGTTGGTAACGTAAATTCAAATATACAACCCAGTAACGCAAAAGCCATTACGAAAGTAACCGTGGACCAGAAATTTGGTGAAACAAACCGACGGGAAAAATTACACATTTTGTTGGTTGGTGTTGAAGCATGGAAGAACAATTTCGGTGTAGGCAAAAGTAATTTAAAAAAGAACAAAATCCGAACATTAAAATTTGGGGAATTGATCTACGGAAGTGTGTTTAAAAAATACCATGAAACAGGAATTTTTGATGAAAACGAAATTTTTACCCATATGTAACGCGAAGTAATAGAGGTGAAGATATTTTACCAAAAAAAATGGTTGATTTTCAGCAATTCATCATGTTTTACCAAGTAACACGATAAAGAATGGAGGCGGTTTAATGAGCGCAACGTTTAGCCAAGAAGAAGGTATTTTCTTGGTTATTCTGCTGGATCTGCAAATATTAAAGGCTGTTTGCAAACTAAAAGAGCATTTTACAAAAGACGATGTAGTCGTAGTAATTGTTCCATGATCACGGAAGTCGTTACAATCAGGTAAAAATGTACAATGAGATTGGATCGTAAACAAACAGGCCTACTAGACTAAAATTTCACCCAAAACAGCCTTCTTACATACTTTCCACAAACTCAAAAAGACTTTCTATTGGATAGTTCAATATCCATATTTGGAGAAAAGTGGACACACGAGCTATAATGCCCTTATCATCCTCTTTAGTGGTCCCTTGGTAGAATGTTGCTGGTATGGTCCAATAACAAAACTTTTAACTGCCCATAGCCTCACACAATATTTTGCTCTCATTAGGAATCTGGGTAATCTTAAATTGATCACTTTATGATTGAGTTCTCTTTTATAAGTTCTCTTCTTCAGACGGTATCCCCTTTTGTGGAAGATCTAATGAAAAAACAGATGGGGTAAATCCTTCTTTTTGCCAAATTCTTCTGAAACAAAATTGATTTTAGCAAAAGCTGGTAAAGTATCCTTTTAAATTGTATCAAATTCAGTGTATTCAAATAAGCTTCAGTGAATTCTTGTTTCATTGATGCATTGCTTTGCCCTAAATATTTCCATTTGCAGGTCGTAGCTTCCTTAATCGCAAAGTCTTAAATTGCAACGCTATTTGTTATCCATTAGGTTTCGCCCTTTTTATTGGCTACACAATAACCTGCTGGCAATTTAACCGCCGCTCGGAATTTTGACCGCACTGCAAATGAAATACGATCCTAAACGTTGAAGAGTATATATCGGCCTTTCACCTAAAAAGTTAAACATTAGGACAAAACGTTTGGTCAAGATATAAAACTGTAAAGAATAAAAAGGATGATCTAATAGCCCATTACCACTTGCCGTTTTTTTTCGTTTTTGCACTTAAACAATCTCTTAATTTTAATGAAGATCTGGAAACTTCAACCCTAGATTTTTGTTGGAATTTCAGCGATGATATTAAAGGGATGGCATCTTCATATAGCAATTTATCTAAAACAATAGCAATACTTTTTGAAACCATAATCATTGTCACCATCAACTGTAAAGTCCACATTTTCAATAGCATCCTACAAGGCAGCTACACGCCCTGCTGACGTTATTCCGTAGCGCCATAACAATTAAGGAGGAACAACAGAATTTTGATTGCCTTTCCCCTTTAATGATTTTCTTTGCATTGTGCACTAGCCCCATTAAAAAATATCATATTCGAACCGATAGTCCCGCTTGAAAGCAACCAAGTTGGGGGTTGTAATTGGCACCACTTAACCTCTTTTATTGCATCCAACACAATAGCTTTGGTTTTTCAACTACATTCGTTTAGGAGTTCAAAAAGAAGTTTGTTTTACTAAAGAACTTTAGAGCTCCCGAGACAAATTGGCTGGTGTTCATTGGCAGACCGTCTCTCTTCCTTCTTAACATGCTGGATTTCGATATAACTGTTATTTCTGCCACCATTTAACCAATTGAACACTTCCAAAATCAGGATGAACATTTATATAAAAGTCAATATTTGATTGAAGTTAACAGAAGAAATTTTCATTTTGTTTTGTGATACGGAAAATTGTAAACTACTAACCATTCAAAATTCTAATATGTCCGATGCTTATGCGACCTCTTTAGTTCAAAAAGTATAACCCATAGAAAAGTTCTTTTAAAACTTCAATATCAAAGAACTTGGTAGTTCCACACGGCATAGCGATTTGAAGTGTTTCCCCTATTGTCTAGAAATTCTTTCTTAAAATGCCAAAATAGGCACATGTCTTTGACAAAAAAGCTTATTACCGTTCTGGTGATAAGTTCGTTTTAAATTTTACAATTGGCCATTCTAAATATCAAGACAATGATGACCCAGGCGGATATAGTCCCGAAAGCCCGTAGGCAATTCATGAGGCCGATAAATTAGAGTGTTTATCTATTTGCTAAAGAAATTTCAAACTGATCCTAAAAATATCACTTTAGCCCCAATTTTTCATCATAAATATCTAATCGATGTGTTTAGATTCAACCAGCCAATTGGCATATTTTTAGTACATCTTTAATAATAATCGAGCATCTTAATCACCTCCATAGTTTTTTGCCTTTAGACAGGTCGAGAAGTACATAATAATAAATTTTAATTTTAAATATTACAAGACGTTTGATGATAGCATTTATAATCGATAAACTTACACTTTTACTCTAGTTTAATCATAAAACTATTGTTAACAATGTGTCATAATCTAATGCTCACTTTTGTCAAGTCTTAAAGTGGTATTCTTCAAGTTTATGCGCCTGATTTTACTTTGGCGAAATCAACCATGTAACATTTAAATGCGCAAAAACCATTTCTGAGTAATTTTTTTAAAAAAGCTATTCATCAACTATTTAAATAAGTCAAAATAAGAGCCAAGGAACAAAACTATTATTAAACTATTTTAGGGAAGTATTACACTTTATACCATTATGGAGAGCCTTCACAGGAGCCGACTTAGTCGAAGTTGTTGAGAAGGTCTATTTCCGGTGAACTTTTTAAACAAAGAATCTGAAAAAAAATCAGAATACATAACTAGAGAATATACGAATTATATTCGCGGAAGTCCAATTTTAATGCTTTCCTCTTGCTAATTCGAGGCATATCCGTAATGGAAAACTGGAATAACATTAGATGAAATAAAAAAGCTGTCGTAGAATAACCATCGATAAATTAATTTACTTGATTCCAGCTAACTTTAAAATTTCCCTTTGAAATTCTTTATAGTTAGTTCATTTTTGCTAAATTAGGTTTTACTTAACCATGCACAATCATTTTTCGATAAATTAACAAAACTCAGAATTCCAATGAACAAAGAATGGGACTGATTTTAGTGTTTTTATAATTTTAAAAATTTTTTACTACAATATACCTTAATAAGCCCTGAAATATGACTTACAACGAGAACGAGTATCTAAAATCTTCCATCTGTTAGGTCATCATTTGGCTTGATATTTATTAATTGTTCCACCATTCACTTCTTGGATTTCGAAAATTATTACCTTTTAGGAAAAATTCAGTTTTTGGAATTTTAAGTTCTTTCGCGTATGCGTTTGTTTTGGCGCTTTGACCATTCTTACAGTTTGAAAAGCAATTGAAGGAATTAAAAGGAATTTATTTGCATTAGTTTTAAGGAGCAACCTTGTTTTATCTCTCCTTTTAAGCATTAAACCTTTATAGTCAGCCTAATTCTTTGACGTTTTAAGCTGGACCCTATTTACTTATCATTATTTAAATATTTCAACACTGAAAAATTAAAAAATGGCTTTTGTGCAGCCTTTGGTATTGCTCTGGGGATTTTAAACAATACACATCTCGTTTTTTTGCTTTTGGGATGACACCCGCAATTCTAATGAGCCAACAACGTAAGGTTTCCGTCAAAAGAAAATTATAAGCGAAGCTATTCTTTTAAGATTATTTCTTCTCATTGCGCCTAACCTTTTATGGCAATACAAATAATAATTTTCCTATTATTCCAATCATTTAAATGTAACGTTAGCTTTATACACAATGGTAAATGTGGACAGGAATTGATTTTTTTAAAATCACATATTCTGTTTTTTTCGTTGGGCTCTTTTATTAGTAATACATTTCAGCTTATAGCGCTACTAAATTCCTACAAACTTTTCAAAAACATATAGACCTTTTCTTTGGGCATTTTTTTGCACACCTAATTCGTTTTTTATTTTTTAAAGCAAAGACTAAATTATGCAATAGGTCTCTATCCTAATGCTATAGTTCTTTGCTCAGTATTCCAGCCCATGTTTTTAAAAGGATGGATGGAAAAAAAATTTTTTACAACCACTACTATCATCTCAATTCCCATAATTAATTTTTATTACCTAATGTACAAATATTGCATTCCAAATAAAAGTCCGGAATAAATAATTGAGCATTCTGATAAATATAAAAAGCTGGGACACTTCTTGGGGAGATGGTAAAGACCATTTGCCCTACCCACAAGATTAGCAGATATGCTTGGGTGGAATAGAATTAGCAAAAAAAAGTAAGATTCCATTTATTTAAAAATACCCAACGCAAGCCAACACTTATACTTTTGTGATAATTATGGGACAAGCCGAGCGATAAATTATTTACTAAAGAAGGTTAAGCGGTTTCTTTAAATGCAGACCCTTATATAATGGTTTATTCTTGAAACAACCATTATTATTAACCTCATAATGATAAGAATTCATAAAGAGAAAGATAACGAGGTTAAACAAAACTAGTCCATATTTTGAAATCAGCATCTTTGTAAGTCAATAAACCAATGCAAATGCAAGAGATAGAAAACAACTGCTCTTTGTTTTACAAATGCTAAAGTCATATTAATAAAAAGAAAGAAAAGTGAAATTGAAGAAGTAAAAAACCTCCACTAATACATTGCATTACATATAGCTAGCAGTGCTTAATAAAAGGTTATGCCTTTTGTAAAGTGTCCAAATTAATAAATTGGCAATTTAGAAATGAAAAAAAATGATACTAATGAAATCAAATAAGCCAAGAGTAAGACATGTTTAAATTATTCTTTAAAAACTTTAAGAAAAAGTTGCATGAGCAATGATGAAAAAACGGCTATCGTGAAAATCTAAAAGCCAAACCCGAAATTAAAAAGCCAATTTCCTGCTAGGTGCCGATGAAATTTGCAATCACATCGTATTCATGCGAATAAGAGGGAATATATAAGAACGTATTTGAAGGATGAAAGTGATTTGAAGCATGTGATCTTTTTTGTGGCTTTGACAGGGTGGACTGCGGAGATTTAAACAGTTTATGAAAGCAACAACCTGCAAAGATTCTATTTGATGCCCTTAGAGGATGTGAACTCAACCATGATTAGCAAAACAGCCCATGGATCAAATTAATTGAAACCAACACCCAGCCTTTGAATCTTTAATGAGAATTTTAATGAACTAACAGCCTAACATGGCAAGCCTAAGCAGAACATCTGAATTTTGATTATTTTAATCTCTAGAAGAACGGTAAAATAGAAATTTCACACTTCATTACCCAAGTATAATTAAAAGAGTAACTCAATATATGATAGCCTCGCATTTAGGGGTATCCCCAGAAACACTTAGCCGCCTCGAGCAAAGATTGTTGATTAATCATACCCAAAGTCTTGATTCTTGGACAAATGTCAATGAAACAAAGGTGGAAAATGTTGAAATACCTTGAAACAAAATATTTTCAAATCGATATTCAAAATAATCCAGAAACCATTATAAACCTATTAGAACACTACTCATTTTATTTATCTCTTGGGATGTTTGCAACAAGCTCAATTAAATTCAATACCAAAGATGGGGAAATCTTTTGTAAATCCCTAATTTGAAGATAAGTTTAAATAAAGGCACACTAAAGATCATGCCTATCAAATCGTTTATAAGCTGCGCACGCAAAATCACGCAAACGGAAAAGGGCAATACTATATAATCTATCAGAAGGTAATACATGGTTGACAGACTGGTAAACTTTCATCCTGCCAAACTGCACTTTTACAAAAGAAAACCGTGAAACTATAGAGCAGAAATTTACCAAAAAAAAAGATAGTGTTAGTGGACAAGGCAAGATGCCAAGTTATTATTTCAAATGCCTTGAAACTTCAAACCAATGCAATGATGACCCTTTACATGAGCCCTCTTAACGGACTTCAAAATGAAACAAGCCATGTAACCATTCAAGTTGCGTAATTTTAGAACCCCTGTTCATAGAAACCCCCCAAAGAAGGATATGTTAAAGAAATTACCCGATAAGTTTTCGTGAAGTATGGACTTGACTGATTTAAGAATAAACACAATGTCTTTTTTTAAGGCGAATATTCAGCTATAACCGAAATCCAAACCTATCAACTCCTTGCTAGTGGTGCACGAAAACGGTAGACCATGTGGTGTTTTTATGAGTGAAAGATGCAATGTTAGGGTATTTTGGCAATCAAATGAACTGCAACTACGGTTTGTTCTATGCATCATAATTTGATAGTTATAATAACGGTGGTTGCTGTTTGGGCTGGTACAGTAAGCCCCTCAATTTTAAATATTATAATAATGTTTGTATCCAATACGAATGTTTTTGGGGAAATTTGGCTAAAACGGAGCGATGACCTATACATCTTGATCAAATTCAATTGTACTTGATAATGAATGTGAATAAAATGGTGGCGCATTTGATACGGCGAGCCTGCAGATACATCAAAATTAATATAAAAAGTGAGTATATCACAAAGAACAAAGGTGCTTTGAATTGATAAAAATCCTACCAGTAAAAATTTATCTCAATCTAAAACCTGGGTCTATAGGTTCAGAATAGCGTAGGATTATTCTTGAAATAAATTGTTTATTTTAATAGCTTTCTATTTTAAAAGAAACCCCCAGCATTGCAAATACATC
>Ga0163217_1064477_pt1 | contig 13260 bp, 21 predicted proteins | sample SynspAceP_FD_185933 | JGI IMG/M metagenome (GOLD analysis project Ga0163217, IMG submission 185933) | Saline lake microbial communities from Ace Lake in Antarctica - Synechococcus sp. Ace-P (PacBio error correction) | ecosystem: Environmental > Aquatic > Non-marine Saline and Alkaline > Saline ...
GTCCATGCGAAATGTTCCCTCGGCTAAGGGCGGGATCTGAGTAGCGGGCGACGTCTGCCGAAGCTCGGGCTGCGGCCCTCGCCGAGCGGCGCCGATACGCCTAGCCATCCTTCCGACATCATTTAATGCGCAGCGTCAGCATCAGCTAGGCGGGCTTCATCGGCCCTTGGTCCGGAATGTCGCCCTCGCCTTCACCCAGTTGTAACCGGCGTGCGGGGTCGCAACCCCAAGAACAGCAACTGTGCGGCGCGCGCGTTTCGAGTTATCCGTCTCGCGCACGAACCAGAGCTCATGGCCCTTGCCCGGGCGGCGCCAGTCCGACGCTCGTCGGCGGCGTCCGTTCCCTGCGCTAGCGGCGATATTGCCAAGAACTGTTCGCCCGTGCCCTGGGCGCGGGCGCGCCCCGGCGCTTGAGCCCGATCATGGGCGCTTCGAGGCCGTCTCCTTTGAAGGTTCGGGTTCGGCCATGCCTGGCGGGCACAGCGCCTCGAGCTTCAAGCCACGAACGTCCGCGAGCGACGGCATTCATTCTCCGGGAAATTCACGCCACCTTCCGCGCGAACGGTTTCGATTTTGAATCAACGTGATATACGGTGAGAGCTCGGGGCGTCCGCGTCGGGTCGTGAAGCGGCATGCGCGCAAATGCGGTGGCCGAGGCCGCTTTCGCGAAGGGCTTTCAACGTCTTCGATGGATGGGCGCCAAGGAGTCCACGAAGAAGCTGCCGCGGAGAGGCGCGGCCGGCCACATCAGGGCCTGAACACGGCACGGGGGCTGCGGCCCAGTCGACGAGCCGCTGCACGCGCAGCGTCAGGTCTGCTCGGGCCGGGCTCCGTGCGATCAGGTTCAAGCGACTCGGCGGCGAACGATTTTCTGCGCCACAGTCGGCAGTGCGGCGGACCAGATGCCTGGACACAGCGGAACATCAGCTGCCGGCCACCAGCGCGGGCCGGCAACCGGCCTTGATCGGCGCCGAGGCCGTCGCCTCGATCAGATACGGGCCGTTCGGGTCGTCGAGAGTCCGGATGAGGCCGACAAGTCGATCTTGGCAGCAGGAATCAGGTCGGCGCTGGGGCCTACAGGCAGGGGATAGGTAGCCTTACCTGCTCGATCGGGTTCTGCGTCCCAGCAATGGAAAGGGCGCCGGCAGGTCGTGGCGAGCACGCACGCGAACGGTGAACGTGGCAGTTCCGCATGAGCCTGGAGGAGGGCGGACTGGGTGCGTTCGGCGCCTGAGCTGCGGTTGAATTCATGCCGCACATCAGCAGCTGGCTGAAGCACGGGCCTTGAGGAAACGGAACGTGCCGCTGGCGACCCGCGCTTTCGTCCAGCAACTCGGAACCGTATAATACATCGGACGGCCATCAGGTCCGGCGTGAACTGGATTGCGCACTGGTTGGCGCGACGGCCCGAGCGACTGTGGGACGCCATAGGCCCACTCGAAACGAGGCGGACGTCCCTTGGGCAAGGCCCGGCGCGCCGATCAGCAGCGCATGGACCGCTACTGCCAGAGCAGGCAAGCGAGCCGACCAGTAGCCAGGTATCAGGATACGGAACCGCACGTTTTCCCTATGGGAGGGAAGCACAGGCTATAGCCGATTTCCACGCCGGTTGCATGGTAGCAATTCATGACTGGGTTGCTCGGTGCGTGCCGTGCCTCGGGCCGCTCGGCAACGCGATGTGTATGTCTGTATCAATGACTTAGCAATATGCCGGTCCATTTAATAGAGGGCGCCTCCGCGTTCACGTGTCCTGGCACACAAACCTAATGTCTAGCCTCATCATGGGAGTAAGACGTGAAATCCCGTCCCGGCAACACCATTCGAGCCTAACGAGGAGACGCTTAAGGCTATAAAATGCCAGGATGGCAAAGCTGTCGGCTACAAACCTGCGCCGCCTGTGGAAATCGTGGAAACATCCGGCACCAAATCTGCGAGCGATATCGACTCATGGAGACGTATCGCTGCCGATGGCCAGCGGCATTGAGGTTCGGTGGAATGAACGGGGACGGCATGGCCGTCGAGCGCTGGTGAAGATGTTCTTCCGCGCATAACCTGGCGCAACGGACGAAGACGGGTGAAACCTATCTGCTCCGAAGTCCGTCACGAACGCGTCGTGCTGCTACGTCGAGGATGCCCTTTCATTGCCGTGCGTTGCTCGACCGGCGGGGGAGCCGTGGGACCGGACGCAGGCACTGGCTGCTTTCCTCAAAACACTGTCGGCGACCGTGGCGGTGGCAGGACCCAGAACCTCGCCGATCCGCGTCGAAGACCGATGCCGGAGACCGGTGAGCCGTCCACCCTTAAACTTCATGGTGCGTGGGCTCCGGCTTGAGGCCAAAAGGCTCGCCCGGCCCGTCCTTTCTAAATGCGCAGCTTTGCAAATGGCCGTTGCCCAATCCGAATGGCTCGCCGACTCTCGGCGTGTGGACCACAGGCCATTCTGTTACCATTGGCCCGGCCAGCCTGATCCAGTACTGGGCTAACACAAATCTCGAAGGACTTCCTGACAGAGCGGCTGCGCGGCTGGACCCGCCGGTCGGCGCGATGAGCTGAAGGAAGGTGGCGACATGGGATTTCTGACGGCAGAAGGAAGTCGCCACTCAATCCGGCCCGCTGCGCGTGGTCATCCGGGATCATTCCGCGCAAGGACCGGTGCGACGACCCTGCTGACAGTCCGCCCACCACGATGCCACCTCATGCCGGCAGGTTGCGTTCCCAGGGCGGCAAGGTTTGATACCGATCGATGTCGATGACCGTGGCTGGGCCGCCCTGCGCGAAGCCAGGAGAAGTCGCGCTTTGGTTCCGGGCGATGTTCGATCGTCATCGGCAAGGTCGCCCTCACGTCACGGGCACGCGGTTTTCGCATCATCACCTGTCCGGGCGTGCTGCCGGCCGGGACGTTGTCACGCCTTGTGTGCCGGACCCGACCCGGTGCAGAAGTCTGGTGCGCGATGTTTTTGTCGAGAGGGCGGTTGTTGGAGTTGTGGTAGGCTTGGTTGGTGCCTTGCTCTGATGTTCGCTTATGAAGGAGCGGCGGCGATCACTCATGACGGGCACTGTTCCGTCTCCGGAGGGCAAGAACGCCAGTGATTGTATTGAGGAGGAGGCCTCAGACATATGTGCGTATCGTGATGTGGTGCTAGTGACAGCAGGCATTTCGCTTCGGCGTCGCTGTGACCTAAGACACGGTGTTTGTTGAATTGAGGGCTGCAGCCTCGGGCCGCGGATTTAGGGGATTATGATTGGGCTTGTCAGGGTGCGGCGTTATCTTAGGATGGTAAGTGATTCTGAAATTGTTGTAGGACTATTTGTTGGGCATTGGTTCAAGCGATGGTTCTCTTGAGGGCTTTTATTATTTCTTTCTCTATCTGTTGCCGCGTTTGATGTCTAGCGATGGCTGGCGTATGTTCCGTGAGTCTTTTATTCTACTTGCTGGCGTACCGCAAGGCGCGTGAGGAGCGAGGATAGTGCAATTGTCCGCGAATGTGGGTCATCGGGTCAGATTTGCTGATTTTCCTGGTGGTCGGGACGGCGTTCGCTCTGCTCATCGGATCTGTTTCACACGGATGAATGTCGTCTGATATGAGGCGATGGATAAAGAAGAGAATGCAGGCCGATAGTCCTGTCATTTGAACTCGGAGCCGGTTAGAGAATTGGCGTGTATCATTGGCTCGGTGTTGTTGTTGTCGCTGCGACTAGAGTCGCGTTTGTGGTAACAAGTTACTTAAAGTGCGTCTGGTATGTAGGGGCGGTGTACCCTTTGATATATAAATTCCCTCCGGTCATTCTGGGTCCGCCGCTGGAGCGTGCGGCTCACCATGCATGACACGGTCGTTTGGATATCTGCGTGCCGGTATCCAGGCGCCGCGGGTCCACGCGGAAAGCCGAGGCGACAGACCAAGCGGCCGAGATGATAGGACCCGACTGAGCAGATTGCACGCGCCCGGTGGACTGGTCCTCGCAGCGCGGGACGCCAGCGAGCCGGTCAATCGGGCGGCGCTCGCGAGCGGCCCGGCGCCGGCGGGCTCGCGGATTTGCTGTCGTGGCTCGCAGTACGAGAATGTCTTATCCGTCGCAGAATTGCCATACGTAGACAGTAGATGATGGATCGAGTATTGCGACGTTTCATGCTGGAACCTTCTTTGGCGCGTCTATCGTGCGAGCTGCTTGAAGGGGCCTGCTGGCGATTCGCTGACACTGCCATGACAGGCAATTGAGAACGGCACGATCAAAAGGCGCGTACTTTCGTATTTATCGTTCCGGTCGGCCTTGGCGAGATTCACTGAATCTCGTGCGGTGCTCGGCGGGACGTCGAGACTGGAACGGGGCGTTGGAGCCGTGCGGTGGACTTTTATGATATAACTCGAGACTGGCTTGGAAGGGGGACTTTGCCGCGCGTCACGGGATTTTATTCCGCCTCATGGATCTGTTCCCCTCTAGATGCGAGCTGCTGAGCGCAATGGGGTGCGTTGGATCCGAGGGCCTTCCGACCTGTCAGGTATGCCATGGTCAGGTGCGGGCCGTGTATCAATCTTCCATCGAGGCGATGGGTATGAGCGTGCCTGCGGGGCGAGGAATTATTTGCGCATCCTGCGGCTTCTTCCGTTCAACGCCTGCGTTAATGGGCGAAAGCCGATTGAACCGGAGCGGGGGACTCGAAGCTGCGCGCGCAAGAAGCCGGGCTCCCAGAAGATGCAAGCCGAGGCGATCTGGGAGGAACTGAAAGAAGAAACTCGAGTGCGCCCCGAATCCGTCAATTGCCCATGGCTGGCGTGGAAGAAAGCGGTGTTTGGAAGGAAATCCTGGCGCGGCGGTCGCGAAGGCCGATTGCGCGTCGTGCCCATGATGCGAGGCGGGAAAGAGCAGGGCGAGGCCTGCTAATGCCGATCCACTGCCAGCGTGTCCAATGGCATGCTCGGCCACGGCAGGCCGCGGCCACGGCGAAATGTGATCGGTGGCGAACGCCTCATGGATGTCGAAATGACGACACCAGCACGCGTTTGTTGGGCCTGGGCCGAGCGCCGGGATGGAGCCTATGGTCCAACGGGCTCTGCGCTGCGCGAGCCTGCATGGCGGCGATCTTATGCTTACGAGGGCAAAGCGGTTCATGGATCGGGGCCGTGCTGGAAGCGGTCTCGCAGTGCGGAACAGGTTTGCAAGATCTGCGGGGGTGGCGGCCGTGTCAGAGGATCGCGACGTGGGCCTCGCCCGCCCTGCCCGGCTTGGCCGGGCGGACGAAACTGAGCAGCATTGGCTGTTCCAGGCCCTAGGTGGGCGGCCTTATGCGCTCTGCCGATGTCGGCCACTGGATCGGACAGCAGATGTTCAAACTGGACAGACACGCGTTCCTCCGCCGACACTCACCCAAAATGCGCTCCAGATTGGGCCGACCGGACCGTCGCGGTGAGGTAGAGCGGCAAACAGCAACCACCGAGATAAGGCAGCTGGAATTAACGCGGCGAATGGCGTAAGAAGTGGCGGGTCGAATTCGCGTAGCAGGGCGAAATCGAGAAGTAAGACGCGACAGCAGGGATGTCATCTATGCCGAAGGCGAGGCCGGTGTCATCCAACGCCCGAAACAAGGCGAGATATCCAGATCATCAGCCCGCCGGCAGGAAGGCAAGAAGAGAGGCGAAGGCGCTACTGGCGGATCCCGGAAGCTTCCGCCGCCTTCAACGACCCAGGCGCGCTCCGGCCACAACCCGAAAATCATCGGCAAAGGCCACGCCAGGACAGAATGGCAAGGCCGGCGCGACCAGCGGGTGCTTCGGCCGAGTGGAGCAGCGCGGGTCATCACCCGCTAGGATCGGCGGGAAGCGCAGCCATATTCGGACGCAGACGAGAGGAGGAGCCAAGAATACGGACAGGACGATTGCGGCGCGCATGGCCAAGAAAGCCAGGAAAGAGCGAAGCGGTCTCGGATAGCAGAGCAGTGGCGTGAGGAGTATATGGCTGCCACAGACATACAAGGAACGAGATGTAAATGTGCCTCGATACGGGCGCATCGTCCATTGCAGGAATTGAAATGCAGAAGGATTTTTTCGCTTGGGATCGTGCCGGGGATTGTGAAGGTGCGGCGACGGACGCGTCACGGCCATTTCATCACCACAGGTGGGCATGCGTGGACAGAGGATGCTTGGATTACGATTGCGCGCGAGGATGCTTCGGCCGAACCTGGTGGCCGAGCGATCGATCACAGCAAGGGTTAGAAAGTTCGAATAACGCCCGCGCTGGCAATTGCACTCGCGCATCGGCCTCGCTCCAGGCCCTGGCGCACTAGACGGCGGTCACAAGATTTCGGAATAAATGTCGGCAAACTTGGCGGACTCCGATCCTGCTGCGTGAAGGCAGTCCGGCTTCCCGTCGCAACCGCTGATTGATAAGCAGGGGCATAGAATTCCGCCCGTAGCCCCGCGGTGGCGTCGTTGCGGTGCGGCAGAGGTGGGAAATGAGGTAATCGCATGATCGCGCCACACTGCCGAAAGAAGCCGCGCCTGAATAGGAAGTACGCACGCCGCTTTATATCATCGACCGCATGGAAATCCATCAGAATCTTCAAACGCGCTTCCGAGTCACGCTGGTAGCCGAGGCAGGGATTTGAGGACTCCGCGCCGCAGCCAATGCCAAAGCCAGCTGTCGCTGGTCACAAGAGAGCAAGTGCGCGTATTCCATGGTGGGAGCAGACGGCACGTGGCGCGTTGGACGGCGTAGTGGGGGCAGATCAGAGGCTGAAACCCGGAATATGGGCCCACAGAAAGAGTGCCCGTTGGACTTGTACCGCTCGCCGGGATCGTGCGCCGCGAACGCCTACGAGAAATGCTCACCGTGCACAAGGGAAAAGTGGACGTATCGCCGGACTTTCTCGACACCTGCGACAAGCGCGAATAAGGCCCATCCGTGCCGCACGCAGGTTTCCGATCCGTCGTCCACGGTCATTCGGATTACAGTTCGAACGCGCCCGGCAGGGCGGGTAGAAGAGAGATGGCGGCGTGTAGCGAGGACAATCATTCCAACGCCTCGAGCGGGCGCAAATGGTCGTCTTTGCAGAGATTGAACCATGACCAGCCGTGGCGCGCGCCTGGCGGGTATTGAGATCGGGATTGGTTTCATTGCGCTTTTGTTGCGCTCAGAGTCCTGGCTCCATGGACAAGCGCGCGTGTCACAGCCAACGAAGTTCATGATAAACGCGCATCGATAAGTGTTTTACGGGGCCTCCCGTGTACCGCCCACACTTGCGGCAATGGCGAAAGAAAAAGGGGCCGTGGTGTAATCACGGGCCAAGAAGGTCCTGCCTTGAAGGACGGTAAACAAAGCAGTGACTGGATGAAATCTGCAACATGTCACATCGACGACGCCGTCGATGAAGATAGAGCATTTCATACCAATATCAGCGGACGTGGCGCCGTGGCTGATTCGCAGGTCTGCGCGCTTTGCCAATCGCCTGCTGTCGACGAGTGGAATCCCGGCGCCGATATCGCGCAGCAGCTATGATTCGCTTGATGTCGACAGTCTCGAGAAGTTGCCTAAGCCGGCGGCGAGATATCGCCGTCCTGATGGCCGGCAAGCCATTTTTTCGTTCGTCACCGCAGGCAAGCGGAAATCGCAGTCGGCGGTATGCGTGAATAGTCGCGAAACCGCTGGGCGGCGAAACCGGACCGATGACGAGCGGCTCTCAGCCGATGAGGCGACAGGCAAGCGCTCACCCGGCCATCCTGATCACGTCCGAGCATGTAACTGTGACACATCGGCTGTGGTGCGGTCGGCCAACGCAGGGCAATGGTCGGGGCGCCCTTTGGGCGGACTGGTATTAGCCCGTGGAGCACACGGCTCGCAATGATAACGGTCGGGTCGGATCGCAGCGGGCCCGCGGCGCCTACCAATCTCAGATTCCGGGAACTAAAGTATGTGTCGGATACCGTGGTCCAACATTATCCCTCTAAGGAAGAGATATCCTGAATTGGTGGACAATGAAAAGTGCATCCCTAACACGCCATTCCGGCCTTTCGAGAAATCGCTCAGACAAGCGCCTGCCGGCTCATCCGTTTGCGAAATGACACGGCCTCAGTTTCCTGACGCGAAAACCTGACTATCTGTACACGCCGTCCGGAAGGGAGCGATATCGCGAATCTGCCCCGTGATCAGACTGAACAGCCATACACCTCTTCCATGCACTACGAGCCCAGCGTCGATAGGCGCATTCCGCTTCGGTCGAGCGCATCATGCGCGACGTGCCGTATGGCTGGCTCCTGGCACATCACTCGAATGGCGCCGATTGTTCTTTTTGGCGGTCTCACATTCCACAATTGTTCGGCGGCCTCATATTACGGGTCGTACAAGGCGCCGCGCGAAGTCCTCTCTGGATTCTCGGCTGTTGTTAATCTTCGCATCCTGACTGATCGCAACGGCTTACCCTCGGTTACATGCTGCTATGGGGCAAGCTGTCCCTCATCAATAGGGCGACCCAATGTGATCACGCTCACCTGTTTCGGTGCATCCCGGCTGGTATCGGACGCGAAAAAAAGCCTGCCAGACGTGGATCCTCGGCGGAGGGCTCGATCGGCTCAACCGAACGCGGTGGCACACAGAGGGAGGCGCTTGTCTTCTCGCTGCATACCTGCTGCCATTTCATGATCGGCGCCGAGATGCTAGGGTGAATCCTTGGCACATATACTGGGCTGCACGGATGGCCGGGCAACCACAACGGGCCGGGTGACCGGCGTTTTGAACAGTGCCAGGGTAGATGCGTGGACAAGAAGAGAGACGAGCAGGTCGTGAGCCGACAAGAGGCCAGGTATATTAGCAGAAAGCGACTACAATAGGACGAGGCTTCGCGATGCAGATGGCTGGGTGCCTGATCCTGTTTGCCTGCCTTGTCCGGATTGCTTAGGCGACGAAACGCAACTGGGGCCACGCTGACTCAGCCATCGAAGGCCAATCGCTTCAAGTGAAGCACCTCGCTCGATATCGGTTCCCGAATGGTCAGTTGCTGCCCTTCTAGATGCGGGTAAACGATCTAGAGATAGGTGGGAGCGTGCAGCGCAGTCAGGATCTAAAAAGTGTGTATGATCTCGGCCCGAATCCGCGGCCAAGCGTTTGCTCGGGCGTCATCTTCATGTTTCGCCGCCATCTCGCATCCTGTTCGTCCTGGATCGCTGGCTCGAAGCACAGTGCGAAGGTCTGGAAATAGGATGCGCTACACACTAGGTGGGAGAGAGTTGACGGCGAGGAGACGCTTTTGGACACGTGCCGGTGTAGCGGCACGGTCAATTGGATGTCTTGGCCTCGGATCGGACATTTTGGTGCGGTTGTCTGCGTATTGCTTGCCTCGGCGGTGTGGTGCAGAAGGCGGCGTCGGAACGGCTGCCTGTCATAGCCGGCGACTGTGCAGAGGCGAGAAAGTATTCTCGATCGTGAGTTATAGGCGAGAACAGGTTCAGGAAGCGAACAGCGAGTTACAGACGGGCGAGAGAAGCCCTATGTCGCGATGCGAAACGTTTCTGGCCAATTTCCGAAGGTGCCAGCACAATCGCTGGGGCACAGTTGCCCGTTGCAAGAAGCCGGCGGATCTTCCAGTGTCAGCCACCTCTGTCGCTTGATCCTGACGATGCTGTTGTATTATTTGGTCATTCTTCATGCTGAGTTCTTCAATCGGGCTGACCGAGAAGCCGACGGAACTGCGGAATCCATGCCTAATTCCGTGCTCAAGCGCCAACACAGGCCGTCTTCAAGCAACCGCCGTTCACGCGGCCGAAATAGGACCTCGAGGAGTAGTTCCATGAAAGCGTTTCCGCAATCTCGCAGCCGGTCGCGTTTGCTCGCTCAGCCTCTGCAGCTTAAGGCGCATAGCCAGAAGGGTGGGCGACGCCGACGCTATGCCGATGACCGAAGGCGGGTTGGGAGTTCGATCGCCTGCGTTCGGCCAGTTTCGCGACATGCCATCCTGCCAACTGCGCGGCTACCAAGTGTTAACCGCGAGGTCTGCGGGTCCTGGTCAACTGGCGCGGCGATGAAACTGGATGAAGCTATTCGCAAATCCGTTCGCGAGCCGGGTGGCCGTTCTTCGATCCGGGGGAGTCCGTCGAGAGCGCAAACGAGAAGAAGGTCCGTTAGTGGGAAAGGACTCTGGGCCAGGCCGATGTTGAGATCCCAGAGACACAGTCGCCACTCGCGAAACGATATGGCGGCGACGTATGGCATTTCCGGGCGGCGCGGAGGAGATGGCGGGACATGAGCATAAGGTATACGGTTGTGCCGGCGATTTACGAAGTGACGAAATCCTGAAGTCGAGATGAGGCTCGCGCGCGCGCGCGCAATAATGGCGCGCGCGCCTAGACTGTCGTAGTTCGTGAAGCCCGTCATGGCGCGTGCAGCTATTGTCTACAGCCTCTTGTCGGCTATCCGTCGAAGACGCGATCAGTGCGCGCGAAGCTACCCGCCGCAGAGTCGTTGACGAAGGCCGTTCCGATATGGGTACGCCGGATGTACCGAGCGACGATGTGGCTGAAGTCGCCACGCCTGCCGAGTATGCACAGGGACTGGTCAATCCGACTGTCGAAAGTCCATAATCAGGACACGCAGCGGCCGAAGGCGAGCATGGTGAACGCTGCGTGTCCTGAATCCAGCTGCAAGGCAGGTACTACAAACCCCTTCATGGCCGTGACACGACTCCTCAAATTTATGAAGGTGACGCCGCGCGGTAGAATCAACTGCTGGCGGTTTTTCCTCGCCATAGGGTCCAGGTTGCGCAGATGAGCGTAGTAGGAAGGCAGAGAGGTGCGACCACTGCGATTGGCAGCATGATCGGGTGACGTAGAGTCGCTGACGACCGAGCAAATTTAGGCGAGTAGTATGACGTATGAGCAGCTTGTGCAGCCAATATGATCCGCTACGCGTGGGCCGCAGCGACCGGAAGCAGACAACCGCAAGTGCTCGGCACTGCCGGGTGATGATCTAGTCCTCGGTGGCATCCTGACGATCCTGCTCTGGTTTCCTCCCTACAAGGAAAAATAAGCTGTCCAGCAAATGAAAAGTAAGAGACGAAGCGAACCGCAATGATGATGCACTGTCCAAGTGAAGTTGATACCGCATCTGGCGCAAGGTCGAGCCTTAGAGCGCCTTGCCTGCAAGGGCACGAGCTTCCAGCCGTCCCCCGACGCAACCAGCTGGCGGAGCGGCTTTTTTGATTGAACAGCACCTGACGCGTCGGCATAATGGACGGGTCGTGTAAGCGCCGAATCCACTGTCTTTTCGCGGAAACGCACGGGAGCGGTTGGCGCCCAGCTTGACCAAGGGCGGGGCGGGGTGTTATCTTGAACTTGGACGGTGAAGGACCGATCGGGGGCTTCCGGGTCGTTTTGTGCCGGTTCCGGGGGCCCGGGCGGGCGGGGGCAAAACTGGATCGAGATCAAGCGTAACTGGCGTGCTCCGGGCTTCCAGAAGCGCGGATTTGCGCCGTCATTCTCCGCGGCTGGAGGCGATGGGATGAGCCATCAGCGCGCGGCAGGGGGCGCGACGACGATAGGCGAGCATAGGTGAGAAAAAAAAAGCACGAAAAAATTTTTAGCTAGCCTCGCCGATCGTGGTTTCCTTAGCGAAAGCAGCTTGATACGGTGCGCGCAGAGAGTTTGAGCTGACCACACATGCCCACCCGCTTTCCCGCGCCCTTCGGCATGCGCAAGAGGTGTTGTATCAGTAGAGGACCTCGATACATGACCAAGTGGACAGCTCGGGCATATAATTGGTCGGCTCTGGCCTCTACGAGTATGAAAGGCCTTGGATAGAAGCGCCGCTGAAGAGACGGGGTCAGAGAGAAACGCTTAGAGGGCGCACCCTCAAGATACGCTGGTGGCGGAGCCGCAATCGTGATGTCGAGCTGGTCTTCACTGCGACGCCATGGCAAGGGCCAACCGCTGAACACGACAGGCGTGCCCCTCCCGCCGCCAAATATCCGGCGGCCCTCAAGGCCCGCCGGTGTGAACGGACGTTCTTTCCATTTCGGCCTGCGGGAGCTGAAGCACATGATGTCGCGGGCATTTCGTTCCGCCGTCGACCAGTTCATTGGACGCGCAAACAGTGGCCCGGGGAATGGAAGAATGCCGACTTCTTTTGGTCGGGAATGTTGCGCATGTGCAGTGCATGTAGAGGCGCGCGCCGTATCTCCGTCTAATACCGATGCTCCGGCGATGCTGCCCACGCATCTGTTGGCGCCGAAATGCCACATGGAGGTGGACACCTATATCGCGCGATGGAAAGGGCCGCAATTCTCATCGCTGGCGGAAGTCGAAGCATAGCGTGCTAGGTCGCCAGTGGGAGAGCCTTCGTGACGTCGCATATGGCATCGAACGGCCAGTGACCGGAGGCCAAGGCTTGGCGAGCGTATGAGGCAGAGCTGCCTACGCCACGCTCGCGCGATGGTCAACCGACTATGATTGCTGGCTGCGAAGAGAAGAAGGCAGTCGCGTGGAGTAAATGGTGCTGGAAATGTATCATGGGCCAGAGACAGCGCGCTGGCCCGTCAGGGCCGGTGGTGCGGCTGGCTGAAAATGCTGGCAGACAGGACCTCGCACCCACCTCACCGATGGCATCCGAGTGGAGGCTTGCTCGAACCATAGCCCTGATCACGTGAGGCAGAGGCGGGGCGGGCGCAGCGCGATCGGCTGGCCATGGTGGCAGAAAAGCTGTCCAGGTGATTGCAGGCCGGGCACTGTTTGCGGCGTAAGCCATTTCCCCCTTCAATTGGTGTGGGGGGTGTGGCCGGATAAGAGCCCGATGCAGGACGACCAGGTTGAAGGGGACCATCAGAATGAAAGGCGAGTCGGATTTCTACACACAATTTTTGCGAACGAGGCTCGGCCTCGGCCTCCTGATCGGTGCGGCACATCTGACTCGCCTGGGCAATCAAGGCGCCTGCGCGCGATGAATCGCGAAGGAGCCATAATCGGCCCTCGATAAGGCGGTCACAACGATTGCGCATGCAACCGCAGCGCATGGTCCAATGAAAAATCGCCAGATCGACCGACCAATCAACGAGGCCGGGGCCCGGACGCCCTCCTGCCGGATCCGTCATCCCAGCTCGACGGCGTCATTCAAGCATGATCCGCGACCCAACCGGAATGCAATCGCCGTCATATGGGCGACCACGTATCAGGAACTCGAAGCCCGCAAGATGGCTGGCGGGGCGGGACACTGGCCCAGAGCGCCGCGATCCGTCACAATCTCTTGATAGTGATGCGATGGTAGCCGGCTGTGATCACGGCATGG
>Ga0163217_1090386_pt1 | contig 13260 bp, 16 predicted proteins | sample SynspAceP_FD_185933 | JGI IMG/M metagenome (GOLD analysis project Ga0163217, IMG submission 185933) | Saline lake microbial communities from Ace Lake in Antarctica - Synechococcus sp. Ace-P (PacBio error correction) | ecosystem: Environmental > Aquatic > Non-marine Saline and Alkaline > Saline ...
TGAAGGGGGAGGAGATTCCGGTGGCCAGCGCCTCCGAAGGATCCAAGGTTTTGCCCGGCAGCAAAGAAAGGTTGTTTTGGGTTTCCACGCGCCAAAAACCGAACTTCCTTGGTACTTTGTAATTCCCCAGGTTTTAACTGATAAGTTGGGAAGGTTGCGGGTGGGCCGCTTTAGGTAAAAGCCGTTTGAAGGGCGGTAAGCAAACCTGGCGGCGTGCGCCGCGCGGTCCAGAAGCAAGGGCCGGGGCGCCACGCCAAAGCCAGCGGGGCACGCTCCACGCCAGCGGCGCCCTGGGGCTTCCCGGGCAAAGGAATTCCCCAGGCACCAGAACCCAGCTGGGCGCAGCGGCCAGGCGGCCCCAGGGCAGGGCTTTGCGCGGCGAAATCCCCAGGCCAGCAATGTTGCCGAGGATGGGCAGCTTTGGCGCACGATCCAGAAAACCAGCCACGGGCCGGCGGCAGAGCCCAACAGTGTCAGCAGCGGCAGCAGGGGCGCCCGGCCCTACCACCAACTGAAGCAAAGCCAGGTCCAGCGGCGGGGCGGCGAGGCAGCCCCACCCGCGGCCGGGCGATGAAAGACTCATTCGCTTTCGGGGGCTTCTGCGGTTGGTTTCCTGGCTGGCCGGGATCCAGCGCCATTGGTTCGCCGGCTGAAATGTTTTGTTCCAATCCAGTGGCCAGAACGTTAAGATCCCCCGGCCACGCTTTTTGTCATGGGGTGTGCGGGGCCCGTTTCGGCGTCCACCCAGATGGGGCTCATCCCCAGCAGGATTGCCCTCTCCCAGCCGCAGCGACTGATCGGTGATCTCCACGCTTGGGCCAGTCCGAAGGTTTGTCCGTACCAGGCCCCTCCCCATCAGCGGCTACCGCATCGGCACCGCCGCACAGGCGCCTGGTCACCGCCGGATTTCTCCCCGTCATTCCTCTGGGAGGCGTAGGAAATCTCAGGGCAAGATGAAGCGGCTCGGGAAGCCCAGCCCCGGGAAAGCAGAAGGGATGCCGCCAACGCAATCGGCGATCCGCAGGGCCGGCGCCACGATCCTGGGCTGGCATCCCTCCACCCTTGCGACGGTCGGAATGCGGAAGCGATTCACCAATAGGGGCAGAACCGTTGCGGGGTGCCGCAATCACCCCGAAGCGGAACAGATCCAAGCCGAGGTTGAGATCGGCCTGCATTGAAGGTACACGTGAAATCGGCGCACAGTCGCTATGTTACCAGCAGGGCCCGTGGGATTTCGCCTCGTGGCCAACGTTTCAGGCACAGCCTTGTTTCTTTCAGCAGGGCCTGAACCTCCTCGGCGGCCGCTGCGATATCAGCTTCTGGCCTGGGCCCAGCGGGGAATCGGGCAGCAAGGTCAGCCCACAAAGGCGTCCCCAGGCGCCCTCAAATGGGAGGAAGGCGAGGAAGGGAAGGGGAACCTTTGCTGGAACCCATCGTCTAGCCAGGCCTCCAGGGTCCGCTGCGGGGTCTTTCGACATCGTGCAGGAAACCCGCCTTTGGCGCAAAGGTAGAGCCCCCCACAGCGATCCGCCTGACACGGGTTGGAAAGCACCGCCAACCCGCTCCATGAGCCCCACGCTCCTGCACAGGGCAAATCGTGCCGGGAGCCCGGAAGGTCGGCGGCCCGGTGAACTGGTAGGTCGGCCGCCCTGAGATCGAATAGGGGCCCAGCTTGGGTGGGGCTCTCCAGGGAATGTGCTCCGGAACGCAGTTGGCCTTCAGCCTGGGCATCGATCGCGCCGCCTCAGCAGTAGATCAATTGTCCTTCTTTCTCCGATAGGAGGGCCTGGAACTCTGGGTCGAAGCTGCGTTCTCTTGCCGGCGCCTGGCGGCGCAGTTCCGGTTGGGCGGGGCGTCAAGTGAAGGCAGGGCAAGGTCGATCTTTCTATGAATTCAAAGCCCTCGACCAACTCATCGCGAGCCTAGAAGCTGCAACTGGCCACTAGCCCTTGGCATCCTGCGGAGCAGTAAGGGCGACGCGACAGGAGTCGCCTTTGTCTTGGTGCCGTTTCATGCTTGTTTCAAGCAGCGCCTCGACGCTGGCTTACTTTGTCTTCCAGTGTCTGGTTCTTATCGGTACGGGTGTGATCGCACAAACGCTGGTGTAAACCCGCAAGCAACCCATGGCGTGTACCACCCTTGATGACAGGCCTTGATTGCCAGAACACCGGGGCCCCATTCCCCTCGATGCGGTGCCGTTGGGGTGGAGCTGGAATCTTGAGGCCTGCGTGGCATCAGCGCGCGTTCCGCAGGCGGCGAATGTAGGCGCCAAGTCACCCTACCCCCCGATGGCACGATGCAGAGATCGACGATACCTTCATAGGTCGCTCGGCGGGCAGCTTCCGGTCTCATCCTGTTCCAGCCGACACGACAAAGCCCGGCGACAAGGACACCGGGCTCTTGAAAGATCTGAGTTTGTTGTGGGCTGAGCTGCTGACGCTGGCGCCTGGGCAGTTCTGACAAAGTTGGGACCTCCCTTTGGGTCCGGGGCACCTGGAAGGCGAGGCCTTTAACGGTGCAGTGGACGGCCGACAACGTCACACGCCTGGAAGTCAGTAAATCCGTCGAGAATGTTGGAGCAGGGACCGGATCGTCAGCGCGCTCCTGGGCAACCTGACCCGGGGGAGTGTCATCCATCGTTGGGCCTCCGAAAACGAATAAGTGAACAAATCGACGGGATGGCTGTTTGGAGGCATAGGAGTTTAATGCCTGAGAGCGGGTCGTGGCGAAGCGATCGAAGGCCCGGCCCGCGGCTTGCAATCCTGCTGGCGCGTCAAAAATCAGTGACACAGTCATCGATTCTTTCGTCACCAATCCGCGCCAGCGCTACCGGGCAGAACCCACTGCCGCTCGGACATGATGCTCCGCGCAGTCCGAGCTGTTTCGGACCGGAGCAGCCCAACGCCATCCGGGCTCCAGATAGCGGAACAGGGCCAGCCTGGAAGTTGTGCCGCTTTGGGCCGCTGGTTCGAGGGGGTGGCGTGGGGAAAGGGCAGCAAGGCGGCCTGATCAGAGGAACGCAACCGCTGGTTGCCCTTTTATCTGCGGTTCTGTAGCGCAGCAGGTGCCAACATGCGCTCTCGGCGGCCTCCGCCTAAGTGTGTAAGTCCCACCACGTTTGTTCAGCTGACAAGGGGGTGTGAGGTTCGCCAGGGTCCGGAGTGTCACCACCCGTCCTCAAGACCTCACACACCATGCAATAGCCCCCTCCTGGCCCGACTTGACAACCATCAGTCGGAACTGAAGGCGGCTCATACCGCCGGCATCTCGCTGAAGGCGTGGCCACTCAAAGCCCCTTGCAGCACAAGCCGGGAATCAGCCTGCGTACGGCCTACAATGGTGCTCTCCCAGGTTCGAGCAGGCGGCGTAGCGGCAACTGGCGAATCGACGGAGTGTTCGCTCGCAGCCAGCGGCGGACGCTCGATCCGCAGCCACTCCACAGGCTGTAGACCTTGCGAGCAGCCAGCGCTGCACGCTCGCGCCGCATGCGCCAGGGCTCTTCTGTGCGCCCCTCTCCACGCGTTGGTCGGCTCATGAAGGGCCTGGCGCCTGGGACGCCTGAAGAACCTTGACCACCAAACGATCTTGTTCGTGCGCTACCAGTGGGCAGCGCCCCGGGGACATGTCCATGTCGAACATCAACAGCTGGCCAGGTTTTGAGCGGGTCGGCCACCGCAATCACCGCGACCGTCGTCCAAAGGCTCCTCGAGGTGCCGGCGCTACGAGAAAGGTACATGTCGCGATCGACGACGCCACCGCCTGCTTACGTCGAGGTGCTCGCAAGACAGCAGAAAGGCGACAACCGTTGGGCTTCCTGGCCCGTGGCCGTCCGGTGGGTTTCTGAAACAGGGGATCACTGTCGGCCGGATCCTCTCGACAGGCCCCTCCTATCGCTCGGATGACTGGCGAAAAGCCTTGTCCGGGCTCTGGAATCTGAAACCCATCCGCACCAAGGCCTACACCCCGAGGCACCAACGGCAAGGCCGAAACGGTCATCAAAACCATCTTGTCGGAAGGGCCTAATGTGATCGCCTACCAACATCGGATGAAACGCAAACCGCTGCCTACCCCGCTATCTGGGGATCTATAAGCAGCAGGGTGCCACATGTGCTCTCGGTGGCCTCAACTCCTCAGCAATGCCTCCAAGCGGCTGCTGATCGCTGAATGACCTGGTGAGAAAGCACACTTAGGCCCTTGCTTTTTCAACTTCGACGAAAAATCTGACAAACGGAATATATTCCGGCCGATATTTTTGCATTGTGGCTTGTTCTGAAGAGCAAATTGTGACAACGTCGGAACAGTCGCCTGCCCCTCGGGAATCCAGAGTATTCCCAGTTGCACTAGGCCGTCGTAATGGTTTGCTTGAGAAATTTAGTCTCCTTGCGAAGCCCCTCATAGGACGAGATGACATCCAACGAATGGCGACATGAAACCGAGGAAACCGTCAGGAAACGACTAGTGATAGACAGCGACCTATGATGCGGCGAAAAGAATCAGATTTGTAGTCTTCAACTTGCGTCTCAGAAAAACGTTTCACGCTGGAATTCATCCCTTTCGACCCATATACGGCGATTATGGGCCACGACGACGTGATACCCGCTGGGGTGAGCGCCTGCGGCTTGTGCGAGCACGCGGCAGGACTTTGAGGTCGTCTTCGCGCAGGAGAGCTGCCGCCGAGGTTCCCTTTGCTTCGATGGCATCGCGCAGCAAAGGCCTGGACTTTCGTTCATACCCATGCAAGGCTGAATCAGCGAGCCGAATTCTTTCGGCTCTCAAATTTCCGGAGCAACTTGAACAGGTTTTGATCGACAGTCTCGAGAACCCAAGGGCCTCGATGTAGTCATTAGCTCGTCCCTTCAAACTGCACGTTTGCAGCTCGATGATCTTGCGCCGTACCAGCTGCTCGCTCTGGGAAGAAAGCGCCGCGACGATTCCCGCGCCTTGAACACAAGCGCCAGCTCGCCGAAGCTGGGCGGCACGGGGGGCAAACAGATCTCTAAGCCCGTAGAGGTTGTGCCGCAGGATCAGGGCCCGAATCTCGCTGGGGCGTAGCCCTCCTCCCGCGTAGATGAGACTGAGCAGGTCGAAGCGTAGGTGAGCATGGTGGCCGCCTGCCGAGCGGCGGGATCGAGGCAGGCGGATTTCCTCGGGCTTGGTGATTTTGAGGAAGTCGTCTCGGGTTCGCTCGATGTAGTAGGGCATGTGCCTCGCGCAGCTTCGAGGCTGGGACGGTTTCAGCAACCACAGCCGCCCAGAGAGTTCCCTCCACCAGGTAGGCACGATCCATGCGGGGTGAACACTGGGTGACGCGGGGATGGTCTTCTGTAGGCACCCGCCTCTTGCGGGCCCATGCGACCTCTTTTTTTTTTCTCGGCGAATAATAGAAACTGATAACAGCCAGCCCAATATCTTCCACGTCCGTTCGCAGTCGCATCATGGATCGAGCGGCGGAAGCCCGCCGCGATGGAAGGCCATCGTGAAGCAAGGTCCCAATCGGGCCGCAGCAGCTCGGTGGCGTCATCGAGCCCCCTCGAACAGGTTTTTGGCAGCCAGCTGGGTGATAAAAGCGGCAACCGCCAGCACCAGCTCCCGGTAGCACCTCCCTGGGGTCCGGCGCCGGGGTGGCCGTTGGGGAATCTGGCCATCGAAGCAAGCTGGTTCAAGGGGCCGTGCTTCTGCCTTGTGGCGCTGCAGCTCCGCCGGCAGCTGGCCCGTTGCGCATCAGTTTGCGAGCTCCGGCTGGGTGTCGGCATCCGTGGCCGGCAAATTCAGCAACCTTGGCGCCGAACCGGATGCCAGCCCCTGGCATCGAGAATTAACGCAGCGCCTCGCCAAGCCGGTTGAACGCAGCTGGTAAGCCGACCACGCTCCAGCAGCTCCCTGCCGGCTGATCTGCTCCTCGCCTGCCGCAGCTCAGCATTTTTGCGTGCGTTAGTGGTGAGCGTGTCCGGGGTGGTGCGGTGAGCACCGAGTACGAGCTTGCCGGGCCCAACCGCCTCGATCAAGCTGCCGCCGCATCGCCCGAGCGAAGGTTTTGGGCTTGGGCGGTGTTAAATGGGCATGGATCTTGATCAACCCCCTCAACAAGCAACGGCATGGCATGAAGCCGCAAAGCCCAGAGCCTTGGGTCCACCTTCAGCACGGTGGCGAAGCTTGGATTGCATCGGCGCTGATGCGCGCCGAAATAAAGCTCTCCGGCTGAGGCCCGTGTCTTTCGCCACCTGTGTCCATCCCCTTGGCTCGGGCAATGTCCCCCGAAGGCCCCGTGCAAGACCGGCCACATCATCCGTGCTTCTCAAGCCGGATCCAGAATAGGCCGCCATCTCATCTGGCGTTCTGAGATGCTCGGCACGTCCATAGGGCGTGAACCTGGTTGCCGATGGATTAGCAAGGGGTTGGCTGGTTGCATCACCAGTGAATCCTCAAATTCACGGTTGTAAATCAAGAGGCCTTGGGGCGATGTCCTTTGGCCTGGGTCGCTTTACTGCCGCCCGCCCAACGCAGAAGCCAGGTGATCGCCTCTTCGGGCGTAATAACACCCGGTAGCTCCGGGTCCGACATCGATTTCAGTTCAAGACCACTCCCTCCGTGAAGATTGCGATAGTCGCCGGGTTGCCATGGATCAAGCGATCCACTCGCATCAAGCAACTCGAGCCCTGCCGGTTGATACCCTGAGGCCGGTCGATCCACGCTTGGTAAGAGCCCCTCCGACTTGACGACCCTCATCAGCCAACTGTAGCTCCTGAGCCTACAGGCCTGCACCGCTTGTTTTGAGCCGCTGAGGTTTCCTGCACGCTGGGCGTTTCTGCTTGCGTCGCCAGGCTGGGCGGGTGAGACGTTTCATAGTTCACCACCCGTTTTGCCGATCTGCAGCCGGCGCTTGATGCCGCCGTTTGCCGTTTCCGAAGGTGGTGCGCCAGAACACCTATGGGTGGTGAAGGCGTTCGTTGTAACGCCGGCTGTGCGGCACCGAGCCGCCAGAGCCCCCAGCGGTTGCCTGGCCGATCGGATGCCCGGAGGCGCCTCCGCGGCCCGCTTTGGCGTACACCGCCCGTGACCGATGCGTACGAGCCTGCCCGTCGGCAGATCAGCTGGTTAGCCCGGCTGATCTTGTGCTGCAACTGCGAAGCGCGCCAGATCCTGGCCGAAGCACAACCTCTCCGCTTGGCTTGGGGCGCGCTGCGTTGCGGTGGTTTGTGAGAGCGCCTGGGGAGGGGCATGGTTTTACATAAAAGGTTTTAAGTTACGGTCAGATCCAGTGGTGAGCCGGGGTTCTTGCCTCTTACAGGCTGAATCCGTGCCCCTGATGCCAGCTCGGTTTGGGCCGCTGTGCGCAAGGCCTCCAGCCACGTGCCCAGCTCCTCGCGGTTGGTGGCTGACGCCAGGGGGAAGTTTCGGCCGCAAGCTCGATGCAGGCACCACCTTGATCAGGGCACGGGCATCGGCCGGGGCGGCCCATGGCCGCCACCGCCGTTGCAGCAACGCCGGCAACATCGCCTTCTGGAAAACGATCGAGATGCCGTCCGCTGCACCCAGAGCGGGCCTGCTCCGCCTTCACCAGGCTCCTGCTTCACCGATCGGTGCTGGCGAGCACCTGCTCCTGTTGCTCCCGGTGCCATGGTTCTCGGGAAATCAGCCCGGCCCCTGAAGCTTGGTCTCCCTGCTCAGCGATCTGGGCGCAGGGCCTCTGAGCGGGTCAGCTGCAGCCGTTCTTCAAGCAGGGCCTCCAGCGTCGCCACAAGCTCCATTGGCCTGCCGCAGCAGCGGGCCGTGATAAGGCGCCGGGCTTGTCCATCACACCCGCCCAACAGCCGGCCACCGGCTCAGGCGGGAGCCTTCCATACAGGTCCGTCGCCGTGCTGGGCCAGGAAGTAGCGCACTTCCGTACACCGTTCTCTGCTCGCCCGTTCATGGAACGCCTTGATCGGCGTGAGGTGGTCTTTCCAGCTGTCGAGCAGCTCGGCGGTGAACTGGCCTGCTGTTGAGCAGGTTAGGGGTCGTGCTTTTGCCGCTTAGCTCCCGCATCCTGCCGGCGATCGGCGCGAAACAGCGGCCACGAACGGATAGCGCTCCTGCTGGCTGCGAATCGCGTCGAGCTGCGGCGGCCTCACTGCGCCAGCGGCCTCACGGCATTGCTGGTGGCGGTGGTGCGGGAATCAGTGCGCTGCTCGCCACCCCCAAGAAGTCTTGGTGGAAAACGCTTGAACGGTGTTTGATCGCCGCAGGTCCGATCTGCTCCTGCTTGCGCACCAGCACCAGCCCCTGGCGACGGCTGTTGGTGAGGCGCAATCGATCACTTCGTTGGGGCTCAGGATTCCCTTCTCAGCGTAGCTCCACCCTTGCCCAGGCGGAACAAGGCGGCCCAGGAAGGGTGAGGCGTGGCCGCAGGGCTCCAGCCGTAGGGCCGGGGCCTCGAACACCTCGATCAGATCCGGCGGCGGAGGTGCGCTCCCCTTCCTTGTTTCTGGGCGACGCAACCAACCTCGGTGTACATCCTGCTCGCTTACCGAGAGCTGGGCAGCAACGCTGCCAGCAAGCCAGGTCGTCCTGCTCTGCACCAACCTTTCAATCAAGGTGCCTTCGTTTGTAGATCTGCCTTCACAATCAGCAAGCTTGGGGGAATGCCCGAGCGATCAGCTCCTGATAGGCCTTGGAAAAACGGTTCTGGGGATCGCCCTCACCCACCTCCAGTCCGCCTGCCGTTCACCACCGAGCGGGGCTCCGGCGCAAATCCTCACCAGCCAGACGGGTTGATCTCACTGCGGGCGGTGCTGTTCTGCCGCCCCGCTGGGGCCAGGATTTCCCTGAGCGCTTCGTCTTCACCGCCGGAGTTCTGCTTGATGTATTTATACGTTTTCAGGTAAGGTGCGGACAGATCGGTGGAGCCGGGCCCTGGGCCGGCAGGACATCACCATCAGAATCAGCTCGACCCTGTTCCTGGGCCACAAGGAATCGCCTCATTGCCGAAGTTGGGGTGCTCCGGGGGTGGATGATGTTCACCGCTACATCATCAGGCTTTCCCTTCCACAGGCATCATCGATCTTTCTGGGCGTAGGAATAATCCTGGTTGTTGTCCCTCGAAGCGATTTGTTGGTCGCGCACAGCACGTCGTTGAAGAGGCGTGGGCCTGCAGCGCTCGCATCACTTGCAGGAGTCCTTCCACGGTGGTTTGGTTCCTGAATCTCGCTGCTCCACATCCTTTTTCCTTGTCGTGAGGAACTTTCGTAGAGCTCACCGCTTGCGTTGCAGGTATACGCCTTCTGCACTTCCAGATTGCGCAGGCCTCTTTCAACCTGCTGCTCATAGGGCGCGGATGTCGAGAATCGGGGGCTGATCGATCAGGATCGCATGTATTTGCCGAGGCTGAGGCCTTAAAACGGGGACACCACTTGAGCCCAGAACAGGGGCTGAGGATCGCGCAGTTCAACGGCGCCACCTGGCGTCCGCCAGCACCATCGTCTGCTGCTTGTCTCGCGACGGATCACATCGGCGGATGCGTCGTAAAGCTGATGCGAAGCTGGCGAGTTGGCCGATCGGCCAGATCCCATCGATCGCCGTTGCCCACCTCCTGGAACACCGAAGAGCATCGGGGAGCGTTCACCCACCGACATGTTGCGAGCCGCCGAACACGTTGTGGGACGCGACGAGGCTCTGCCAGCGCCTGCTGGAACCAGGTTCAGCTGACCTACGGGTGGACAGGGGTAGAGGGCCACGAAGGCCTGGCAATCGGCCCAGCCCTTGAGCTGCAGGGAAGTTTTTCGCCGAAGCGGAACAGGGTCTGGGGTTGTCCTTCTCCGCCCCATAGATTCTGGATCAGCTATCTGGCTCCACCGGAATCCTTTTCCAGCAGCCGCCGCTGAATCACACTCCTGTAATCATCGGCGCTGGGCCAGGGTGAGCCTTGGTGCGGAAGCGGCCCTGGATCTTGCTGAGATCATCGCTGGCGCACCTTCCTCCTCGCCCAGGATTCCCTCCAGGTCGGCTTGGAGGTCACGAATACGGAGGCACGGCCGTTGGTGGCTGTCGCCAGGCTTTTCCAACCACGTCTGCAGGTTGAGGCAGGCGGCTGCGTCCTGACCGAGAACTGGCCCGCCTCGTCCACGAAAGAAGTTGGAGCCCGGCCAGCTCGGGAAGCTGGCTGTGCCGAGGTACTCCCTTGACGCGGTTAGCAAAGGAGCCTTCGATCGAGAGGCGGTCTCGCCTTGGCCTCAAACCGATTCACCTTCATTGCCTCCTCCGGAGCTGGTGGAAGAACTGCTCGGCGTAAGGCCCGAGCCAAAAGAACTCTTGTGACGGTGGCAACAGCCTCGCGGTCGTTCTCCGCAGTTGCGGCCATATTGAAGAGCGAAGATAAGGTTTTCTTTGAAATCACCGAACGCACCGCGCTTGTCGAGGTCCAGTATTGCTCACGGAAGCGAGCGATATAGCCCTGGTCGCCGGTAAACTACCCCTGCAGTTTCGTTACAGCCACCTTCATCGAAACACTTCCCCAGGATCGGGGCGCCTGTGCTCGCCGCCAATGCCGTGTACTTCTGATCGATGTATGAACAGCAACGCTGCCGCCGGCGTGGTGATCGCCTTGCGCACAGGTTGGGCCTGGAATGGTTTCGTCCTTCCACCTTCGGCAGGCAGGATGTTCAGCCGGCGCGCATCGTTTCTCTGGCCCAAACGCGCCGCTCCGCTGTCCGAGCGCAGCCGAGAGGATCTTCAGCGGTGCGAATGTTGCCGCAGGCCGAAGAAACCAGAAATCCTACCCCATTGGCCGTGGGGTGTCGAGGTAGCAGTCCACGAAAGGATCCAGACCCTTGAGCAACAATCGCGGTGATCACATACTCAATCGAGCTCCACCTTGAGGTTGCGCTCGTGCGTCGGCCTTGATCACCCCATCGATCGGACGCTCAACCGGCTTGGCGAAGAGCTCGCGGATTGTGGCGGCATCATTGAAAAATCGGGTGTTCGAAGTAGGCGAGATTGGTGGCGCGGTATGGGGGTTTTCTCGATCTTGGTGTTGGGCGTAGTGCCCAAACAGTTCGCAGGTTAGGAACCGACCGTCAGCATCCTGTGAATACTCACCGGGGAAGAAGATCACCACAGGGTGGCCTCCCAATCTCCGGTTGCAAGGGGCCTCGATGATGGTGTGGGGTGCGCAGGAAGGGATTAGATCCGCCCTGAGTCCCCGTGATCAGGGTGAGTTGTGGATTCGCACCGATCACCTCCATCAGTTTCGGTACAAGTGCCTTTGTGGGATCCGAGTTGCTTCTGCAAGTGTTTGCAATACGTCCACTTTTCGAATAAGTGGTCTCGTCCCGAAGGAAGGTCCCTCGAGAAATGCCCTTACTCCTCAGGATCTGGATTCACCGCTCCAACAGTCCAGATGAATCACACGCAGTCCTTCCTGCTTGAGCCCCTGGAGCAGACCTTTCCACGATCTGGCGCAGCTCGTCTTCTCGAGGGGTTCCGTAGGTCTGGATGAAGAATGGGATCTCCTTGGCCACCCCTTCATGCCAGGAAGCTGGGCTGCAGACAGAACTTGCTTCCCAGTCGCTGATTCCCAGGCCGGTGGTGGTTTTAGGTGCTCATCGCCCTGGGCGCCAGCACGTTCGCGCTTCGCCATCAGCCCCGTGAACTGCCTGGGGGGTGCGACGCAGGAAGCCACCAGAAGAGCGGGGTCCTCCGTGCGACGCAGCCGTTGAACTTCAAGGGAGAGGCAGGGGCGTTGCACCGTTCCTAAAACACCTCCTTGCCGTGCTTTACCAAACCAGCATCCCTGCTTCGGCGGAACATGTTGCAGGAGAGTGGAGCGGATCTTCTGCGCGAGGACGAAGGGCCGCACCTCGCCAGTTCCGGGTGGATGAGTTCTTGCAGCTCATAGAACGCCACCATGTCGAGCGGCGCAGCACCGGATCCATCCCCGGCGCAGCTTCTCGGCCAGCACCTCCTGCATCCACGTCAAAAGCCAGCTGAATCCGCTTCAGAGATGCCAGCCAGGCCTCATAGCTGTGCGGTTCTTCGCCCGACCCAGTGGCCCAGGAGCTCCCAGCCTGGGCTGGGGGTTGAGGGTCTGTAGCCGCTGTCGCAAGTTTCGAACTCCAGCCCGTTTGGCTAGGCACTGCTGGCGGATCTGGCCTGGAGGGCGTTGCTCGTCAGGCAACAGCCGTCTTGGTCTTACTTGCCAGTCCGCCTGCTGCAGGTGGAACCTGAGGGCAATTACGCAGCGAGTTTCGGGCCTCCAGGCTTGCGGCGGTGGAAGCTCAAGGCAGTAACCCGCATGGCTCCGACGGCAAGTGCTTCCGCCAACGTCCCACCCAACTTCTGCGTCTTGGATCCTGGCACTGGGCCAGGGCGCTATCCATCCAACAAACCAAGCGCCGCCGGCATGCCTTTAGCGCCCACGCAAGCCTAGGGCGCTCAAAGGATTTTGGTCAGCGTTTCCTGCGAAATACCAAGACCCTGCAGCCAGGCCGGTCATCTTAAGGCCTGCTGTTGATGCGGGAACCTCTGTCTTGTGGGCCGCCCCAAGCTGGCAGACAGATTGGCCTGAAAGAACGTGGTCGCTGCCCTAAGGGTAAGCACGCGAAAATGAAGCTCAGTGAGGGCGCTGTGCTTTGCAGAAGGGCCGGGCAATTAGGTCATTTGCGCAGCCAATCCCGAAGGCTGACGAATGGAACATTTTTTGATGGGATGTTCCCCCCCATTCACTTGCGTGGGGCTCACTCAGGCGCTCAGCTCCGCCTCCCCATGCGCCTTCTGGATAGACTCAGATCCAGCTGCGCTGCGCGCCTCTTCTCAACACCCTGAAAGGGAGCACCGGTCGCTCCAGCTTGAGCATCCTCGATCCAGTGGCCCAGATATAGGCGGCCAATGGCTGCTCGATCTCGCTGCCGATCTCCAACCGATCCCCAGCAAGCACCCGCGCCGCAGCTCCAACGACCAGCTCCTCGCGTGCAATAGCGAGCCTTCCCCGAAGACACCGCCCCCAGATCCCGCTTTCAAGGCGGCGACTCATGGCCGTGGAGTGGATCTGCCATGGGCCAGGTGGAGCGAGAAACGCAGCGGTGAGTGAAAAGCTGGCGCGATCGGGGCCAAGCTGGATCCGAATCGAAATCGCTGGCACATAACAGGCGCGATCAAACCCGCCAAAAGGCTGACCGGCACCGCCCAGGCCCCAGCAGGCCTCGGCGGCCTCCAGGCGCTCGGGCTCCGGCTTTGACTCAACGACCTTCGCGAGCCTTTTGGCGGGCTTCGAGTCAAGCCGGGCCG
>Ga0163217_1021154_pt1 | contig 13259 bp, 8 predicted proteins | sample SynspAceP_FD_185933 | JGI IMG/M metagenome (GOLD analysis project Ga0163217, IMG submission 185933) | Saline lake microbial communities from Ace Lake in Antarctica - Synechococcus sp. Ace-P (PacBio error correction) | ecosystem: Environmental > Aquatic > Non-marine Saline and Alkaline > Saline ...
AGAGGAGAGAGAGATTATTAGCGCATCGATTGGCGGACGGTGTCACCTACTGTCATCTCACGCGCATGATAAACTTCTTTGTTATTTGGATGTATCCCGAAATGTTGTGCCGCCGCGGCGGCGCGCGCGCGCGGGCTCAAACACACTATCTGGGTGGAACTACACCTAAAAAAGCGGGTCGAACCCAGATTTTAACATTCGCCACTTCTTTCTTCTCTATAATTGGCTCTCTCACTAACAATTCTAGATAGATGTGGGCACGTTGAGAGCGGGTGGCCCCACGAGTTGATAATAATCACCATATTAACTACACTGCCATGTGGTCACCACGACTTATACAAGGTTTCTATAGACCGGAGGAGGGAGACCGACTACTTGTAGATTGTACGTCTGGTCACTCACCCCGGTAAATGCACACTCCGTTTCATAATATTTAAAATTCGGAATTTTCTGTTACTTCTCATCGCTCGCAGCTCTTGACTGCGACATATTGTGCACATTTTGGCCAAAAATCCTAGACCACAGAAGTATAGTTCTCACACCATCAATTCGGGCACACTTGCTTGCTACCGGTGGAGATATATAATGAACCGCCACATCGTAATAGGCGGGTTTTGCATAATATAACAGAGAATTGTGGCTCAGAGCGACAAATGAGGTATTGGTTTTTTCGTGGTGTAATGGGGAAAGAGCAGTTCCGGCGCGCGGTTTGCGAATGCTCCCTCCCTCAGATCAGATCGTCTTACCAATCTGTTTCTCAAAGCTCCAGGCACTCAGAATAGGCGACTCTCAACCTGCCGCCTTGGGGGAACATTGAAAAGTACAAAACAATTTGAACCGGTAAATGAGCACTACGGGCAAGAATTGGGAAGGGGTACGAGGGTCTCATAGGGCTGGAATACCTCCTTTGTATAGCACATTACCCGAAGACAGTATTTCACGTGACTCACGCAACAGCGATTCTGGATTACTGGTGGCGGGGACGCGTGGCAACTGTTTGCCACCAATTGTCCGGGAGTAGAATAGCAGAGAATTGAGTTTATCCTCCGCGAGCGACACATCTCCCTCTCAGCAGATTCATTTTTGTCTCACTCGAAGTTTTTCGTCTCTTTTTGACCTCAAGAAGCCAAGGAGGAACACTTTAAAAAAGAAATTTTGATATTTGGATGGGGAATGAATAAAGATTTTATAGAGGCCAATATTTACCAGATTACTTAGACACTATTAACGATGTGATGGATCTCACTGGACGGCGTTTAATGTTGATGTTAAAGTGTGATGCCATCGCTCGTAAGGGTAGGAATAAAGGTTGGTCTAGCCACTGATAGATCTAGGTGGTAATATGAAAACAGCCGCCATATCATTAACACGACACATAAAAACTGTTTAAACCATGGGTAGCCAAATGGATTGAAGGGATAAAGCATGAATTAGTAGTTGCTTGAATATCGAGAAAGGGCTTCGACTTGTCTCCCTTGCCACACTTTAATAGGGCCACCGACCCACCTATAACCATGTGATACTGATGGCGAGAGTAATTAAGGTAATAGAGCATTTATAATTATTTTGTCTTCGAATCTATTGTCTTCTCGACGATGGAAATCTTGGCGTTTGTATGATGTGTGTGAGACCAGATTAATTGTATGGATACCAATTTGGGTGAGGTTGGTCCCTGCCATACATTAGCCCAGTAGCGAGTGTAAAAGGATTTGGAGTTGGTTAAAAAGTATGAAAGTGACGATTAATGGTTTAAATTGAATCGAAACATAACTGACTGGCACCCTAAAATAATGCGATATATAGTTAAACCACTTTGGAACTTTGTAGACAATCCAAACTCTAGTACTCAAGGCTTTGCCCACCTTTTAAAACTTAGCGGGCAAAATAAATCAACATATCTACGCGCATATTATTTGTAATTTCTATCCATCCAAATTGCCAATTGGCCTCTCCAAATAACCATCGTACAAATAAAGGCCGGTCATAGAAACTTTGGTAAGTATGCCTTTGGTGGCTAACCCACCAACCGTATTAGGTTTTTACTATTGCTTGTGGCCTTTAGCCCCTAAAATGCATTAGGGAGTTGGGTTAAATGACATGGCCTGGGAATAAAACTATATTCTTCTTTTTGGTGGCTTAGGGGTGTTGGCTTTCGATATATATAGTCTTGCCTTTAATGGTGCACCTATTCAAGGCGGGTTGTCCTCGTTGCCTATCTACGCTTCAAAGAAGCTTCAATATACTATGGGAATCAAATTCACCACCCTCCTAAAGGTATTAATTGCGCCAACACTTAAAACCCTCGCTTCTGGACAGGGGTTGTTCTTCCTTTGCCGCCATACAGTTTTGGGGAATTTGGAGTGGTATTTGATATGATAGGAGGGCAAATGCGCGGGTAAACAACGGTCCGCTTCAATTGCTATATATGAATGGAAGTAGAAAGCACTAAATTATCAAAGCAGCCAATAGCTATTCTTTGATTTTATTTTCAATAACATTCATTATTCTAACTTTTGGTTTATCCTACTTAATCGGGGGGTATTTTAAACGCTTGTCCCAATGATTCCAGTTAACTAACAAAAAACATTTAAGCGTGGAGGAAAAATAGACCTTAATTCCTGGAATTGGAACATTAAAAAAGGGCAATTTGTTACCATCTGTTCGGAGAATGCCGGTGCCGGGAAAACCTCCTACAACTTTATAGGATGCTCACGGGGCTTAATTGAAGCCGGATAGTGATATTTCACAAGTAGGTGGGACAACAATGTTTGACTTGGCCTGAAAATATTAACCTTATCCCCGCAACAACGATAAGGTGGGGCTATGTTCTTTCAGGACTAGCGCCCTCCTTTCCCAATATGAAACCGTTAAACAAACCTGGACATATAGCCGCTTCTGAAAAAAACAGGATAAAGCCATAATTGGCAGAATTGTTGGATTTTGCCCAACTCAAAATGAATTTCAACATAGAAAAACCAGAAACCCTTCAGGGGCCAGAAACAACGGTGTGGCAATTGGCCCAGGGGGCACTGGTCCAGCGGCCCAGGTTTGGATATTGGACCACGAGCCCATTATCGCCTTGGACCATAAAGAAATGGCGGGCATAAAATTTTGCAGAGTATTTATTGCAAATTCATAAAAAATATAAACTTACTAACGATTCTGGTGAGTCATGATATAGGTGAAATTGTAAAATTATGCGGATTATCGTATTTGAAGCTTCATAACGGTAAGGTAACTACAAGAAGGGTTGCGGCACAGATTTTTTTTGGTCTTAACAAAACCAGTGCTAAATTTAGGTTCTGCGGGTGAAGTTCCTGAAAATAGAGCAGGAGGATGTTTATTTATGTAATCTCCTGTCTTATCGGTAACCGAATCATTAAGGTAGTTTCGGACCGCTCAAGAAGTTTCCCGATTTAAGGTAGGGGATAAAGGTTCCTTGTTAAGCGTCAAAGGCTTTTAAACCTTATAATAAAGTTGTTGATCTCTAAGAATTAATAGGCAGTGTTCGTGTTTGGGGTCTGAGGATTGTATTTAGGTTTAAGTGGTCATCCTCTGAAAGCACAGCGATCTCTCCAGATTTTCTTTGTTTTTTCATCTTATAATTGAAAGGGTCATTTCAAAATTGATTGTCATGGGGCCAAAATGCGAACAGCACAGGTCGCATATCTAAAGTTAGTATTAAAGGTACACCTCATAGAACAAAAACCACCTATAGTTTTTTACACTAGGTTAACATGGGGCAGTTTAATTCAGGAAAAGCTTTCTTCTACAAGCTAAAATCATTTTCCAACTACAATACTTGGTCGCATGCCCGTCCCGTAATTTCTGAAAAGTTTTTTTGTCTGCGCACTAAGGTTTCCTTTTTATTTATGATCAGAACTCCTATCGCAGAACGCTTCTACCTCTTTCATAACAGTGGCGTGGAAAGCAGAATGGGTCTTTTCTTTTCCAAATTTTCCCGAATCAAGTTTCTTATTTCCACAATTGATTAGGGGTCCAGACCGGTGGTTGGTTCGTCGAGGATCAAAACCTCACGGATTGCGTGGCACAGTGCAAGCTGCAAGTCCAACCCTTTGCCCTGTAGCCTATTGACAAGCTGCCCCAATCTTTTTGTTTGCTCTGGGGTTAAGGCCCGTTTGCAGAATGACCCGTATATTGCCCTTTCCTGTCTACGCTTATAGACAATCGGAATTAAAAAACTAGATATTCCCTCTAGTAACCTAATATCCAATACAGACAGGATTGTGTTCAGGAAGGTATGCCATGCTTTTTTTGAACATTTCTTTTTGTCCTCTGTTGTATCGTCAGTGAATTTACAAGATGCCTGACGCTTCATCTGGGAATGGTAGGTGGTCAGATTTTTTCAGTCATGGTGGATTTAAAAACCCGCTCCATGTTGGGCCCAAAAACTCCCAACAATTTCCCCTTGTTTTTTTAATACTAAATCGGAAGCTTTGGTTCAATGCTGTTTTGGTTCCAAAGGATTTAGTGCATTTTTTACTAGGATGACATGCGTGAACTTTTTATCAAAATAATGCATAATAGAGTGATAATTCAATCTAAGTATTTAAACAGTTATTTCTGGTATCATATATTGAAGTCAATGTGGGATTGGTTATTTCGCAAATAACTAGGGTATACGATTTCTTGCTTCTTAATTACGTAAACTATGAATGGATTTCAGGGGGTATAAATCGGAATATTTTTAATTTGCTTAAACTGAAATAAATACAAAAAACTTACTATAGATGTTGGTTTTTAAATATAATTATTACTTTAGGCCCAAAGTTTTTTACAAAGAAAATGACAAAGCATATTTTCTGGAACGGTTTTTTATTTTTCACACTTCTTTTTTAAGAGAAGAGGTATGGGACTGTGTTTCCTATGCGTTAGAATTTTAAAGTATATATTAGATAGAGATAAACAAATGTTCCCATTGTGAGAACACCCAGAGACTTTTTTATTTTTTAGGTATAACTTGGCAAAATTAAAAGGCTACTACCGGGATCAACAGTTTGAAAGACCATAAATAGGCGGCAAATAATTGAAAAAAGGCTGAATTAAAAATTGCAATCAGGGTAGTAAAAGGTTCCTAACCACATCAATGGCAAAGGAATTATTTTGTGATGATGTTACAGTTTACGTTGAATGTTCCATATTGAATATATTTGGTGGATCACACATAATTAATAAAAACACAGCGGATCAGGGGATAATGAGCGCATTGAAGAATTCCATTGCGGGATCTATATACCTAATTATGCATTGTTGTTCATAAAAACCTCCATATTAATCTGCGGGCGAAAGTCAGTATTAATATATTCATTCATAACTTAATGTGCCTTAAACAGCAGTCAGACGATAGAATGGTATTTTCAGGGGTGCGTTCGCATACCTAGAAGCTATGGCAATTGGCTGCGTGGTAATGAATTTTTTTAAAAAATTTAAAGCGACATTAAGGGCTGGTGGATTAGATGTGGATACGGCGGAAACACCGCTAGAAGTAGAGATATCGCAGGAAGGTCGCTAAAGGGGATAGCTGCCATTGGCACCCAAAGTTGGCGGCAGAATTATACGATTTGGAGATTATTCCATTCGGAAGTACGAGTACAATAAAGGAGTGATTCGTAACTAAGGTTTTATCATTGTAAAGAACTCAAAATAAGGCCTTGCCCGAGGATGAAATAAATAAAGCGTCAGTTACGTTTTAATAACAAGACCAATACAGGCGTGGAAGTCCCCTTGCGGCAATATTGAACGTGATGAAGCGAATTGTTAAAAATCTGAATCTTACAAAGATCAATCGTTACCAGTTAATAAGAAGCCATGGAAGTATTCTTCTTTGTGATGTTACTTTGAAAAGTATAGAAAATTTTTCAAAGCAAAAGCGTTGTTTAGGAGATTATGGCACGCAACAAGTTTAAAGTATTCGGGTGAGTGATACAACAGATGCCAAGAGTAAAACATAAGATTTACGGTCGAATAGCATTAACACTCACCTCAGTTGTAGACAATATCTATTTTTCTAAGTAGAAACTGAGAGAAGTAAGGGTTTTGATAGGCCGAGAGGTCGTCCTTATCAATTGGGTATCGGGAAGTCCTGATTTGGCAACCACCATAGCTTGTTTCAGAAATGCAAGTGAAAGATGCACTTGGGCATGGATGGGGCACATCAATATCTACAAGTTAGATCAAGGTTTGCACCGAACTGCAGGGAGTCATTTACTTCATTTTTACAAGGATACACTTTGGTGTGGTTATAAACCCACAAACTGAAGTGTTTACCTTTAATGGGGTCCAAAGAGGGTAATCATGCCCCATATTTAGTTTGGCCTTTTTATAAAACTCCTGGAGATGAAATGGGTATCGTCATTTGATAATCCCTAATGCCCCGGACTACCCAACATATAACATCGGTAACCAATTTTGGTTGGCGCAGTGGCAACGATATTATGATTTGATCGGTGACAATGGCTGGTTTCCGGATTTAGAGGTGTTAAAAAAGTCAAGACACTTTCAAAGGTGAAGAATAAATGTGGACCAGTTACCAATATGCCCACCGGAGCCTACGGCAAGTAGGGAGCAATTGACGCCATCTGTGGCTTTTGCACAAGAGAAGGAATTTTAATTTGGTTAATGACACCCGTAAGTTTTGTATTGAACAACATCCGCATAAGTATTTTGGGAGATAGAGGGTGCAATGGACGTGCTCTGAATTAAATTTCAACTGGAGTAAAACCTTTTAATATGGCCGGCTGGCGTGTAAGGGATGGTTTATTGGGAATAGCGAGCATATCATGCCGTTTTAAAGGTGAAGCAATAATGGTTCTGGGATGTTCTACGGAATTCAAAAGGGGGGCCATAGCGGCCTAAACAGTAGTGAGTCAGGTTTTAAGTGATTTGAATAGGTGTATGGTGAGCGGAGGGAATTAATGTTCGATTGGCCGATAAATATAAACTGTACCTTGATAAAAAAATTCTGTAGGGAGTTCGTGTGGGCCTAAGTTGCTTCCGGAGTTTCGTCTTTCGAGAATTTATTAACTCGTGCCTTATTGAATAGAAATTTTTATTCCAGGAAATTTTGGTTCAAAACGGAGAGGGGTATATCGATTCTCCTTCTGATTCACGGCCGATAAGATTAAGGAGCAATAAGATGGTTTTTGAAAAAAATGAAATAGAAGCTTAATGTCATTTTTTGATGGGGTCGAGGTATCTTCTAGTTAATCGATAATAATTGAAAATCGGTTTTTTTCTTGGAATATTGTAGTTGTTCGCTTATTGGAACTAATGATTAGATAGTATGAAATGTATTTGGTAATCGTATCCGGATTAATTGGAGGGTCTTTGGCCAGGATATTAGCGTAACGCCGGACTCTAAAATTTCGGATAGATGCTAGCGGGCCCACTTTGATGAGGGCCTGTTAATTATCTTTGATCGATGAAAAGCAGATTTGGCCACTTCCACTTGCCGACTGCGTAATAGTAAGTATTCCGGTAGATGTTATGTTTGGGAACTTGCCAAAATATTGGATGCGTAATGATAATGCTAAGTGCTGGATGCAGGGTCCAATAGTTAATTTTGCAAGTTGTAGAAAATCATCCGAAAGGCGGAAATTTTTGGCTTGTCACCATTGCAGGATATGAGTTTTTCAGACTTCGGCGCTATAGAGGGGTTGTTATGGGAAAGAAGATATCTATGCGAAATATTAGAGACGGCTTTAAATTGGGGCAGGAAAAGGCATTGGGGAATTTTTTAAAGAAATGGTATGCGGATGCCGTTATAATGAACCCAGAGGCACATGATAAAACAATGCTATGATTTCACATTTGTCCCATATATAGTTCATCATTATGTTGGGAAAGACAGTATTTTGAAGAAAAGAAAGGAATGACGTGATATTTGAACATGGCTGGAAGTGTTTTTGAAGCACGTGCGCTTGCTAAAAGTTCACAATTATGTGGCCCCTATTTTATTAAGCAAAACAGGAAAACGTAGTAGAAGCCTTAGGGGAAATATATTCAAACTTGAAGAGTTTAAAGCATGTGGTTTGCAGATGACTTGAAGGCATTTAAAATGAAATGCATAGTAGAAATAAATAAAAGGAAATATTAAACGGAATACAACTTAACAAAAAATAGAGTATAAAATGGAAATCAAAACAAATGAGAACATGGTTGGACGAATTAAAATTGGACATCCGTTGTGAATTGCCGGGCCTGTGTGCGGAACAGAGGGCACGTGCATTCGAATTGCAATGAGTTAAAGACCGATGTAAATTACTATCGGTTGCTGGTATCATGGAAGCCAAGAACACTTCCTGGAATGTTTTGAAGGAGTGGGTGCTTTTAAGGTTTAAAGTGGTTGCAAAAGTTAATAGGGGAGACAGGGTTGAAAACATTGTACTGAGGTAGCTATGCTGTCACGTTAAGTTGCATTGAATACATGACGTTTTGATTTATTGTGGATCGGTGCACGTTCAACGGTTTAGTCATTTATTATGCAGGAAATTGCTGATGCACTAGAGGGAAGATAAAATTGTAATTGGTAAAGAGATCCAGTAAATCCGGATTTGGCATTATGGCTAGTGGAATTGAAAGAATTATATATCTGCCGGAATTAAATATTTAGGAGCATCATAGAGGTTTTTTACTTATGAAGAAACAAAATATAGGATGATTCAGAAATGGCAATTAGCTATTGAATCAAAATAAATTTCCAGAATTACCTTTAATTAGATCCTTCACCTTCAGGGAAATAGGGAATGAATTTTTTGAATGTTTTCCCAACAGCCTTAAGATCTTAATTTTGATGGTTGAAATGATCGAAGACTCATTTTGATCGGAAATATGATTTGGAGTGTGCTGCCAACAGGTAACTCATCCAAATTGATCCAGATTATGGGAGAGATATTTGAGAAATTAGAAAAAGAAACTGATGCAGAAGTAGGGTACATAGTGCTTAGTAACCTAAGGGCGAAATAGAATGTTCTTTGATAGCCCTTTAATCGAAATGCTTGGGAAGAAGATGAAAATATGCAATGTATTGGTGCTTTTAAAAAAAGCGAAAGATACGTTTTGCCGTATGAGAGCATGTTGGAATGCTATTTAAGGCTATGATTTTGGGAAGTGAGGTAAAGGTTTTTAAGTGAGGATTTGTATTTAAGATGAGTTAAAGCAATTCATCAAAGAATCAATTAATCATCAAGGAGAAATAATAAACTCATAACTATTTTATTGGTTGACCGTAAACCAGCTAATGGCGTGGTTTTTTTATTTTTAATGATGTGCTTTTTACACTAGATATAAATGGTCACTTGGAAAAATAAAGTCCTTGACTTACAAAGATATTCTCTGCTTAGAGCAGGATTATGTTGTTGGCCTGTATAAAAAGTTAAATTGTTTCATTAAATAAGTGTAACAAATGGACTTTTGTGTTTACATCTTTTACAAGAAAATAGATTGAAATCTTAATGTTTCCCCAATTTTAATGGAAAAATATGTAATAACAAAAATTTTAAGGATGATGAAAATTTTTGGTAATAGGATTTCCTTTGCCTATCGCTCGTGGATTTTTCGCAAAGAACAGTTGATTAAATGTGGGTGGACTTTAAAAGAGGTGAAAGTTTATGATTTAATAGATAAACTTATAATGGAAGAAATAAGGTTTGTGGTAAAGGGGAGCAATGTTGTGATATACAAATTGTAAATAAGAAGGAGTCTTAAGATAAAAATGGTACTGGATTAAAAAGTTTCACGGGGAAAATACTTAGTAGAGGTGTATTTTTAAAAATATGACTTATTATGCGATGAGGGAGCAGAATTACGGTCAACGAACTTAGTCAAGAAAAGATAGAATAAAGACCAAAGAAGGCGCAAAAATAAAGTAGGACTTGATGTGCATCAATTGATCGTACGATGTGTTAGGGTAATGTTGAGGCCTCTGGAAAGACAATAAAATCAGGAAGTAGTCTAAATACAGGCGGAGTTTTTTGAGGGAAAACACTTCTAGTGAGAAGGCCAGTGGTTACATACCGCATGCTGGAGAGGGCCTTCATGTTTGCAAGGAAGCATAGATATTATATAAGAGCCTGGTGGAGACGTGGTACGTTTATGGTAATTCCTAAAGAGGTAAATAAGAATATTTGCAGGAGGAAGAGTAAAAATTATGGAATAGTTTGTTTAACCCGTAAATGCACTATTTTAAAAATTCAGGTAACTACAAAGATATGTTCAAGCTGAGCCGACCAATGGGGCTCGAGTGCTTTATTGCGTTGAAAGATTAATTTCCTTAAAGATGTAGGGTAATAAAAATCCTTGTCCATCATCTTGCCGCTATACTTTCAACTGCGCTGGTAAAAGGCAATTCCCATCCTTCAGCTACATAGCATAAGTTTTCGATGATATTAATGCATCATTGGCTGCAATATTTGGAACCGTATAACCAATATTAATAAAGTTCAGAAGTTTGTTCTTAAAATTACTTTACCCTATATCACCGCGATCAGACTGTTCTAGTATTATCTTCTTCGGTTTGTTACATAGTAACTCCCTTGTAATGCCCTAATCCTCTGGTGGGCGCTTAATGATCGGGATCTCCCCATACCATTGGAAAAATGGATTTCTACACTTGGATATTTGAATTGTGGGTATTTTACCATCATACGGTGAAGCAAAGAGGCAATGAGTTAAAATTTTTCATTTTCGTGTTTTTTTTATGTTCGTAATTTGATTAAAGCTCATTTTAAAGCTTATAAAATAAAGTTTGTTCTTTGTGGCAAATTTGTCAGAAATTCGTTAATGAAGGAACTGTTATAATGCTACTGGAAGTTTGGTATATGCGTGTAAAACTGTGGTGACGTTTTTCGAATGGTCGATTAAGGGGAAATTTCGTCCTTAAGGTATAAGAGTACCAACCCTGTGTCCGTTGGTGATATAGTGGAGTTTGGTAGATGAGATCTGACACTTTCCAGGGAATATTACTGAGATTGGGGAAGAAAGAATTATATTATTAGAAAATGGTTAATATGCCCAAGCAACCACATTATTGGGCATTATAGATCAGGTTTTTTTTAATCGTACCTTAAATAATCAGCCAGACTTGTCTACGATTTTATCGAATCGGTTTTTTGGTGAGTCAGAGGCATAATCAATTCTGCGTTATTCTATTATAATAAAATAATGAATACTATAGTGAAGAGGAACTGGATGAGATAAAATATTTAGGCACTTTATAGAGAGGTGAATAACCTGCATTGGAATAATCTGCAAAAACTAAAAAACTGTAGATAGGTAAAGGATTGAATGTGGTGGGTAAAAAAGAGATGTTTCTGGCATTCCGGGGTGGGGTAAATCTACTTTGTCAATGCATAGAGCCGCACTTGGAGCTGAAAACAAAAATTTTCCTTCCCACACATGCAGGGAACATACTACTACTTTTGCGGAAATGTTCGATTTTGAATCGGGGCAAAAAATATTGATCCACTGGATAAGGGATTTGGATAGATAGATTTGGAAAAGGAGGAAATAGGGGATTATTTTCCTGAATTTTTTAAGTTGAAGGGAAATGCAAGTTTAATATTGTCTGCATTTGGACCCGAAGCTATTGCTGTAAAAAGAAGCCTTTGATAATGATGAGGTGGCTTGGAGTAGGTATAAAAATTTATGTGCAGATAGATTATGGGGAACAGAGCACTATAGGGTAGATATTTGTACGGGGAAAAATATGCGCGCAAACAATACAAAGGTAACTACTGCAAGTGTCTACAGTGGATCATAATGGTTTCAGAAATGATAAAGGCTACTTGTATTTTTTAAGCATAGAGGAGGCCGAATCGGAGAGGATCTAAGTGGCTTTGCAAATAAGATTCGTAATTTGAGAATTTTTAAAGATGCGCAGGACTTAATGATTGTTCTCTTCAGGTTGAAGGGCAGGCTTTGGTGAATAGTCCAGTTTACCTTCTGCAATCTACAAAAAAGGAAATAGGACCAGTTATATTAAGCTGCGAAAACCAGAAGTACAGTTCCGTTACATGAAAATTTGTGGTACACATTGACAACGGATCTCGTAAGAAGTTTGGGACCGGTATTTTTGGCACAATGAAGTGGCGCTGCTTTAATGAGGGCCGGTACTAATCCAAATAGACACAAAATACAGGAAATAATGAACATAAAAATGAAGGGCGTTGACGATGGATCAAGGACCATGGGGTACGTTTATTCATAATGGGCTACCAATATGGCAGCTTACGGGAGTGGGGAGGTAGCCGTATTATGCAGGCGTTATGGGAACAATAGCGAAAGGAAAGGACAAGATAGGATCTAGTGAAGAGTTTGCAGAACGTAATTTTTGTAGTGCTTTGTTTTGGACGAATCAGACAGGGATAAATTACAAGAGGCATTTGATAAAGAAATTAACCATAAGACAACCGCGATCATGATCGTTCACCACACAATAAATGCTCAAAATAGTACTATATTTTGTTCGTTTGTTTTCTTTGATTCCTTCATTCATACAAAAAATAATGAATATAAGCTAAAAATTCTAAGAAATTGAAACTAATTTAGTACCCCATCGCAAAACTTAATAAATAGAAGTAAAAATAACCGGATCTAAAGTGAATCCATAGATTGTTTATTATTAAGGCCTTATTTCCAACATAAAAATCCAGTAACTTTCAATTCTGATGATGCGGAAGTAATGCAAAAGGGTTGCAGATTGTAAAGGGTAAGTTTTGACATTTCAATGCGGGACGGCTAGCGTTTTTTGAAGTCCTATTTTGCGACACAGGAAAATAAGGAGTGACCCATTACTGGGTCTAAAGAATGACCGAAGACAATAAAAAGTAATTGGTAGAGGAATTGCCGGAGTTTTTGGGCGGAAATACTAATATAGACAACGAGGCTTTCCTCCAATAAAAATTAAGGGCAAAAAATTGGTGAAGCATAAGGTAGGTCTTCCGCAGATATTAAGCAGCCAATATATTTCAGCATTGCTTTAGATAGCTAAGCTTGGAAAAAATGGACTGGATGAATTGGGTCCGGTAAAATAAATTCCGTGCATTATATAAAAATGACCTTGTTTTGCTTTCGCAAATTGGGTTGCTAATTCTTTGAAGGAATACAAATTAGGTGTTGCCAAAAGATGCTGTTGATCTGCACCAGGTTAGTGAATCGGATTGGAGTTTCTGATGCTATTTTTTATAGTATTGTTTGCCTTTGCGATATAAGGTACAGGAAATTTCCTTTAAAGCGCCTAT
>Ga0163217_1104666_pt1 | contig 13259 bp, 14 predicted proteins | sample SynspAceP_FD_185933 | JGI IMG/M metagenome (GOLD analysis project Ga0163217, IMG submission 185933) | Saline lake microbial communities from Ace Lake in Antarctica - Synechococcus sp. Ace-P (PacBio error correction) | ecosystem: Environmental > Aquatic > Non-marine Saline and Alkaline > Saline ...
AATGCGGGTCGACGGCCGAGGGCGGCGACTCCAGTGTCCGAGTCGGCCTGTCCCGGCCCACCGAGGAGGATTTTCGGACACCGAATACCTCGGACGCGGGGACAATCAGCATCGCAGGTCGCGATTCGCTCGAACAGTTTGCCCGCCGGAGGTCCCATCGCCCGCTGCGGCACGCGGACCAAATCTGCGCGCGAGGCGGATCATCAACCAGCCAACTCGATGCGGCGAGCGGTTTTACGATTTGCCTCCGTAGTTGGCGCGCCGTCATGGTCAACGCCAAGCAAAGCCCGGTTCAACGACGGCGGGATGTTTCGGTTGGGGCCGAAATCGGAATTTCTACATCTACCCGAATAAGTTTCACGCGGGATGCGGGTTGCGGGAACTGACCAGCTACAAGTACATTCGTTGTGGGAACGGTCAATCTGCGGAGCTGAGGTTTTTTTATGGTCCGACGAGTCACTGAGTCAAAACCACAGTCGAAAATCTGCTCAACGGCGATGGAGTCGGCCAACTTTGTTGTACGAGGACATGCCGGAGAAAAGACGAATGCGGTCGGCGAGGCGTCTGCCGTCCAGGACGATTCGACGCGGAAACTGCGGCCCTCCCCGCGACGAATTCCGCCGCCGGCATCGAGCGTGGCCACCACCATTCCGTAACGCGCAAGGAACCCAACGCCGGCGGAAAACCGCACTCACGGCGTCCTACCAGCCCGGATCACGCTTACGATTTCAAAACGCCCGAGCGTGTCGGCACGACCAATGCGGGCGATGCAGTCGCTGCAACGAAAATGCGATCGCGAGAAATTTCGGTGCCTCAATCTCAGGGTTACTGCGAACAGATGCTGGAGGTTGAAATTGGTTTTTGAGCGTCGATCACGCTACCTTGACAGCGAGTTCGTGTTCTCGCTGGAATATCCGAGCTGTTCAATGTGATCAAACCGGCACCGTCCGAAGGAACATTTCTGGGTGCTCGATATCGCTCCGTCGCTCGGTTCCGCGATCATCGACCGGATGCTCGGTGGGCGATCCGGTGCCACGGCCGAGAACACTCCGCCGCCCCGTTGACGGAAATCGAAACCGAGGTTGATGTGGCTCGTCGATTTGTTCCTCGAAACAAATGTGCCCGCGTGGGCAAACATCAATCCAACTCGAACGACCATACGAGGACCGACCGACGCAATCCGCATTGGCCCAAGATCGTGCACCCAATGAGGTCGCGATTTTTGATCGTTTCGAAGTTCCTGCTCGGCAAAACGAGGCATGATTGAACCTATCATCCCTTCAAACGAATCGAAAAATTCAACTCGAAACTCGTCCGAAACGGATGGGTCGCGATATGGCAAAAGTTAAACGCGAACCGACACAGCGCGGAGACTCACGCAGCATCGATACGCTGCGGTCGACAGTGGTCCGTGACGCTCGCAGCAGCCCGGATCAAACAGCGACCTGCCTCGATCTCGCCGTCGAGACTCATCATTACAACGGAGCAGACAGTCGGCCCATCCGCTGGAAGTGGCGATCAAAACGTGCGAAATTCGCACCGCGTCGCGGGTGCTTACAAAGGCAAAAAAAGCCGTCCAAATCGAATCCACGGATCGATCCAAACGTTCGTTGAACGTCAGCGGCGAAGAGGATGATCCGAAAAACAATTCCTCCGACGCATCGAATTCGCAAACCGATCGTCGGCCCAACGAAACCGAGGCTCCCTGCCAACGCGAAGCCGCTGCTAGCTCAAGCGAACCATGACTGAAATGGGGGCGGGTCTGCGTTGGCGATGCGACTCCATGCTTCCCAACGGATCGAAATCTGCCCTCACGCGCGTCCGCCATTCGCGGAGCAACCCAAATCAGTGCCTCGGCCGAGTCTCCATTTTTCACCGTCGAGTTGCCTGGCGACGAATTTCTGACAACCAAGTTCGGAATTGCGGGCCGGCTGGAAAATGCCCGACGCGAAAATCAAGTCGTCACCGGTCAACAGCGGCGGCGGGTCGAGTGATTCGCCCGCTCGCCGGAGTTGCGAAAACGCGGAGCGGACGCCCGCACCCTCGTCCGAAATCGCGGCGCGACGCGCATGATCACTCGATGTCACGATCGATTAAGATCGGTTGCAATTGCGACCAACGGCCAGTTTCTTAGGCACGGGCGATTTTCGGGTGCACAGCGATCCGCTGAGGTATCGACGCTGATTCCGCGGTCGCGAGTTTCCATGTCGCGCGTTAGTTCCGCAAGTTCCTAATCGCCGCTCGGCGTCGCCGTGCAGCAACGTCAGAATCGTCCGCAGCCGGATTCGAACAGTCAATGCCGCTTGCCCATTCGATCCCGCGAATTCGTTGGTAAATCGGTTCGCATCGCGAGAATGCGAGCGACTCGATTTGGGGCCAAACTGGGGCGTGCAATCCCGGTGTCGAGCAAGCAGTTGCAACCCCGTCGCCCCGGCGGGGTGAGCGACGACGCGGTCGCATCTCCGCAGCCGATCCGCTCGCCGCTGGACCAACGCCGAGGGTGCCGGCGTGCAAACCGGATCGCCGGAGCGTCGACGGTTCCACGCTCAACCCGAGCGTGGTGACAAAGGCGAAACGGCGCGGAGCAATCCCAATTTGGTCTTCATCGAACGCGGTCGGCCATCACCAATGTCCCGCAGGTGCATCGGCCCCGCAAATCCGCGAAGACCGTCGACATGAATCCAGAATTTCACCGCAGCCGGAATCGTAGAAACAATCCGTTGATCCGTGAATCGCGGCGAGCCGCGTCCGCTTTCGGCGTTGCCGTAGGTGACGTGATCGGGCCGCCGTCCGTCACTGTAAATTCCGTCGGCCGCGGAAACGTGGCACACCTCGGTCGGTGGCGCCGTGAGTTTCATCCGCGCGACTCGAGCGGGGGCAGGACACGCGAATGACCGCCGAAGGAGACCCGAGGCGACGGTGGTGCCGCCGACCGAAACCTGCCCTGCCCGAATCCGGCGTGCGTCGGTGGCCCACGCAAATCCTTCGGCATCCCGCACCAACAACGCGTCACGCACGCAACCGCCAGCAGAGCACGCGACAAACCGGCGTCGCGAAAGCCGGTCGATAATCCGGATGCGCTTCCCGAGCGGCGACGGAGTCGAGCTGCGTTTTAGGAAATATCAATAAGCGAGGTCATGCGGTGGCCAAAGGAGAGTTCCAACGCGATCGAATACGTAAAGGGCTGTTTGGCGTTGGCTGTTGGCTGGTTGGCTGTTGGCTGTTGGCTGTTGGCTGTTGGGCTGTTGCTGTTGGCTTGTTTGGCTGTTGGCTGTTGCAAATCTATAGACTAGCCAAACGCCAAAACGCCAAACGCAAACGCAAACGCCAAAACGCCAATCGCCAATGCCAAATGGGCCATCGCCAAACGCCAAACCCAAACGGCCAAACGCCAATCGCCAATCGCCGAATGGATTTATCTGGGACACACGTTCACTTGCTTTCGTCTCAATGATGCCCGCTTGAAATTGGATCCCGCTGATTCCCTTTGTCCTCCTGTTCGCCGGTGCGTGGCTTTCACAGCGATGGCAGAGGAATTCTCGCCGTCGAGCAATCCGCCCGGCAACGGGTCCAGGCGGCCGCGTCGTGGTTCCCGATACCGTCAATTGGAAGGCCGCGTTGCGCGCAGAAGATTTTGTCGAAACGCGATAACCACGGATCACGCTCACTGTCGAGGATTTGGCGACGATTTCCGGTTGGTGCGTCTCGGTCGGGAATCACCCAGCCTGGCAAAGGACTGCCAGCACTGTCCGTCTGAGGGTTGATTCGAGCTGAGCGACAACGCGATTTGGATCTCACACCCGATCGCCGATCTGACGCGGCTTCAAAGTGTCACGCTGCCCGGGAATCAAATTCGCGAGCATGCTCGCCCTTGTCGCGGTTGATCGCGATCCAAATTGCCTCGATCTGTCCGCGAATCAAGTCGATACACTCAACGTTCCGAATCGGCAAAATGCGAACAACCTCCGAACGCTGTAATTGTTTGCCGACAATCGGGTTTCGATATCGCCCCGCTCGCCTTCCCTGACTAAACATAACCGCAACTGGACTCGCCGGAAAATTCGGTCTCTGATTTGAGCCCGATGCCGAATCGAGGGGTTTACCACGCTCGAATTTCGGACAATCCAGGTCGATCGCTCCAAACCGCTGACGGTTTTGGTCGGGACTTGTCCATGCTGACATTCATGCCCGAACAATCCGACTCGAATCGTTCGACCCGCTATTGCCGGATGTGTTGTCGAGGATGCACGCTCGGATCGACTTTTCGCTCCTTATTAAAATCTATTTCAATTCGAGGCGAGCCTGCCGAGCGGGGACACGAACGCGATTGCGAAATTGAGGGAACTCGGCCGTATCCCTTGACGACTTAATCCGCCGTCCGACTGCTACAAAACCGAAGCCATGACTGACACCAAGACTGCCGCTCACGGTCCTGAAGAATTTCATTAGCCGAAGTGGTCGCTGCGGGCTTGGTCGATTCGTCTCGAAATCAAACCGAGCGTTGGGGATCTCGGCGTCGCAGGTGCCGTTGGTGGACGTGATCGACCAATTGCAACGCCGGGGCATCTCACAACGCTGCAGGCCGAAAAGGTTGATGCGTGGGCGACGCGAGTGGGGTATTTCTACGGTGATTACAAAATCCTGTACTTGATCGGCGGCGGGTACGTTCGCGAAGTTTAACCGGGCCGAAAAAGACGGCGAGGTGTAACGCCGTTAAAGTGCTGCGCAAAACCGTTTTCCCGTGACGAGCCCAAGGAACTCGAACAGTTCCCTCCGCGAAGGGCAGCATGGGTTTCAAACTCAAACATCCCAACATTGTCCGGATCAGTGACTGTGGTGCCCGTGGCACAACCCTTTTTTTTGGTAAATGGAGTTCATTTCGAGGCCAAACGTTGCCGGGAGTTGGTAAAAATTCCGCGGCAAGTTGCCGGTGGATTTGCCGCTGAAATTGGGGCCCATGAAGATCGCTCAAAGGCTCGCCTCGCCGCGTTTTGGGATGTTTTGCACGCGGGACCTGAAAACTGTCCCAACGTGTTGAATCAGTTCCGACGGCGTCGGGCGGAAATTGGTGGGACTTCGGGTTGGCATCGCATCGCCCGACGCGAAGCAATCCAGAGGTTGTCGCGGATTGCCCGAACGCACGCGCGATTCGATTAACGCGGCCGCTCGAACGCGGCAGCCAACGTGCGGAAAGAACGTCACCCGCAGCGGACGTGTTTTTTGCCGGCAAGACAATGCTTCTATCACATTGCTCGCCGGACGCCCGCACTGACGGAAACTCGCGACCAGCATGGCGCGACTGAACATCTCGCGATTTCAGATATCCGCCACTCTGCGGATTACGTTTTCCCCGACATCCCCGGGGTCGTCAATAATCTCGTGCTCAGTGCGATTGGAGTTTCAATTCCGGCAAAACGGATTCATCTTCAAAGCGTTTGTTTCCGGCAGTCAGAGGCTGAATGGAGGATCTCAAACGCGGACGCTCAACAACGTGCGTTTGTACGGACCGACCGTCAGGTTCAACGCCGAAGACGTCGGTGACGACGCAATCAAAATTACCAATGAGGGCGAAAGGATTCCGTCGTCATGTTTGTTCGAATCCCAAGGTGGATCTTCAGACGCCAACCGCGAGTCGGCTCAAAGCCGTGGTATCGCGTGTTGATCCATCGCGGACCCGCGTTTTGCGGGCCCCTTGCGAGGTCGTCGACGCGATCGATCCGCCTGCGGATTGTGTGATCTTCGGCGCGCCGAACTCGGCCGTTGACGCCCTCGAAGCGTTCAAACGCGTTTCGCCGAAAACGAAGACACGCCGCGAGAAATTCCCGCGATCCGCCTGTTGGTCGACCCGAAAACAAACCCACCTGTATCAAAAAGACCGTTCGTGTTCCAATCGAACACTGCTGCCGTTACCCTTGAGTGGTGAAGAATTTTAAGCATCTCGTTGATTAAATTGCTTACCGGCAAATCCAAAAACGAGCCGAAACGGAACCTATTAAAAGAACTCTCAATGAAACTTCCGAAACTACATGGCATCCGGCGCGGTCAAATGCCGCGTGCGTTGTCGGTGGGATGATCGGGCAAAACGCCCTCGACCGCGGGAAAACCTCACCCTCCTCGCCCCTCCGAGGCGACCGAAACTGTGGACGCAAAGTAAGTACCCGCAATGCGGGCGATGCCAGCGAGCGATCGGCGGCAGAAACCGCTCCCGAAAGCGACGCGTTCCCTCCGATTGCGAAAATCGTACTGCTCGCCCGTCAACCGTCACATCATCGCTCCGTGCTCGACGGTTCCGAGGCGAATTCCAAGGAAAACTCGCCATCTCAATCGCACGCCGGCCGTGCCGTTGGCCAACTCAGCGCCGCGTCGTCACACCCGTGTCGCCCGGGTCCATGCAACACAACCCGACGTCTCGTCGGTGAAGGGGCCTGCGGCGTTTTGTGGCCGTGACGGGCGTGACGGATTCGACGTGCAACACATTCGAAACCATGCTCGCAGTGTCGGACTACGTGCCCGTGTCACAGAAAAACCAGCTCGAACGCCGGTGGATCCGGTTTGAGCGGTTCCGGTCCCGGCTAAACGTATTCCTGATATCGGGCCACATCGCCGATGGCGGTGTCCGCCGCCGGATTGCTCGCAAAATCGCGTTGGAACTCTCGCCGTCCAGACCGTCCGTGGGCGCCCGCGACCATGTCCGCGATTACTGGGCGAGCAATCCCGGCGTGCTCAAGACAACGTTTTGCAGTCCCGGCGGTGACCAGTTGCGCCGTCCGTTCGCGTCGAAACAAATGCAGTGCGGCGCGGTGCCCTGATCGATGCCGTTTGCCGCGTCGGCTGCCCGAGCCGTGAATGGCGAAATGCCCTTCAAAGAGACCTGGAATGCAACGAACCACTGATCAAAATGGACGACAAAACACGTCCCGCTTCATCAAATCCTTTGGGTTTGCGATTTGCCTCACTTTTTGCGGGGAAGTGAGGATGTGCGTTTCGCGAGGGCTACTATGAGGTCCCGTCTCGACGTCGATGATTCCATCTGGACTCATCACGCCGACCGGCGATCGAGTCCTCGAGCACTTAATCAATGGTGCGGCGACCCCGCGACGATAGCCGACCTCGGGCGAACCGGATTATTGAATCCCACCTTGGGTAAGGCGAGACGCTATACTTGCAAATTAAGAACAAAAACCCACACCAAGCGAAAGCGAAACAAATAATGGCGTAGTGACGAGCTACGAGTCCAATGGCTTTTCTCCGGGATTCATAGGGAACTCACAGCCTCGTCCCTATCATCAGCGAGTCTTATTGTTTTCCCGTCAACTGAAGCGCAAATTCCTGTAATCAAAAGTAAACTGACAAAGTGAAATTCATCGTCGATTAGCATTCTCGTTCCTGGCTGGTATTCATCGGCGGCTGCAAATCGAATGCCGGATGATGGCGTTCAGTTTGCGGAGGTTTGTCCCAATCGCAGCCGATCACGAATCGGGACTAGAATTTTCGGACTTGGAACATTCAGCGACAAGGAAGCGTTGAAGTTCAGCTTTCCGAGTCATGACGCGAGATTACTTGGTACTTGGTCGTGACACAGCGTGGCTGGTTCGGTGGCGTTGCTTTAACTGTGGCCTCGCAAACTTCCGTTGGGCACGAACGTTTTAATGAACTACTCGAAAATTGCTTACGACTGCGCAACTGGTCCGTACCATCTTCCCCACCGAAACGCAAGAGCGAAACGGTGAAGATGACGAACTCAGCCAGCGGATCCAGGGCGGTGACATTCCAATGACGAAGATTCCTTTCCATTTTGTTGGATGTCAATTTGACCAGCCGTCGATCAGCTTCGGGATCCGGTCCGAACCTCGCCAAGCCGGCGCGTAATCATCGATCGAGAAGGAACGCGTTCGCTTCGCTTATGTTGGTGGGAAAATCGATCGCCGATCGCCTCAGTTGACTCGATCTTCAAACAGCTTTGCGAAATCTGCAACAGTAAACGATCGAAAGTTGCAAATGTCTGCTGAACTCGACGCAATCCGAGAAGATATTGAGTTCCTAACAGATCTGTTGTAGCGGTCGGACTTGCTTAAGGAAAGCGACGCGGAAAGCCTGCGCTGCGAAACCACGTCGGAGATACCCCATCGCTATCCCAAGCGGTTAACTTCAGCGTGGGTTGCTGACACCCGCGATGTCGAATCGTGCAGTCGCTTGCAAATCCCACATCGGTGGTTTCCAGGCTACCAAGATTCTGGAGTCCGTTTGGACGAGGCGGGATGGGCGTCGTCTATCGGCCGAGCAGATTGATCTGGAAAAGGATCGTTGCTTTGAAAACGAATCCTGATCACATAGTGCACGATCCACGATTCGGCGGCTCGGTTTCCGAACGGGAGCCAAAATCACTGCTACGCTTCAGCACCCGAACATCGTGCAAGCCTTGAATTTCGGCAAGCCCACCGGTCGATACTACTCGCGATGAATTCGGTCGCCGGCAGACAATGCGGAGCCAAGTTTTTAAACGTGTTTTCGCGATGCAGCGCCCACGAGCTTGTCGGTGGTCCGGCAAGTGGGCCTCGGGCTGATGCACGCGCTAAACCAAAATCTTCATTCATCGTGATATCAAGCCCGCCAATTTGCTGTTGCTCCGCCACCGAAGGTTGCCACAGTCAGTCCGAGGTCGTCAAGATCGCTGATTCTGGTTGGCGAATGTTCGCCGATCAAAGTCCCGACCAATTGAAATTGAACCCACCGGCGAAAAAAAGTGCTCGGTAGTCCAGTAACATGTCCGCTCGAACAGTTTCGGTGGGCGGGTCTCGATTTCCGAAGTGACGTCTATTCACTCGGTGCGACCGCCCTTGGCACTTGTTGTTTGGAAGCCGCCTTTTCAGGGCGCAGCGTGCCGGCACTCTCGAACAAAAATCGCGACCTCTGTCGGTCGACGCGTCAACGCTGAACGCTGGCCCTTGCCGGATGAAGCAGTTGCGTTGTTTGGTGTCCATGTTGGACACTGAACCCGGATAGGCGACCGGCAACAGCTATGAGCAATTTGATCAACATCATCGACCAGTTCGACAATCGCGGCGCCGAACCCGGCAAAGGGTCGGCACTGGAATTGAAACGGACCCGTATCGTCGGATCGCGATGGCGTCGGAACTTGAACTTCCCCTTGTGCTCGGCGAACGAGCAGGTTGTGCCGAAGTCCGCGAAAATCGGAATGGGCGAACGCACCCGTTGCGGCGTTGGTCGATTGATCGCATTGGATCGCGGCAGCGGGATGGCTTCCAGTCGCCGGCCGAACCGCGTGGGCATGCGCAGCCAACAACCGCGTGTGGGAATGACACCTGGAGCTTTTAATGATGGGGTGACTTTGAGGTTGGGAATGTCGGCGGTTCCAATGTCGGTCGCGTGGGAATACGGTGAAGTAATCCCGATCGGCTCGACAGCGTTTGCCTGCGCACGTCACGCAAAGGAGCATTTGACGCGGTTCGGTTTTTCCAAAAACCAGCGAATGCCGAATCAGTCTGTTCGTTTGGTTGGGGTCCGAAGAGTGGGCCCAAGTCGACATCGACTTCGCAATCGATTCAGCTGACCCCTCCGGACGTCCGTGGGTTTCGCTTCGAATGTCATCGTGAGTTCGATATCAGGTGGGTGAAAACGGTCCGAATTTCGAAAAACGTTTGGCCGTGACTTTTCAGGTCCGAATGCTGCCTCAATGCACGAACCCGCTATCATGTTGGTTTCATATCGAGCGGACAGCCGACGGATTGGTTTGTTTCCTCGAAAGACAAACTTGTCGGCACGTTTGCCAGATCGATCGGCGTGGGTGACGGAGACTCGATCCGATTGGATCGTCCACGACTCACACAGCGAAAGTCGCTGAATCGAAATCGTTCTTTGCCGACGTGCAGCTCGACGAGCTTCGTGAGAAGACGAGCACCGAATGAGTGTTGGGCGAAGCCCAAATCAACATTCGCAACGCGGGTCAATCAGTGACGGACTTACCGTATGGATCTTGTTAGAGATCCTGCCCTGGAGGGATCTTTCACAAGACCATACGCAGTTATTGATCCCGCCGTTGCTTAGCCCGAAAAAAGAAAGACCAACCTGCTAAGCGGAGACGTTATAGTGCTAGAAAGGCATTCTTCGAGTGCTCCCTCGTTTTCGAAAATTTGGGAGAAATGGATGTTGGTTTTGCCTAGGCGTTTTTGGTTATCGGTGTCCGTTTGACGGCGTGTCATTCATCCAGCGTTCGAAGCTGCTGACCGACGGTTTCGTGGAGATTTGGCGTTACCGAGTGGTCCGATACGCTCGATATCGGGGGCGATGGCATTTACCTCCGCGTGCATTTTCAAAGCGTTGCGAAAGATTGGTGTCCTTTGAGTCGTCAGAGGAAACTGATTGGGTATGTTCCCGTTGGCGACGACAACATCGAATTTGCAGCCGGGCAGTGACAAACTGATTGTGTTGAGGCGGAGACTCCGGCGTCATTTCGAGGTATGACCTCGTCACGCAGGAACGACGAAACTGACGAAAAACCATCGTACTGGTGGTAACGTGAAAGCAACTTTTTGCTGGTTTTCCGCATCCAACGGGCCCGCCATTTTGCGGTGTCGGAGTCCAAGGCATTCGAGGCGGCGCTTTGTCGTCGCTGACGATCACTACGATCACTGCGAATTTCGAATTCGCGAACGCGAGGGATCGCGGGTAGTAACGTTCGCACTCCGCGGACGGGTCCGTCTTTGGCGTATGGCAATCCAGTGGTCTTCCCTCCGGGCTGCAGAACTTATGTACGGACCGCGGCAACCAATGGAACAGCTCACTCCGAACACAGCTTGCGGGTCGGTTTACGCTGTTCCATCCGCGACGAAAACACCATTTACACTGCCGGCCGGACGTTTGTACAAATCATTGCGTCGCTGGGACAAAGGTTAAGTCAGTCGTTGGACTGCTCGTGTGTTCGCCTGCCCGCCGTCAACGGTCCGTTTTAAATCTATCGCTTTCAGCGGCCACACTGCTGCCACCGGCCGGGCCCAAACAATCGACTCAACAGGTTCCGGCTTATATTGGAGGGCGACGACACCGACCGATCGCGACGATTGAAAGACTCCATTCCGGTCTGGGCCCCAGGGAGCGAAATGGAGCCGGCCGGCGGGTTTGACGATCGAAAGACGTTTGATGTTAGTGCCTTCGGCAAATGTGGTGTTGCAACTGTGTCGGCCATGACGAGAATCATCGCGACACCGATTGATATCGTGAGATGCTCAAACGCACGTGAAGTTCCGTTTCTCTCGTCGTGTCACAACCGATCACGGCAACGGTGGGCGAGCCGCTAGAACTATCCGGTCGAGGTGATGTCCAAATCAGGTGTGGCCTCATTGGCATTGGATTCAGGACGGAAGGGAATGACAACATGGATTCCGAAGGCGTGTTGAATGTGGACACCGACGACGAGTTCTCCTGCCCGAGACCAATGTCCGTGGTTTCGGTTGCCGCCATGACGGCAGCAGATCTTTTCCATACCTTCCATCTGGAATGTTCGCCGGCGGAGATTGAATGAATTCCTAAACAATCCCATGCCAACCACCCTGAACATTCCCAAGCCAAACATTGTGGAAACCAGCCCGGCCGAATTCCCCGAAGTCGATTCCGAAACGTTGGCGATGCCGGGACGGATTTCCGACATCACTACGGTTCGAGTGGTCGATGATCTTGGCGTCGTTCCTGATTGAAGCAATGTCGTCGCGTCGACGTTCAGAAGGGAGAAATCGTCAAGTACCTGCCTGCCAACCGATGATCGAACTCTCGTTGTCGCGAGGCGCCTCGCGAGCGTTAACTTCAAGCACTGACACAGGGGGTCGTCCGCGATAGACGTTTGGACACCTTTTGATCGAGAACTCATCCACCACGATCCCGTTTGATTAACATGGCGACTCGGGCGGCCATGTTTGTGGCAGCGAAGGCCCCGTTTTCTGCGACGAGCGTTGGGTTCGGTGCCTGGATTTCCACCCGTTTTTTGAATTTACTGGACTGGAAACGTGAAGCGATCGAGGCCGATTGGCCCAATGGGAGAAGCTAACGGGAGTTTAACCGTGACACCAATGCGATCGCCGTTTCAAGGAGGAAAAACAATTCGGTCAGCGGTTTGGGCAACCTAATCGTGGTGATGGGAATTCGATGAAGCGGTTTTTGGCAGGGCTCAGTTCGGAAATCAAGCGCGCGAAAACCCTCCGCAGATGGCCGTTTTTTCATTAGCAAAGGTCGACTCTTCAACGCTAACATGCAGCCCTCGGCGACACTGCAACTTCATCGGCAACGCGGTGCTTTCCTTGACGGAGCATTATTTCAATTAGTCAATGGAAAATCAAGCCAGTCACCGGATCGCAACGCCAAACAACCAGGCAAATGCAAAACTGTATTTTGTTCGCGACAGTCGTCCACTCGTGCACCATTGCGACGCTTCTGCCTGCCGACGCAACCGACGACTCAAGTTTCCTTCGTTCCGGAGCGGGAGTCATCATTGCTAGTTCCGCGACGAATCAGAAAATCACGCTACGGAAAATTTGACGTCGATCAGCGCGCTTGAGCAATCGGGTGGTGGATTACCGTCGTCGTGGATTCCTTGCCGCCGACACACGCCTGCGCCAGGGCAACTTTTCGAATACGATTTGGTCATCAATCAAACAGGCCGGTGTGAAATGCTCATGGAATTCCGTCCAGATGGGGATGACGTTGACTCCCTTGGGATCGGTCCGGGTGGAGGGTGCCCGTCCAACCTGAATTGGATTTTAGTGAGTGTTGTCATCAATTGGTCGAGCGCCAGCGGCAGTCCGTCTTTCATACCCTCACATTGAATTAGAAGATCGGACGCTGCCTCGGCCAGCTTCTCGTCAGGTCGAAATAACAGAAAAGGAAATGGCGGCAAAAAAAGAAGCCCCCGACAAGCTGCCGCGACAACATGCTTCGCCGCGCCCCCGACGGTGCGAACGATCAGCTCGCCAAGGCGAGAGAGATGAAGGAAACAAAGAAAAGTGAGTCATCCACGAATGCAGCCCAGTGACAGCACGCATCAGTGAACCCAGGAATTTCCATTCCAAAGTCGAATATGGACCGACAGCGACGGGAACTCACCGAGTCACAGCCCACCCTTCATGCCATCGAGAACAAGGAGACCGTTCTGCTAAAGCTTTAGTGGACGATACCGTCCGAAAAATTCCATTGAAACCGTCCAGGCGGCGACAATTTATCAAGCCGTTGAATCGGATCTTGCCTGCGGGGTG
>Ga0163217_1107726_pt1 | contig 13259 bp, 13 predicted proteins | sample SynspAceP_FD_185933 | JGI IMG/M metagenome (GOLD analysis project Ga0163217, IMG submission 185933) | Saline lake microbial communities from Ace Lake in Antarctica - Synechococcus sp. Ace-P (PacBio error correction) | ecosystem: Environmental > Aquatic > Non-marine Saline and Alkaline > Saline ...
AGTCCCATATAATCCTCCGCTCTCATGAAGTCGGACTAAGGTCGCGCGCAAGAGAAATGAAGGAGGATATATGTCCCGCCGCAAAACAACCGATCCATTGATCCCGCCCGCGCTAAATCTGCCGTCCGCGCGGCCGCTCTTGGAGTTTGGCGATGCCCATGCCGTCGCGAGCAACTTCCTTTAAGACTTTAGGCGTCCCACGTTACCACCGTGCACCTTTGATCGCTTCGCTCGTCAGGTCGCCATGTATCTGTCGCCTGCAAATCTTCGGCATGGACCGATGAACCCTATGGGGAAGCTGTTTCGTCCCGTGACCGCTCCACTGTCAGCCATGCGCTCAAAGTCGTTGAGGAACGGTCGCACGGATCCCCGTTTTTCCGATGCCAAATTGAACGGCCTGGAAAGCTGCTCGGCGCGGCCCCCATTCGATGAACTCACAAGTCCAGACCGTCTACGGACGGAACAATTATTGCGGAGCCCCTGCTACAGCATGACGCTTTGACCAACGTCAATCCATCCCCGCGAATTGGCCCGCTTCATTCAGCCGCGGCGACCATCGCAACGTGTCAAAAAAATATTTACGAATACCGCTACTTTTGAGAGTTACAGAAGATATCGCCCGATTGTGAAACGTTATTGAAAAGCGACAAGTGCTGCAACGCCAATACACCCTAAAGGTTAGGCTTGTCCGGGCGACCCGCCGGAGACTTTTTATTACGGTGCTCGGACGGGAGGTTTGAAACTCGACCCGAATTTTGTCCCGTCAAGGCGTTGAGCGACCGTCCCGAATATTTTCGCAACTGTTCCTCAACACGCTTGTCGCACAATCGACCGCGGCAGGACCGAGAGCTTTTCTCAATGATGCTCAAGGTCACAGCGGCGCACAGCTATCCGCAAGCCCTCCTTAAGGTCCGGCAAGGTCCATGTCGGGACCAACTGACCCCGTCCCGCGCCGAAAGTGGACGGCACACGTCGCCATGACGCGGCTGAACGTGCCGCTCTCGCTCGCATAGAACCGCCCAACACGCTCGCTCCAAGCTGCGCGTGATGCGCTTCGGCCGGACCTGTTCGGCTGCTGAATGCGGTCTGTGGTGCGGATGAGCGATTAGAGGCCATAGAGCGGGCGGAGAATTGTCCGCGCGGGACCGTCCTCGCCATCCTGCGCATGGGCGCTTGAATCGTTGACCCTCCATTAGGTACGGTCCGGGCAGTCCCATCCCCGATCAGACCGGCCCGGCGCTAAGACACATCCGCGCTGTTGGCCGACGCATAGTTGGCCCTTATGACCGATTGACAACACCCGATCCGCAACCGCGCTGCAAGCCTGATTACTCCAATTAACAAGACAGGTTACTGGCTTTGGGCCGTAGATGAAGCGAATCCCGAGCCGCAGAAAATCGAGAAACGGCCAAAAAGCGATAACGCTCTGATCGCCAGTCCTGAAAACCGATCAATCCTTAGCGAACGCGATTTGAAAACAGCCCCCCGCTTGGGAAATCGTTGAACGGGCCCATCCGGACATGACCCTCTGCGCAAAAATCAAACGCAATGGTTGATAAGGCGTGCTGGACGAACTCGATGAATAGTCACGACGGGCTCGTTAGATCCGGTCCGACATTGATAATGTGATGGCGCGGTCTGGAAAGCTCAGGCGCGCTTTTGACCATGGATTGCGCCTGATGATCCCGACTGTCAATCTGATGGTGCTCGTGGCCGCGATACGGGCCAAAACCCGCGCGGGGCGGAGTGGGTTGAGCAGTCAGGCGCGGTGCCGTTCGGCATGCGCTTGTTGCGCCGAACCCTACACGATGCGCGGGAAGTCAATGCTCGACGGGATAGCGGGCTGCTCAATGCCGAAGTTCAGAAACGAACGACCCCGTTAATGAACCGACCCGGCGTCGTGTTGTCTTTCCGAACGGCGCCGATTGGCTATCTCTTCTCTGTCATGAACACCGACGTCCTGCGCGTCCGCAATTTGATTGGTGCGTGGAGGTGATGAGTCCTGCGCGTGGGCAAGACCCAGAGGCAATCTGTCGAATCTCCGTTTAGGTCTGAAGGTAGGGGCCCGGCCTCTTTTTGTCTCTGACGAGTAACGTCCGCAGGTCCGATTGCCTGCGCTCGATCAGTTTCTCGACGATCCCGGCGACGCGGCTGAGCAAGGCGCGGACTCACGAACAATTGCGACAATCTCGCACCCGTTTCATCGCCGCGATGGAAAAGCAACCTAATGGCGTCAAGCTTGGGCCGCAGGAGTTGGACGGAGAGATTGTGCCGCGATCATCCGGTGCGATTTTCAACGCGCCGATATCGACACAGCGCGCCGTGGCGGAGGCTCCGCCTCTGGACCGGATTATCGTCGCGCCCAGATCCCGCCCCGCACATCCGGCATAAGGCGACGCGTGCGTATCATTGTGGTCGTCGCAGCGGTGAGGGGCGCGAGGCAGAGCCGTAACATTCTCCTATGACGGCAGTTTATCCCGCTCCCGGCCCCGGAAGGTCTGGGCCCGCCAACCGTCGATCTCTATCACGCCTATGACGCGGATTGCGTATTGGCGGAAACTATCAACGGGCGGGGAGAGGTCCGAGGCCGTTAATCAACCAAATTGACCCGGATGTGCCGGTTCACCGTCGTTCACGGCTCGCCGTCGAAAATCCATTCGCGCGATTTCCCGCGGCCCTCTGCTTTATGCCACGTGGCGCGTACGCCATGTCGGGCGGTTTTGATTGCGCCCTCGAAGACGAGCTCTGGCCTTGGTGGTCCACATCAAAAACGGAATCCGGAACCGGAATTGATGCGCTGGTCTGGGCGTGGCTGAACTTGCTCTTGACGCAATCACAAGCCGAATTTTGCTTTTTCCTTTAACGATCGCATTTACTACAATTCTCCATTCATATACCCAGCATTGGAAATCGCCCCTGTAGGCGTTGTTGAGAGCCACATGGCGCAAACACGATAGCAAAAACCAAAACGTCGTCAAATGGCTGATCTTCAGATGAGCTGCGAATCCACAGATCGACAACTCCGGGTCAGTCAATTGGGAATTGGCGCAAGAATTGGTGACGGCTCGCGGATCAGCCAATTATCCGGCCCGCTCATCCAGCTGTCGAAAGCCCTCGGTCGGCAACACGCTATTAACATCATCGAAGACGCGTCCGCGCGAACATGCATTATCCAGAAAGGCGATTGCAGAATACGTTGCCTGTCTCTTGCCAGAAGAACTGGTGATCGGACTCCATTGGACAACGGCGCGCGAGCCTAATTCGCGGACGATCACGTTGCGTCGCTCTTGTTTGATGAGACTCCGCGAGAGCTTGCGAAGACTAACAAAACGACCCAGACATTGCTCGTGCGTCTTCCGCAGAACCGTCCTGTTTCAAGTCGCAATAAACCTTTCAATAATTCCAATAACCTGCGTTTAAAGCACGCAAATGTCCCCCGCGTTCCGGAAGCCCATAAACACCCGCTATCGCTGCTCAATCCAGGTGGCATCGAAGGAACCACACCTTCAGAAATTGCCATTTACCGGGCGCCAACAACGTGTCCCGCCGCTAATGCTGTGCCTAGAAACAAAAGAGGAACATCGCTCAAACTACCAAATTGTTCGCGGTAGAATATCGCGCCCAAGCCTGTTCACCAATTCTCCGGACTTCGGATCGCTTTGCCCGCGAAAGGCTTTGCCCAGCAACCCGATTGCGTCTAGGCGCCGGACGTTCGCTTAATGACTCTGCAAAGCAGCATCTATCTTGCCGCGATCGAGAGTTAAGGATCTGACCTATCTAATCCTCTAATAACTCCTCTGAGCTTCATATCGTTAATGGTCTAGGTCTACAGGTCGCCGGCTGCGCCTGAGTGCTGAGCTCACACAACGGGTGTGCGTGAGCGCGGGACAAATGAATTCTAGCGCGAAATATCTATTAACGCAACTCACCACAAAAGCACGGAGAGATCCCACACGCACCGCCTAGATGCCGCGGGAGACCGAACTGCTAGGGTTTGAAGTTCGCTCGATGGCGGCGCCGCCTAATTTCGCTGAATCCGCCTGACGGGCGTTGCGCGACTGGCGCTGGCCTTGTTTAATCCAATGGATGAGGCGGCCAGGGTCAGTCTCCCTTGCGTGGCCTGCCGCAACCCCAGCGTTGATTTGCACAAATCATAGGACGACGCTGGGCAAAATGCTCTGCTCGACAATCTGCGCGTCATTCCGTCGGGCTAATTACCAAGGCGGGGCCGGGAGCGTCTCCTCCTCGCGGATCAAAATGGAATGCGTGGTGAGTATATATCCAAGCAGACTATTACTTCTCTAAACACTTCTGATACGCTACCAAAGTATGAGTCAACATCTATCACACCACTCGACTGGACAGACGATGGGGCTAACAGGGCGCCATCCAATATAGGAGTATTCATACAGGCCTGCCGTAGGCGACGCGAGACATCGGCAGCGGCTTTTGGATGCGTTGAGCCGCGCGAGCGTACTCGTATCCGGCCGATAATACCTATTCTAATTACCCGAAGCACACCGCTGCTTCCTGCGGCAAAACCGTGATTCCCGTTGGTTGGAAGCACGGGCCCGGCCGTGTCAGGCTTGACTCTCGGCTTTCGGTGATGAGGTGAGTTTAAATCGCCGAATTTGGAACGTACACTGTTCGAGATTACCCTTGCCTGACACGTACTCGCGCTCTTATAATTAAGCCACTCGAGATCAGTGATCACGATCCAAAGCTTTAATTGACGCGGATGAACGCCGTGCGCTTGCTGGATTTGCCGCTCGGGAGACAGTGAATGAGCGCGGCGCTGAAACTCGAACGCACGGGGGGGTCCCCCCCCCCACGCTCGGCCTGATCGCCACCCTTGTTCTTACAGAAGCAGGGCGCATGTCTGGGTCGGCGGCGCGGAAAGCTCGGATGCACAAGCTAGAGCGCAACGTCATATTAATTGGGAGCATTAGCGACGCATTGGCCCGCTGGAGGGAAACCGCACAATGAGCACCAGATTGCCTGCGACCGGATCGAAAGAGCGCTCCAACGATGAGGATTAAAGCGCCTAGTCCTCGCTTTGATGAAGCAGAATTCGGGCGGGACAAAGTGCAGCGCGGGCCTTTCTCGCCTCAATTAGCTCCACGCGTTAAACCAATCCCCATGCACTGAGCGACCTTTACGATCACTCTTTGTAGGACGGGATCGGACACGCCGCCCCTTCGACATAGAGCCCAGTAATTCATCCTCGACTGCGCGGTCCCAAACTCGATCCGGCGTTGAATGTGTCGCTTCAGGCATGGGATTGTTTAAGCGTGAGAGTACTGAGCCGAGAAAAGCCCCGCGCTGCACTTTGTCCCCGCCCGCATCTCGCTCATCAAAGCGAGAGCTGTGCCGCTAATCCTCATCGTGAAGCGCCTCTTCGATCCGCGCAGCATCTGGTCATCATGGCGTTTCCCCCTTCCAGCCGGGCCAGCTTCGTCGCAATGCTCCACCATTAATATCGACGTTCGCTCTACAGTCTTCAATCCGAGCTTACCGCGCCGCGACCCAGACCAATGCCCCTCGTCTTGTAAGAACAAGTGGCAAAAGATCAGGCACGAGCGTGACCGTGCGTTCGAGTTTCAGCGCCGGCGCTCATTGCACTGTCCCTCCCCGCAAGGCGCAATCCAAGCAAGCGCACGGCGTTCATATCCGCGATCAATAAGACTGGCTGCAGTCAAGCGAGTCAGAAAGCGCAGTACGTATCAGGCCAAGGGCCGCACACGGCGTCCAAATCGGGCGATAAACTTCACCTCACACCGAAAGCCGAGAGCCAAGCCCGACACGGCCCGGCCGCTGCTCCACGCACGGATACGTTTGCCGAGCCAGAAAGGCGCGGTTAGCTTTCGGCGTCAATTAGAATAGTGTATATCGCCCGAATACCGAGCAGCATCGGCGCACACCAAAAGCCAGTGCGATGTCTCGCGCCCTTCACGGCGCCCTGTGGTGAAATCCATATCTGAATGGGCTGAGCCCCATCGCTTCCAGGTCGAGCTCGCCTTCAAACCATCATAAACTGGACCGTAAAACCCCTTCCAGCTCAAACTTTCAACCAGACATTTGATCCGCCAGCGAAAAGACGCCACCCCGGCCCCGCCCTTGTAAACTACACGCCCCCGAAACGAACGGCGCAAGAATTGTCACAGAGCCTTAGCCCAGCCGCGTCCCTTGATTTGTGGTGCAAATCAACGCTGGTTGCGGCAGCCACGCAAGGGAGACTGACCCGCCCCTCAATCCACCTGGATAAACAAGGCCACGCGCCATACATCGGCAACCCCGTCAGCGGATCACGCCCGAAATGGCGGCGACCGCCAGCCCGAAGCGAACTTCAACCCTGCAGTCGTCCGCGCATCCGTGACAGTGGACCGGTCGGGTCGCAAGGCGCGAAGTGCCAATAACCTCGTCCCCCAGCAAAACGGCCCTCCAAGATAGGCGCAGCCGGCGGACTGTAAATAAGCCATAGAAAGCGCTCGAGAGCTTCAGAGGAATTCCGTAGCAACCCTCACCTAGTAGCGGCACAGATGTCTGCTTCCGCATCATACGACGCACGAGATAGACAAATTCGGTTGCGGCAAAGGCCTTCGCGCGCAAGCGATCCGAAGTCCGGATTGGTGAAACAGGCTGGCGCGATAATTCTAAACCGCGACCATGGTGTTTGAGACCGATCGTTCCCGCTTTTGTTTCAGGCACAGCATAAGCGGCGGACACCGTGTGGCGCCCCGTAAATGGCAATAATTATCCATGAAGGTGGTTCCCTTCGATGCCAAACCCTTTGAAGCAGCGATAGGGGGTTTAGGGCCTCCCCGAACGCCGGGGACCCGATTTGCGTGCTTTACACCGCGGTTATTGATTATTGAAGGTTTATTGCGACTTGAAACAGGGACGGGTTCTGCGGAAGATCGCCGAGCAATGTCTGGGTCTTTGTACTCTTGCGCAAGATCTCGCGAGTTCCTCATCAGACAAGACGACGCAAACGTGATCGCTCCGCGATAGGCATCGCGCGCCGGTTGTCCAATGAGCCCGATCACCAGTCCTTCTGGCCAAGAACAGCAACGTATCTGCAATCGCCTTCTGGATCATCGCATGTTCGCGCGCCGCGTCTTCGAATGTGTAATAAAGCGTGTTGCGACCGCAGGGCTTCGACAGCCTGGCAAATGACGGGCCGTGATCAATTGGCTTGATCCGCGAGCGTCAACCAATTCCTTCGCAATTCCCAATTGAGCTGACCGAGAATTTGTAGATCTGTGGTTCGCAGCTCAATCTAACAAATCAGCCATTGACGACGGGTTTGGTTTTATTACTTCTGTGTTCGCCAATGCTTGGCTCCTCAACCGCATACAGGGCGATTATCCAATTCGCATGGGTATATGAATGGAGAATTGAGTTAAATGCGACGTTAAGAAAACCAAAATTCGCTGTGAATTGCGTCAGAAGCAAGTCAGCCACGCCCAACCAGCGCACTCATACCGGTCCGACCTTCCTTTGAATGTGGCCACCAAAGCACAGAGCCTCGTCTTCGAATCGCATCAAACCGCCGAACAATGGCGTACGCGCCCACGTGCATAAAGCAGGCCGACGGGGCATCGCGCGAAATGGATTTCGACGCCGAGCCGTGACGACGGTAACCGGCACATCCGGTCAATTTGGTGAATAACGGCCTCGACCATCTCCCCGCCCTGATTAGTTCGCCAATACGCAATCCGCGGTCATAGGCACTGATAGAGACTCGACGGTTCGCGCGGCCCAGACCCCTCCGGCGCGGGAGCGGATAAACCTGCCGCATAAGAAGAAGTGTAGGCTCTGCCTTCGCCGCCCTCACCGCGCGACCGACCACCATGATACCGCACGCGTCCGCCTTATGGCCGATGTCCGCGGCGATTCCGAGCGCGACGATAATCCGTCACAGAGGCGAGCCTCCGCCAAGAGCACGCGTGTCGATCCAAAGCGTCCGGTTGAAAACTCGCACCGGGATGATCGCGCACAATCTCTCCGTCCACTCCTGCCGGCCCCAGCGTTGACCCGCCATAGTGGCCTTCATCGCGGCGATGAAACCGGGTGCGGATGTCCGCATTGTCCGGTCGCGCCTTGCTCACCCCGTCGCCGGATCGGCGAGCAAACATGTCGAGCCGCAGCAAATCGTACGCGCGGTACCGTCAGACACAAAAAGATGCCGGGCCCCTAACCTTCAGACTAAACGGAGTTCGACAGCATTGCCTCTGGGTCTGCCCACGCGCAGAACCATCTTTTCCCCACGCACAACAAAATTGCGGAACCCGCAGACTGTCGTCATGAGCAGAGAAGAAGATAGCCAATCGCGCCGTTCGGAAGACACCGACGCCGGGTCGGTTCAAACGGGTCGTTCGTTTCTGACTGGCATGAGCAGCCACGCTATCCCCGCCGAGCATGAACTTCCCGCGCAATCGTGTTAAGGGTCGCCCCGCAACAAGCGCGCATCCGAACGCATACCGGCCCTGACCTGCTCCAACACCGCACTCCGCCCCGCGCGGTTTTGCCCGACCGTGGGCCACCGAGCACACCTCCAGATGACCATCGGGATCTCAGGGCAATCTGTCAACAGCGCCCTTGAGCTTCAACCGCGCATCAACATTATCATGGCGACCGATCTAAACCGAGCCCAGTCGTACCTCTTCATCGAGTCGTCCAGCACGCCATTATCAACCAGTGCGTTTGATTTTGGCGCAGCAGGCCTGTCGCGATCGGCCCGTCAACCGATCCCCAAGCCGGCTGTTTCACATCGCGTTCGCATAAGAAATTGGATCGGCTTTTTCAAGACTGGCGATCAAGCGTTAATCGCTTTGGCCGTTTTCTCGATTTCTGCGCGTCCGGAGTTCGCCTCATCTCGCCCAATAGCCAGTAACTCTGTCTTGTAATGAGTAATCAGGCTGCAGCCGGCGGTGCGGATCAGGTGTGGGTCAAATCGTCATAGGCCAACTAATGCGTCGGCCCAGACAGACGCGGATTTCTAGTCCCGTGAACCGTCCCGATCGATGGGACTGCCCGGAAACCGTACCGAATGAGGCCCAACACGATCAAGCCCCACGCGCAGATGAGCGAGACCGTCCCGCGCGACCAAATTCTCCGCCGCTCTATGGCCTCTAAACGCTCATCCGCACCACAACCGCATTCACAGCCGAACAGTCCGGGCCGACGCAATCAACGCGCAGCTTGGAGCGCAAGCGTTGCGTCTATGCGACGAGAGCGCACGTTCAGCCGCGTCATGGCGACGGCCGTCCACTTCGCGCGGACGGGTCAGTCGTCCGACATACCTTCGCCGACCTAAGAGGCTGCGTATAGAGTGCGCCGCTGTGACCTGAACACATCATTGAGAAAAGCTCTTTTCGGTCCTGCCCGCGTCGATGTGACAAGCATGTGAAGACAGTGCCCACGAAATTTCCGGCGAACGGTCGCTCAAACGCCTGCGGGACAAAATTCGGTCCGAGTTTCAACCTCCGTCCGAACAACCGGTAATAAAAGTCTCCGGCGGTCGCCCCGGACAACCCTACCCTTAGGCTGTTAATGCGACACTTTGTCTTCAATAACGTTCACTCGGCAACTTAACCAAAATAGCGACGTTTGCGTATGGTCCGCCGCGGATGAAAGCGGCCAATCGCCGGGATGATTGGACGTTGGATCAAAGGTCACGCGTAGAGGCTCCGCAATAATTGTTCCGTCCTTAGCGGTCTGACTGTGCGTTCCATCGAATGGGTGCCGCAGCCGAAGCCAGCCTTTCCCCGTTCAATCTTGGCATCGAAAAACGGATCCGTGCGACCGTCCTCAACGACTTTGAAGCGCTGCTGACAGTGGAGCGGTCCACGACCGAACAGCTCCCCAATACTGGGTCATGGTCTTGCCGAAGATGCAGGCCGACAGATACATGGCGACCTGCCCAGCAAGTCCGTCAAAGGTGCAATATGGGGGGGGTGGCAGACGCCCTAAAGTCGAAGTCGTGGCACGCCAAACTAAGAGAGGCCGCCGCGACGGCGCGTTTAGCGCGGCGGATCAATTGAATCGTTGTTTTCGGCGAGACATATACCTCCTTCCATCTCTTGCCCGCGACCTTATCCGACTTCATGAGAGCGAGATATATTGGGAACTTATATACTGTGTGCCCCAAATTCAGTCCATAAGGTGGCAATGACCAAGGGTTCACAACATTCGAAATCTCCTTGACATGATGGAAGCGTTCCCAAACGGACAGCAACGCTGTTGACCATGCTGCGCACCCTAACGTTGGGTTTCTGACGATCAAGGCGGCTTACTGCCCTCAATTGCGGCTCTGTGCGCGTCATGCACTTCTCTGACAACAAGATCGCAATAAGTGTTCCGATGCCGAAGCGCTTTTACGCATCGAGGTCGCACTATCTTGAAAGACAGCAAGATCCCCTTCGTAAGCTGGTCATGGCTATCTGGCTCCTGACTTCGCACACAGAAAGGCAATTCGCCAGCAACAACAATCGTCCAAAGACATTAAGGTCACCGCAGAATGAACCGCTTGTTCATGTTGCACCGCCTACGCCACGCAACAGAGAAACTAAATCTCAATGCGCCCCTAAAGGCACTGTTGAGGCTGACGAAACCTAATGTTGCGTAAATCTGCCGAACCGTCACGCCCGTCAACGCGGGTGTGGCTGTCCCCTAAGGCCGCCCTAAATCAACCGTTGTCGCAATGATTGAACCGGGCGGCGAGCTCGCGCCATGCAAATTCTAACCGTCGCGGCGCAACCTTCAACAGAAGCGGTCTTAGCAAACGTCGATACGTCCGCATCGTTCTTCATCACAGACGGCAAAACAAACCAGCTATCATGAGCCTTGGTGACAGGCTAATGAACATACATATGTCCGTCACCATGCCGGGGAATATGTTGTGGACGGTTGACATTCCACACCAATTCTATCGAGAGCGTATGGCGACCCTAAAGCCGTCAGATCATCGTATTCATCATCCACGTCTCACGCACACCTGCAACAGTAGCGCGCGGTGTCATGAGGTCAACATGGCGCTTTAACCGCGTAAGAGGTGAAGGCACCGCCGGAATACGCATCGCCTTCGCCCGCACCGAGGCCGTCTCACCTACAAGAGCTGACGCATGACTACCAAAGGGAATAAGCCCATTGGCGTTAGATATAGGATTGGTGAGGCGCTAGCCTTTGCGAGTATCACCTGTTAGTAGGTTAGAGCCAAAGAAGCCTAAAGGAAAAAAAGACCAAGCTGCACAGTCCTCGAAAAATCAAACGGCAAAAGTAGCAACAGCTAGAAAGCTAGGAGCCGATTCGTGCGACCTGTTATTGGTGAATGTGATGAACGACAAAAGTCGCCTCGGAATGTCGAGTGCTAAGGATCACCTAACACCCATTTGGCGTCCTCCGCACAGCCGAATGAGTAGACGCTCATAGTTCTCATCCTTCCCGGCCTAACCTGCCGGATATGGTCTGCGCTCAGCAAGTTGGTTAAGGCGCGGTGCTTCCAAACCCGCCGCATACTCACAAATGAGAATAACTCATTCCTCAAGTCATCCTCGTTTCAGAACGTGAAATAGACGAGATAATCGCTAATCAGTCACTCTGTATCCCCCGCCGCTTTCAGACTCCGTCGACTAGGCGCATCGAGAGCCTTCTCATCCATAACAGAGGTTTTGGCGGCACGGCCAGGCGCTTCGCTCTCCCTGGGTGCTCTTGCGCTTGCTTACGGCTTTTTCGAGATGATGAAATACGAATCTGCGGCCTTTCGACCCTTACTGTTGGCGACAGCTCAAATGTCCCACGTCGGCAGCGGCAATGAAGAATGACGCCGCTTTGTCCAGAGTCGACCTGCGCGCCGTAAGAACGTTCTAAGCCACCATCGAACTGCCCTCGGGAAGCTTGGAAGAATCGACACAATTCGTAAGAGTTCTGTATAACCGGACTTGAATGATCATCGACCATTAACGCAGGCCTTTGATCCTCGGAACGACTGCAAGATTTTGAAAATACATTTGAGGGCGCACCCTCCTCGTTACACAAGCTTGAGGAATTAAGCGATGCGATTATACTGGTAACGACCCCCCGACATATTTCCGAAGACACTTCGGTCGATCGACTGAAACGTTGGTTTCTCTAAACTTACTGATAAAGTTAGAGAAAAACTAACCGTATGTGCGTAAGAGTGGTTTAAGGGATGTTGTTTTCTCAGACATCTTGTGATGCTTTCTGTGTGGGCTTGTGTGGAGTTACCTAATGCACAAGAAAGCACACACAAAAGTCAACATACGAGATAGGACAAGGACTAATTTTGAAAGGTCGTAGGACGAAAGCGGTGATGGCGACACAGGCGAGAGCGCGTTTGGCGCTTGTAAGAGGTAAGGAGGGACGTTTGCTTATCGTCTCGTCCGCCCCTGAGCGCTTCTCCGATGGCTGAGCTTGGAAAGACGGTTTTCCCAACGGCGACGTTCGCCCCTTACAGAAATAACTATTCGCAAACGTTTGCTAACGCACAAAAAAGCCGCCTTCGGCGGCTAATCAATTAGCCAGTCTGGAATGGGTCACACAAGTTATATAAGTCCCATTATATTCCTATACTATTTATAGCCTGTATGACAGTCGTTTCTTGCCCCAAACCTTGTGAATAAGGTAAACGTTGATCAAGCCGTAGATTCATGACGCGTGTCTTGCGGTTGATCACCATTCGGAGCGGCAGATTATGGATCAAAGGGCCACGATTGTATCGACTGTGACCATCCCACTCAGAGAGCGGAGCCGAAGCCAAGAACTGCTCCATACTGCGAGCCCAGACCGAGGTGTGTTGGGCCTTTGTCACAACCGTGCCACTAACGGTCGCGCTGACTCGATCACCATATACAAGAACGCGGTTGCAGTTAATTCTGCGCGGCCAAGCAATTGTACTCATCAACATGCGACCTTGATTCTCATCGCCATAAAAGCCCAAAAACCTGTGCCCACAAAAGCGGACAGAAATAGCGTGTCCCAGCGTCCGTTTCGGGGCGGCAATGTCGTTCGTCATAAGTGACCACGGAAGCAGCTGCGTCGCAATTTCGCTGGATCGATATCGCAGCGAGAGCAGTTTACCCCCTGACAAATTTCCGCCGCCAGTAATCAATAAATCTGTTGTTGCGGAAGCCCACCATCTGGTGGCGCAACGCGTTTCCCTTGATCACGCTTATTCCACCCGGTCCATTCACGCTTCCCACGAATCGACCATCACGATCAGCGAATCGCGACAGGTT
>Ga0163217_1105468_pt1 | contig 13255 bp, 18 predicted proteins | sample SynspAceP_FD_185933 | JGI IMG/M metagenome (GOLD analysis project Ga0163217, IMG submission 185933) | Saline lake microbial communities from Ace Lake in Antarctica - Synechococcus sp. Ace-P (PacBio error correction) | ecosystem: Environmental > Aquatic > Non-marine Saline and Alkaline > Saline ...
AAAGAAAAAAAAAGGAAAGAAAAGAATTGGGAAAAAAAACCAAAAATTGCCCTTTGGGGGGGGGCCGCCCCACGAGGTTTTTGGGGGGGCCCCGGTTTTGGGGCCCCAAAAACACCAGGCTCTTGTAAGGTGGTTTTCCGGTCCTAAGGCCCCCGTTGAAGGCCCCACCCGTCATGCGAGATGGGGGGGGTCCCCCCCCGCCCACCAGCGCGTAGCTAGCGTAGGCAGGAAGTAGTCCATGTCGCGCAGGCAAGCCGGACAGCCCGGCGGTGTGGTACAGGCGTCCCGCCGGCCAAGCAACACCCCAGCTCGGGTACCTGGGCGAACAGCCGCTTGGCTGGCTTTCGCGACGAATTTTCCGGCGGCCTCACGGTTGATCCATCTCGGCGGCGCCAGGTCGCGCCTGAGCCTCCGGCAGAAATAAGCGCGGAAGATCCGCTCGATCCGCAATCGCGAATCGAAGTAATGCGCCCAGCTTGGTCATACCACGACCAATCAAGGCCGGTAATGGCTCGCGCCATGACAGGGAGAATCGGAATAGACCTTTTGCACGGGAAACTAAGCAAAATCCCTGGGATTGCCAAGAACCCTGTCCACCATGGGATTTCAAGAACCTGACCAAAAGGGTTTACGCGCCCTTCGGCTGATTTCCCCCCGGAATTGACGCCGCCCCGTCCGGTTGGTCTTCCACAATGACCGCAGGCCAACACCCCCGCTCGCCCCTTCCCCTGCATGCCAGCTCCAGCAGCCGACGTTCTTGCCAGGTGCGGAGGGAGGATCGAGCTGATCGATCTCAAATTCAGCGGATCTGCACGGCAATGGCAAGCAAACCTCACCAAATTTGCCCCCTGACTGCTTGGATGCCGCCAGCTTCACGGCCCGGCATCGCCTTCGATGGCTCTTCCGATCCCGGGGCTGGAAAAGTCGATCCACGGAATCTGAAATATGCGATATGGTGCCGGATCCAGCGACGGCCTGGATCGATCCTTCTGCCGGCACCGCAACCCAGCCTGAACCTGCTCCATCAAGAACGCCGCCACATCGGCGAGCCCTATGGGCGCTGCCCCGTCGAATCCGCAACCGCAAAGGCCCTGGCCTGCCTGGATGCAACCGCCCCTGGCTGATACGGCCTTCTTCGGCCCGGAGGCCGGAATTCTTTTGTTTCGAAACGACGTTCCGTTACGACCCCAGCGCCAGTGCTGCTTCTACAGCGGATTCAATCGAAGCGGGCTGGAACTCAGGCGACCGAGAACGCAACCTGGCAATCAAAAATCCTCAGCAAGGAGGGTTATTTTCCCCGGTCGCTCCCAACGACACCTTCCAGACACCGCAGCTGAAATGCTGCCCTGACCATGGCCCAGCTGGGGCTGACCGATCGAAAGCACCACCATGAAGGGGGCGCCGCCGGCCAGCCAGGAACTGGGTTTTCGCTTTTTCGCCGAGCTGATCACAGCGCGACAACGTCCAGACCTACAAATACGTGGTGCGCAAACGTGGCCAGAAAATATGGCCGCACCGCCACCTCAATGCCCAAGCCCGGTGTTCGGCGACAACGGCAGCGGCATGCACGTGGGTGCACCAAAGCCCTGGAAAGGGCGGCCAACCGCTGTCCTCCGGCGAAGGGACCTAACGCCAAATCTCCTTCCAGGACAGCCCGCTGGGTCAAACTCGGGCGGGCTGCTGAGCAGCCCCTCCTTTCTGGCCTTCACCACCCCGCACTCAACAGCTACAAGCGCCTGTGCCGGCTTCCGAAGCGCCGGTGAAACCTGGGTATCCAGGGCAACCGCTTTCGCCGCCGTGCGCCATCCCGCTGAGCGGTCAGCCAACCGGCCGCAAAACGCCTCGAATTCCCAGCGGTGATGCCTCTGGCAATCCCTCCTGCCTCAGCCGCCTGCTGCTGGCCGGCCTCGACGGCATCGCCAGCAGATCGACCCCTAGGGCGAAGGCCATCGACCAGGATCTGTTTGAGCTCAACAGCCGAGCAGCGGGCCGGATCCCCACCGTGCCGGTTTCCTGAAGCCGGCCTGGAGGCTCTCTCGGTCCGATAACGCCCACTTGCTCGATGGCGGTGTGTTCGAGGCCTCCTCCTGGAGCACTGATCGCACTTAAATCAGAAGAGTCCAGGAGCTGCGCCAGCGCCCCCACCCCCACGAAATTCAGGCTCTACTACGACGCCCTAGCCCCTAACCAACGCTCGCCTTAGAAAGTTGAGACCTCTCGCGGCAACCGGTTGCGATCGCGTTGAATGGCATGACGCCCATTCAGGTTCAGGCTCCGATCCAGCCGATGTCCGATCCCGGTCGAGCCAATTCGCTCTAACCACGGCGCAGCAGGGCAAAAGCCTGGTGGGCCTGCCCATAAGGGAAGCCAGCAAGCCCAGCTGCTGCAGTTATGGCGCTCCCAGAGCGTTCCCCAGAACAATTCCACTGCACCCGGGCCTGCTCGACCAGTTCCGCAGCTCGATGGAGCGGCTTGCTGGAGGTCGACGGCAGGACGCCGAGCGCGGCAATCTACCCCTCCTCCCTGCTCCTTTGATGCCCCCTGCTGACTGGCGACCCGCTACCCGCTGGTCTGGCTGATCTGCCCAACATGCTGGAACCCCGCCGCAAGCAGCGCGATGTGCGCGACCTGCCCGAGACGAATCGATCCTGCTGACTTCCCCAGTTACTACCTCCAGAACTTCCACAACAGACCGAACGGCTACCTGAAGAGCGATCGCCTCCGCCGCCCTCTACGACCTGCAGGGAAAATCCTGTTCAATCGGCAACGGCCGAATCCGATGCGCCCCGCCGTCTGCTGGCGCCGTTGCAATAGCGGGGTCTGCCGCCGCCTTCAGCGGCCGCAGCCCCCGGCCAGTTGCGGGTGCTGGATGAGGCCCAACCGCACCGGCCGACCGCGCCAGCTGCGCGCCGCCCCCGCCTGGTGTCAGCTGGTGGCCTGGATCTCTCCACCGCCTACCTGCGCGAGGCGAACCGCTGCCTGTCCCAGCTTGCCCGATGAACTGCCCAACTGGTGCAGGGCAATGCCGAGACCTGCCCTTCGCCGACGGCAGTCTTCCAGGCGGTGAAGCTGCTTTTTCCTGCTGCACGAGCGCCCGGCGAGCCCCGCCAGAACGTGATAGACGAATGTTTCCGCGTGCTCGAACCGCGCGGCCAACCCTGGTGCTGGCCGATCGGTGCCAGATGGCCGACTCCCCTGAATCATGCCGGCGATGGAAACTTCCGCGGATGTCCACGAGCCCTACACCCGCGATTACATCGTGATCGGATCGAGGCGGCTTCGAGCAGGCCGCTTCGGGCCAATCGCGCCGAAACCCAACTTCATTGACGCCGGGTCTGGAGAAGCGAGCAAAGCCCGCGCCTGATCGTCCCAGCGGCCCCAGGATTTCAAGCGAACCGAGCAGCTCACCAGCCAAGCAACTGCCGCCTGCCGCCGCGCAATGCAGGCTTCCAGAAAGGCCCTGCCCCTCGCGCAACCCGCGCGAAGCGGCTGAGGAGGGGATCCAGCAACTCGCTGGCCCCAGCTCAACGTTGACGCAAAGTCGGCGGCCGCAACTGCGGGTGTCCGCGAGGCCCGAGACTTTGCCACGGGCCACCACCGCCAGCGGGACGCGAGGGCTGTGCAACGCACCATCGGACGGTTGAGCCGGGTTCGGGTGCGCAAACCAGGGGGCATGGCGCCAGTGATGGATCCCCTTGCCCCCCCGCGTCCATGACGCTCCTCCCTGAAACCTCCCCTCAGCCGTCGCCCCACCAACGCGGCCCTGGCCCGAGGGCACCGGAGCTGGCCGAGAGCTGCACAGGCCCTGCTGCGATCGAGGACGCGATGGCAATGGCGCTCAAAAGCCACAAAACCGCGCCGGGCGCCGACAGACGCGGCGGCCTGTGCAACTCTCAGGCCGACAGCCTCCCCCTAACCGACTGCCGGGTGACGGGCAAGGCGCGGAGCATCGCCCGTGCTGAACATGGTCTGGCCCTGGCTGAAAGGGGGATCTCGGACCCGGCTGCACCCACCTACGGCCGTTGAGGACCAAGCCGTTAAAACCCGCTGTTTGTAAAACGGCGGCGCTGCAGGCGAGCCTGCAAGACAGGGTTGCCACGGCCGCTCCATGGGCACATCATCAAAAACAGTGGTGAACAGGAAAAAAACCCCGGCCGCAAACAGGCTTCCGGGCTGGCTGGAAGGTCGGCGCAAAGCGGGCGATCAAGCGGAACGCCGAGCCTTCACCTGGATTCTGCCAGAATGATCCCAAACGGGGCAGAGGAACCGGTCCGAATGCGGCAGGCATTTGTTGGGGTCCGTTGCCATTGCCATGGCGCACGCATCACCAGGGCCTCCTGCAGGGCCCAGATGCAGATCCGCCAGATCCGCTGACTTGGCCATGGGCTCCAGCAGCAACTCAGCAGGGGGCCGAGCTGGAGGTGAGGATGATGAATATCGGTCCAGCGAACTGGTGGGGGGTGATCAAACGCCCGGGGCATCAACTGCTTTGAGCACTGAGTGAACCAACAACTCAGGCTCAAACTGGGTTGCGGCTGTTGCAAACCTGGATGGCAGAGCAACCGCATCGATCAGGGCGCAACCCCGCGCAGCTGTTGATTCAGCGGCATGTTGGCCTTCAGGGGCCCTGCAGCACAGGCGAACCGAGGATAGCGGGTCCCCAGTGCCGCCCGGTTTCCAGCCCAGCTTCGGCAGAGCAGGGGCCAGTCGCCCCCACCTGCGCAAACAGGCGTGCCTGCACCGAAAACCGAAAGCGTCGACAGCGAATAACAGAAACCCAGACCGGTCCGAGGCTACCAGATCGACCGCACTATCGACGCACTTCGCTGAAATAGACATAAAGCCCCCGCTGCTGTCGCAGCTGGGCCGGCGGAAGGCGGCGGAAGCAGGCGCACTGGCTGAGTCCGATCGGCTTCCTCGAAGCGTTGCTGGAACAGGCGCTTGCAGGGGCTCGTAATCGATGCCCTCGGCACTCCGGCACCTCCAGCCAGCCCTGGGGATAGCGAGGAGAGGAATAGCCCGCTGCCACGGCCTGTCGTTATCGCGCCCAGCAATCAGCTGGATCAAGCGGCGCCAGCGGCCAGTCGTCGCCGGTGGCATCGAGACCACCAAATGGGCCATCAGCAGCAGCGGTCCACCTCCCAGCTCGCCCTTCGAAGCTGGGGCAGAAGGCTGCGGCGCTGCCTGTTGGGAGCCGCCAAGAAACCGCTCCAACAACTGTTCGTTCACTGCAGTGCTGTGCGAATGGGTCCTGAAGATCATGACGTTCAGCCGCTGGATGCGGGGCTGGCGCTGGCCCACCTATGTCAGGGCAGGACGGGTCCGGGGTCGGTGTGCGGAGCGGCGGCCGATCGAGCCTTCTGCCGCGTCGGCCCATCGTTGATGCCCGCCAGCCCGCGAGTACGCCCCGTGGCCACATCCCCGGCGCCCACAACCTGCCCTGTTCAGCGACGATGACGGGCCGGAGATCGCACGCTCTACAAGCACGGGTCCGTCCACAGGCCCCCCCCCCCCCCCCGGTTTTGAAAAAAAAAGCTGGGACCTGGCCCGGGTGGGTCCGCGCCTGCCGACCTGGGCGAAAGCCAAGGGCCCTCCAGGCCGGTGCCCGCGGGCGAGGCCGGAACGGGCGCTGCGTTTGCGCCCTCCATTGCTGGCGCGGTGGCCTGCGGTTCAGCGAAGCCTCGCCTGGCTGGCCGAGACCATCGACCCTCGGTTCTGCTCCTGGAAGGGGCACAAGGTGTAATCGCCACTGGTGCGGCCCAATTCGAGCAAGCCCTGGCCCTTGCGGCTTGCTGGGCGGACGCACCGGCACCGCAAGACCGACCTGGCTGCGCGGAGGTTGGAGCGCCGCGGCGTCGGCGTGGTGGATTCGAGCCTGGCTCCATCACCGTGGCAGCAGCTTCGGCCGGCTCGGCCTGCCGCCCCAGCCGAAGCACCGAACACTTCGAAATATCGCCCTGGCGCCAAGCTCGTTGCCTCGTGCTGCCGGCCCAATCTGCTTGAGGCCGAGAGTGTTCAGGTGGTCGCTGCAGGATTCCCCGCGGCCCTCGGCGGCGTATGCAGGCAGCACCGCGCTGGAGCCTCGCGCCCCCTCGACGAGCGCGTGCGGCGCTCGTGGCGGTGTACGGCAGGCCAGAACGGCGCCGCCCCTGGCCGAGGCCAAACGACGCCGGATCGCCCGGCGGCTGGGACCGGGAGCCGGCCCGGTTGCCCTGGAGGCGGATTGCGGCGGAGGACTGGGCCGCCGCCTGCCGCCCAAGATGCCCTGGACTATTACGACCGTTGTTCGATCACGAAAGCCGCCAAACACAGGCCTATGCTGGCGATTCCGCTGGATCTGAATGACGCTTTGCGAACACTGAGGCCGTCCGAGCTGTTGCCTGCAAGAAGGGCCAGATCAGTGCGCTGCTTAGGAATCAGCCTTGCTGCCACCTCCCGATGACGCGGATTCAGTTCTTTCGTGGTCGTGGATGAGCGTTGTTCCCGATATCCGCCTGACCCGCTCCCCGCGATGGACGGACCGGCCAGGCCCTGTTTGTCTTTCGAGAACCCGAGCCCTGGGCAACCGGAGGCGATGGGTGACATCACCGGCATGTTACTGCCGATTGAGGAAAGGCGAACTGGTACCCGCGAGGTCAATGCCACGGTTTCGTGAAACGGCAAAGCCAGCGCCATCCGAGAGCCACCTTCACCTGGAAAACCGAAGACGATTTCGCTCGGTTCCAGCGCCTCGCCGATCGCTACGCGGCCGCCACGGCCCGCTTCGCGGCAAGAGAATCAGCAAGGCGAATCAGCCACCGAGGCCCCGCAGAGGAGGCGGAGCAAGAAGGGGCTTGAAAGATCGGCACTGGTTGGACTGGCCGGCACGATTGCCGCCATCGCCTTGCTCTGGTAAGCCCTGCGCGGATGTGGTGGTCCAGGTGTTCGCCGCATCATCCCTGGCGATGGCCGATCTGCACCCTGGTGGGGCTTCGTGGGCCAGCAGTTGCGCGCAAGCCGCCAGATCCGCCCCTGCTCTCAGCCCTGAGTGCCTGCTGGTGCTGCGTGCTGGCTGTCACCGTAATTGATTCCCCCCACTTCGCCGCCAGTTTTCGTGAGTTTGATTCACCAAGGTGCCGGCCAGCGGCGCGCTGTTGCTTGAGATTGGGCCGCGGGCGCTCAGGGCATGGCGCCCAATGCTTACGGCAGTTCGAAACGCCGCCCCTTGGATTCTGAGCTGGGCTGCAAACAAAGCTGCTGCGGGCAAAGCATGGAGGCACCGCCGCCCCTGGCTCAGCGGCTTGTGGCGGCCCTGAGGCGCCTCCGGGCCTGGCCGGCAACCTCGGGCGGTGCCTGATTCCAGCTCTTGTTCGTGGTGCGGTGAGCCTGATGGTGCCGTGCAGCCCACGCCTACCGGGACTGTGGCTTGTGCTTGCTGTTTCCGTCGTTTCAGTCGGCGCCGCTTCGCGGGTGCTCGATCTCTGCGGCTCTGCCCTCAGCAAACTGGGCTGGTGGCGTGCTGATCAGTTCTGCTGCGTGGCTCTGCTCTCAGGCCATCGGCCTGATATGCTGCTGGGTGTGGAAGCTGGTGGTGGCCAAGCCCTGCTGGCAGGTCTGCTCAACGTCATTCCCAACGTCGGGCCACCCTTGAGCACGGTGTTTTCCGATCTCCGTGGCCCTGCTCGATGCCCCATAGGAAAGGCCCTGGGTGGCTGGGGGCTCTACATCGGTGGAATCCAGCATCTCGAGAAGCTAACGTGATCACCCCCTCGGTGATGCAGCACAGCTCAAGCTTCTCCCGCCTGACCCCTCGCCCAGTTTCCTGTTCACGGTGTTGTTCGACCCCCTGGGTCTGCTGGCCTGCCCTGGCGGTCTGCTCAGGTGGGTCCGGGGGTGCTGATCCAGAATCGTGCCGATCCCTGGAAACGGCAGCGGTTGAGCGCCATGAAACAGCCGCGCCCTGCTGGGGGATGGCCTTGGGTGCGGGGCTGCTGCCTGGGAAACTGCGCTGGGTGCTACGATTTCCTGTTTCGGCGGCCGTGTGCTTGGCCGTGGCCCTCGAAATGTTGCCGGTGAACGCTGCTGCGCCGCCGCTGCCCCTCAACCGCCCCGCCGCCCTCGCCCTGGTCTGACGGTGCTGGGCCTGATAGGCTGGAAGGTGTCGAACTGCTGCTGTCCCGAACTGGTGCAGCAAGGCCAATGAGTTCACACCAGCTGGTGCCCGTGCTGCTGCAGCGGCTGGGCGAGCTGGCCGGCCAGTTCCGTGGCTGCAGAACCTGGAGCAGCCTGGTGCTCGATCCTGGCCGCTGGGAGCGGCTCCAGCCCCGCTTCCCAGTGCTCGGCGTGCCGCAGCACGGCGACACGACGGTTCCAGAATGGTGCTGGATGGTCTGCTTGGCCCTGCGCTGGCCCTCGATCCCCGCAGCCAATCACGCAAGTTGTTGATCGCCGCTTGCCCCCCGCTTCTGCCGGCCTGACCTGCAGCGGCCTGCTTGATGAACTTGGCCGCCAGGCCCGTGGGCGCTGGCTGGCGGCATACGATCTCCGCCCGTGGTGTTCCGCCTCACCTGGGCCGGTATGGCGTTGTTGCAGCTGCCCTGGCCTGTCAGCGGCCCTGGTCTGCGGCCTGCTCACCTTCGTTCTCCACCATTGGCCCCACAGCCGCCACCCTGTGCCGCTGGCCGGTGCCCTGCTGATTTCACCGGCCAGCTGGTGCAGGTGCTGATCGCGGCTGCTGCTTACAGAACTTCGAAGACGTTCGTGCTCACGCCACTGCTACTGCCGCCGCACCGTCAAACCTCTGCCAACGGTGGCCCGATGGCCCAGCTCATCTCGGAGCCACTGCTCGGCTTGCCGCGGCGTGCTGCTGGCCCTGCCGCTGACCGGTGGTGCTGCAGGTGTATCTGCCACGGTGCTGTGGAGCACGGTGGATGGATCGCTGAGCCAGCCCGGCGGCTAGGGATTTGGGAATCACCTAGAGCGCGTGGCCCCGGCCGGCGCCAGAGTGCCGAGCCAGCAGCAAGCAACCGCCGAATTGGCCAGGGATGCGACCATGGCCGCCACCCAGGCTCGTCCAGCGGCTGAAGTGGATCGCCAAGCAGGCGCAACTCAGGCGCAGATCCCAAAACGCCAGGGCCACCAAGCAGAAACGGGGATGAGGGGCCTGGGCCTCAATCCGGGGCTCCGCTCGGGCCACCGCTGGCCGCCGCTGATCACCGCTGAGCAAGGGTGGGAGCATGGCGAGTTGCTCGACCATGCTTGCCCACGCTGATGCCCTACCGAACAGGGCGATCGCGAACCAGAAACAGGGTGCTGCCACGAAGAAATCGGGCGAGCAAGGCAAACCAAGGGTGGTGAGCGTGGTGTAGGCCGAGCGGGTTGAGAGTGGAACGGCGACGGCAATCATCCACCTGGTCCTCGACCGAGAGCGCCGCCAGGTCGCGCTGACGTTCACGGATCCGGTCGAAGACCACCACGGTGTCCGTTGACCGAGTAGCCGCCACCGTCAGCCAGGGCAGACGGCGAAGAGGCTGTCGACCTGCAGGCCAACTGAGGCAGTCCCAGCCAGGCGACAACCGGTGTGACATAGCACGTCGAGTGGGCGAGGCAGAGCAGGGCCAGAAAGGCGTAGAAGGCGGCTGTAGCGAAAGCTGATGTAGAGGGCGATGCCGGTGAAGCTGACCACAACGAGGCGATGCTGGCGTTGAGCAGTTGCCGGCCCAGGCTGGGGCCGAATCGGTGTTCACCTCGTGCCGCTGGTTCTGGAGGGGAAACCGAGCACGCCGCCGAGGCCGTCGGATCAGGGCCTGGGTCTGGGCCGGAAAGAGAGCACCGGCAGGCGCAGCCACCAACCGTGCGGTTCTCATCGAGCAGCGGATGGCGGCGGAATCCAGGTTGGGCGAGCGGACGGAAGTCCTCAGCCCGGCAGGCTCATCCCTGAGCGCCTGGGCCAGCTTGTATCGGGCTCGATCGTGCTGCAGGCGGCTCGCAGCTGCGCTGCAACTGGAATCTTGGTGCCGGCCGGTGAAAGTCAAGCCAGGACGCAAGGGCGCCCCCGACCGCCGGGTTGAGCCAGGAGAGGCGTCAGACCAGCAAGGCTGAACAAGCAGGCCAACAACCCGGAGGACACCGCCAGGCGGAGGCCGGCGATAGCTGGTTGAAATGCGAAACAAGGGGCCGTCAGAGCCAGTGGGGAAGGAACGGTCCAGGCCGGAAGCTGGCCACGGGTACGAGTAAGGTCTGGCGCCTGAGCGAGGGTAGGTCATCAGCCAGCCGCAACAGGGAGGGTCACCGTTGAGGGGCGGTGAACAGCTGAGCAGCAACGGCCGATCGCCAGGGTGACGGCAAACACCTTTGACCAGGCCGGTGCGAGACCGCACAGGGCCGCGCAAACTGATCAGGTGTGGGTGGCCGTCGAGAATCGAACTGAAGGCCAGGGAGAAACGCGGTGTCGATCGAAGCGGATCAAAGGTGGTTGCCCCGCCGGTAGCCTCCTCCTTCACTCCGCTCAAAGATCAGCACGTTGGCAAATCCACCGCCATGCCCGCACACTCAAGATGAAACCGGGGCGATCCCCCGGCAGGGTGAGCGTGGACCGTGGAATCAGCGCCGTAGATCGCCAGGTTGAACAGGGCGTAGAGGGCGAGCCGCGATCACCGCCACCGAGCACCTGGCAAGCCGAAGACCACCTACCATGAAACTAGCCGCCACCATGGCCAGGCCGGAGAGGCCGCGATTCAGGCTGCGGCGCACGTTTCCTCAGCGCCCGAGGGTGGGCCCGACCGGTGCGGACCTCGATGATCCGGACACGGCAGGGGACGCGAGCCTCCCCGCGCAGCTGCACTTCGAGGTCGCGGGCCTCTTCCGGCGCTGAAGTTGCAGGTGATGCTGGCCGCTCCGCCTGGCGATCCGGCAGCAAGCCAAATTCCTGGCCGAGCGCTGGCCTCAGCTGATCGAGCGACCGTCCAGCACGATGCCCAGCAGCGGCACTGCCGGCCAATGGTCTGGATGAGGTCGGGCGAAGGCTCATCACCGCCTGCTGGTTGAAGCCCAGGGTGACGTCTCCTCAGCCGGGCCATTGGTGCGGTTGCTGTGCGGCCCGGCGGTAACCAGAATATCCTTGCCGGGTGAAGGGCCGCCGGTTCATAGAGAGCCACGACCCGCGGTCACCTCATGCGAGCAAGGACCTGGTGAGTTTGCTCGGCCTGCACTGGCCCTCGGGGAGGCTCACCCGAGGCTTGGTCAGGGCGGCACCGAGCTCTTCGCTGGGAAAAGGCGGGGAGCCGGTGGAGGCTTCCTTGTCCCGGCGGAGAAGCCGGGCTGGATCCTGGCGGCCCTCGGCCCCCGAGGCGCGCCAGAACCGCCCTCGGTCCTGGCGCTTGAGGCGGTAGCAGCCTCTGCATCCTCCCTGCTCGGTGCGTGGCCGCTGGGCACGGAATTCCAGCAGAGCGGGCTGCCGAGAACCTTGGCGGCCCGGGGTGGGGTCCTGCTCACCGGGTGAGTTGTAGCAGCCAGCGCAGCTGTCGTCTCCGACGGGTCTGGAGGGTGGATTCGGCCACACCCAGTCCGTTTTGACCCGCCGGTCCGAGCCCAGCTGCACGGCTTCGAGCTGCTTCCGTTCCACCCGGGTGGATGGCGCCGGCCCGCCATCACCTGCAAGGTGGAGGCTTGGCTGCCGCCGCGCAGGTCGAGCCCAGTTGGAGGGTGAAGGAGCCTAGCAGCCGCAGGCAGCCGGCAAATGGCCAGGGCCAGGAATCAGGGCGAACACCCCTGTGGGGCGTTGCCATCCAGAAAATCGCCGTCCTTTGAGCTGGGTGGCGGCCTTAACGATCTGATGGGGCTGGATAATCGTTCAAATTCTCCAAGCGCAGTTGTAGGGGTAGGGGATGTCTGGCTGAGAGCCGCAGGGGCTTTGGCAAATCTTGAGAATCAATCGAAACGTGGCTCGGTGATCAGGGGCGATCAGCTCAGCACCGATGCCGCCGGTTTTCATACATTCCTCCACCCCATCTACCTTGTGGTGTCCTTGCCGGATCGAGCGCGTGTCGTCCGAGATCGATGGCTGAGGCTGATCAGGTCGATCAGCTCCAACAATCGACGCCCTCGCTTTCCGAGCTGCTGGACGGCCTTGAGGCAGTGGTGAGCCACATGCCGCGAGTAGGTGAGGAATCGTGACGTCGCGGCCTTCGGCACGCCACCTCCGTCCTGGTCGAGGGCCGCAGATGTAATCACCCTCGGCGGTTCCTCGCTGAGGTGTAGAGGCCAAGGGCAAACATGCTCCGAAGAAGAGCACGGGTTTGTTGTCGCGGATGCGGCCTTCATCAGCCCGTTGGCGTTGGTGGGGTGCTCACCGCCACGAATTTGATGCCGGGCACGGCGTGGAAATAGGGTCCTTCCAGGCGCTGGACTGTGCTCCGCTCCCGAGCTGGCGGCCCACGGCCGCCGGGGCCTCGCCCCACCGTGGGGAGGTGTAGTTTGCCGCCGCCTTGGTGTAGGCGCAGGCATCCATGTGTTTGGAGATCTGGTTGAAGGGCCGCAACAGGAAGCCCCCCAAGTTGTTCATGCCTTCCAAGCGATCGGCCCGTCAGGCGGTCAGGCGGGCCGCTCGACGCGCCATGCCGGTGAAGCTGGTTCTCGGCGTCGGGGTGTCGAGCACCCGCCACTGGCCGTATTTCTCGTGAGGTCCTTGTGACTTTGTAGGTAACCGCCGTACTCGCCGACGTCCTCGGCCGAACACACAGCGGTGTGTTCAGCAAAGGCAGCTAGCGCATCTATCACACGGGCGACAGGCGTGAAGGAGGAGGTGCTCAGCCACGGGGAGGGCTGCGGGATCCCGGCGCGATTGCCCGGTCGGAGCGGCCAAAGACTTATGCTCATGAGTCCAGTAGGCACCTGGCGCCGGGAGCCTTTCTTCAGCTCCCGAGCCGGCAAAAGGTGGCGAGGCCAGCAGAAACCGACAGCAGCATCCCGGAGAAGTCGAGGGCAGCGGCGGAGAATGACATATTCGCGAATGGAGTGCTTGTGAGAGAGTTAAGCGCGGGTCAGTAGGCGGATCCTGAGGTCGTTGCGTCTTAGGCTCGAGTGGACCTAGGAAGCCTCCTGCCGGAACCAAGCCGGCGTGAGGACTGCGAATGAACACCGCCAAAAGTTCGAGCGCGACAAGCAAAGGTTGAAGGTGGGCCAGGAAGCTTGCATCCCCCACCACCAGGGTTTTTCATCGCCGTGGCGATGCCTCTGGGCAAGGAGGGCTTGCTGAACTGGGGCCGGAGTTGCAGGG
>Ga0163217_1007748_pt1 | contig 13254 bp, 4 predicted proteins | sample SynspAceP_FD_185933 | JGI IMG/M metagenome (GOLD analysis project Ga0163217, IMG submission 185933) | Saline lake microbial communities from Ace Lake in Antarctica - Synechococcus sp. Ace-P (PacBio error correction) | ecosystem: Environmental > Aquatic > Non-marine Saline and Alkaline > Saline ...
CGGAAAAAAGGAAGGGATTTACAACCGTCCTTTAATTTTAATTTAAAGGACTAATTCGAATTTTATGATCCAATCCTTTTCCAATTGCCAGGAACCTTGGTTCTTAACCGTAAAGTGGGTTAAAAACGAGGGCTGGGCGGCAAGCAGTAAGTGATGATGGCTTCCGGGAAAATTGTCTTATATACATAGCCGTAATTTTTCCTTCAAAGGCAATAACAACGTTTGGGAATCCATGGTAAGTAAGGGGCTGTTTTAACAAATTGTAATATCACCAATTACCAAAATAATCAAATTTGTCCAGGGTCGTCAAAGAACATTGGCCAAAATGGGCGGCGTTCCGTGAAATGTTTTTCCGAAAATAATTTATTGGTTTCTTGAACGGGTGGGGTTTTTCTGCATCCTTTACTAAAATTGTCAATTCCAACGGTGTCAAAAAACATTCGGTATTGAAAATTTTTTAGTTCCACAGAGTAAATTCCCCCTGGCTTGTCCGGAGTAAATTTTGGGCTTGGCCGTTGTTTTTTCTTCAGTCAATTCGGGACAACTACCGTTAGGCGCTGTTTTTTATTTTCCATAAAGTCTCTAAAATGGTTTTCCTGCCTTATCCTTTCGATTTGGAACGTCCCATAGTGACGGGCTGACCAATTAATATATCGCTTGATTCTCACAGCGGCATCTGCCACCAAGCGTATTTAAACGGATTTCCATAAGGGTTCATCTTTGAACAACAGATAAGGTATTAAAAAGAAAATGGAAAGAAAAAAATTAGTTGTGTTTTCCAAATCCTGATATTGAGTTAATGATTCATTAAATCAGGACAAAAAAGTCCAGGAACTTTAAGCCCCTACAAATCACATAAGCGTGAATTTGAAGGGTTTATTTGATAATAAGGTTTATGAATATGTTATAAATAGCCTATCCCTTAAAAGCGCTTGGCCACTGCTGTCAACTTTTGCTATTCAATGAAGTTTTTTTCGTAGAATTTTTTTAAGTGGGACCGTACGGTGGGTCAAATGGCGATGTAAAGTACTGAAGCAATCTTTTTATAGGCTTTATAGCCCTCTACAAAAGTTGTAGTACTTGAGTCCTCCCCTTTTCACTTAGGCAATACGTCATTATTCTTGGTCTGGTGGTATTACTTGAACATTTTTAGTACCTGGGAGGCGATGGAGGAGTCATGGAGCCCCGCCCAAGATGGCATCCTTGTATATATTCCAATAGTTTTGCCGGTGGGGTCTTCTTCAATTAAATAGCCGTTGGCCCCATTCCGCAATTGCTTCGAAATACATTTTATTATCGCAAGAGCGTTAGCATCAATACTTTTACTTCTGCATCTCTACTTCCCTAATTCTTTTAAAGCCTCCAGTCCATCGGTCCGGCATGTTGATAATCCCATCAAGACTACATCGGGCCGACCATTTCTCCATTCCTCTGCAACGTTGTTACAATTCTTTGTATGCTGCTTAAAACGAAGTCGCATAATAAGATCAACATAGTAAGCCCTTCACACGAAACTGGGGATTATCCTCATATTTACTATCCTTATCATAACTGTGCTCTTTTGTAAGTTAGGGTAGGAAACCCATAGGATAAAATCACATAAATTATGTTAAAATACTTTTATCTTACAGGTAATGTCCAAGCGAATTTCGTACCCATAGCTGGCCTAACTATCAATTTTTGTAACTCTTTTAGTTTGATGCTCGTCTAACCATATTGTCCAGGCCATATACCATGTCTAACCGTTTCTGTCTCGAAATCCTACTGCCGTTATCTGTAATATTCATATGGAGGCCATTTATCTTATGGTTCAAAAGGAACCTCAGCCTCCTTGGCTTGGGAATAATTTGGCAAATGTTGTTGACGCTTCCTTGAAAATAAGAAAGAGGTCGCGCCGGGATTCCATATCTAGTTTTTAATTCGTTTATTTTATCCTCTACCTGAAAGTTGAATTCTATATCCTCCTTGCTTCAAATTCAGTAGCGTATTCCCTCATTCGAGCAATAACCTTGGTGCATATTATCAATTGTTCTGGTTTAATGCTCCAACATTAATGTTCCCAATGGGCCTCCATCATCCTTTGGCTGTTAATTCGGTAATTTGTTGGTAAGGTAAGTCGACTTGTTTAACGGTATCATCTAATTCAATTTTACTTTTTGCAATAGAACTCACTGGAATGTTGATAGTATCTCAGGGTAGTTGCCCATATCATCGTGTAGGTTCCCTAGCTACTTTATCCCTTAAGTTTTTCAACGGCCAATATGCGGCTTACCCTTAGTAGATAGATAAAATAGGTGTATGCCAACATTGCAAATCAGAATTAAAGGAAATAAACCACCAGGTTCGATAGAAGGGTGGCAGTAATTCTCTGAAATTGATGCTGGGTCGTTTCAAATCGGGTTCCAAAACCCTGTAGGTTCATACATTTTACTTGAAAGGTATATTTTTCCAGAGGGCATAGTGGTGTAGGTTGCAGCCAGATCTCTTTCAGCTTTAAACCGCAGTTTTGTTAACATCCAGGAATAACGATAATAGTATTGTAATTTTTTCTTTGGCTGAGAAAGGCTTAGGGCCGAAAAAAAATACGAAAGTGAAACGAATTTTGATAATGTTGAAAGGTGAATTTCTTTTTGTGCAAAATGACATCTACGGGCACGTAAGTAATTTATATGAGCTTTTAAAATCGGTAATAGCTTACTTTTTGGGAGGTTTTAATTTAGAATTTAGTTTTTGGGCGAAAAAACCGAACACGCACATCTCACCACCAAAACCATTCTCCCCGTTTTGGCAACTCTTCGCCATTTGGCACTGTTAGTCTTTCCTGCAATAGATAAACCCATTAAGGTTGCTTAATAGGGAACTAATGGATCTTCTATCGTAATTGTTAACTGCTTAGAACATTAGCTGGTTATCATCCAAGCAATACCTTCGCTATCCATCATCAATTGTAAAACCTTGATCCATTTAACTTCGTAGGAGGTAATTTTTTAACCTTAGCAGTATGTATGTTAAGAATGTTCAAAGCCTCGGCTTCCTAACGAAAAAAAGGGACTGTGTTTGTATTGTTTTGGATATCGGATATAGTATTGTTCCCATAATTCCATAACTAATCGTTGAACTCACTGGTTGAAATGAAATCAGAATTTCGTTGTGTCCACATTTATCGACGTATACGCCCTGCTTGTGCGTAGCACCATAACCTGCCTTGATGGTCCATATAAAGCCGGTAAATAATGGTGTTTGAAATTATGTTTTTCTCAAAGTTTTTCATTGGCAAATTGGGTCATTTTTGTTCCATTTTACCAAAGCCCGCTTTTGGGTACCAAACGCAAAGGGTTTCACATTGTGATCCTACTTGAGGCTGACGAAGGTAGATTTCTTAAAAAACGGGGGGAAATGCACCAATACAATGCTTTTTCTTTTTAGCAATCAAAATATGGCCAATCCACCTCCTTGACAGGCCAGACAAACTACCCAAGTCTCACTGTGTTGTTGAAGATCCCAAATAGGCATTATATATTTGCCTAATCGACTCTGGTCCATATCGTCCTGGTAATGATTAATATCAAGGTTCTTGACATTCGCATCATAAAATAGGAATATCCCTTACCCCAGGTTCCGATCCCAGTTTTTTTCCTTGTCCCCTTGGTTTTCCAGTATGGCGTTTACAGGGGGAAAGTCCAAGCCAGGCCATTTAATCACTACCAAACTAGATATATCCTTTTGGGGGGATTAATAACATAAAAGGCCATTCCTCGGTACTCCAGCCAAATATTGCCTTCCTGTCCTTCAAAATATATGTCTTACCTGATTAACATCTAATATCAAACTCCATTGGATTGGCACTCAGGTGTTGTGAAAAGCCTTGTAAATGTCATTGTCATACTCAATAACGAATTTTTCGCCTCCCTATCCCAGATCTGTCCCGTACTACTTCCGAGAGTAAGTTACCGTATATTTTTTTAGCGATTGCTTCCCAAGGTATCCGGTAGCATTTTGTTGGTTTTTGGGTCGAAGTGAAGTAGCCACGGGAATGTTCTAAGTGGTGGACTATAGTCCCAATAGGTTACCCACCAGGTAACCAGTTTTCTGTCTATTAATAAATCCCCTGAATATGGTTATGGCCTTGTTGTTTAGTAAGTGGTAATGCCCTCTGGTTATTGAGTTTTAATCGGAACACCTCGCCACTGCTACTCGCGGTAAAACAGCATAGGCCTGTTTGTTCACTAACACAATCCCAATATTCCCCACAGTTTCTTTGTCCTCAAAGAGGGGCCAACACCCCAGCCTCTGGGAATTTTTTATAGGTAAATTTGATCCACAAAAGAAATTGGAATTGCCAATCGTACGGCAAAAAAGACCATATTTGGAAGCGCATAAGAAATACTTTGATCTTGCCTGTCTAACATAGAGCTTTGAATTCCGATCTAGGGAAAGGTTTGCCAAAACTTCGGTAAATAGGAACGGAGGTATAGGTGAAAATCTACTGTATTGAATTTTCCCGATTCTGGCCTCCTTGTAAGAGCCATATGTAGCCATTGCCAGCATCTAAAATTTGAATCTACCGCCGATGCTTGAGGTAGCTGTAATTTTTCGGGAACCAAACATAGGAATAAAAATTTTCCTAAACCATCAAGGAACGCTGTATGCCCACGCCTCTGTGCCCACCCATAGAAAAACCTTTAGAACATCCTGCCCAACACATTTCAACCCTTGTTGGTGCTAAACATCGCGGGTAGAAAATCTATTAAAAACATAAAGATTCTGTCCAAAAAATATAGGTTTGGAAACATAACAAAGCAAAAAAGAATTCTTAATGCTCATGCACCACTTGGGTTTATATAAAATTACGCAAAGATTTGACCATCCCTTGTATTAAAAAATCAATAATGATTTTATTGCTTCTGGAAGTCCTTTCCTTATACGGTATAAATTCAAGTTATGCGTGATAGATGACTTGAATTCATAATTCCAAATAATAATTTGGGTTAGAAATTGAAATAGTACTAAACAATGATTGTCCTTTTTTTTTTGATTGAATGAATTAAACCCTTTTTAATTATATTCGAGAATTAGCTGTTTAAGGAAATTTTTTCAATTTTCCATAAACTACAGGTTATCGAACAGGAACAAAATGTAGACCAAGCTGGCAGTTTCAAGAAAATAGCATAAACATGTGGATAATGATCTTCTTTAAATTCGGTATTGGGACGTAAAACCTTTGGAAACAGTCTGGTGGTTTTGCATTGGTGCCATGGCTACAATTGTACGCAGTATTTGAATGAGTAGGACCCTTGGAAACTAATTCCTGCAGGGTTTATAAAGACAAAGTGGAACTGGTAAAGTAAGCCTAACAGAAGGTATTGCAACAAAATCAATAGCAAGGAATATCACATGCAGGTTTGTACAATGAGACGGAGGGTTAAACCCATTCAGAATTTTATAAAGGAAGACCTTATAGAGGAAAGCTAACAATTAGCAGTTTAATTCCAAATATTACTGGCGGATAGTCCCTTTTGTTTTCAAAAATTTTCAGCGGCATTAGAATTTAAAACCTGGTGGAGTCCAAGGTGTTTTTTAAATCAGTTAGTTCAGAGCCACATTATAAACGGAGGTTTAATCTTAGTGTTTTTCCCAATAAAAATATTAGGTAGATTCATTAAAAATCCCTATCCTAGATATGGGGTTGTAAGCAAGCAATTTTATTAAAGGAATGTCAAGGTTCTTATCTGCTGTAATCAATTCGCGGTGCATAGTTTTAAGGTTTTCCTATCTTAGAGAACCTAAATAAAAGTTGTGTGAAGTACCCATTCCCAACTTACCCTATCTTATAAAAAAAAACTGACAATGGCATTTGAAAATATTTAATAGTCCTACTAATTTAGCGCCGTATTCAGTACGCAAATATGTCTTGCCCAAGAGGATCCTTTACAAGACGTTGATACTAACCCAATTATTTTGGAAGGTTGCATTATCCCCCTAAATGGTTTCTCTAAACCTATCCTGGCATGGTCTTCTTTTTTGTGAGGATGGAAAGGAGGGGACTCCGCTCGCAATTCCTAATCAGCCAAGTATTTTGCAAGCGGGGAATTGTTTGTTTTCTAGCCGATTACAAATTGAAAAGCAAAAAACATGGTACTACCCGTTCGAATCGATCAAAGATGCGAAATCTGCCATCCGCATTTATTAGGGAGAAGACGCTATTAAAATTTAAGGTTGATACCTCAAAAATCATCGCTTTCTGGAGGCTCTGCCGGAGGGCCACCTTGCAGCTGCTACGGCTTGATCGAAAGCTATAATGAAGTTAACAGATAATACATCTGTTAGTTGTGTCCCAAAATGCTCTGGTGCTTTTTTATCCAGTGATAGAATAATAGGTCCCGGGGGCTATGGTTTTTGCGGATTGGTGAATGCTTTATAAAAGTTTTTCAACCAACTAACACAACATTCAAAAAAGGAGCCCCCCCAACCATTATTTTTCAAGGTACCTAAAGATCATTTGATACCAGTGGAAACAGCCGAGTAATTAATAAAAGTGGTGATGGAAAAAGTGGAAAGTAGGTGCGAACTTAAAATTATATGAAGGGGAGGGGCAATGGTTTTTTTCAATTATAAGAATTTTAAAGCATATAAAAAGACCCGTTTCCCAGGCGGACCTGTTTTTTGTTAAGAACTGGGTATTTAAGCAAGAACAAAAGTTATAACCATAGACTAATAAAGCTTGGGCGAGAGGCTAGTTATGCCGAGGCACATAGCATAATACACCTTGAAAATAGTAAATAATATGAATTGGATTCTCTAATCATTGCTGGTTTGTTGAAGTGGCCTTTCGCAGCCTGTCTTGGGCAAGGCTACAGAGCTACTGGGGGCAGCGATGACCCTATTTGGTACATTGGGTTTTTATTATGCTTGGGTATAAGTAGGCCTTATTGGTTCTAACGGTTAGACACGGGGAATTGCCAAATGGGACGGCTTATGCCGTTTGACAGGAAATTGGGGCCTTGTAAGGTACGGTATTGGTAGGGATAATTGGTATTTAAAGAGCCTGCACCTTTTGGACGATTGTTTCTTTAATTACCACTTTCATATTTTCATATGGCGTTGAAAATTTTGTTATCGAATTAATTTTAAAGGTCGAATTTTTTTTTTAAAAAGTTGGGGTTGCAATCTGATAGTGGGTGGATATAAATTCTTGATATTAAAATGAATCCAAGTTGAATAGCTTCTCGTAAATAAAATGTATAAACTCCTTTAATTTGGCTATTTTCGTTTGTCGTAATTTTTCTATATCTTGTATTCTGGTATAGATGCAATGACATTAATTCCAAGCCTATCCTTGGATGAAAAATCAGTTGTTTACTAATCTTGGAGTCCCTAAATGATCATTTTTATTCTTGTAAAATACATTCCTAAATAGAAATGAAAAAGCATAAAAGAAGTAATAAAAAGGAATAATTTCGGGTAAGAAGGTGTTGTTGTATTTTTATTCTCGCCAATCTAAATCTACGTGTTTCATGTTTGGCAAATACGATTCGAAAATAATGGAATTTTCAAAAGGATTAAAGTTTTATTGGATATGATGCCGGGTGGCTAATAAATCCGGAGTACATTAAAACTTTATTAGCCAATCTGGAAGAAGCTGGCCGGCAGTAATTTATCTATATGAGCAAATTCCGGTCGACATGATTTATCCTGGCCTTTTTGCAATTTTTTTTTAAAAAAGCCTATTGCCTGTTAATGGCATTTTTTCTTCAAAAACTTCAAAAAGTTGACACTGTATATTCCTATCTGACTCTGCTTCAATTGTAGCTGGAATTGCCCGATTATAATGGAGAATATTGAATTATTACATAATGGTTGATAACTATCCGATGTATCGCAATTATCAATGAGTTTGAACCAATATTTTTTAACAATTGTAAAAAGTATGGTCACCCGCCATTTATTTTGTTGCATTTGATTATTAATAATTGGTAATTTTTCGGATTAAAGACCTTAAGCATAGATAACAAGGTGCCCATTCTCAAATAGCACAACCTTAGGGGGTGCCATTAAAATAGATTAGAAGTAGTATTCAACAATAACTACCGACAAGAAATTTTATGACAATTAAATAATTTCACTGTGATAGCCTTTATTTTGTTGGATTCCAGTTCAATGCCAGCCCAAAGCGCTATGAAATACCAAGGTGGTTAAACGTATTCTGTTCTTGGGAACAGTATCACTATTCCGGACATATGTGTCTTATGTTGAACCTATTTTTTCCTTGCAATATCCGGAAAAGGGATTTGAAGTTATTAATGTGGGTTTGCCAGTGAAACAGTATTCGGGGCTTTCGGAACCAGGTCAATGCAAGGAGGTAAATTCCAAGGCCTGAATTTAACATGAGGCGATTGGAACGAAATTCTTGCCCAAATAAAACCGGAATTTTGGTAATTGCCCTGTTAACGGGATGAACGATGGGAATATATTTACCATTGATGAAGAACCTTTTCAAATACAGGGACGGAATTCCTTTGTTTAACAACGGAAGTTGTGGAGTCCGGAGTGACTAATTATACATATGAAACCCTCCTATTTACGATGACGGCGTAAGGGAGCAGCCTATGCCAATCGTCTTGGATACTATACTCCGCTGGCTTAATTAGTTCAGCGTATACAGCACAATTGGCAGGTAATAAGACCTCCACTGGCCCATGGAGGAATACCTGGAAGATAAAGCGTGTGTTCAATGATGATTTTTGTTTTTGGCTACGGACGGCGTCCATCCAATGAAATACAGGTCATTGGATTTATGGCCAACAATTACTTTTATACTTGGCGAAGAGCAATATCCAATGCCCGAGGGTAATGGCGAGGTGGTATCCCAATTCACAAATGGTAAGGAAATATTAGGAGTTGGTGGAGGAGGCGGCAAAAGATAATGAAAGATGCTTGCTAACCTCAATTGGTCATAGAAGACCAGGTATGAATGTGGGAATTGCCCCTTGAGGAAGCCATGTACCACTCAGGCCAGAAAATATTGGATAAGGAAATACGTAATTTGCATAAAAGTGATTAAACATTTAAATTGAAGAATTAATGACTATACCTTTATCTACATGGACTAATGGGGAAGTTTAAGTGAAGAAAAAAGAAAAAATTTCTTCAATCCTATGGTAACCGTGGGAAATCCCCATCAATTGACTATGAATTGGGACGATATAGTATTGAAATTTAAGAAAGGAAATATCAGGTAAGGATTTAGAATGTGGTTTAATGGTAGTAGTATGGGCAGGTTTTGTGGGATATTTATCTTCAATAGCTTTTCAAAGACCGGCCCTATTTGTTTCAACCCCGCGCATTAGTTTTCTCGTTCGTATTTAAAAATGTTCCGATTAATCAGCAATCCCATTTTTTTTAAGCGATGGTTTTGGGAGCACAAGGACGATGTGGTAAGACCCAAGTGGAACCCTTCAATTTGTGGCCCAAAAAGATTACATGCAATACAGATTATCATATTGCCCTGCGGCAAGATTTAGCGCATCGAATTTCCTTTGAACATATTTGAAGAAGAGGTAAGGGCTTTTTTTTAAATGTAGTAAAGAGATTAATTTTATCAAATCAAGATTTCATTTTTTTTTAAAATAATTGGCCCATGTCATTTAGCGTTTTGATTGAAGCTTGACCTAAAAGTTAAATCTGCCAAAAGCTATTCCATTGCCCTTATTATTTGTTATTTTTCTCTTCTAAATAGATATTCTTAGTGTACGCATGTAGAAACAGAAACCCACAGGATTACGGGGGTGAAGATAATAGGGTTATTGAAAATCTGTTCTTGAATTCACGATGGCGAAAGTGGTTCGTTAGGAGTTTTCCTCTTTAGTAAATCCCGAGGTATCCATTAAATTACAGTGTGTCCCGCCGTAATGGAATTTACAATGACAAGCTGCATAATCGCGCCGAAATTTCTATGAAATAGCGAAGGAGGTAGTAGAGCTTTACCAAGACTGTATTTTTTGTTCTCCCACCAGTAAATTTTATTTCAACCGTAAAAAAATGAGTTGGCAATCTCTTGGAGGTGCTTTTAAAAAAGAAAGAGAAAATTTTCAACCTTGAAAGATTATCCCGCAAAGTTGATTCCCGGCCAACAAGGTTATAAGTTTTGGGTGCTATGTGCACCATTTCGGCCATTAATATTGGCCAATGGCAAAATGGCTATGGATAAGGAGAGCTACGTTGGATTTGTTGGAAAAACTTTTGGGGAAAATGGACACGGGCGGTGTTTATTTCATTTAGGACCAAAACAGGACAGTCAGCTTCTAACTCTTTATGCCAAAGTAAATCGTAGCACGCTTCCCAATACTCCCTGGGTGTAATTATTTTAAAAATGCAAAAAGGAAAAATATTATTTTATTAGGCAAGGCCAAAGACATTAAACAACGGGGTAATTAAGCCATGTCTATAAGCAAGTCGCACAAGGAGAGCGACTTTGTTTTGAAACGGTTCATTCATAGATTATACCCAACACTGGAAGTGAGCTTGTTGGCATTTGCTCTTGGAATCGAGGAGTGCTGACAATAAAGAAAACACCTCCTAAATTTAATCTCGTGCACAAAAAACGGATCGGGTATACGTTACGGAATGTGGTGGGCAGGTAGAATAAGAATGGGATAACCAACCTATTCTTTGATCTCTTAGTAAGATAAAAATTCCCCGTTGGCCAAGTTTTACAACAGGGAGTGTGTGGAGTTTTTTGAAGGAAACTGTGCGATAGCCAACCTTTGAGGCTTTGTCCTACGTTTCACTGTGGTTTACAGCAGCTGTCCGGTGCCTGTTTTCATTTTCAATATTAAAAATGTCCGGGGGGTTTGGGGGTAGGGAATTGAAACAGTGGGAATCCTAATAACAAAAGAGTTGATCAAGCTTTTATGCCGATTGAGGATGATAAAAATACCTACAATCATAAAGCCGAGGAAGGAAAACAAGCACATGAAAAGTCGGTCTTGGTTTGGTTGAAATGGGGTATAAAGGGATTGGATATATTGTCCAAAAGAAAAAGATAAGGCCCCTTTATGGATTATGGTAAACTGGATTACTCCTTTGGTGGATAACAAATGACGTCCAAAAAAATCCTTAAAGACCGATATTTAAGGAGAAGTTGAATGGGAGCATATTTTTCCTAGAATATGGGCAAGAAGAACCTTCTCAGATGAATCCAAATATCTGGATGGTCTGGGACAGAAATGTAACTTATAAGAGTCGTTCATCAAATTAATAGTAACTATTATAATTAAGAAGATGGGCTTTTACATTCCTTATAGGGCGAAAATTTTAGAAAAAAAATTATCTCAATCATAACGTAATCCAGTTTTTTTTGATCCAAAAACCCTCCGGAATATAACTATAAGGCAGGACAGGCAATTGATTGAGTATTGACAAACCCGGATATGAATCTAGCCGTTTGCTCCCTTTCCACTATTACCAAATTTAAAAATCATGACCCCTATCTTAGAAATTAATGTTAAGATCAGTAAATCGAAAAAGGCGGTCTCACTCATGGATTGTCCTTACGGTCAAATAGAGAAAACTACAAATTACCGAAGCTTGGGGTTCTTACAGTATAAGGGTCCCCGGATGTTTATAGCTCAGGACTGGAATAACACCCTTTTTACCTATTATTCAAGGAATTAAAAGCGGAAGGGGAAATATTCTTAGGGAAACATACCTTGCTTTTAATGCAAATAGGACACGAAGGATATTTTTTATTCACTGCTTATTTAAAAAGGTTTTTGGCAAGATTGTAATCATATCTTAGTAGGTCAAAAATCCCGAAATTCCATTTTTCGGTAGGATTTAATATTGAAATTCTGCAAAAGTATGTTCCCATGATCTTAACCAATATTTTTATATCTGCGGAGGCCAAACCTTTCGAAATTGAATCAACCAAGCAAGTTGGTAAATTGGGCGTTAGGAAGGCGCAAAATCCAAACCAGGATATAAATTTTAGATTCACTTTTTTTGTTATCATGAAGCTTTTTTATAAATTGGCCAATCCAAATTAGTATTTACAAGGTTAATCAGGACGATACATAGTAGCTTGCTGGTAAAATTTCTAGTTTGCAGTTGGTCATTGCGAAACTTGCCTACCAACAGGTAGGCACAGCCTGGTAATCTGTTTTAAATAATGGTTGAGATTGCTTCGTCGCTTTCACTTCTCGCAATTATGAATGCCTTTTAGCCTATACCATTCGACCTCCTAGATATCCTCGTGTCCAGAACCAATGCCCAACACTACCTTTAGATTTTCCAATGCACTACATCAGTAGCCACTCTCATTACCAGCACTATCTTTTGCTCTACGCGACAAATGGGAATCGTGCATGCCTATATGTGTATTTTAAAAACACCGCAAGACACATTTGGATTTTTGGCCTAATGACTCTGGGTAATACATTCATTTACCATGAACCAATAAGTAATAAAAGAAATAACTGATGATATATTTGGAATTTTCAACATTATTACTCCAGATCGGTTTTAATGAGGCGAGAGTCCAAGTTAAATCACAAGTTGTCATATGGTTAATAACATCGGATGAGGGTAAACGGAGATCGACCGCGTGATAGAAATCCCCCTTTCATTCTGGCAAATTAGGCCTCTTAAAGGGTTTGTTCTATTACATTCTGTAGAGATCTTTTTGCCTCAAGTCGTCTTATAACCAATTCTTCGCACTATGAAGGTATATCCTGCATCGTGAATATGGGGCAATATGGCAGCGGCACATTGTGCTTTCCTTTGAACAATCCCTTTACCCCCGTGCAGCCGCTAGGCAAATCGTACTTCCTTCTGGAGGAATAGGAGCTGTTAAAGAAGAGCTGATAGGCCTTGTAAGCTGGAAGATTGGAAGTAAATAATCCGGGTCATTCACAATATTTCCAAAATTGTTTTCCGCAGCTATAGGGAATTGGATGGCTTATCATAAATCTAGAATCGTAAAAAACTGCCTGACCGTGCATTTCCAATTGGGCGACAAAGGCATTCCAATAGACCAGTCTCCCATCCCTGTATAGGGTAAGCTAGAATTTACACCTTGTAGTCCGTAGGCCGGGCAAGGTAGTAGATTGGCCGGAAATACTTCGTCCGGACGTAAGCCTTGCCGTCCACAAAGAGACCGGCATTAATTTTCCAGGTCCCCACCCTGTAAGTACGGCTTTTTCAGACCGTAGCCTCATCTACATGAAGTAGATCCGCCAAGAATTTCTTGTTGTTGTT
>Ga0163217_1003908_pt1 | contig 13253 bp, 13 predicted proteins | sample SynspAceP_FD_185933 | JGI IMG/M metagenome (GOLD analysis project Ga0163217, IMG submission 185933) | Saline lake microbial communities from Ace Lake in Antarctica - Synechococcus sp. Ace-P (PacBio error correction) | ecosystem: Environmental > Aquatic > Non-marine Saline and Alkaline > Saline ...
CCCGCAAAAAAGAAAAGGAAGGATTTCCAAACGCTTTTGCCCTTTCAGCCCAACCAAAAAGGGCCCGGCCCCCTTTTTCCTGAAGGTTCCACCTGCTTGGAAAGTTTTTCTTGGGGTGCGCAAACGTGGGGAATGGCGAACGGCCCATGCCCCGTGTTGGGCGCGGCTTGCCCGGTGAGTTTGACAAACCCGGGACATGAACAATCAATTCAGACACGAACAACTGGGTCACAAAGCCAAAACCAACACTTTAATCAAAAGGGTGGTGGGATCTCTTGCTGGAAGTGCCCCGAAGGGGTTCCCGGCAAGAGATTCCTGCGGCGAATCAGAAAAGCCCTCGTTGCATCAAGCCGCCCCATCAGATCCGCGCGCTGCGCTGCTGGAAGCCAAGCCAGCTCCTGGGGTCCAGGAAACCGCCCCACGGAAAGAGACGGCCTATCTCATAGAATGGCGGGGTGAACCTCGTCAAAGCTAAGCTTGGCGCGTGGGGTGAGGTGCTCGCCGCGGTTGGATCACGGCCTCCCGGACGCAAAGTTGAGCACCTCCCTTTCCAAACGAGCGGGTGCCGGCGTTGAGTCAGCAGCACGTGATGTCCGGGCCAAGGCCCGCAACCGTTGCCTCCATCAGGGCCTTCCACAATGGTCGTGAGGCGGCGCAAATCTGCTCGGCCAACAGGATCAGGGCCGCAGGGGCGCTTCCACCCTTTGACGTGCCTGCACCTGCAGGGTCACCTTGTCGTGGCCAGGGCTTTCTTTGGAACAGGCCGCGCAAGTTGCCCTCGGAACTGTCCTTGCCCCTCCGGCGCCGGTGATGCGCTGTTCCCTTTCCTCCTGCAGGCTCGTCGTCAAGTTTCGCAAATCCGACGCGCCGGAAGGTGAAGGGTCCCTCATGGCGCGCTTCGAGCAAGGGATGAAACTGCGGCGTCTATGATGGAATCGGCCAGCCAGCACTTCGGCCCTCCCTGCCCCTTCCCATCAGCGCCCAGGGGTCCCGGCCGGTCCGGCCTCATCGGTGCATGTAGAGTCACGCCTTTGTCGTGTGTCTGCCGGCCAGGCGGCTGCGGTAATTCGGGCAACAGGTGGTGGAAGGCCGACTCCGCCCGGGTGGTGGCCGAAACAAACCAGACATCCGCTACCTGTTCGGCGAACTCTCGCTCATGGCGCCGATCCTTGATGAACGGCGCAATCCCTCCCAGAATTTCGTGTAGACGCCCTCGGCTCGTTCGCGAATGCAGCTGCTGAGGCGATCGCCACCACCTTCTTGGCCACGAAGCCACCGATCAGCGAACACGCCGGTCGGTCTGCAGGGCGCTGCGGCTTCACGTTTCAGTCAGGGGATGTCGGGTGAATCAATCTACGCCGCGGCAAGGGCACAAAGTAGCGGGGCACCACTTCCTTGATCGAATCGGCTTGACAAACACCTGTTGCAAACAGCCGGAATCTCGCCTTCTCCGGCAATCACCGCGACCGTCAGTTTGAAAATAGAGAAATGCCCTGAAGGTTGTAGGGGTGAATCGGTGCTGAGTGAACCCAGAACAGCGGATCGCCTGAAAGGGGTAAAAAAGCGATAGGCTCGATGTAGTCCTTGTCGGTGAAAGTCACGGGCGCTCTGCCGCCAGGGACCTGACCTTGTCACTCGTTTTCCGCCTTCCCAGCGCCAACTTCTACGGCAGGAAGTCGCAGTAGGTGGTGAAATCAAAATGCCCTGATTCTGCGGCTCGATATATTCGAGTTTCCTCTCCTGCATGTGCAGGAATGATGCAGTTCCCGGTGTGTCTCGCTCGGCCTTCTTCAAGCTAAAATTGGAAGAAAGCCATCACAGCCCTCCAGCGCACACGCTCCGTCTTCGGGCGCGCGCTCAGCGAAACCAGTTCCACCTGGCGGCAACCATGAAGCTGGAAGAATGCCAAAGCCGAAATGGCCGATGATCGCATCAATCTCGCGTTGTATCTCAAGAAAATTCTTCGGCGCTGGAGAAGGCCACCTGATTGATGTAGCGGCTCACTTCATCGCGCGAACATACCCAATGCCGTTGTCGCTGAATGGTGACAGTTTTGTTTCTCCCGTCGATGCGGAATCTGATCTTGGCCTCTTCGCCTCGCGCAAATCACCGCCCATCGCTCGCCATACGGCGCTTGCTGATCGCAATCAACCGCCATTGCCGCACGCAGCTCTCCGCAGAACACCTCATGCCTGAATAAACGGCCTTCTTGATGACGGAAAATGGTTTCCGTGGTGGATCTGAATCTGGCCTGTTTCCAGCACCGTCATGGTCGAAGAAAAAAAAGATTCAGTCAAGGAGCCTAGGAAAGGGCGCCGGGCCCACAAGTGCCCGGCCAGGGAGGGTCCGAAACCCTTAACCCGTCCACTAGAGCCCGGCGAACCATCGTAAGCCCCTTGTCTTCCCAGGTGCCGCTGCGCGTTTTCCAGGGTGGCGTATCACCTGGAGGCGGGTGAACCCATTTGCTGAGCTTGTAGCTCGGAGCTTGATCGGCGTGGCCAAGGGCGCACGGCGCTTCCGTTGACCAACCGGCAACGCGGTGCCCTTCATGCCCGGGCCAGCCAGCGTCTGGGGGTGTAGGGCTGTGGCGGGCGATATCCCAGTGGGAAGAAGTACTGGTCGGCTTGAATCAAATCGCCAGATAGCCGCCAGGCTGGAAGATCCCGCCAGGCGAGCCATCCGCAGGCGCAACCCCCGCAGGCCACGATCGTCCGCCAAGCCCTCACGCAACATGGCGGAGACGAAATCAAATGCTGGGGCAACGCCGCAGAAATCGGCCAGGCCTCAAGTTCAGTCGGCTGGCTCACCAGTCCATCGACCTGCAGCGGTAGCTCTCTGGATCAGCCCGGGGAACTCCGTTGAAAGCATGACCAGAGTGCGTGCTGGATCCACTGACACGGCGGAAAATTCGCACCGATTCCGGCTCTGGCAATCAGGTCCTCGATGGTTTCATTCAAAAGTGTTGGGTGGCGTTGCCCACGCTTTGCTGAGGCCGTTCAAAGGCGCAGCCTCCTAAGCAGCAGCGAGGAGCCGCCAGTGGAACGCCAAGACCCAGCCATTGGCGCCGCTTCACAAGAAACATCCCCGCGCAGCCAGACGGCAAGCCACCAACCCGCCAGGAGAAGAACCGCAATGGCTGATCGTGAGCAGGAGCATGGCGGGGAATCGTGGCCCAGATGCATGACGCGCAGGGTCTGCCAACTGCTGATCCCGAGAGGTTCGCGGAAGCGTAAACAGACCCGAATAACCACCAGAAACTGGGCCGGCCTTGTACCATTGCCATGCCTGTGATCAGGCTGAAAACCAGTAACACCAGCAAATCAGGCTGTACACCAGGCGATGCCGAGAGCCGCCCGTTTCTGGCGGTTTTCGTTGGCGCGCAGCCGCTCAAATCGCCCGCATCGGCCCAGGCGCCGCCGGCTTGGTCGAAGAGCAGGACGCTTCCAGACCGCGAGATTGGGCGGCGTAGAGGCACCATGCAAGCCGAAGTGCCAGTCCCCGCGCCTTCCCTGCCAGCCAGCCCCCCAGGGTGAACAGCCGTCCGCAACGGTGGCTCCCTCCGCGGCCGCCGAAACACCGGATTGGCGTTATAGATCTGCAGGCCGCTGCCCGGCCATCAGCATCAGCACGGCCTAGATCAAGGACATGAAGAACCGGGTCCAGCCGGGCATTCCCGAATCGGGCAAAGCCTTTTCGGGCCGTGGCCATCGCTCAGCGTCGCTGCGGTCGGCGGCTCTTCAGCAGGATCGCCCTCTCTACCGGGGCAAGAAACCTGCAGCAGAAATGCCGCAATCGATGCAGGTGTCGGAGTCGATCCAGTAGAAACTGTCCCCTGCTGTTTGGCGCCCTCGCCGGGGTGAATGCAGGCCACCGGGACAGGCATCGACGCAGTCCAGCGCCCTCGCAGACGTTGGTGACGATGGTGTGCCATGGCGCGGGCTGGGGCGTGAATCGCCCGATCCTATAAATGTCTGCCGCAGCTCAGCCGACCCAGTCCAGGCCGCTGCTGCCCCTGGCGCTGGCGATGGCCTCGGCTCCGGTTTGTTCAAAAAAGGATCGGATCAAATTCGGCCGGACTGGCCAGCCGATGCAAGCTTCCAGCCTCTCCCAGCGCTGCGCCAGGCCGCCATGGTTTGCTGCCTGGTTGCGTAGGCCACCAGTTACCGCGATCCCTGGTGTGATGCGACCGCGGTGGCCGGTCGATCAGGTCCGCGGATTTTCCTCGATGCCGGAGCGAATCCCACCCGCTGCCTCGGCTGGATCAGGCAGAAGCGCTCACCACGTCGTAACGGCCATCCGCTGGCAAATTTCCACCGCGCCTCCTCGCCCTGGCAGACGAACTTGAAGAGCATTACGTCGTAGTAGTTGAACTGGGCTGGAAGCCTGGGTCGAGCTGAATCCCCACTCCGAGGCGCCTCGCCACTGGCGCGACGATTCCAGGGTGGGGCCAGTCTTCCGCGAGCAGGGGAGTCCGGTGCCAATTGCGCTGCAGCTCCGCAGCACCACCCGCTGCCCGGCTGGCCGCAGACTGCAGCAGCTCCTGCAGTTGGTGCACGTCGCCTGGCGGCAGCTCCAGGGCGCCGATGGCCAGGGTTGAAATCGGTGAGGGCCTGTCGCAGGCGGGCGCTGCTCCCGCACCCGATCGAGCAAGGCCCCCGAAGCCGATCGCCCGTGGTGACCCACCAGCAAACAGCGGCCGGTGGCTGGGCCTTGAGTCAGGGTTCGGTGCAGCCACAGCAGCAGGCCGCCATCGCTCGGTCACGGCGGCGGCCGAGCGCACGCCCGAGCAACTCCACGCCGCTCTGCAAGCCGTTCGCTGAGATGGCCTGGCCGCCGCCGTCGCCGGTGAAAGGTGCTAAAAATCGAGCCCTCAGCCCATCAGCCGCCAAGCGTGGCCCCTGAGGCCAAGGCGGGTGGAGCGGCAACGGCACGATCGGGGCCGTCAGCTCTGGCGCACCCCACGGTTCCTCCCGACGCCAAATCGCAGCACATTCGTTTCTGATGCCTTGCCCCTTGCGCAGCAGCTTTGGAGCGTGTCGAGATGTTCAATCGCCGCGGGGCCACTTACCTGATAGCCCAGAGTCCGGAATAGATCGTGCCAGTTGGGGCGCAGAGGCGGCGGTTGCGATCCACCTGCCGGATTGAGAATCCTGGCAGCCGGAGGCGGGTTGCAAGGCCATGGGGAACGGCAGGCGGCAGATGGTGGTCTTGGGGCACGATCCTATGGAAAAGGCCTCGCTTCAGGCCCTCCGTCAGGCTGCCGCCTCAGGGCCAGGGATGCCGTAGCAGGCGCCAAGGCAAGGGGCGGCTTGGCCAGTCCCACCATCAGGGTTGTGTGAGCCCGGAGCCGAAGCGATCAGCCGCCTTCGCTAGTTCTGCAGGGGCGATCCGTCGTATCGGCTCACCATCCCCGCCCCGGCCTGCTCAAAAGAGCATCACAACCGGCGGCGATGTCCAGCCCGAGAGCCGCGTCCCATAAGCCATCGAGCCGGCCCGGCGGCCCCCGAAGGCCAGAAATTCCAGCCGCCGCTGACCGCCACGCCCGACGCCACGGGTGCGGTGGTGAACCCAAGCAGAACTCGGCGTAGTTGGTGTCCTGGCTGGCTCTGGCGTCGTAGGCGAAGCCGGTGACCAGCAGCGACGCGGCCCAGAGTCCGCTGCGAGCCGCTCACTGAAATGGCGCTGGGTCCGTGCACCAGGCACTCCAGACCGGGGGCCGCCCAGTAGCACTGGCGCAAGGCCGGGCGCTCTCGATGGCACCGGCAGCAGCGTGCAAACCCCCGCCAGGTGAGGCCCAACCGAGGTGGCGAAGAAGGGGTAGGAGTGGCGTAATTGTGGTGCATCGAGGGATCGACGCCCATTCCAGCGCGGCCTCGCTGGGGTGCGGCCGCTTTCCTCGGCCAGCACAACCGAGCTCGGAGCGTTTGGGCCGAGAGCACTCCAGCACCGCCGCCTCGCAGCCAGATCTGCTCTGTGACCACCGACCCCAGCGCGCTTTCTCGCGGATGCTGCTCAAGTGGGGGCCATAGAACTGCTGCAGTAACGCAAGCTCCGGCGGCGGCGGCGGAACGGGCTACACCACTGAGTCGTTCGATCTCAGTTGGAAGCCAGCCCGAGGCGGCAAGCCTGAATCGGACAAGGCCTGATGCCGCGGCACGCCTCCAAAAGTCTGCTGCGCATTCTTCTTCGATCGGTAGACCGGGGCGGACCTTACCCCCCGCCCGAAAAAGCGAACCGAACTGAAAGCTCGTAGACTCGTCTTCGCCTGGGTTTCCCAACCTGCAGCGGTTCGTGGTGGCCCTGGCGACCATAACAAGCCATAGCCCCGGGCCCGAGCTTCTGGAGAGGTCCAAGAGATCACCTTGGTCGATGCGGCCTTCACATCACCCGCACGGCGCAGGTGTGCAGCACCCATTTCGGCAGCTGAATGGCACGGTTCTCCTGTTTGCCTCGAAGCTCGCGAGGAATGTCAGTCGCCCCTCCGGCACGTCCAATGCAATCCACCCGGTTCTGCTGGCGCAGTAACCGGATCGGAATCAGTTTTTCGCATAGCGCGCGAGAACGTCAGAAGCTGACTGCTACATTGCCACGTGGCCTGGTCTGCGAATGGAGAGGTTGGCCGAGGGTCCGGATGGCGCAGCATGGAAATCTGTATAGGGGCAACTCTACTATCGAGGGGTCGAATCCCTCCTCTCCGTAGTTCATCCAAAACCGGCCATTAGGCCGGCTTTTTCTTGGGCTCTAAAAAAAGCAAGAGTCCCTAACAAGGGAGGCAAGAGTTGAATGTGGCATAGATTGTGGCCATAGATTGTGGCCATAGATTGTGGCCAATAGATTGGGCCACAATTTCAAAACCTTGCCATCCACTTGTAGGGACTTCTTGCTTTTAGAGCCAAGAAAAAGCGGGACCCTAATGGCCGGCTTTTGGATGAACTACGGAGAGGGAGGTTCGAACCTCGATAGAGTGCCCTATACGCATTTCCAGTGCTGCCCTCGACCACTTCGGCCACCTCTCCATTCGCAGACCAAGGCCCACGTGGCCATGTAGCAGTCAAGCCTCTAACTGTTCTTCGCGCCGCATGCGAACAACTGATGCCGTCACGGTCTACTGCGCCAGCAACGGGGATTGCATTGGATCGTGCCGCAGGCGACTACACCCTCGCGAGCTTCGAGCAACAGGGAGATACGCTGCCATTCCTGCCGAAATGGTGCTGCACCACCTGCGCCGTGCGGGTTGATTGAAGGCCGCATCGACCCAAAGTGAATGCTCTTGGCTCTCTCCCACGACTGCGGCCGGGCTATGGGCTTGTTATGCGTCGCCAGGCCACCGAAACCGCTGCAGTGGGAAAACCCAGGAACGAAGACGAGGTCTAGGAGCTTCAGTTTTCGGTCCGCTTTTTTCGGGCGGGGTAAGGTCCCGCCCGGTCCTACCGATCGAAAGAAGAAATGAGCAGCAGACCTTTGGAGGCGCAAGCGGCCATCAGGCCTTGTCCGATCAGGCCTTTGGCCGCCTCGGGCTGGCCCAACTGGAGATCGAACGACTCAGTGGTGTATGCCCGTTCCGCCGCCGCCGCCGGAGCTGCCCGTACTGCAGCAGTTTTGGCCATCTTGAGGCAATTCCGCGAGAAGGCCGCGCTGGAGAATCTGTCACAGAACAGATCTGCTGCCGAGCCGGTGCCTGGAGGTGCTCTCGGCCCAAAAGCCGAAGCCGGTGGCTGGCCGAGAAAGCGCCTCACCCCAGCGAGCCGCGCCTGGAATGGTGCGTCTATCCCCTCGATGGCATCAACCCCCACCCACCAATTCGCCCTCCCAAAAAAAAAAAAAAAAAAAAAAAAAAAAAAAAAAAAACCCCTTCTTCGCCACCTCGTGGGCCTCACCTGGCGGGTGCCGCTGCTGGTGCCATCGAGGCGCCGCCCTGCGCCAGTGCTACTGGCGGCCCCCGGTCTGGTGCCTGTCAACGACCAGTCGCCTCAGGTGAAGCGGCTGCACGATCTGGCCGCGTCGCTGTCTGTCACCGCTTCGCCTACGACGCCAGAGCCAGCCCGACACCAACTACGCCGATTCCCTGGTTCACCCACCGCACCCGTGCGCCGGGCGTGGCGGCTCAGCGGCGTGGGATCTGGCCTTCGTGGCCGCCGGCCGGCTCGTGCTACTGTGAAACGCGGGCTCTCGGTGGGACATCGCCGGCCGGTGTGGTGCTCGTTTGAGCAGGCCGGCGGGGTGGTGCAGCCGCTACGACGAATCGCCCCTGCAGCTCAGCGAAGGCGGCTGATCGCTTCGCTCCGGCCTTCACCAACCCTGATGGCTGGACTGGCCATGCCGCCCCTTGCCTGGCCCTGCTAGGCATCCCTGGCCCTGACGGAAAGCCTGACGAGGTGGCCTGAAGCGAGCCCTTTCCACTAGGATCCCCCAAACCCACCATCTGCCCGCCGTTCCCAATGGCCCTGCAACCCGCCGCCGGTGCCCAGGATCTCAACCCGGCCAGGTGGAATCGCAACCGCCGCCTCTGCCCCAACTGGCCACGATCTATCGGCTCTGGGCTATCAGGAGTGGCCCCGCCGCCGATTGAACCATCTCGACACGCTCCAGCTGCTGCCACAATCCTCAGAACGATTGTGCTGGCGATTGGCGTCGGAGAACGCGGGTTGCGGCAGAGCTGACGGCCCGATCGTGCGTGCCGCCTCCACCCGCCTGCCTCCAAAGGCCACCGGCCTTGCCGGCTGTGGGCTGAGGGCTCGATTTGTCGCCAACCATTCACCGGCGACGCGGCGGCCAGCCGCAAATCACGAACGGCGCAGAGCGCGTGGAGTTGCTCGGGGGCGCTCGGCCGCCGCCGATGCCGACTGATGCGCCTGCTGCTGGCCTGCAACCGAAACCCGGGAACTCAAGGCCAGCCACCGCCGCTGTTGCTGTGGGTCACCACGGCGGGCTCGGGGCCTTGCTCGATGCGGTGGCCGCGGAAGCAGCACGCCCTGCGGCAGCCCCTCACCGATTCACCCCCTGGCCATCGCGCCCGGAGAATGCGCCAGGCGACGTCACCAACTGCAGAGCTGCTGCAGCTGCGGGGCCAGCCGGCGCGGGTGCTGCCGGAGCTGCAGCGGCAAAATTGGCCCGACTCCCTGCTCGCGAGCTGCCACCACCCTGGAAATCGTCGCGCCATGGCCGACGCGCTCGGATGGGATCAGCTCGACCCCAGCTCCAGCCCATTCAACTACTACGACGGAATCTCTTCATAGCCTCTGCCAGGCGAGGAGCCCGTGGAAATTGCCAGCGGTGGCCGTACGACGCCTGGTGAGCGCTTCTGCCTGGACCAGCCGATGCAGCCGGGGTGGATCGCTCCGCATCGAAGGAAATCCGCGACCTGATCGACCGCCAACCGGGTCGCATCACACCAGGGATCGCGACTTGCCTACGCCAAACAAGGCAGCAACCATGCGGCCTGGTCCGCACGCTGGAGAGGCCTGAAGCCTTGCACGGCTGGGCAGTCGGCCCGAATGATACCGATCCCTGTTTGAACAACCGGAGCCGAGCCATCGCCAGCGCCAGGGCACAGCGGCCGGACCTGGCTCGGCTGAGCCCTGCGGCCAGCATTTATAGGATCGGGCGAATCACGCCAAGCCCGCGCCATGGCCCACACCAATCGTCACCAACTTCTGCGAGGCGTGTCTGAACTGCTCGATGCCTGCCCGTGCCTGCATTCACCCCGGCGAGGCGCCAACAGCAAGGACATTTCCTACTGATCGACTTCGACACCTGCATCGATTGCGCATCTCCTGCAGGTCTGCCCGTAAGAGGCGATCCTGCTGAAGAGCCCCGACCTGCACGACGCTGAGCGATGCCACGGCCCGAAAGCTTGCCCGATTCGGAAATGCCCGCGACCCGGTTCTTCATGTCCTTGAATCTGCCGTGCTGCTGCTGATGGCCGCAGCGCCTCAGATCTATAACGCCCATACGTGTTCCGGCGCCGCGAGGGAGCCAACCGTGCCGGAGCTGTTCACCCTGGGGGCTGCCTGGAGGGGGCCGGACTGCACTCGGCTTTGATGGCTCTACCCGCAATCTCGCGTCTGGAATCGTCCTGCCTCTCGACCAACGCCGGCGGCGCCTGGCCGATGCGGCGATCTGAGCGGCTGCGCGCCGCCGAAAACCCCAGAAAACGGCGGCTCTCGCCCATCGCCTGGTGTTACAGCCCTGATCTGGTGGTAACTGGGTTCAGCCGATCACAGGCCTGGCCATGTCACAAGCCGCCCCAAGTTCGGTGTTACGGGTCTGTTCAAGCTTCGCCGACCTCTCGGGATCAAGCAGTTGGCCAGACCCTGCCGCTCAGCCATCTGGCCTACGATCCGCGCCATGCTCCTGCTCACGATCAGCCATGCGTCTCCTGCGGTTTGGTTTGCATGCGCCTGCTGCGCGGATTTCTGTGAAAAGCGGCGCCAATGGCGGGTCTTGGCGTCAAGTTGGCGCTCCTCGCGCTGCTAGAGGCTGCGCCTTAACGCCTCAGCAAAGCCGTGCAACGCCAACCAACCCACGGAATGAACGCATCGAGGCCCTGAAGCAAGCCGGAATTCCGGTCCGGAATTCGCGTGATCAGTGGATCCAGACCACTCTGGTCAATAGCTCAAACGAGTTTCCCCGGCTGATCAGAGAGCTACCGGCTGCAGTTCGATGGACTGGTGAAGCCACCGCTGAACTTGAGCCTGGCCGGATCTGGCGCGTTGCCACCAGCAATTTTCGTCATCCGCCATGTCTGCGGAGCTGGGCGGCGATCGGGCCTGGTCGGGGGTGCGCCTGCCGAATGTGCCTCAGCCTGGCGGGGATCTCCAGCCTGGCGGCTATCTGGCGATTGATCACGACCAGTTACTTCTCCACCGGGAATCGCCGGCAGCCCTACACCCCCGAACCCTGCTGGCCACGGCATACGGGGCACCGCTGCCGTTGGTCCAAAACGAGCGCCTTGTGCGCCTTGGCCACGCCGATCAAGCTCGGCTACAAGCTCAGCAAATGGGTCAACCCGCCTCCAGGTGATCGCCACCCTGGAAACGCGCAGCGGCAGCATGGAAGACAAGGGCACCGAGTGTTCGCGGCCCACTCTAGTGGACGTAAGGGTTCCGGTCACCCCTCCCTGCCGGGCTTGATGCCGCGCCCCTTCCTAAGTCTCTTGCTGAATCTTTTCCTTCGATCCCATGACGGTGCTGATACAAGGGCAGATTCAGATCCACACCGAGAACATTTTCCCGATCATCAAGAAGGCCGTCTTTCCAAGGCCATGAGGTGTTCCTCGGAGCTGGTGAGCAAATGGCGTTGATGCATCACAAGCGCCGATGGCGGCGATGGCCGTATTGCACGAGGCGAAGAGGCAAGATCCAGATCCGCATCGACCGGAGAACAAACTGTCACCATGCAAGCGAACAACGCCATGGTATTCGCGCGATAATGAAGCGCTACATCAATTCAGGTGCCTTCTCCAAGCGCCGAAGAATTTCTGAGAAATACAAACGCGAGATGATGCGATCATCGGCCATTTCGGCTTGGCCTATTCACCAGTTGCCGCCAGAGGTGGCCACGGTTCGCGAGCGCCGCCCAAAGCGAGCGTTGCGCTGGGAGCTGTGAAATGGCTCTCCCAATTTTAGCCTTGAAGAAAGGCAGCGAGACACACCGGGAATCTGAACATATCCTGCACATGGCAGGAAGAGGAACTCGAATATAATCGAGCCCGCAAAATCAGGGCATGATCACCACCTACTCGACTTCCTGCCCCGTAGAAGTGCACTAATGCGAACGGTGAACAGCCGTCAGGCTCCTGGCGCAGAGCGCCCGTGATCCTCACCGACAAGACTACATCGAGCTCTAGTCGCTATCTTTACCCCTTCCAGGCCGATCCGACTCTCTTGGTTCACCCTCAGCACCGATTAAACCCCCTACAACTTCAGGCGATCCTCTATTTTCCCCAAAACTGACCGGTCGCGGTGAGGAAAAAGGCGAGATCCGGCTGTACTGCAACCAGGGTTTGTCAGCGATCGATCAAGGAAGTGTGCCCCGCTACCTGCTGCCCTGCGCGGCCGTGATTGATTTCACCCGACATCCCCTCTGAACGTGAGCCGCAAGCGCCCTGCAAGACCGACCCGGCGTGTTTCGCTCGATCGTGCTCGGGCCAGCAAGGGGGCGATCGCCTCAGCAGCTGCATCGCGACGACCCGACGTTACAACAATCTGGAGGGATTGCGCCGTCATCAGATCGGACGCATGAAACGAGAAGTTTCGCCGAACAGGTAGCGGATCTGTGTGTTCGTCAACCACCGCGGAGTCGCCTTCAAAACCACCCTGGCCGATTCCGCAGCCGCCATCCGGCAACAACGACAGAACGGGTGCTTACTGGCACCGATGAGGCCCCCAGGCCGGACCCCTGCGCTGTGAAGGGGCAGGGGGCCGAAGTGCGCTGCCGATTCACTCATTGACGCCCAGTCATCCCTTGGCTCGAAGCGCCGCATAGACTCACCTTCCGTGCGCGTCGGATTGCGAACTGAACGAGACCGCCAGGAGGAGACAGCGGCATCACCGACGCCGAGGGCAAAGACAGTTTCCGAGCACTGCCGCAAGCCTGTTCAAAGAAAGCGCCTGCCAACGACAGGTACCCTGCGGTGCAGGCACTCAAGGGTGAAAGGACACCCTGCGGCCCTTGATCGCCTGTTGCCCGATCAGATGCGCCGCCTCAACGACATGGGAGCCCTCCTGATGGAGCAACGGTGTGCCGGCCTGCCCGACCATCACGTGCTGCTTGATCAACCGCCGGCACCGCTCGTTGAAGGGTGCTCAGCTCTCGTCCGGAGCCGTGATCACCGGGGCGCCCACTCACCCACGCGCCCAGCTTGCGACGAGCTCACCCGCCATATCTATGAAGATGGCCCGTCTCTCCGTGGGGCGGTCCTGGAACCCAGAGCGCTGGCTTCCCAGCAGCGCAGCGCCGATCTGATGGAGCGGTCTGATGCAACGAGCTTCTGATCCCGCAAGGATCCCTTTCCTTGTTCCCCGGGAAAAAAACCCCTTCCGGTGGGGCAAACTCCACAAGAGATCCACCACCCTTTGGAAAAAGTTGTTGGGCTTTGGCCAGTTGTCGTGTCTGAATTGATGCATGTCCCGGTTGTCAACTCACCGGCAAGCGCGCCAACAACGCAGGCCGGCAGCCATTCCCACGTGCGCACCAAGAAACTCCAGCAAGTGACCTCAGGAGCGCCGCCTTTGTGGCTGAAGGCAAGCGTG
>Ga0163217_1050536_pt1 | contig 13253 bp, 10 predicted proteins | sample SynspAceP_FD_185933 | JGI IMG/M metagenome (GOLD analysis project Ga0163217, IMG submission 185933) | Saline lake microbial communities from Ace Lake in Antarctica - Synechococcus sp. Ace-P (PacBio error correction) | ecosystem: Environmental > Aquatic > Non-marine Saline and Alkaline > Saline ...
AAAGTGAAAAAAACAGAGGACGAATTTAATAATAAGCCCATTGGCCTACAATTTTAAAGAACATCAACCTCTGTTTTTAATAAATTGTTTTCCAGCCTCAATGGGAAAAACAAACATTTTTTATGCCCTCAGAAACCAAGGTAATTTGTAAGGAAAAATTCCTTTTTTGATGTAGTTTCCCCCAAATCCTCCCCAATATTTTTCGAAAAGTTCCCTAGAAACTAGTATCTTTCATTAAAGGATAATATTGTGCCTGAAGCAAAGGCCATATCAAAAAATGCCCGAATGGCAAAGTCGCCAATGGTTAAAAATAACAATGGAAACATTAAACCCTTTGGAAAACAGGTCAGCGATGTAATTGGTGGGCTTTGATAAATTACAACCCGCGGAATACATAACGCACTGAGAGAGAAACGGATGTTAATAAATATCTGATAGGCTGGCGAAAGATGTAGCCAAAATGGGGGTGGTTGTTGGGATTTGGGATATATGGATTAACCAATCACCAATTCATACTGGTCAAAATCACTCAAGGAAATACAACTGAAAGTGCCTTCTAGATTATAATACTACCTTTGATACTGAAATAACTTTTATAAATGGACAGGTTGAACACAGGGGAGAATATTACCAAAGTTGATCCACAATGCTGTCACCAACGGAGAGCCTGGGAATACAGAATTTTGCAGATTATAGCGGCAAAAGGCAAGAACTATGTACGTGGCCCAAAGGTATGCAGAGTTTGGGTTGAACGGAAAATGTGTTCGCTTTATGGAATTTTTCAAGATCATAGACGAGAGAAAAAAGGCCGAGATTAATAATGCACAATTAAGGAAATGGCTTGGATTTGCCACTGAAAGTAGCCAATATGGAATTTGGGGAATACAGTGTCCTTCAAAGACCAAACTGGAAGTGGAACGAACACATGTTACGCCAACTATTTGGAGTAAAGCGAGAAGAAATTCAAGGGTGATTTTGAATCCTGGAAAGCTACTGTCACACCAGAAAGACTAGATAGGTGCTCTAAAAGAGTTTTGATTTGGCGTGTCCAGACTTCAAAAGATTTGTAATAACGCATTTAGAATTATGTCATGTCGATGGTTCGTTTAAACATAATCAATCAGCCCAATGCCAGAACTCTTTTAAGGATAAGTGATGGAAAATATTAAAATGGTAAGGACACCAAAGAAATTTTTTGGGGGAATTTTTATTTTTTAAAAAAAACCCCAAAACAACTTGTTAATACCCAAGTTGAAATTTGACAAAAGTGAGATCTTTCAAGGTCTTTCAAATCTTCGGCAAGTGGAATGGCATCAGCAAAGGATGGCTCTTGGTTTGGACGTAAATGACAGCCTTGCATCTAGGCTTTGGGATATTCAGGAGGAGCTTTCTAAAACTTAACTTTAAGATATACACTCCAGAAGATCTAACAGTGATTTAGAACATTTGCAAACACTAATTAGATGGACAAGGATAGTTTCACCATTTGGAAAAAGATATTCTTGCATAAACGAGGGACATAATCGTATCAGTGGTCTTACCGTTACGGCAGTCAAAAGGATATTGAGGAAAATCTTTTCCCCATCTTTTATCTCCCAGGTTAATGGATATTTCCGCTAAATCGAAGCCCAGAAGAATCCGAGGAATTTTGGGAATTAAACCAAGAATCAAAATAACAGTTTTTATTAACTTGCGCATATTGTGTCACACACTACGGTTCACACTGCATCCCAAGTTTCTTCTCCATGCCTATCAAACTATTTAAGTTGATGAGGAAGGGGAAAGCGAAAGAAAAGAGATCGAAGCAATGATAATGGATGCTTCGAAAGCTTAGATGAAACGGTTAATCGCACTTAAATGAAGTTGGTGCAGATCAGCTAAAACAAAGGTCATTTAAGATGTGAATTTAAACGCATTGTTAAAACGTGAAAAATATAGTGTGCTCCTAGCAGGCAAAAAAATTGTGGAATGGCGAGATCGTGGCATAGACCAATTCTTAGGTTAAAGGAATCCATGCCTATCTAGATAGTAAATTCTTTTAAATCTTTTTACCACAGTAATCAAATACAGTAGCACAAAATAGAAATCCCAAGAATTTCGATTCAAGCTCAATAAAGCTTGAGAAGACCATAGTTTTGACTTTTAAGGATAATGGTTGGAATTAACTCTATGAAGACATGTGAAAAATTGTTTTGGGATGTACAAACCTTTCAACAAGCATGAGGATGCCAGGGAATTGGGACTTTTCATACCAAAGAACCAAATAGAGGCTATGAACGCGGTAAAATTGAAGTGGAAAGTGTTGTTGACGAGGTACCGCTTTTCAAAATTACCTTTGATGCTGGCACTAAAACTAACCACTGACTTAAAATATTAAGATAATGGGGAAAATGAAAAGCAGTTGTATTATTGATGATGATCCTATAGCCATTTTATGGGATTAAAAGATCAAATGAAGGAAATCGACTTTTGTGTACCAATAACATTAATCTACACATAATGGAGAGATGCAGATAGACGATTTAAATACTAGTGGTTGAGGAGGGCAAACAGCGTAACCCATTATTTTCAATTGAACCTTAATATGCCATAATGGATGGATTGCGGGAGTATTTGGAGGATTTTAATAAAGATTCCGAATAGCAATACAGAAAAGGTTACCATTTTATATATTAGTCTCCATAGACCCACGGGATATTCTTAAGGCCAAAACTTAGTTTGGTCATGCAGCTACATCCTAAAGAAACCTATAAAATGCAATGATTTGGTTAAATTATTGTCAGATATCGCACTCTGAAATTAACGGATTCCTGGATAAAATCTTCTGGAGCGTTTTTGTGGCAGATTAACGGTACGGGCCTCCCAGTGTCATTAAATACTTCCATTTCACTAATGTTAAAATATAGGATTGGCTGTGGTACCGTCGTCATCGCCTTAACCGGCCCTGCCATCCTCAAATTCGTGGTTGGTACTGAACCATCCCTCACCCACAACACAAAAACGATTCAATTACCTTCCCAAAAGGTCCAACCAATTTCAAATTATCATCACCATTGGAATCTGCAGGAACTATTTGTTGGAAACACTAACGTCTGCCCTGAAGCCATATACCAAACTCAAATTCCGAAGCAGTTTGGGCGAAAATAACTTAAGGTATTTTCCTTGAACACCCCAATCCGCGATAAATCAATGAAACAGAACTTACTTCTGTATTACGCGTAGTATATTCTCACAGTCCAACCTTTAAATCGGAGTAATTCAGAAATCTGAATTATAAAGCTCCCGAACCGCGCACCAGCATCTGTTATCTGGATCGGCCAATTTCGGAAAATAAAAATTTTGTTGATGGTAAATTCATCTACCAAATCTTCACACGTATGCAGTAAAAGCATAGCAGAGGACATCCCTAATCACATTGATAATCCTATTATCCAAAACCCCAGTTATGGTTCCTACCTTCGGGCAAACAGGCTGGCCTGAAATCTGAATACCGCATTTAGAGGAAGTCAGTTCCAAGTTCAACAGTGGAGGTCAACGTTCTGACGGTTTTCTTCCTCTTTTACATATAAAGTACTTTCCACTTGGTCCAATAAAAAATTCCCAAATATCGTTAAGCCCTGGAATAAGGTGCTTAGCTGGACTCGTCCAGCTCATCAAATAGTGCTTTTTGGTAAGATTCCAGGTTTGCATTGGATCACATGTAACTAAATAGATGTTCTTGCCCTACTATCGCCAGCTGGCAGCGCCTAACCGAAAGTTTCCAAAAGGCACTAAATGCCAACCAAGGCAAACTTGATAACCCCTTAACCTCATACCCATTATAAAGCCTTGGTTTTTAAAAAAAACTTTGACACGAACTCCACTTCATAAATAAGTGTGAATCCCTAAGGTCAATTTCCAATTGTAAGCAACGAGTGGGGGTTGGTTGTGATCCTGTATGTGAAGGGTTTCGCGAAAAAATCTGCAGCCACATAGACGATACTCCATAACCTCAATAACCCAATCTTCCTGAATCCTGCAAAACTGAGCATACTAGTGGCTTTTGCGCTTGTCCATAGTAATATTCGCCGAAAGACCCGAAGAGAACGAAATTGGATCGGGAACCGTGAAATCCTACCTTAACAAAGGCCAATTGGGAGACAATAAAGCCATAAGGGCCACACTGCCAATATGAGAAAGTTGATCCTAATCCATTGTTGTACTATTTTATCCTTTTACACTTACCGGGGAACAATCTTATATCGCAAAATCTCCAAACTATTTTAGAATCTTATTCAAGCTCTTAGAAGAATCAAAAACTAATTGCGAATTATAAAATAGGTGCGTCCATAAACCATACCAATATTTTGAGGTGCAAATGATGGGTTGCACTTAAATTGTCCTGTTGTAACTGCCCAAAATTTCCATTCCTACTTGTTCGTTGCCCCCCAGTCCTAAAAACGGCATCCAAAAAACATTATTGATGCCTTGTAAATACCTGATCATACTTGCCATGTTTTTAGAGCCAGGGATTTACCCGCTATCAAATTCAACAAATAAAACATCGTCAGTTTGTTCTGGGTCAACAGCTTCTTTTACATTTTCGTCTGTGCAAGATTCGGAAATGGGACGCCGGTTTCTGGATCCAAATAAAAACTGTGTGTCAATAGTAAATTCCGGCATAATTATTCCCCAGAGTAAAGCAGTGGACCCCAATATTATTAGGATCTCTGTAATTCACTGCCAAATGCACAAATGCCTCTGTGGTCCTTGTGCTTAGATTTGTAATCTTTAATTTTGCTACGCCCAAATCTATAAATTACCAATAGGATTAAGCACATCTTCTTCTGCCCCGCCGTATCAAAGTTTATGGTAACCAAAGATCACTAGCATAAAAGAAACTTCCCGACCGATGCTACACAAGGATAGATGTCTTCAGCCGCAGGAAAGCTGACTATTCCAATCCTAATTCCGTACACAAATGCAGTTGCCAAATCTGTTCAGAGTGTAGGACAAAAATCGCTTGCTACCCGCGTCTAAAGAAAAAATTAATATCGTCGGTATTTTGGAATTTGTAATAAATAACCGGATACCACCGTCCTGTTTAATGAGAGGATAGGTCCCTTAATATAGATACAGTTGAGATCTTGTGTTGTGATGTTCCATTTTGAATATTATTTACAAGCTGATTATTGCGAATAAAAACTTCTGATAACTGTTGGTTAAATAAGCAGCGTTTAAATAACGAATGCCGTCCGTTGAATTTATAGGTTAACCCACCTTTGTGCCAAAATTGAAAAGTGAGTTTTTGCAACCCACTTTCACCAAATGAGGTATATACAACAAATCGTTTCGTTTTGTATACTTTGCCATCCTCTCTGGTAATTGGTTGGACGTATAATTTACGGGCGAAGAGAGTCCGCACATTTTGGGAAATATGTCGCAGTGCCATTGCGGAGAAACATCAATTCCCAGCTTAAACTTTGTATAAATAGTTGAATTATTGCCGGTGGGAATTTATTTAGGTTTTCCATCAACAATCATTTTTGTAATGGAAATGGATCCATGTCTACATAATACTCCGCCCCTAACAAATCGTTTATTTCCGCGTAATTATCCGAGTCCAAACTGGTGTAATGCCCCCCAATCTTAGATTTTATGGAATCATTTATGGTGTATATTCCCAATTGTGACCACATTAAAATTGTTGGTCTTCAGCCGTATCTCATAGGCAAATATAGGCCGCCTTATTAAATCTTGGACAGTAAACTACTATTGCTTTATAAAGGCATGTTCCAGTTTGTTAACTGCGGTTTCCAGAATCCGTCCCTTGCCGATATTGGCTCCTATAAAATAAGCACACTATTGACTAATTGATATAAAAGCTTGGTAAAACCGGTAATAGGTTGGGGTGAGCATTGTATACCCAATCTGCCTTTTTGGAATTATACATCCGAATTGGAATATGATAATCGTAAGTGTTTAAATTAAATTTTTTGAGTTTGGTAATAGGTGATTCAGCAATAAATATAGTTCTGGCATTTTTCTTTGTCCTACGCATTCCTGATTTGGCCATTTGATTTCCAAGTAGGCGATTGTACCGGTTCCTGCCAATATGAGAAAATTTATCAGTTATGGCAGAAGACCTAGCCCCGGCGATTAAGAAGAGAAAATGGCTGGTTAGACCAATATTCATGGCTTGTCATCAAATTGATATTCCAAGGCGCCAAAAAAAGGAATAAGCATCAATGAATAAAGTACCACATCGATTACCTTCCTTGGCTCTTCTGGAAAGCCGAAACCTGTAATAAATACTTCTTTTTGAGGGACTCCGAAGTATATGTAGCCATTAGTCGCCCGCATAGGTTCTACGGAAGCTGAGGAAGATGACGCATGCCCCGTTTCTAAATGTAGAAGGCCTAGTACTCATATTGGTAGTTTCCAAATTCCACCGAAAGGATAGTCCGATACCTGGAGTCCATGGCCTAAATAGCTTTTGATTACGAGTTCAATCATTTTAGGCCTCCCCATTGTCTCCACTGCGGTTTCACCAATTTATTCCATTGGGAATAACGGTTTCCCCCCCCCCCCCCCAGAAGCATTTACCACTTTCCGGATCCATACCCGACCGAGAAAAAACGCTTTGCCCAAAAATAAAGGCTGCCCGGTTAAGGAAAATATCCTTATGGGGTAAATGCCGGAAGTCATTGAAACTCCTTTCATCCTCTAGCAAGTTCGATCCGTTAATGTGTTAAGTTTATCGGTTTTTTCTTCGGTGCATATTCGCGGTTCCAAGTAGATAATTCAAATCCAAATTTTGATTCATTTTATGGAAATGGGCATCCTTTTGCTTAGATAAATCCTGAGCCTTGATAGTTAATATATAAATCGCCAGGTTTTGTAATTGGTGAAAATATTATTGTCCATTGACGGAATTAGGTTTTTACAGGCCTTGAATCCAGAAATTGCTATTCGGAAACACAATTTCCTGAGTAAGCAAATCCTTTCAAGTACCCAACACACGTACATCTTCCCTGTGGCATATCCCAAGATGCCTTCAGTATTAAAAAGGAGTATTGCAACCGCTTTTTTCATTGTCGAAGAATGAAATATTTTTAAACAAATGGTTTTAAGATATTAATATTGACAGTTTATTCTTAATTATTCCAGAAGAAATTTAAGTATTTATACTTAAAATAATCCATCACTTTATGTAATCTATGCGTGTCCCTTTCACGGAGATTTTCGTATCCCTTTTATAATTAGCGGACACCATAGCGGCGGAAAGTAAGACCTATAAAATAAGGCACCGTGCCCTTTTACAATTTGGGGAGAAGCTTATCGACACTGATCAAGAACTCATGATGACCGAACCCAACTGGAAAAGACAATTGAACAGGACGAACGTTATAGTTCAAAAAAATAGCAATATGTCTCAGGTACTTATCTGAATAGGTCAGTACTAAATGCCACAAAATTCGCCAGACATTATTGGAATTTGCGAACTGGATAAATATTCAAGTAATCCAAGGACCTCGATTATCATCCATCTCAAGTGGGAGAAAGACTACGGAATAATGTCATTTTGATTCCTGCTGATGAAATCGAAGGCATAGATGTTGCCTTTTTATATAAAAAGGCAGCTTGTCTTCCAACATCATTAGCAAGTCTACGATTATGCTGACTAATAGGTGATGATTTCCGTGATTACACAAGAAGATCAAATTGGTTTTGGCGGGATTATGGATGGAGAAGAATACTTTCACATTGTTTAACACATTGGCCTCCAGAAGTGGAGGGGAAAGCTAGAAGCAAACCCAATAGAATGAGAAGCCGCCAGATTAAACAGCAAAAATTAAATAGATTCCATTTCTAGTATAATCCCAGAAGCAAAATTAAATCAGTTAATGGCGGCGATTTTAAGTGACGACCCAATAGACGATCAGTTTAAAGAAGAACTATTAAAAACCAAAGAAAGGTAGCTGAGTTAGAGCCCACGACCTATATAATCCCATGGATGCCTTTTTAAAAGGGCTCGGATCATTAGCCTAGAGAGAACCGGTGGAATCTGTTTGATCAATTTATTTACTGCAATATTGTTCAAAAATTACTGGAAATACCACTCTGCGAAGCCGGGTATATAGTCCTGGCTTCTTATTGATAAAAAGGTCAATACAAAGGTTTATCCTTGCGAACCCTAATGCAGGAGGGAGCTTATTGGCGGGATATACGTGACCATTTATCCGGGTTATATATCCACCTTAATTAAAGACAGGTAGAGTTAGACAGTTTATTGCGGTAAGGGCAATTTTGATATTTTCTCTCCATTTCACCTTTAATACCCACCAACCAGATCGTGGATCTGTAAGGGCAATGGTGACCTTTACCTGCTCCCTATTTTATCATCGGTAATGGTTACCATTTCGTAACCATTGAGCCTGAAGGAGGTATTCCAAAAGTTAATTTTCATGTATCCACTCCCCTTTAGTACCCATTAATCTTATCTCTGGTCGGTTTAAATAAGCCAACCCCTACCATAAGACTCATACACCCCCAGGTATCGGTGCCCTGGTGGCGCAACCTCTACTTTGCCACCACTAACCTTTAAGTCCATCGATAGTTGAGCGAATAAACACCCCCACTGTTACCCATTGGTTCCTGTTAAATTCCGCGTTAATTCAAAACATCATAATGACTTATCTGTAGCCCAAATATCCGTAATTGTTTGTCCGGTCCTTTCACGTATAAAGTAATCCATCCTCTTACATACCATTTTTTCGGTCCATAGACCGTCCATCACTAAGGTCTTTTCCATTAAACAAGGATAATTCCTGGGAAACCGCAGGTAAGGGCTAAGCCTATAAAAAACAACTAAAAGGTTTTTACAATTTATATTAAATTTGATAAGATTAATATTGGATTATAGATATTTCGATTGTCTAGCCCAACTATTTTTTAAATAATTTAGAGTCTCAGGAAACATTCGATATGCTAATAAATTAATTTATTCAGCCATGCCCCCAAGAATTCTATCTTAACGATAGTATCATCCCCAGTCCATAAAAGTATGGTAATGGTCTTAACTTTCTTACCTTCATATTTTTGTGTTTGACAGCCAACCGTGATAAACACAACAGCAATTATATTATAAAAGGATGTTCTCAGCGGCCCAATAGTCGGAATGCCGAGGTTTAAACCCGCCCATTCCTATGTTTTATATGCATTTACGAGCCATTGGAAGACAGAAAATAGAGTTACTAGTCCCACCCAGAGTTGTAATGCGATATAATAAGCCAAACAGCTAATTACTAAAAATCTTTTTTAGGGTACAATCCTTTTTTTCCCGTCCACCTAAAATACGCATTGGCCACCGAAAAAATCACAACGGCCAATAACCACATAGGCAAAATAGAGTGTACAGGAGAGTATCATTGATGTGCTAATCGTAATCTTCCCATAATTTTGGTTTAATTAATAAATGTAATGAATTTTGGAATAAAAAAAACCCCGCTGTTTAGCATAGGGTCTTTAATTTTATTGGAACTGTTATTTATTAGAAATTATAGCGCATTGCTACGTTCCACAGTTCTTCCATAACCAACCTTACACGGTTATCTGTAATTTTACTCCGTTCAAACGTCATCTCCCTGCTTCAACATAAACGTGTATCGAAGAAACTCTCCAAATATCTCTTCATCAAGAAGGTTATTTATATTCAGAAGCAGAACTGAATGGATCTATTATCCTCTTTCCTAACCAAATAATTCTAACTAGGACAGTCCAGTATCAATTGTGTTTACGATGGTAATGTTTAATAGCACCCCTATTATCTGACTCTAAATTCCGAACTCGCCAAATTAGTTGTTTCCATAAAGATTATGCGTAATAAATTCAGTTAAGCGGTCCACTTTTTAATCTTGGAAAACTTTCATATTACACTGCATTCCAAGCCGTAAATTGTGCTGGCCGTGACCAATCTTACTCCATCAATATACTGCAATCCCCGTTGGATAATATACTTTCATTTTCCATCCGAATGGTTGTTGTATACGTCTCCGTCCGTACTTCCCAAATCCCCACGACACAACCTTGAAAATTCAATCGTCTGCAGGCACGAGCAAATACTTCCAATTCCCCCCTGAGTGTGCTTTAATGGGGCTGGATTGTGTAAAATTCATCACGATATTAATCAGTCATCCTATCATTTGAACTGTAAACTATTCATTGTCCCAAATGGGTGTAGTTAAAGACATTCAAATTGGCAGAAGATAACATCACCCAGGAAATTTATATCCTGCCCTCAAGAAACCGGTAATTTTCTGATTTTCCTTGGCTAAAGGGTTTGAGCTTGATTGGAAGTTTCTGTCGTCAACATATAAATGACTGTGAATATGGCTGACGTGAATAATAAGCCAGCATTTACAAAGAGTATCGTTGGCTCAGAAGGCTATAAAGCTGCACCTCTCTAACGATAAAACAGGGATTGTTGACTTTTTCAAGCCTCGTTGCCCTGTCCCTTCAGTTGGGCCGCATTCAAAATTCCGTTTCTAACATGGCTTTGGGTAGAAGCCGACACCTTGAAAGAATTGCGGAAAAAGCATCGTTGGAGATACTCCAGTTGCCGCAAATACACCAGCATAATGATTACCTCCTCATAGTCATAACCAAATCTTTGTGAATGATCATCATTAGGATTAAAAGTACAATTCCACGGATTAAATACCTCCATAAAGAAAATTGTAAGTTCCGTATGCTCCTCCCTGTGTAGTTACTAGAATAGAAACAGATGATTAGCTCCCAAATAAATCCTTACAGGTATCGCCCTAAAAGTTGGATTCCTTTGTACAAGAACAGCTGCTCCAAGGTTAAAATAAGATTTTCGTTTATCTTTTTATTAAAGTTGGATACCAGACCAGACAGTTTGGTGTATTTTATTGACGCCTCTAGCCGTAAAGGGCTCCCAGTATTTTCTATTCTGTAGATCAAGTGACGCAAAACTACCGTCTACGAGAGAACCGTAACAATACTGGTGACAAGGATGCAGTAACACAAAGGGTAAATCCAGCTGTATGTTGCAGGCGGCTTGGTGGTAGATATTTTGTCGTACCGCAGAATAAGCACCCCATTTGTAGAATCTATTAGGGGTTAATTTACATTCATCAAGATTGCCATGAGGGGATACTTTGGATTATCCAAGAATCCGCTCTAAGTCATCGGACCCAGCAGCTTTGCATGCCATTGTGGTGCGCTGTTTAATATAAAATTGAAGATATTTTTACTTTCGTGTCGGGCCACTATCCGAAAGACAGGAAATAGCTTTGTCCTGGCCTCCTGTATTATCTACATAAACCATCACCTTGCCAAATGTCCCAACATAGCTGGAAACCAGCTAAATCCATTTTCCATTAACGCCTGTTGAATAATATCCAGTAGGTCTTAATATATTGTCATTAGCACAACCATAGTCTGAAAAAGCCCCTTCACGCTTATCTACAGTGCCCTTAGTACAATGTTTAGCTGTACACCACCGAAGAAATTGCCAATTTAGAAGGAACCCAATCCCTTGAGTACGGGCGTTAGCATATCCACTACTCACAGACAGTTGGCAGCCAGTACATTATTACCGTCTTCTATGACCGTTAAATGGGCGACCGTTTAATAAGAAATGCCGTATTGGTCTGAATCAAGTCCCCGTAAGAACATTTTGACCATCCTCAAAACCTCCTCCTTTAATATTTTGCACGGAAGGGTCGACTTTAAAAACCTCTGGCAAATCCCAGTTCCAAGTTTTTTCCCTAATTTCATTGCCTTAATTGGGTCCGATACCTGCGATCGGCGTTCTCTATTCATTGCCAAATCCTATAATAACCCACGAACACTATTACAACTCCATTCCATTCCTGAGCGTAGGTTTTTAAGGATATGGGTCCAATAATTGCCTCTGAAGGTTGAATTTGTACTTTCTTACTATAATCAAATAGGAGATAACAAGTTTTCCCAATTGGCTACGTCTATGGTAAGTTACCATCAAAAGTCTGCGGCAACCGCCGTCTGTGGTCCCTTGAACCAAAATATTATAGTCCGCGGGTAGGGGGGATTCCAAATCACCAATCCAACTACAAGACCAGTAATAGTTGTGAGCAATAAACCAGCTGCCGTCAACCAAAAAATGCGGCAATAACGAAAGTATACTTGGTTTTTCATATCAGAGGTTAATTAGTTATAATAATTGCTGCAAAGTGTAGTAAATTTGCAACAATATATTATCATACATGTTAAAATTAAGTTCGCACAAATTTTAACATTAAAACTTATAAAACACTGAAAAACAGCAATGTTAATACCGTTTGTATGGAAATGGGTAAAATTGCCGTTTTATTTCTTTAAATAAACTCTAAAAGATCTTAACGAGAAGCATCATGATTCGCAACGGTGGATCCCTCAATGTCGTTTCAAAATGGCAGTAGCCAGTTGTTTGCCACCTCCACACCGCATTGATCCATAACTATAAATATTCCATATATCCCTTGGATCGAAGACTTGTGGCTCATACATTGGCTATAAAGTGATCCTAAAAGCCTTGGGGTTAATTATCTACTAATAACGGGTATTGGTAGGTTTGGTTCCCTTCAAACCTTGAAAGTAAAATTTCAGCATACTTTTTCCGGTAACTTTTTATCCTCCAACTTCTTTTCTAAAACCTCATCCGAGGTTTTGGGCCATTTCATTCAGCTGCCTCTGACTGGGCAAAGAGGTTTGGCCATTAACCTATTGTGGTGGCTTTGTTCTCCATGTAACGATTCCTAAATCCAATAAAATCGGTGTATTACTTTGGTTCCTTGAATGATTAATTGAAAAAGCATGCGTGAATTTTGTTTCCCGGGCGTTCTCCCCAAATTAGGTTGCCCGATGACCTTTAATTTTCCGTTCCTATCTACGCTTTACCCATTTGCTCTCAATGATGCCTTGTTGTAGAAATGCCCCGTCCTACTTAAATACTGGTATCAGAAGGAATAATGGCTCGTCTCCGCACCGATAAAAATTTATTGTACCAAACACTTAATAAGTGCTAATATAACAGAATGTTCTCGCAAAAATTGGCCGTGGCCGTAAACACTCGCATACCGGGATCGTACCATGTTCATTGGTCCGAGTACATATCTAATCATTTTGTACCGCCACTGCCAGTGCCAATAGAGAGTCCAGAAGCGGCCGCTCATAATGAAAACCTACCACTCGACACAAATACCCACATAGGGAATTACATTCTCCCG
>Ga0163217_1014043_pt1 | contig 13252 bp, 21 predicted proteins | sample SynspAceP_FD_185933 | JGI IMG/M metagenome (GOLD analysis project Ga0163217, IMG submission 185933) | Saline lake microbial communities from Ace Lake in Antarctica - Synechococcus sp. Ace-P (PacBio error correction) | ecosystem: Environmental > Aquatic > Non-marine Saline and Alkaline > Saline ...
CCACAAGAAATAAAAAGGGGAAAAGGAGGGAAAAATGGGGTTCCTTTTTTTCCCGTTCCCCCCCCCCCCCAATAAGAAACCTTTCGGTTCCAAATCATCCCTCGACCAAGTTTTTCTTTCCCGTCCAGCCCCGGCAATTCCCAGCCTTTTTCTTTCCTTCATAAGCCGCGGTCCCAAATTCTATCCCGCGTTAAAATTTTATCCCCCAGAAAAACCCGCGGCCAAAATCACCCGCTGGTGTTGGGCCCGCGGTTAAATTTCGGGGTGGGCGGCCGATCGGGAACGTAAAAGCGTTTTCATCCCCTCGGGCGCAAATAATCGCTTTCCGAAGCAGGTCAAACTCCCCCTTTGAGCCGGGTCCCCGGTCCGCAGGCAGGCTGCCATGTCGCGCATGATATCTCCCCAGATCAGCTGGCCGCATCTTCGTTTGCAACCCCAAGACCGTGAATATTTGGATCTCGGGGGGCAAAAGAATCGCGCAAAGCAATCCCAGTGTTGTCCTGACCAGGCCGCACTCACCCAACGGATCCTTGTCGCCCCAAAACTGTGTCGGGCGATTTGTCAGCGCCACATCATACAAGCACGGCAACAAGCGTTGGCCGGATTGCGGATCCCCATGAAAATCTGCCGTTTTCGCTCATCAGGAAACAACTGTGGCCCATGCGCATCAATACGCACAGGGCGGCGGGATAGATGCATCCCTTCGACAACAGCCGTGGCGGGGTGCGAAAGAAATTCCGCGTTCCGGGAAAAATCACCCGATCCGCGTCTGAATCCCCATGACCGCGTCTAGCAAGCACATCCGCCGCCCTTCAAGCGGCAAGAGGAATTTATACATCGCATTCAATCGTATCCCGAAACAAACCGCGGTAGGTGCTGGGGCTTTGGCGTATGGGTTCCTGCCTGGGTCAGTAAAAATCATGGTTAGATTTGCAAGGCTTTTTTTCAGCAATCCTGTTTTCTTCGGTGTAATGGCCACCTGTGTGCCAAAATCAAACTGCATGAAACGCTTCCCACCCCTACTGGTACCCGCATTCCCAATAGGCCTTTTCCGCACTTTGTGTAAACGCAAAAAATTTGACATTTCCCCTTTGCACGCCCGCAGCAATCTCTTAAACGCACCCTCAGTGCCGCCCTATAGCTTCTAGCTGGTTAGAGCAACTGATTTTGTAATCAGTAGGTCCGCGTTCGAGTCCCGTGTGGGGGCACCAAGTTATCATTGAAAATTGCTCACCAAAATTTTGACCCTTTTCTGTGATCTATCCCCACGCTATCCCCCAGGCCTTTTATACAAGCTCCTCACCTCGGCTGGAATCGACGGAAGGACATTGATCCGCTTGTAGATCCTGAAATCTGGTCGGCAGCTGCCACAGCGATACAGGGTGGACCGGTGGACGCCGAAGGCTGATTGCGCGAAGACTCGGACATTAACTGGTGATTGATGCGGTCCCAGTCGATTCCTCTTCGCTCTGATGATTTTTTCCCCAGTTCCAGTTGGTGACTCTTTTGGCCCAAGCCTCGCACAGCGCGCTTGCGCTGGTCAGCGCGAATGTGAAGTGCTTCATGGGTGGATGCCTTGCCTTTTGCAGCCATTTGCGCTGGACGCCGATTCCTGTCCAGCCATGGCCAGTAGTTCTTCGGGCGGTCGGCGACCCAATGTGCCCACATCTCAATCCGTCAACACGGGCCTGCTGTTTCCGACGTAGGTACTCATGTCGACACCCCTTCCATTCGACGCCAATCGAGGAGCGACGGCGCGGGCTTTGCCGTGCGGCGCATGGACGTGGAAGCGCTCCACCGTGAAACCCGCGACCCCCTTCAAGGTTTATCCATCGCGTCTTCGCCTCGATCTTTGTAGTCCGTTTGCTATAATCCGCTCTCCAATCTGGATCATCTTGCTCACGGTCCAACGGGCCACCGCCCCACCGCCCCAACTGTTTAAACAGGAATCGGCGTACGGCTGCGGCACATCTGATCGCGCAGGCTGCGGATCCAGTCGGGATGCCGCGGGCGGGCGTGGATGGCCGCTCCCTCGCCGCCACAATCACCCAGTTGATCCAATGCACAGAGTTTACATTCAGGCGACCCGTTTCACAGGCGGGGCCTGTGTCGGCCATCAACCTTTTCGGGCGGCATCCAGAATTTTCCAGCAGCGCCCTCTATGTAAGAATGCGCTAAGGCCAGATGGATCCGGAATCCGCTGTCGATCAAACCGGCCCCAGCAGCGGTTCCATCGACAAGCAATCCACGGGATCTTGAGACGCGATCCCAATTCTAGCAGTTCCGGAATGTCCGGTCAGCTTCGGCTTGATTGCGCACTGTGATCAAATCAGACCGATGTGCTTAGGCCAGCCCGCCCATCTGCTTCGATGCCCATGCAGGCGGGATCATCTGGAACACGTTTTCCGATGCGTTTGGTCAGCAGCTGGGCGGTGTTGGTCGCGGAATGTAAGTTCCTTGAACGCTTCTGCCCGCCAAGCCGGGTCAACCGCGTTGTCGAAGATGTCCCGAGACGGCTGGGAACAGAATACGCGCGGCCAGCGGCCATGCTTGGCGTTAAAGCTGTTCGCGGCCTCTGTTGATCTGCCGGCAAGCTTGGCGATGCCGCTTTGACATAGCGGCGTGTGCGCCCGGACCTCCAGTGTTTGCCGCCTGTGAACCGCGGTATCACGCGCCTCGGCATAGCAGTGTCGCAGCCTGGGCCGACCTTCTGGCAGCCTCCCAAAAAATTAAACAGGTGTAGTCCGTCCATTCGATTTTGGTTTTGGCTTGGGTCATTGCTTCGCTCACTTTCATGAATTGTGCTGATCGCTGAACCGCCAGAAATGCCCGCAATTCGCGCTGACAAGCGTCCTCTGCCAGATCGGACAAACGGAGTTGCCACAGCAGCTGACCTGCACCGACTTCGAAACGCAACCATGCCCCATTCATTCGTCAACTGCTGCCAGACGCCCTCAATCACGTAGTCTTTGGGAAAACCCTGGGCGTTAAACAATTCACGCGGGGTCAGCAATCCGCATCCCAATGTCCACAACGACGTAAGATGCGCCGTCGATTTCGATGGTGACTATAACTTCGCGTGCATCCAAGCGTCAAATGGCGCGCAATGAAGTCTGCAACCTCGCGGCACGCTCAACATACTCTCCTGTGAAGGGCGGGGCTTTCAAGCTCAAGCCTGCGACATGCCCGAAGCGGTCGTTGACGGTGACAGTGTGGGCAGGGTTCAATCATAGTCCCCCGCGCCCGTGCCCGCCCGTATATTTGGCGAAAGAAACGCTGCGATTGGCGTCTTGGTGCTCCGGATCCTGCATATGGTGGAAATCGGCTTGGAATACATCATGACCGCAGTTTTGCATCCATGCGGGGGCCGCCGTTCTGTTGTGGCCAGGTAGACGGCAGCAGTGGCGTGTTTTTGATGCCTCCCGCCACTACACAGTTCCCAAGGGCTTTCCTATATCTAGGGAACGTAGGGCTTGCCCCGGTGCCTCAGCGCCGCCGCCGTATCCCAGCCTGAATAAGGGTTTGGTGATGATTACCGCGTCTGATCTTTTGCTGCTCGCATGCAGATGGGTGTGGTGCGATCACTGACAGAGCGATTTGCGCCACCCTGTTGAGCGTAAATGTCAGCACCGGGGCACCACGGCATGATTGCCCGCCGCCAGCGTGACAGTCTTGAGCGGGCGATCTGGTTTGGGCCTTCGCCGCCCGCAGTGTTGACGTGTAGAGGTGCGAGAGGATCGGGGCGATTAGAAGCGTGCCGGTTTTCGACGTCAACAGTGCGCAAGGAGGCTCTTGCCAGATCCGCAACGCGCTTTGAACGGACCTGTCGGTGTGTCGTAAGGAATGGTGGCCAGGCCGGGCGTATCATCCTCAAGGGGGGCAGCGCCGCCCTGGCGCCTTGATGAAGCTGTTTCGCCGTGATGGTCGACATCGGTTCACGCATATCCTGACCCGTTTCCGCGCCACCGTTGAACGCGTTGATCGACGGGGCCACGACTGCCTTTTCACCGGCTTCGCGCCCGTGATTGTGCGGAAAGGGCCTCCCCAGCGTCTTCGTTGCGGCTCCGCCGTGCGTGAGGTTGACGAATGAAGGGTGCCGGTCAGCGTCGATCGAACATATCAGTTTCATCCCGCGCGCTAAACGCGGGCCATCGTGTTGTTTGGCCAAGGGACGCCACAGCCGTCAGCCCGAGCTTTGTCTTGATCTGCTCCTTGGTATCAAAGATGGACGGAGCAGGGAATGCGACCAGTCGATGCACTCCGCCGCAGTGCGCCAGGGCCAAACCGATGACCGCGCTTTACGTGCCAGCTATCCGGTTTCCCCATCGTGGCTTGGGCCAAACGTCGGTCGACCGTCCCGGCGCGCATCATGAAAGAACCGCTTCCGGATGGTTGGTGCGCATAGTCGCAGGCACGAAGCTCAGCGCCATCTGGACCTTGTGCCAGCCTTGCGCTACCCGCTTTAAAACCCAAGCTCGAAGGCTGGCCTCCAGTTTCTTGATAGGTGCCCTCGTTTGCCGATAGGCCCCAGCCGCGAAACTCCTCTAGTTCTCCATCAGGATCACGTCAGGGCGCACTTGCTTAGCCCACCGCACAACGATCCATGCCAGGTGCGGATATTGCGACTCGTCGGGGCTTGCCGCCCTTGGCCTTCGAGAAGTGTTTGCAGTCAGGGCTTGGCCCAAAGCCAGTCCCAAGCGCGGACGCCAGCCGCCACCTCAACAGGGTCAACCTCCCAGATATCGTTCGGAGTGCAGCGTTTCATGGGTGGTTGGCAACGCGTGAAGGGCTGGGCGCAGCATTGTGGTTGATGCGCCACGTCCGGACTGCGCCCAAGGGCATGCTCACAAATGCCAGTGGAAGCGGCCGCCGCCACCAGCAAAGCTGTCGATGATCAGGGGAAGCGCAGCTTCAATGAGCTGACATCTCCGCTGATTCCGCTCCTCACTCTCGCGACGTATCTCCTCTTCCTCTCGGGAGTAGGCGAGGGCAAATCGTCAGATGGCAGCCCAAAGGGTCATCGCTCAGATCAATTTTCCGCTTCAAGCATCGGCTCCTTGCCAATGCCGCTGACAATCATCGATGATGGTTTTGAACCAGCGGCCGGACATCAGGGTTCGCTGCCACCATTCGTGCAAGCCCTTGGTCCCCCCTTTTCGCGAGCTTTCGGCGCGGGCAGCATCAAGGGTCCTCTTTTGTCTTCTGGCGGTCACCTTGGCTCATGGCCCAGTCAGCCATTGCGCGGCCCGTGTCCTCTTGCCCCATGGGGCGGCGAAACGTCCAGCAGGCCTTTTGGAATTGTCTGCCACCTTGATCTGGATGAACGGGGCATGCCCGGGGCGATGGATCGAGAAATGATCATCGTGGTCATTTCGAAACATCAAGATCGCCGTCGCTGGTGGATCCCCAGGTTAATCTGCGCGCCGCGTCTTGGTCGCGCGGGCGTTGTTTCTTTTCCAGCCGGTGGTCTTTTGCCGACTTTTCCTGCATCACGGGCTTCGCATCGTGCAGATGATGATGTTTGCACTTGGGGCGCGCACAAATGCGGTCGATCAGGCGGCGGTAACGTGGTTTGACCTCGGCCCCAGGCAAGCTGGCTGCGCTGGTTCTTCTTGCTGTCGCTCCACCCGTTAGGCGGTCCAAACACTTTTGGGCCTGCAGGTCGGAGACACCGCCAACGCCTTCCCAAGCGTGCAAAGCTGTCGAGGATCAACAACCGCAAGCTTTGCCTCTTCTGCACAAGCAATCAAAATCACGCTGAATCCAGCGTTTCGGGGCCGAGCGGACCCAATATTGCCGTCATCGTCGACGCTTTCCAATGTCGTAGTGAACCATCTGAGGGAACGCGGCCTTGTAGCAGGGCGCGACGATTTTCGGTATCGACATACCAATAGGGGCATCGGCCTTGCCGGTGACGCGCTCGCGATGCGACAGCCATCAGCAGTGCGGTGTAGGTTTGCGGTGCCTGAAGCCCGCCTACAGGCCGATTGCCACGTCAGCGGGTCGTTAAGTTCGGACACGGGGGTGAATCTGAATCATTCCCATCGAGTTCATTCTCCTGCGTGTCGAAGGGTTCGGGGATTGCACTGCCGCGCCATCCTCAAGCACGTCTTTGCCGTGCGGCTCTTGTGGTCGAGTTCGAACGCTTTCGCGCTCAAGCAACGGGGTGTGGAAGAATCCGGGAGTTCGAATGCGGTGAACGCCCAAGGGGTAGCCCGGCCAATCGTTCAACGCTGAGCAGTTTGCCCACTTGCGCGGGGCCCGAGCGATCTTCTGGCGGGCCATCATCCATGGAGTCCTGGCCCCGAACCTCGATCAACTGCAACCTCGTAAGGGGCGGACTTCTCTGGAAGATGAAGCGGAACCAGCGATCTTCGCCTCCGCCGCTTTCCATGTGTCGAGATAGTGCGCAGGCCTGACGTCGTAGCCGTACGTTCATCAACTGCCCCGCTGGCGGCGTCGGGCTGGCGTCGGTGTGGTTTTGAAGTGTAAAGGGGTTGGCGCGCATTCGCGGGGGGCGTTGTCGCCAATGGCGCGGCACCATACGCCCGTCAGCTGGGCGGAGGGCCGCCACCTCAGAGTGAGCCGGATCCAGATCGATAATTAGTTGCGGTTCAGCTTTTCCGAGCTTTTTGGCCCGCATGGCCTCGATCTGCACAAACTCCTCGGTTTCAAGCGGGGTAGGCCCAGCTCGCGCGCAGCCTCGATGAATTCCTTTGGCAGGCCTTGGTTGATGCCGCCCCATTGCTGGCGAAGGATACGTCAGGGATGGCGCCAGAAACAAGCCAGCGCCGAGGGTGGCCCGGGTGGCAGCGCGAACCAATGTCGAACGTCCTTGCTATCCTTTGGCTCCCAGTCAGGGTTTAGGCGGGGTTGACGCCGTCCAAGCATGCAGCGGCGACTGGCGCAAGCATGATGCTTGGCGATGTGCTGGACAAGTGGAACGGGCTGGGGCCGAACGGCCGTGATATAGACGTCAGCGTCAAGTTGATGGATGCCGGATTGGAGTGGGGGTTTTGGGGGCTCATATCCGAACACTCACGTGACTGATCTGGCCAGTCATGATGGCATCCGCGATCAAGCGGCACGCTTGTGGCCTCAACCATCTGTGAAGCGCGTTGCATGCTGGTTGCGATATCGTCGCGGATCCGTTGCGGTGCGCCTGATCGGCCTCGCCGCTCGGCGCGTAGCTTCATTGGCTTGGCGTGCTCCTCGGGCGATCCGGTCGCGTTTCACCGTTGGGCGGCGGCTTTCCTCCGCGGCTTTGGGCCCTCCTCGAGCTCGCGGCATGTCGTTCCTGCGCCTGCCTGCTCACTGGCGTGCTGGCGTCCTGCCTCTCGCGTTCCGATCCGGCGCGTTCTCGGCTTGCTCCGCTCGATCCGGTCGGCCTCAGCCTTCCTCAGCGGTCAGACGTTCGGCCTTCACGGCGCGGCGGCTTCCTCGGCAAAATCCTTGCGGGCCGCGTTTCTTCGCTTTCGGCCCGCAGGCGGGTCAGCTCTGCAGCATCCCCTCCGCTTGTTTCAGCTGCGGTAAGCAAATGCGATAGTGCTGAGCGCCTGTTTTCCGTGCTTTGGCCCGCGGCAATCGGCTGGAATTCCTCGCCACTCACCACCGCACCGACATATTCTCATGTCGGCGCAGAAGGTGGCGCCCTGTTTTCAGCAGTCGAACCTGCATCTGCGCGTGTCAGATTGAAATGATGGGGCCAGGCGCCTGCTTGTGGTTTGAATGTCCCGCGCTTCCTCAGCAGCATCCCACTCCTCTGCAGGTTTTTTGATCTCATCACGCAGCGCGGCCCAGCCCGGTCTCCGCCAAGCTTTCGACCGGCGTTCACCGCGGCAATCTCTTTGCGCTGCGCCTCGTCAGAGCCTTGCCTTGGCGATCAAGCTCAGCCTTCTTGCTTGCTTAACCGTATTGCCAGAGCCCGCCCGCAGAGCTTTTGCGGCCCTGGCTGTGCTGGATCGTGGGTACAGCGCCTCGGCTCGGGCAGCCGCTTCCAGCTTTCGCAATGAATCGGGTCCAGCGGCGTTTCTTCGGCCCCTTGAACAGGCCGATCAGGTCAGTCTGTGAAGGCAGGGCGAGCGCAAGTGCCTGTTTCCATGGGGGATTGGGGTCGTTCATAAAGTGGTCCGTATTCGGGAAGATGCAGGGGAGGCGGGCTGATCACATCAGCTGTCCCAGTTTCGCCACAACATTGCGGCGCAAACACTTCGGTTTCAGGGTTGCTTACGTTGGGAATTCCGCGCAATCGCGGCTGCAGACGGCGTAGATGTCGCTGTTGAGCTTGCGCGAGGGCAGTGCGTAATCCATCAGCACGCCCGCAGTTTTGTGGCGCGATTCAGGTTGGCGCGCGATTTCATTATTCGCTCCGGCGCGTTGCAGATGCGCAAGGCAAGCGCGCACAGAACGTAACAACCAGATTGATTTTACGCCGTGCGGCGCCGCGGCCCGGGCCTTGCGCTTTTTGTCGGCGGGTGGCCCCCCATGTGCTGCAGTTGGTTCATGTGCGGGGTTCTCCTCGTGGAAATCTGCGCTTGTGTTCGGCAATCGGGGATGGCCCTTGCGCTCTAATCCGGTCCGCCTCGAAATTTCCAGGTCGTTCATGTATGGGCATCGGTCTTGATGCGGCCGAACGACTGGCGAAGATGCGGCGGAATCACAGCTCGGCCTCCCGCTCGCGCGCTCATGGTCGTCACGAGTCCTGCGCTGCTTGCTGGCCCGGCTCACGTCTGGCACTTCACACCAATGATCGCCGTCCGTTGTTCGTCGCAGCAATCGGTCGAGCGGCAGCGCCCATCGCAACCCGGCGCATTGAACGTGCGCGTCTGTACAGCGTTGCAACAAGGCCGAGATACCGGCCTTCATCGCGTCGTTGTGGGTGTCCCAGTAATCCGGACACGTCCATGTCGGAGGGGAACAGGGTGTCGTCCCATTGCAGCAAGCGCCATGTGCAGCAGCGCGAGCGCAAGCAAATGTGGCGCGAGATCACGGCTTGCTGATGGTGTGGTGAAGTGCTCACCGTCTCTCCTCCGTCGCAGCGTGGTGCTGTGGAGAAAGGAGTAATTGTAGGATTTAACCTACGTCCCAATAGGATGTTAGAAATATCCTATTATTACAGCAAGGCCTGGCTAAACACCTTGTTGGCCGCGGTGCGGCGCAAAAAGAAAAACCCGCCGGAGCGGTGGGTTGAAATCTGGTCCTACTGGAGTACTAAAATGAAATCACACCCCGCCGAAGGAGGGTGTTCATCGCAATTCAGTCGCGGAGCTAGGCTTGCGATCACAAGGCTTGCCGAGGCCAAGCGGTATTAAGGCTTGGCCTTAAAGTGCCGTGAATTGACCGGGCCCGACGTCCTTTAATATGGGGCCATCCGGGGCCCTTTTGGGGGAAAAAAAAAAGATTCTGCAAATCACAATCCCAAAGCCGTTTCTGACACAATCACGCGACTTTCCTCTAAACATCTTCATCAACACCGCCCGTACGTCATAAGACCCTTTGGCTATGGTCAATGCGAAAAGAGCGCAGCCGGAGACGCCGAAATGGACCGTCAAAACCATGTCTCCCTTAACCACATTTCGGGGTATCATCAGGGTGGTGGGAGTGCGATCCAACCTAATTTTTAAATGTTGTGAGATGGTTCCGCGTGGATGGTGCGTACTTAGCGGAACAATTGTGCAGAGATTTTGGCGACCAGGTATTGGTGGTGACTAGAACGATACAGCGGCCTACCGCTTTAACCATTTCAGGTGGTCGGAAACCCTCATTTAAATCACACCCTAACAATGGTCCCGGGCTGGGGAATGGCTTATGACTGTCGACACCCGATCGCCAAGATCAGCAGGCAGGTGGCAGCCGGATCGCGGGCGGCCCATTTCAGTTTCAACATCGTGCTGATTGTCCTGCGCCTGGGTTTAAGTGAATAATCAGATTAAACAACCCGGTGGCCGACCCTGCGCGCACATCTAGCTTTAACCCAGCCCATCCCGGCTCACGTCCTTCGCCCGACACATATCCGTCCGATCTCGTCAGAAAGGCACGCCGTCGGCCGTAGCGCGCGTGTAGTAAAGAGGCAAGTCGCCTGCAGAGTACGTGGTGCAGCTGTCGCCGACCACCTCCGACGGCAACGAACACCCTTCGGCGAAAGACATTGACGGACACTCGACCTGAGGGCCCGTCGCCTTTTTTCGGTAACGCATCAAAAACAGGTCCATAGCGCCAGCGCCTACTTGCCCGGCAAGGCCACCGTGGCCGAGGCTTGGGGAGCCTCGCCAACAATCTCCGAAAGCATCAACCCTCGGAACTCGCGATCTTAACAAGGTTTGCGAGCGTCGGGTTTGGTTTTTCCGTAAAATAATGTCTCTGACGCCAGTAGCGCCCATCGGCAGCTGCAAGCGCAACTGCAGATTATTGGTGCCGGCGCTGCTTTAACGAGCGCGTCGTCCGATCTGCTTTATCAATTGCCAATCTGCGCCATGTAGTTAACTTTTCTACATAGCGCATGTAATCCTGCAAATAGGATAAATCCTCTTTACAAGAGTAGGATATATCCTAATATTGCCATCGCAATGATATTGGATACATTCAAGACAGAAATTGAGGCTTACCTTCTCAAGCAGGCAATGAAGCCCTTCGAAAGTTTGGTCGAGAATTCCTCAATTGACCCGCGGATTTTGTCCTACACCGGCTTCGTGAAGGTGGCGAATGCCGCCCGAAGCACGATTGAAAATGGTGCGGAAACAAAATGGGCAAGAGCCGCGCTGCTCGCGTGGCGAAGAAGCCGCCTGATGTGCCTTTGCTCAATGCTCCAAGTTTTTCCAACATTCCCCAGAAGTCTGCTCTGGCCGCGCGTGCAGCAAGAAAACAGGTTTTCCCATGCGTAGTTTACGAAGGTGCAGCGATCCGGTCGCTCTATCGGCCAGCTGGTCGAGACTTCGTGGCTTCGATGCCTGCCGCGGCGTTCCTCGGCCTTCAAAGGGTACGATTTCAAAAGCAGGGCTCTGGCGGTGCTGCGATCGGTTGCGATTACGGCCCCGCTTGAAGGATTCTGGTTGGGCGCTGGCCGATCAAAACGCGGCTGATGTTTGATCGACCTGAAGGGCACCGATGCCGCGGTCAAGTGAATACCAAGCGGATGCAAGCCTTGCGAGAGGCAGCCCGATCTTGCAACCTGCGATAATTTGCGCTTCTGTCGACGGGCGACCCCAAGAACCATTGAGGAAGGAAGGGCACGAAGCGATGGCGGCTTTTGGCGGAGCTTATGCGGTTCAGTGAATTCGGGGGTGGATGTAATAAAAGCCAGCCTCAGCGCATGGTTTGTCAAGGCAAATCCTAGGCAATCGAAAGCCCCCAACATGGCCAAGGGAAAATTTCCATTTGCAACACAAGCCGCGTGACTCCAACGTGGAATCCCTTAGATTTCGACCCCACGCCCGCAAGACGCCACGCAGGCCTATACGGCGGGTCGGAAGGTGACAGGATGCGGGGAAATTGGGCCGGGCCTGTTTTTGGGAAAACGCCGTGGGTGCCGGCCATATTGCACAAAGGTCTTGCAAGACGACGGTTTCAGCGTGGATCGGGTCCGAATATTGTCCGATCCGAGGCTGGCCGGAACGATTGTGCGCCCGTTTTCTACTCATGGGACGGCCCGCTATAGAACATGGGCCGCGCGCCTGCAAAGATCCATTTTCACAAACCCGCCCTACGGAGAGATACCACACGCGGACACGGTCGCTGGCTGCGCCACACGTTCGATTTATGGGGCGTGCGCTATGTTGCCATGCTTCTGTCTTGGGAATTGGATTGCTGGCCGCATGAACGGGCTGGACGGCCTGCAGCAATGAGTTCCCCGCTTCGCGTGCCTATGTCTGTTGCCTGGAAGATCGACTTTCGTGGGCAAAGGACAGGCCCCGCAACGCAACGGTTGCTCGTCTGGGATCGGAGACTGGCAGGGTTGAAACCGTGCTGCGCCGTCGTTCAAGACGACAACGCCCAAAGGTCAGGGGAGGTATTAATGAGCACCCGAGCACGACGACTTCATGTCTGGCGCGCCGGCAACTCCGTTCAATGGACTGCACACGTTGCCGAGATCGCTGAATGAAGACGGGGATTTTCGATCCCCCAAAGTCCGATCGACTCTTGGAAGCGCCCGCGCTTGGTTTGCCTCGGCCGATACCGAAACACGGACCGCGTATGGCCTATCTGCAATCTGGGCAACCAGCATGGCATAGCCAGGCGCTGCGCAATCCTGGGAGTTGTTTGTATGACTTTTCGCACAATCGAATGTAGCGGGATTTATTCCTGTCATCTTGCCGAGCAAGCCCGCCGCCGATGCTGCAATGGGTGCCACCATCGACAACGCTAAGTGATTCGACGGCGCATATCCAAAGCGCGAAACTTGGACGGCAGAACCTGAACAGCAAATCCGCAAGAATCGCGTCAGATTTTCCGCTGGTCAAGTTTGCTTCCAGTTCTGTAGCACCCGTCGAGCGGTGGCAGGTTCGCGATGTCATCGACGTCCAGCACCGAACCCATGCCGCGAAGATTTGTGGTATCAAGTCGGTGCCCGGCCCTGACGTGCCAAATCGACCCCGCAGAACAGGCGAGCCGCGTTTGCGTTCGTCCCACTCGGCGACCCACCAAGATCCACGCCGCATCAACACTATAAAAGCGGGGCTTGCGGCAAAGAGCCATGGCTGTGACATGAAGGCGGCCCGTTGAGGATGGCGGGTGTGGATCTGCGCATGTGAACGCTTCCACCGCGCACAAAAAGCCGGGGCAAATTACTGTATCGCGTTGATCAGGGATAATCGAAAAGCGCGGATATCTCCAGGGCGTTAACGCAGTTCTTAAAGGCTGGTTTGAATACGACACTTCCGGCCGCGTGCCGCTCTACTCTGACTCATCATCAGGCCAATGGTCTTCGCATATGCCTGAAAGCCAGGATTTTGAAAGGCTCGATGTCGCTGCTCTTGCGCGAACAAACGACCCCTTCAAGGTCCATCCACTTTTGTCGAGCGCAATGGGCTGACAGCAGCTGCAGGGGGCGCAGGTCCCACTACCCGTAATGCGTTTCCGGGTGCAATTTCAGCAATTTCTAAAAAGGGTGAAGTCATCGCACCGCGCCCGTCGGAAGGTGAGCATGGGACCGCATCGTCATCACCGTGCCGACGAGGAAGGCCCACAGAGATCTTCGGGTCGCACTGCAGCCTTGTCTTGGTGCGGGTCAGCACGACAGAGGTATCGGAGAGGCAGC
>Ga0163217_1006558_pt1 | contig 13251 bp, 30 predicted proteins | sample SynspAceP_FD_185933 | JGI IMG/M metagenome (GOLD analysis project Ga0163217, IMG submission 185933) | Saline lake microbial communities from Ace Lake in Antarctica - Synechococcus sp. Ace-P (PacBio error correction) | ecosystem: Environmental > Aquatic > Non-marine Saline and Alkaline > Saline ...
CCACACACCCGCCCAACCCCAAACAGACAGAGAATCCCGGCCCCGTTCTCTTTTGGCCCAAAACCACGCCATCGCAAGCCACACCCCCCCTCTCCGCCTTTTCTCCTGCCCAGACACCAAACAAAATCGACCGCCAACATCCGGCACGCCGCGCCCACCACAAAAACACCCCACCCCATCACCACCCCCTGCCGCCCCAGCCTGAACCCCGCCCCCCAAGGCAGCAAAAATGTTGCCGTTACCCGACAAACATTTCCAATCCGCGAGAGTATACACAACAACACTAACGCGAAGCTAAAGCGCGGCACCACACCCAAATTGGCCAAAAGCACTTTGCCCCAATCACCAATCTCCAACCCCGCCCTTTCACGCCTCTCAGACAAATCGAACGACAACCCCCTAGAGACGCAAACGACCAAACGCCACAAGAAAATAATCAACGATAACCGACCACGATTGCACAATGCTTCAAGCACAACCAATCGACAAATATCACCAACACTATAAAACACACACGCAATCACGACGAGCCCACACAATCGACGCCCACACGCCGCTCCACCCCACCCCCACCGTACTTTGAAACATGCCAGAACAGGCTATCCTACCGGTTACTCAGAGCCCAATCGAGAGGCCAAACAAAAGCAACAAAGATCTACGAATTAAAAGACCACGATTCACTTCTGCAGAATCCTTCCCATAGCCGTGTCGGTTAAAATGGGTAATACGCAGTGGCGTCCACCTACCGTTTATGCCCCGCGCCACGAATTCGACCCTCGACTGCGAGACACATACCATCGCCACCACCGCCCGCAACGCGAAACCCAACACCACCCCACGCCCTCCACCAACAACTACACCCCCACAATCCCCATCCCGGAAGCGTGAGTGATACGGAAAAACACGACCGTTCGGGTTAGACCATGTCCGGGAGCGAACTCAGGTTTTCGCCCACCCTTCACCCTCCCGGCGCAGAAGCGGAGGGCTGCTAATTTGGAAATAAAAAATAACGAATAATATTTTGCTACAGCACTGCGGGGCAGTCTTTTTTGGATCGGAATTGTCACCGAGAAAGTGCAAGCAAAATGTGTCCGAAAGCGATTAATATCAGCAGTTTCATTCGCTCGGAGGCGAAGTACCACCTAAGATTCCACCCGAGAAGAACCCACAGCATGAGTGAAGCGGACGTCCGCAGCATCGAATCGCTCGCCGAGTTTGCAATCGGGGTCGACCTTTTTGAGTGAACGGTTGATGTTGCAAGGGCTATCAACTTGCGTCCCGTCGTCACGGTGCCCAACGACATTTCCTCGCAAGAATTATTCGCACATTAACCGGCGGTAATTTTATTCCAACTGCGTCCGGGCCGATACAGCAATTGAGCGAGGCTCTGGATCGACTCAGTCGCAAAACAATCGACGACGCGGCGGCGAGAGCGTCCCGCGACGGAAGAGAAAAAGCAGTCGCACGCAGGAAAAATCGAATCCGGTTGTGCCGCGAAAACTCGAACGCCTCACCCCCGTACGCAATCCAGGCGTCGAAATGAACAAACGGTGAGAAATTGGAAAGGCCCGATCGCCGACCTGTATGGAACTTGCCGGGAAGTCAAGGCTACCGATGCGCGCTCCGACCCGATTGGTCGACCTGATCGCAACCGCACGAAGGCCTACCAAACAACCTCCCCCCCCGATCACGCCCTTGATCCGACGCTAACCAAACGATCGTGCCTGATTACGTCGAACCATCGGTTTGGCGCCGCGCTGATTCTTTTTGAGATGATCAAACAACAGCCTCGCCGGGTTCCTGATGTCTCGTGCTTTAAAATCTAAGGAACCTATCCAGACCCGCGTGATTTTGGATCCTGATTGTGTTAACCACCGATGGCGCCACCCGCACTCGCTCGCGTTCACGATCGAACGGAGCCGCTCGTATTCGTCGATGTACGGCGCCGCCCTCGCGTGACCACGTTCCTCGTCCTGTTGAGATTTGTCGCGATCCGATTTTCGCTCGCCGGATTCTGTTCACGTATCGGCATCACACTTCGCCGACCGGATCGTCCACCACGACTGCACGATCATCGACGATGGGATCGACAGCAAGCGGGCAGGGACTTTCCCGTCGACAGCGGAACGTAAAATGGGATCGCACGCAAATGGTAAGAACACAACGTTCGCAAAACAACCGTCTATGAAAACACACGCTGCGACTCCCGAACGCGCATAAAAGCCACCATAAAAAAGCACGCACGACAAAAATCACTCAATCGGCAAACAAGGCCATCAACCCGGACGCACGGTGTTGTACCTCGCCATTACCGCGGCGTGCCTTTGTTTCGGAATCGGCAGTTCTTTTGCGGTGGCAACCCAGACGCCGTGGGACACCCGGCGCGAAATTGGAGTGTTTTGGTGTTTATTTATTCAGCAGCCTGTCGCTGCTCGTCCGTCATACCAGTCGTCCTCAATCCTGCGCCGTTACCCTCCCAGCCAAAACGTCAAACCGAGATGCCAGGAGTCAAGGTCACCGTGAACTATTGCTTCGTCGGCGGGATCGCGATGAATTCTGTTCATTCTGAAGTTTGTTGCGTTTCCGCGCCCCTGCAACCGTCGCACACTCGTGTCGCTAAGGAAAATGCACGAAATTCCTGCCAAATATCGCGAACGCCCACGTCCGGCAGCCGCAATAGGGTTGGGGGGAGGAAGGCGCCGACGTCCGCATAAAGGAACACGCCCCGCCGCCGGCGCCCCACGCCCCCGACCCGAACAACACCATCGATGCACCGGATTCCGACTCAAACCCCAATCCGGAGCCCCTCCCGGCGGCGGATCGGAGACCGCGACAAGGGCCCCACCGCAAAGACTCCCGGCCGGTTAAAAAACCCGCCGAGAAAATCAGCCGACACCTCAGAACTCAACCACCCGAAATCATATCCGATGGCCTCGAAACCGCAAGGGAAAGAAGAAGAAAGAAGAGCGAAGGAAAAAGAAGAGCGAGGATAACGAAAACGAAGAAACGAACGAAGGCAGAAAAAACGAGGATGTAAGCCAAAAAAAGACGAAGGGCGAGAAAAAATCCATCCAGCCTCGACCGGATTCCGCGAAAAGTCAAATAAAGGAAACAATGACCGCGAAAAAAATCGCAGACGACCGAAACAACGCAGCGCGAAAGAACAAACATAGCGCTAAAAACGATGACGCCAAAAACGATGACAACGAAAGGGAAAAGCCAAGACAAAACCAAACCAGAAAACGAGACGCCCTGACTCTAACGTCCGAACCGAGTCAAAACACCTGAGTCCAAAACAATCTCAACCCCGAGCAGTCTACCCACCGAACCACCGAAGCCACCCGAATCACGCCCCACAACCAGAATCTCAAACCGATTGGACGCATGTTGTACGGCCTCGCCGGTTTTGAATCAAATTCCTCCTCATGTATCCGCCTTGCTCCGCCATCATCCGCGCTTACGCTTTATCTCAATCGCGATCGCTTGAATGGCGTGCGTACCGTAACTTGTCCGGACATGGCGGGTGCCGAGGAACGAATTGATGCCCCGTCCAGTGACCCGGCCAGAAACGCTCCAGGATCAACCGCTCGGCCGTTTTCTTCGTTGCCAATCCCGTCGGCACCGCGAGGCGGCGAAGTCGTGGTGGTCAACGTTTCCAAGCCCTCGAAGCCTGGGGCGAAACAAGGCGTCCCCGAAACGACAAATGAAACGCCGAACGAATTCCACGCCGATTGACAACGCAATTCCCCAATCTCCGACGTTTCCGCAACCCCAAAACTCTCGACCCATATCAACCGAGGTCGTCTACGGCCACAAGCGCATCGCAAACCCGACGACGTCACCGCCGCCTCCTCCGTCTGGCAAATCAATACGCCCAAGCAAACTCTGACATTGTGCAACAGTTACCAAATAACAAATCGAAATCTGCATCTCGCTGCTCCGCGAAACTCCTCGCTTCACGCACACTGAAAAAAGAATTGAAAATTCGCACCGAGATCTTCCCACAAGACCCACGCCCCGGTCGTCCGTCCATCAATCGGCGATGGAAAACGAGAACTCCGGCCCATGATTTTTGGCATGGCGGCGAACCGAACGGCGGGGAGCCGCAACGTCCTTCGTTCCCCGATAACCCGCTCAATAACACCGGATCGAATCCCACGATAAATGCAAGTGGAAAAAACCGTTCGAAAAAACCGAGCTGTGTCGTGCCCATGTCTTCGTCGCGAGGCGTGCTATTTGGGGAATCGTGCGAAGGCACCGAGGTCCAGTTTTTCAGCGACGGATGATCGCGATGTTTGCTCGCCGCCAGATTGTTCGCAATTCGAGAAAACCGGTGACGGAGAATCTCCGTTTCCTTCTATGAGCATTTTTGATGCTCCCGCCACTCGATACCCGTCCATCTCAACACGGTCACCATCGCTCGCCCGTTCTGAATCCGCCCCGACGGATCGACGACTGGAATGGACCTGCAACACGCGTATAATGACGCCGAACGAGGTCGCTTCGAAAATTCTACGACGACATCCATTTTACTTCCGACGCCACCCGAGTTGCAACACGACCATCGACCGACAAATGCCCCGTCATGGGTAAAACGACAAGCCCGCGAACTTGAAAAAACGAGACAGCAAGTTGGCCGTTTTGGAAATGGTTTCGTGGTGATCTCATGGTTCCAATCCGCGACGTCTTTTCAAGTTGCGATTTTCGAATAGTGGCCGGTAGGCACGGCAGGAATCACTATACGTACTCGCCGCAATGGTGCAAAATTGCAACTCTCTGATGCGAGTTCCAGCGATCGACGATATTCGAACGCTTGACTCGATCATCTCAATCCGCTCGCGTCCGGTTCGATCATTCAACGGTTCACTTCTACTGAGTGTTGCAGGTATTCGATGTACTCTTTTTTCAACCCATGTGCAAAATCTGCGAAATACGTATCGCCCACGATTCGCCATATCGCCTCCCTCGGCCGTTTGCCGCCGTTTCGAATCGAGAGTCATCGAAGGAGAACAAACGTCACCAAACGATCGTCACCTCAGTTAGGGATTGATAACGCTTGCCCAACGCCGCAGTTTCAGACGTTCACCCCGCGTCCTACCCCCTTCGCCAACCACACGCGGGTTGCTGAAATCGGGCGATTCGAAAAACATCGCCAACCCCATCGCTCACTCCACATCGGGTTGTCCGCGAACCGCGTCTGCAACCGCAATTGAATAGGCGAGTTGATGCGTCGAGCCTCGTGGATTGAATCGTGGCAAATGTTCGTTCGACAGATTTGGCCACGGCGTACGTCGTGACTTGGTTGCTTTCGAAGCGTGTATTACCGATCACACTTTCCGGCCGTCCTTTCACCGATCTCTTTCCCGGAACCATGTCCCAAAAACGCATTGCGGTCTCGCAACAACCACCCGCCGACGAGCGGTACTCGGGCTCGTCCGAGCGAAACGCGTGGTTTTTCACAAATACGTGAAAAAACTCCCGATACAGCGATTCGAGCAACGTTCCGACATCGAGACACGGGCGTCATTGGGCACATTGCCCTGATGCACGATCACGTAATTAGCCGTCGATAAAGGACTCGAACAACACCCCGCCGCAGCTTCGGAGCGAGCAACCTGACGTTCCATCTCTGTTGCCCGATCGGCGGAGCCGGCAGCGTGCAACGGTCGTGCCGGGTCAATCTGGTTCGGGTTTGAACATCGGTCAAATCCGTCCATCGTCCCCCGACCGAACCAGCACCCCCACCCATCGACCACGCCTCGACCCAACACTTCACCATCGACGAGTAAGTGTCTCACCCACTAATTTCCCGTCGACGAGAATCTCGAAAAACGAACTGATCCGCCGCGCAATCGAAACGACGCAAAACCGACGAGGAGTTAAAGTCTAGTAAAAGAGCCGAGAACAGCGATCGATCAACATTCAACTGAATGGGGGGAGAGCGGAACGAGCGAGAAAAGAGGAAGAAATCGTCGACGCATTCATAACCATGTAACCTCAACTCATAAAACCCAACTCATAAAATCAAGTTCAACCCGAACACTAAGACTTGTCTTGGGCGACGTCCCGAAGTCGCTCACCGTCGTGATATTCATCAGCGGAGCGAACCCGTGCTGCGGACGTATTCGATCGACGCCGGGCAATGCAGTCCAAACCGCCGCCCGAGTAACCGACGACGAGTTGAATTGTTGAACCTCCGAACTCGGTTTTCCCCGACCGCACCTTGTTCGCCCGAACCCACACCTCACGCTCAACCTGCGATCACACGTGGCCGCGTCAAACAATACGCCGCTCGGCAAATGGAACGCCGAGACGAATCGAATCGTCACCGCCATCGCTCGTGTGTCAACGTACTCTCGCTGGCAAGTGAAACACGCGATCGAATGTCCCAAACGCGTGTTCACACTCCAGCCCCACTGTTTGTACCTGGGTCCCCGAACTGAATTCGCGTCGAGACATGTTCGGCGGTCATCCCGTCGTAAATCGTGCCCAGTCAAAAAAGCCGCCCACCGATTCGGAACCGGCGATCCGAATCGCGTCGCCTCTTTTGTAACCGTCACGTTGGCAGGCAAACGTTTATTGAGTTGCCACGTTCGTCGACACTCGTTCCTCGGATGCCGCGTCCACTCGTTGATTCCGGCCAGCGTGATGTCCCAGGAGTCGTCGTGGTAACCCGCCGCCGATGCCTTCGCCGAAAGCGGCGAATAGTGCCACGTGAACAGTTTTGATGAAGCTGAGCGTGCTGAAGTCGCCGAAGCCGATGTTTTTTTGCCGAGGTAGAGATAAAAACGCGAATCGGAGTAGATCGCCGATCCGCATAGCCTTGCCGCACCTGGCAATGCTGCCCTGTTTTGAAATCGCGAAAACACGAAAACACTCACACGTTCCGGAAAAGCAAACAATCTCGGTGTACACGCTCGCGAAGGAAGTCACAGTGCGCGGTCGCGTATGCGCCCCGTTGGCGTGCACATCCGTCCGTCCGATAGCACCACGAGCGTCGCCACAACACAACACAAACTCCCCGCACATCGGCCAACACAAATCGCACCACGAGACTACGGCGCGACACTAATTAATCGGCTCACCAATATTGTCGCTCCCAAGCGAAGCGACAAACGCACAAAAACACGCCCAAGACTGAAGAAGACCTAACCCCCCCAACACAACACCCACACACCCCCCACCACACAGACCCAACCGAACTGACAAGCTCGGCCAGCTAACCCGCGTCCCAGCCGACCCACCGCCCGATCTTGGCACGCATGAACAGCTCTTTGTCGTCCTGTCCGTTCTTTGATAACTCCCAACACGCGTCGGTCATAACCCCACACACACATCCAATCGCCAACCAATCACACCCCCGCCAGCGACCACCGCGTCCTCGCCGTTGAGCACGTACAATATCCCTCCGCCCTCCACCAATGACACCCACACCCTCATCTTCTGCCCCACAACCCCACGACAAATCGCAAAGGATAACAACGAGAATCAACACCCCCCCCACCCCCACCCCACAACACCCAACACCACCCAACCCACAAAACCCCACCAACACGCACGTCAAGCACTCACACACACACACTCAGTTCCACCAGCCACCCAAAGTCGTCATCCGAAAAAACCAGGATAACCATCCATATGCAAAAACACCAGAGAAAACATCATGATCACCAAAAAACTCAAAGGGTACGCTGCACCAAACCGCGCCATCTCTACACACGTTGACAAAGCAAGCCAAAAGCGTCATCCTCCAAAACAGGAATCTGTCAACACACATATGAGACACGCACCCCCCCCCAACAAGGAAGAACAATCGAAAACCCACAATTTCATCGATCCGTTCGTCCATCCCCCACACCCTCGAGGCCAAACCCACCCCACCACACACATCTCTATAAACTCCTGGCCGACGGAAAGTTTATTATCTTCTTCCCCACCCCAACCCCATCTGCAACAAAAAACGCCCCCCCCACGCACAAAATCGCTTGCAAGACAGCGAGCTCACCAGCGATCTTACTTCAACTCCCTATAACACAATCACCCGCCTATCGCGACAACTCCATTTCATACACCGCCAAGAAGAACCGCCACAAATTCACACTCGCCGAGAAGAAATATTTTCCTCGCTCCGATAAGCGCTGGCAAACTCAAGCAAAGATCAGCAACCACCCCCTGCACTATGCGTTTCCAACTAACCCGAAAACGGATTCCGTCCCGTAAGCGGAAATCGTAAATACACGCTGAAGCTGTCGCGAGAGTCGTCCGTCTGACAGAGTCCACAAGAGGTCACCCCCAAGCAACCCACCGCCGCGATATCCCACTTCATGCTACCGCAGCCGCCTCTTACAACGAGACCGTACCCCTATCCAAACGACCAAAACTGCACAACGAAGCCTCCTTGCCGATGTCCACCCCCGACAAAATACCGCCCATTAACCCACAACCCCCAACACCAAACCCCACACCAAACCCCAACATCCCACCACCACCACCCAACAAAAACACCCAAACCCCACAACATCCACAAAAAAAAAACAAACCCCCCCCCAACACCACACACAACAAAAACAACACGAACATAAACCACCCCCCAACAACAACCACCCACCACACTCCACACCAATCCACCCCAATACCGCAACCACCACCACCAACCACACACCTCACCCAAACACCAACCAAAACCAACCAACCCCCCATCATATACCACCATCAAAAACCACAAACCACAAAAACCATCCCAAACCGCCCACACCACCACCCAACCCCCCCCACACAAACAACCATACCCACCCACCCCACACACCACACCACACTCCCCAACGCCACCACCCCCACACCCCACTTACACCAACCACCCCACAACCACACGCATCCACCACACCCACCACCCACTCACCCAAAAAACACCCCACCACACCCACCCCCACCAAACTCACCACACCCCCCCCCAACACCCCACCACACACCCTACCACCGCAACCAACACCCACGAAACATCACCAACCAAACCAAATAAACCCCAACACTACAAAAACACCACATCCCCCACTCCCCCACAACACAAACCCAACACCACCAACATCGACCCAACAACACCAAAAAAAAAACACACACCACCACACTACCACCACGACACCCACACACCCCCCACCACCAGACCCCCACACCATACACCAACAACCACCACATCAACAACACCCGCACCTCACCAGCACCACAACCCCACACCCCCAAAACCACACACCACCCCCCCAAACACCAACCAAAAAAAACAAAACCACACCCCCCCCCCCCCCCCCAACATACCACCTCCCCTACACTAACCACCTCCCAACCGACACTCAACCCCACAAAAAAACACCTCAAACACCACCACAACCATACATTCAACCCAACAAACCCACACCCTCACCCCCCACTCAACAAATAACTCCCGCCACTCCCACAACCTACGGAACCAGACACTCACATCAACAATAACGCCCCACGCACGCCAATCCATCCTCACAAAAACCAACCTCCAACAGCCCACCCCCCAACCCAACTACCCAATAATCAACCCAAACCACAACCACCTCAAAACCACACTTACCCCAATCCAACCAACATCCACACCCACACACCATCAACCCCACAATCCAACCCGACAACTCCAACACATCAATCCCGACACAAACCCCCAACCCGAACCAACCCCCACATCAACCAATACAGACATCACCCCAATACCTCACCAACACCAAGCACGAACGCATACATTCCAACCATCACAAAAAAACACAAACCTCAAACAACCAAAAAACCAAACGAACCACCCCAGAAAACCCACTCAACCATCCAACCGACAAAGCAACGCACAACCCATACAACCCCCTCCACCCACTACAAAATCCAACTAAAAACTCCAAAAACCAAACACCACAAACCATCAAAACTCAACCCCCAACCCCTACCCAAACCCACTCAGCAACCCCCCCAAATCACACCCCCCCACCCCCCTCCACCACCCCACAACCATCAAACCTTCAACAACACGACACAAAATCCATAAAAACACCACCCCGAACAACAACCCCACAACACCACACCAAACACCTCGCTCCACATTCCCAAACACCCCCACAAACACACAACACCAACTCCACCCAAACCACATCAGGATACACACAACCTCCCCCCCCCCCTCACCAAAAACACCACTCCACCATATTACACACCGCCACCCAAACAAAAACATCGACTAATCCCACACAACATATAACAACACAACCAAACAACACCCACCCCAACAACCACCACACGCAACCAAAACTCAATCCGCAATCCCCACCTCTTACCCTCCCCCCACCTAACACCACCACACCCCCCCCACAAGCAAACGAAAAACCCCTTACACCCTCACACCACAAACCCCCCCACCAACATACACACCCACCACATCCATAAAACAACCCAACGACAAGCCATCAAAAATACACCCCACCAACAACACCCCCCAACGAACCGCCCCAACTCTCAAAATACCATAACGCACACAACACCCCCCCCTTTCCACCCACTACCACCTCCTCCCCTCCCCACCAACTCCAACCACACCCCTCCCCCCCCTACTCCCCTCTCGCCCGTCCTCCCCCTCCCTCCTCACCCCTCCACACAACTACACCACCTCCTCCACCCCCCTCCCTCCCGACTCCCCACCTCCCTACTCTACTACCCACAGCCCACCCCCCCCCCCCACCCCCCCCACCTCCCACCCCACAAACCCACCACACACATCACCCAACCAAAACCAACAACAAAGAACAAATCACCACCCACACCACACTACCCTAACCACCACAAAACCCAAAAACATAGACACACACACCGAAAAAAAACACAACACCACCCCCCACCCTCACCAAAAAACCCCATCAACAAAAACCCCAACAACAACACCACTCCACCCCAATCCCTTATCTTCCCACCACCAAAACTCAACCTCCCCACCGCATCCATTACCCCCCGACATCCCCCCCATCCCATCCATACCATCACAGTCCCCAAATCCTACAAACAAATCCCCCAAAAGCACCCACAAACCACAACAAACCACCACCCACACACAAACACGCCCGATCACCACACCCCCACTAACACACAAACCAAAACACCGCAAATCCTGATAAACACACACAAACCCTCACACACCAAAAACACTACCCAAACCACACAACCACTGTCCCACAACACCACTTCACCGAACCCCACCAAGTCACCGCTCCACCACCCAAGCACACCACCCCAACCACCCACACCCCATACACTCACCCCACAACACCCACCACCACCTCCTCCCCCACCCCCCCCCTTCCATCACACACCCAACCCCAACCCCCACCATCCCCCAAACATATCTCAAAATCTCACCCACACGACCTCAAAAGCCCCAAGCAACCCACCAAACGACCCCATCACCCACCACCACTCCCCACCACCCACACCCCCCACAAAACCATAACCTCACACTCTCACCCAAAATCCCACCAAAAAGACGCCCCATACAAAACTTACAATTTACACCCGCCCCCAGAAAGCAAAACAACCGCCCCACAATCAACCCACCGTCACACCACCCCATTACCTCTCCTCCAACCCACGACACCCAACACACCATACCATTACCCACTAAAATTCAAAACCGAAACGATCACCTCACCTATACCACCTCCACAAACCCCCACCAACAACCACCCAAACACAACCCAAACCAATCACCGACACCCAAACCCACCCATACCCCAGCACCAACAACCACCCCAACACCCAACAACAACAACAAAAAAAAAAATCCCTCACCCCCAACACCCCCCCAACATCCCCCACGCCACAAGACCATCACACCCCCCCCAACAACCCAACCCAAAGCCACCCACCCAACCCCACACACCCACACACCACACCACACCACCCCATCCAACACCACCAACCAAACACCAACACCATAAAACCAACAACAATCAAACCTCAACCCAAAAAAAACCCAATCTCACTACCTCCACACCCCACACCAAAACCCCAACGCACCAACAACGAAACCACTCCCCAACAAACCCCAAACCCCCATCACAACAAACACTACACACAACCACCCCACCCCACCCCCCCACACCCAAATAAAAACAATTCACCCCACTACAATCAACCAACAACAAACGAACAAAATCACACATCTCACAAATCACCCACCACCGAACCCCCACCAAACTACCCACAACAACCTCCCACACCCCACCAAAACATCAGCACAACCCCCACCCCCAACACCCAAAAACCCACACACCCAACAGCCACCAACACAACAGCCACGACTCACCAACAATCACACCCCCCAACCCCACAAAAAAAAACAACCACCAAAACCCCCCAAACCAAACCCCCCACCCAAAAACAAAACAAAAAAAGCCCACGCCACCTAAACCCAACCCCCACCCACACAACCCACCCCTAACACCAAACAACCCCACCCACACCCCTATCAACCACCCCAACACCAACCCCACCCCCCAAACAACCCCCCCACCTAAACAAACACCACCCCCAACCATACACAAGCCCACCCAACCCCCCCCACACGAACAACCCTACCAACCCCCCCCGAACACTCCTCGCTTAATCCACCACACCAATCACAACCAACCCCCACCCCACACTCACACACACTAACACAACAGACTCAACAAATACCACCAATAAAACTCCCAAAACCCCCAAAAACAACCCGACCAACCAAAACCACCATAAAAAACACCACAAAAAACAACCAAACACACAACCCCACCACACCCCCCTTCGAACCACCTTCAACCCAACCACGCATATAATCACACCCCCCTCACCCCTCAACCCCACCCAACTCAACAAAATTCCCCAACACCACACCCCACCAACCCTTCAATTCTTCCCTCCCCCCCCCACCCTCCAAACCATCTCCAACCACCCATCCCACCCAATAAACCCACGCCCCAAACCCCCCCCCACCCACCAAACACCACACACCAGACCAACCAAACCATCCACCCCCCCACCAACCGCACACCCCACCCAAAACCCCTAAAAAACCCCCAAAATCACTACTCAACCACCACCCAATCACCACCCAACCCAAAAAAAAAAACAAAAAAAACACAAACAAAACAAAACAAACAACAAAAAACAACAAAAAACAACAAAAACCATCCCACCAATCCATCCCCAAACAAATAAAAA
>Ga0163217_1046628_pt1 | contig 13250 bp, 8 predicted proteins | sample SynspAceP_FD_185933 | JGI IMG/M metagenome (GOLD analysis project Ga0163217, IMG submission 185933) | Saline lake microbial communities from Ace Lake in Antarctica - Synechococcus sp. Ace-P (PacBio error correction) | ecosystem: Environmental > Aquatic > Non-marine Saline and Alkaline > Saline ...
CCAAAAACCAAAAAAAGGGGAAAAAAAAAAAAGAGAGGATGTAAGTTTTGGGAGTAAAGAACTGAAAGAAAGAAAAGTCCCCCATTTGATAAAATGTGAATTCAAGGGCCACGCTTCAAGGAAAGGCAAATCAGGGGGTTTTCAAAAAACTTACTCAAAATTCCGGTCAAGCCGGAAAGCTCGATTGAAGATTCGAGTGAAGGGTAGCACTTCAAATAACCGGTAGTAACTCACCGCTTGTTGGTGGTTGTGGAATTGGGACTTTATCGATGTAGAATATTAACTCGGTGACCTTCGGATATTGTCCATATCTATTAGTGGTTTTAAAGACCTAGTTCTTCGGCGATTTTTAATGGTAACGTGGCTGGCCATGTGTAATTATAATTACAAACCGAAAAAGGGTGCGCTTAAATGGAAAAAGAGGATCATCGAATTTGGAGTCTTAGACATAAGTTTTTTCAGATCCCCTCGGATTCAATGAATTTGTTGAGTGCCCAAGTGCAGAATTTATAGATGTTCGCCAAACACAAAAAAATATTGAGCAACAGGTTAACCCTATCCCTGTTTTGAATTCCAGCAAAAAATAAATGACTTTATAGCAAATTCAGTCCGATTACAAGAAGAAAGTAATTATAGAACGGCAATTGCGCAAAACCTATCAAATTTTCGTTTAGGGGAGGATGCGGAAACAATAATTTATTATGTTTCTGTAAACTAACCTAGAATCCAGGAAGGTCCTGGCAATTAACACTATTTTAAAGATATCTTTAAGATCTAATATTTAATGCTGATGTAAAACGATAAATTGAAGCTTTGAAAGTAACTTCCTTAATCTTGTAATTCGCCAAAGGGATTTAAATAACGACCCAGGTTGGAGCTGGCTTTAGTAGCTTTAGTGCTGTTGGTTTTGAATAAACAATCCCAATTTATGAATTCAAATGGTAATTATAATAGAACCATAACCTTGGGTGTAATAGGGTGGTTGTCAAGGAGTCTGTCTTACGAATCAATATTACTGCTAGGGAAAGTAATGGGAACAAAGTTCCGGTTAAATATGAGTTCAGGCCAATGTTTCATAAACTACAGATCTAACGTTGAAAACTTTGACTTTAATGTTAAGTGGAGTATTGATTACGTCCAATATTGCCGTTGTCTATTTTAATCCGGCCAATAATGCATCTGCAACAAATTACTGCAGGTCAAAATGTCATAACAGGCAATAAGAGACAATACGCATTTAGACTTTAATTAATGATAATACTTTTAATTGAAAAACATAGATAATCCATGCAATCTGCTATTTTTTGAAGAAAGGAACGAAACCTTCTAACCGGATTTCAATGCGATGGTAGAGGTTTCTACCATCTGCCAGTAAGTTTTTTGACAATATAGGTCTAGCAAGATACACAGACCATTGGTAAGTGGGAACTTCAGATCGCACATTAAGATTCTGCTAATTGTTACGGGCAACCTATTAATTACGCTCCCTAGATATTTGTAACTGCGTCTATTAGATATGACGAGTCAGTGGTTTTTATAAAAGATCAAGGGTGGTGGTGTTTAGCTCATTTTGCCTGGTGAACATAAATAAAGAGATTTTTAATTCTGAAACCGTTAAGTACATTAAGACTCCGTGGTGATGGGGAACGACCACAGTAGGAACTTATTGGAACCCAATGAATGCACTTAATTTTTTGCGAAATAATCCTTGGATCCCGAAATGTGGTGCTACCGGAAGTACAGCTAATTCTACCTGTACAAGACGCTAATCTACCAGATCTTACATGGGAAACAACTGTACAACAAATATAGAGGGTTTGGATTTGGGTATTTAAAATGAAGATTTAGACTTAACAGTAGAAAATTACTATGTAAAAAGACGGAAGGATTACCTGCTTACAAACAAGTACCACGCTTTACAGGAAGGGTAGAACCAAGTTGTAATGCGGAGAGGTTGAAAGAATAAAGGGATTGATATTAACCTGCCGACGAATTGTCCCAGAAATGAAAGCTTTCTTGGGATTTAGCGGCCAATTTATCAATAATAAGAACAAAGTAATAAGCTTAAGGTGATGAACTGAGGTATTTCCAGCTTAACTGTTTGGTGGTTTCAATTTCCTGCGCCTTCAATTGTGCGTGTAGGAGAGCCCAATAGTGTATTCTATGGTTTATTTATGAAGGAGTAAATTTCCGGCCGATGGTCAAGCCGTTTATGCCTGCTGATCAAGATTATTTAGGGAGTGCAAATCAGATTTTACTTTTGGGTTTCAAGCAATAATATGTCTATAAAGGTTTTTGAACTTAAATTTTCTTTTTTCACAAGGCGTTCGGTAATGAATTTCACCGTGCACGCTCGCTAATAGAACGTGACGGTAGAATCCATTCGGAAACATCTACCGAATTAAGAAGACACATGGACAACTAATAACACATCAAGCGGCCAATCCTTCTTTAAATGCCACAATACCGCAAAGTCACTTCGGAAATTTTGAGATGGTTCGTATAGGTTGAAGAATAGTATCTTGGTTAACACCCTAAGGAATGTCAGCTTAAATACCATTGGGGCTGAATCTTAAGAACTGATGTTAGTGCCAAAATTAATTACTAGTGACCAAATTATTCTGGTTAGATTCCGATAGTCAGCAATGTGGTGAAAATGATAGGCTTGCGGGTGTTGATATTGGGGCTTTACCAACATCAAAAACATAACCCTTGGTTTAAATTTTAAAATTTTTAAAAAAAAATAAAAATGAAAAGACAATTAACTTAAGTTAGCGAGAATAGATGGTATATCTGTCTATTTGTCGGTGAGTGTTTATTTCGTGCGACGATCTGTCATAGAACAACAAGGTAATTGGCTGCAGAGCAATTCTATAACAGTTAGGGATATTCATCTGGGAAACATTTGGGTGGTTTTAATTCCGTACTATCGGATAAATTGTTGCCAAAGTGAGATTAATTGTCACTTTGGGGCGCGATGACAGAACTGCAGCCACAGGTTCCAATACAACCTTTTTATCTAGAGTAGAATCAATATGGGACTCACTGGATACCAACCCTTGGCAACCAACTGATGGAATCAATTGGGAAATAAAGGCGCAGGCCAATACGTTTTTGGACAATGAGAGAAAAGAGGAGTTTAGGTCAAGGTTTCGGAGAAAATATATGACAGATCCTCTTGGAGAAGTTCATTATTTAAGGTGATATATTTTTGAATGTACGTACTTGGGGTACAATACCACTAATGACTTCCCAGCAGTGTTACTGGACAAGAGCCTTTGCTTCTTTGAAGAAATATATGCACTATATAGAGATTAATTTCGCTAGAAAAACAATTTAGGTCCTACTTCATAAATGGAATTTACAGGGCTAATAAGATGGATGGCCCATAGGCTTTAATTGGCAAACGTATATTTAACAACCGCAGGTTTCTTTAACAATGAGGTCAATTATGCACTTCTGCTGCTGGCAAGGCCAAAAGGTGTCATTGGATAGTGGAATATTTGCTTGGAAACCTAGTTTGAACGGTAAAATAATGGGATTCAGGCCAATCACTTAAGTGAAGATGGAAATACTGAAAGGCAATTAATGAATTTCGGCAAATATTGGATTGGACGGCCTGGAACGCCTGGTAATTATCAAGCTAGTCTAATTTGTTTTGGTGATAAGTGGGTGGAAATAGCATTCTATACAATTTCCGCTGAAGGGACGCGCAAGGGATGTTTACATTTGATATTAGTGATACGGTCAAATTTTCTATCTTTAGAAAATTGTGGTGAACAGGATTTTGGAAACGTGAATATAGGATTAATTATCTACGGCTAATGCGGAATTGTTGTTGATATATGCAGAGGCTCAAAGTAAGGCGACAGCGTAATAAACACTGGAACGCAAGCGCATTGAGTGGCTCTGAAACACGTAAGGGAAAGAGCAGTTTAACCGCTGTTGCTTTCAGCACTTGGGAGTGATGGTGGTTGGTAAAAAGCCTGGGAAAAATGCCGTGGCGAATGTCTAGATGGACGATATTATAGAGGACAGAAGCATTTGGATTGAAGTAATTGCCCCTAGAGATCCTTGATAAATTTTGACCCACTGCATGTTTAACCGAAGCGTCCCTTGTGTCCCAATTCCGGCGAACGATGTTTCGCAACCCGAATTTACAGAAATAAGTTTAAAGAAAGTTAGGTAGTTTAATTGTAAATTTACCTTCAACTTATTAAGAAAAAGGTTGAGGGGTTTTTTCAATATACATAAAATAATAGTAAATGAAACATTTTGGTTCCGTTTTAATATGATATCTGTTTTCTGGCTTGCAATGGCCAATAAAGAAGGTCAATGTTTAATTTAATGGACTCAGAACCACAGGGATACCTTTTGTAAACAAAATAGAGAGACGGTAAAAGATTAAAATTATTTTACTAATCCCTATTTATATATGGGAGGCGGTTACGGCTGTGGGGATTTTAATAATGGATGGATGGAAAGAATAATCTTCTTAACAGGAATCAGGTTTCGAATAAATTAGATATCAATAAGGGAGACCTAGCCTTGATGATAATCACAGAAAGCGCCGGGTAACAGGATGGAGATGTAATTACAGGGTTTCCATTGGTAATATTAATTCTGAATGCTGTGATATCTATCTTCGTAAGCTGGCCTTTCAGGTAAAGCAATCAATGAGTATACATTAATAACGGCGAACCTGACGTTTAGGAGCGGCGAAGTCTACGTATTGCGGAAAAGGTTATAGTTATAAGGGAACTTCCCTCGATTAGATGTAGATGGATTTAGATCTTAGTGAGTTAATTATTCACAGCACAAATTTCAATGCCAAAGCAGAATATATAGCAATAAAATGGATAATACAAATGAATTTTGATTTCGGATCAATTATATGAAATGTTCCACGGTAAATTTGTTGACGTAATCCAAGAATCGGGCCATTTCTAATTGGGCTTACGCAATTAGTGCCTACGGTGTTACCGGTTAATGTAAATGATTCGCCTATTGTATTATTTTACTTTGCAATGATTTTTGGCTGCCTGACTTTTTATATTTAAACATATGGAAATACAACATCGGAGGTCTCTAAACAGGCTTACAACTCAGTACCGCTATGTATAGTTGGGGTCTGATGCCGCGATTTGATGCGATTGGCTTATGGACTTATACAGTTGGATATGAGTCCAGCAGGATAACTTCGCTCCAACAACCAATCATGCGAGTATGAAATATTCCCTTGTTTGGGCCACAGTAAGACAACGGATTGCACTATCAATACATGCATAATTGTTTTTGCAGTTAAATCGGCAATAAAAATGGTATTACCTCAATTTAGCGATATATACACATATGGTCGGGTATTTCTCCACTGATTGGAGTTGGGTTCGTAATGGCTCTGTGTGGAAATGATGCTAAATAATACGATGTGTTTATTACAATGGCACAGAGAAAGAGATATAAATAACCGTGTTTTTTCCAATAGCAAACAAAAGGATTGCCTTTGCATCTCCAGATGTGCTGGAAAAATCTAAAAAATACCTTCTCAAGCCAAGTCGCAATTACCTATTTAAAAAATAAAAGGCAGTTTAAATTTGAGGATATAGCCGATTCCTCCGGAAATACCAGCGAGTTTTTCCCAATGGCATGGCCTATGGTGATTGGATAATGATGGGTGGACTTAGATTGGGTTATCAAAATAATATAGATCAGAAGCCCTTTGTGTAGAAACAATACCCTGGAAAAGACAAACATAGAGTTACTTAAAAAGTCCTTTCTTCAAGAATGGTTCCAATTTAAGCGTATTCGTAGTAGAATTAAACTTAATTACCGAAATGGGAACCCCCAAAATAGTTAGATCAAATGCGTGCGAGGGGTCCAATCCAGTAACCAATAATTACATTTTGGTTAGGTATACCACCGACTATTGTACGCTGGAGGTGTTTGTCCGATGCAAAAATTTCCTTGCAAACAGCTGTACCTGCAATCAAACTTTAACTGTAAATAAAGAATATGCCAGGGCTTAAGGGCAAACTATTATGAAAAAAGGAATACGGTTTTTCAAAGCATTGATGAAATTCAGGGATACTAATGTTCCCATAAAGAAAATGATTTTGATGATTTCGAAAAACAGATTTTACTTCTCCAAAATTCTCAATTATTGGACCGGCATGACGGTGGCCGACTTTAAGTAAAGACGGCATCGAGACTGTATATTTTGGAGGTAGTTTTTTCCGGGGAAAAATGCATCTCTATATTTTTCAAATACCCCGCAGGTAATTTATTAAACAAGAAACACGATTTTTTGAAAATAACAAATGCACGAGAGTTTATGCCTATTTCTTTCGATTGATAATGATGCGATTTGGATATCTATGTCGTCTCGCGGTGGTAATGAATTTGAACCTGGACATTCCACCTATAAGGTATTCTGACGTAAAGATGCAAAGAAATATTCGCGGACGGTTCCCATAACATTAACCAGAAAATGCAAGAAGCCGGAATGAGTTAACCTTTGACTATGATGGCGATGGTGAACTTGGACTATTTGTGGTACCAGACATCTCCCGCATAATTAAACCTTTCTCCGAGGGTAGTTTATTTATGAAAATAAGGTGACCATTTTGAAGAATGTGACCCTAGAATTGCGAGGAAATTTGACAACTCGGTATTGGTCACGCGATTGCTATAGGCAAATATAATTTGATTGACCAAGTAGACCTGTTTTTGGTGGCGAAAGGATTTGGAGCCTTGTTTACCTGCAAAAAATCAAAAGAGGTATTTTTGAACGTGCCCAAAATGAAGATTAGGTTAAGTGACATGACTGGTTGTGTTTTCGATAGAAAAACAGGGCCGATATAGAGAGATGATTGGGATATTGACTAATCGTAGGAAAATTTTTTAGGAGAAAATTACAATATCAACCAACCAATTGAAAAACCTTTAAAGTTTCGCAAAAGGATTTAATGATTCAGGAAGTACAGATATCGTATTAGTTATCCCCTAGGGGGAATTATTATCCCTGTTCGAGTAAACAATGTTCCTCAACAACAATTACCGGAGTTAAAGAAAAATTCAAAGATTATAATAGTTTGCCCAGGCAGATAATAACTACCCATATATTCTGATTGCCTGTCCAATCTTTAGAATTAATGCATCAACTTTTTCTTCTATTTTGATAAAGACAAGGGATCTTTAGAAGCTAAAGATGCCCAATAGCGACAGTTTCATCTAATAAATGATACTAGTAAAGAAGATTTTGATAATATGGTGTTTAAAGAGATCCTATTGGGCAAGGTAATCTTTATGCTTCTGAAGTAAGACTACTCAAATGATGCCATTTATGGCTGTTTTACTAACTGTTTGATAAGAATGGGGAAAACATGCTGGCCTTAAACTGCGGAAAAGTGTCTTACTCCTATGGTCGATGTTAAAAAAAGTTGGTAAGATTAACATTGGGCAGCAATGTTTTATCACAGCTACAATAATGGCCTAATTTCATACATAGTTTAGTTATATACATATAATTTTAAGGACTTAAATTCACGTGGTCATAGTAACTATGTAAAAGATAGAGAAACCCCAAGGAAATGTTAAAATTGGGCGCTACCTTGGAATATGGAGGGTAGCGTCACTTTACAGTTAATAAATCCATTTAATTAGAACTAAACATAAAAATATGAGCTTGATAACCAATTTTCATTTCCGATAGTCTACGTTATTGTGCTGTTGGTGTTATTCCAATGCTTGTCATAAGACGGCCGAGAAAAATTTAAGTTCAATTGTGAATAGTATAAAAAAGTTCTGAAAATTCGCAATTAAAAATATTAGTCCGGGCTTGAGTCAGATTGGAGTGCCATAATTTGTAGTACTTGAGATGATGTCGACCACCTCACAGCGATTTCAAGTCGCTTTAACTACGAGAGGGGTACAATGAAATTTCGTGTATGACTATTACCCAACGATGATGAAATTGGCCATTCCTTTTGCGTTTACAACCAATCCCCCGATGCCTGCCAATGAATATGGCAGGCACTATGAATCACCCGTTATTCGGGTGGTTAACCTGGGAGAAAGAACGGGGACGCAACTCACCGATTGATTCAATTGGAATAAGAAATGCATAGTCCATAGGTATCCAAGCATTAAGAATTACGTTCATTATTTTGCACGTCAATGACCCGGGTGATGAATATTTTGGGGTGATATAGCCTGTAGTTGATGATTTTTGGGCAATCAAATCTATAGATTTGAAGAAAAATTAAGTCCATTGAACAATTAAATATGAATGGAAGATAGAAGAGGATGAATTGAAACAAAGTAGAGGATTTAACTATTCAAAAATGGAGATGACCTAATGCCCAGGTGGACGGCGACTGGTTTTTTAGGAACGTCAAAATGTAGAAAATAAATGGTGGTTTGTGGATCCAGATGGCTATCAGTTTTTATCATTAGGTCGAGTTGTATTGCTTCAGGTAGTGGTGGTAATTGTTAATCGATTGGATAGCGTACCAAATTTTAATCAAACAAGCACCACCAGAAGGCCTGGCCTGAACTTGGATAACCTTACCTATCTTTGGGACCTTAGAATTTGTTTCGTCCGATTTGGAGAAGAATTAATGAACTCTAAAATCCAAGAAATGGATTATGACAGAAGTCTAATTGGGATAGAATACTATGCCAACTGGTCCAGTAGGAAAATAATCAATAATGAACCAAAAGCTTTCATGCTTCAGTTTATGGTCTTGGAATTGATGAGGGGTGTAATGGGTTGCTTGAATGTATAGCTTCTGATTTTCAACTAAAATAGATAACGTGGTAAGGGAGACTGTTTCCCTACAAGAGAACCCTGATATAGGATACTTGTACGGGTACGAACTTCATGGCTTGGCCAAGAATCCCAGATTGTGGCGATTTAATTTTGGAAAGTAAAGGTAACAAACCCATCAAGAAGTTCTAAACAATATTTAGCGAGGTGATACACCGAAAGGCGAAAGAATTTATATATAATGCCTTCAAATATTTCTTCAAACAGTGGAGTCTCTGTAGAAGGCATGACCTAATCATCTTACCTAGGAACCGTTTGGGCATATCCTGAGGATGAAATTTGGAAATTTGCAAGGAAGTCTTTGATGTTTTTTAGTTTAAATTGTTGATGAACACTTCCTAAAGCGATAATTGGGATAAATTATGAACGTAACGGGCTTGCCCAATGATTATAGGCCGAATACCATGCAGAACTGTAAATAGAGGCATGGCCCAGGCACTGTCAAGGTTTGAGAATCAGGAGAACGCGGGTAGCCTATAGCTTTAACAACAGAGCAACTTTGGATCATCCAGGGTTAATCGTTGTAGCTTCTTCAATGGTCCGACAGGAATTTGACCGAGAGGCTATGACGGAGAAAATTACATTGGGATTGGTAGATGTTATCCGATCAGCCCTTATAAGTAATAATTGGTGAAAGCAATTAAAGAAACAGCCAAAGTTTATAGATGTGCATTCCCAGAATTTGGATCCTTGATCAAAAACCTCTTAATCTTGTGGCTATGGACAATTCCTGATTTATGGAATGAAATAATAGCCGAATTCAGTAAATTTTTTAGAGCGGGAAACTAATTGGAATTCTAAATAGTGTTGGATTTTAAGGTTTTGCCACGCCTTTATATTGTTGGTTCAAGTAATTGCCAGTCAAAGGTTAAAAAGATATAAAACGAGTGATTTGTTTGATAAAAATCATTTTGGCGAAGCCTTTCTATATCCCATTCCTGCTTGTTATAAGGATTGGTTTCGAATTTGGATTTTATACTGTTTGCAGCTTAATTAAAATATCGGACTAAAACTAAGAACGCTGTGTTGTTTCCTTTATTATTTTTTTTAATCCTAGCGCAATAGTTAATTCAATTTGCACTGTCTATCGCCAGTATATGAGGTCGATTATGTACGGGTTATCAATTGTGATTTACAGCCTATCTTGAGCAGTTAGAGGACCAATTTGTAAGTGGAATGGATTAAAGCTTGCTAGAAAAGGTGTTTATATAACAGTTAAAATGTGGACGACGATACAGCTATCATGTAAATCCAAAATATCCATAAGTAACTGTATTTTCAATCTTTTCCTTCGTCAAAGGTTTTGAAAAAATGTACAATGTTGGCATATGATGGATTTACTAAATCAGCGAATTCCCGCAGAGGAAGTAATATCATGACGCGATGGTTTTTTCCAAGCATGGTTTGCAAATCTCATCCATAAAATTCCCGCCATTATACAGGCATATTAATATCCAGAAGTAACATAAGGAAATATCAGGGACATTATATCGAGTAAAATGATCCAATGCCAATTGTCCCTCGTCTTAAATTGTTCAATTTGGAATTGGTGTATTGAAAACAGTTTGTTTGTGTAAAAAAAGAATTACTTATGGATCGTATCTATCTGCAATAGATCTGTAGTCATTCTTTTCTGCTTTAATTGGGTATCGTTAATAAGCCTGGGCATATTTTTGGTCATTATAATCCATCTCATTGGCGAATTCGTAATCGGTGTTGATATAACCCTTTCCCTACAATAATGGAACCTGATCGGTCAGTAAATTTATTAGGCCATTAAACGAACCAAAGGGCCCTAGAGCTCAGGGATTTTGCATCAGCCAAATCTTTTAAACTCTTATTTTGATTTCTATACAATTTTAACATTTTTCATTTTTTCTGAAAATCTATAGCGATGATTTGCTACATTTTTGGTCATAGGTAATAGGACTACTATATAGACTGCACTGTTAATATTTCTCCCTTCTTGACATATGTTTAAAAATGGCATCGAATAGGTTTAGATAATTTTCCCGTGTTGATTTCAACCTGTTTTTTCCAAGATTTGTCATCTCACAATTCGGGCCTAATGTACTGCCAAAGCATGCCCATTTGTAGCTCATCTTTGCTGTAACCATATTTTCATAGCAAGCAGTAATTAACATTTAAAAAAGCTAATGTTTTCTAGGTCATACACCCATGAAGGCTGGGCGAATGCTGAAAAAGGCTTATGGTATTTTTCTTCGGATACCTACGTTGTTCGGTATAATGCAATTTCTCTGGTGATAGTCGTAATTACAATGTCCAGAAAACAACTGCCAATCTTATCTCTTTATAGTGTTCCTACACCCTGACACAAATAATCATATCTCCTTTGAAACCACACGCCATTGGCATTCGAAAAAAATCCATTTTCGCAAAGAATTGGCTTAAGGGGACCTAATTTCTTACCAAGACATCCTTATGTTGCAAATTGCGTAATAGTCTTCATCTTAAAAAGGGTTTGCATGAATATCCAGTGATTAGGGCTTCCTCACTTATATATTACAACTTAAGGAGTTTGTTGGGGAATCTTTGGTCGTGAAGCGCAGTATTACAATGGAATACGTTTTTAAAGAGGATTTTAATTGGGTATCTTTTTTTTCTTGTCCGTAACCTCCTGTATGGTGCACAATTCCGCCATAGGATATAATTTGGAAAGTGTTAAATTCATTGGCAGCCAGATCCTTAATCCATCTCCAAGACCCATCCTATGCTTAAACTATAGGACATGCAAAGGAATTGAGGTGCCTTTTTTATATTCCTTCGCATGATTTTTGAAGGTAAATCAAATCTCAGATAGAATAACTCCTTTGAACAACTGGTTCGAAGTAAATGATTGATCGGGGGTTTTGCACTATCCCAGACTTTTGAATGTATTCCCAAGATTCTTGAATTAGGTCTTCTTCAATCATCTCCATCCATAATACTTGTCTGCGTTCCCAATTCCTTAAAGATCCAACCTTGTTTTGCCTGTCTTATATTGCGTGAATTACTACGTAAATAACTGGACTTAGCCTTGTCCAACATAACATTTACATGTTAAGATATGATCAATTTAGATAATAATAAATGCAAACGGCTTATTTTTCAAATACGTTGTGCTTTATGCTTTTGTACTTTAATTGGTGCAGAATTCCTTAAGTGAACGGAAACTAGTACCCTTAAAAAAGTGAGGATTGTAATTATACTTAATCTATGTAGTACTAGTCTAAATGACCGGTATGTGTGTGAAATGAATAATGGTTTGTCCAGGTTAACCAGTCGGCATCCGGCCGACCGTCACTGGTGTACTGTGCTTGGTTCGACTAGTTTTTTTATTCACAAACTTTCTGGAACAGCTAAAGATAACGGGTGTATTCCATCGTCCAGCTACTGGTACCGTATCGAAATAAAACGTTTGTCCGTCTGGGGCCATTAGGAAATTACAATATGGAGGTTTTGACGGGCGGATTTAGTGGGTGGCTTTTCTTCAAATCAGGCCAGTCCTAGCCTGATATCCGTAATTTAAACAATGCTTGTCCAAAAATGGCAATAGTCCCTCTGTGTCCCACTGTAGAATTTACAGGCGTAACAGGTTCTTTGAACGTAAGTATTCCGCTTCTATTAATGAAGATAAGCTGCTAGCGTACCGAATAGAGCATCTAAATCGGGTTGATTTAGTAAGTAAGTTGGTTTTTTAAATGGATGGCAAAATGATGTTTCATCCACCATTGTTCTCCCGTTGCCAGACAAACCAATGGAACTTCTTGCTTCACTGGAAGAGATGTTGGTAGATCGATAACTCGTTTCCTTGTCCCAAGCACTCAATACATCACCTTATCCGGTGTGTAAGATGGAATTCTTGCTAAGTGGCTTACTTACAAAAAGTTCGGCTTTTTCTGTGGTAAGCAATGAATAATTAAAGGATTTGAATCTGGATCGGCTTAACTTCCAATAATTTGGCTTAAATCCCAAGCAGTACGTTAAATGCTTTCGAGATACTGTTTTCAACGTCCGGCAACAATTTTACTGAAGTCGGTTCTTATGTTTCAGCGTGAAAGATGCTATTGTCCATATAAAGGCCTCCGAGAGTTGCCCGCAAGCAAACGTTAGTTATCCTAAGATATAAATTATCTGGCATTTCCCATCTTCTCATGATAAAATACCCTTTTTGCATTTATGCCTTTTTATAATATGCGCCAGCTCTGCTTCATAAGAAAAATTGGCATCTTTAGAGGATAGTCCGGCTGTTTTATAACGGCCTTTTCGTGATTAGAAATTCACGATCCGTAATTAACATACTACTCCTTGTCTTCCAAGTCTTGGGTACCATGTATATTCACAATGCATGTCCCTTGCCGTCTTCACGGCCACGTAGGGTCCCAACAGATCATGCTTCCATGTGTTTCACTTTTAAAATACT
>Ga0163217_1094065_pt1 | contig 13250 bp, 6 predicted proteins | sample SynspAceP_FD_185933 | JGI IMG/M metagenome (GOLD analysis project Ga0163217, IMG submission 185933) | Saline lake microbial communities from Ace Lake in Antarctica - Synechococcus sp. Ace-P (PacBio error correction) | ecosystem: Environmental > Aquatic > Non-marine Saline and Alkaline > Saline ...
ACAAAAAAAAAAAGAAAAGAAAAGAGATTAATTGGAAGAAATGGTTAAAACAAAACCGAGGCAAAATGGGTTTTGGGATGATGGCACGCCATTCTTAGGTAACTGTTCGAAAAGGTGGCTGATAAGATGCAAAATTGAACTCTATACTCAAAGAGCTGGTCTGGTTTTTTTTGTCAGGGGCTGGAGACAGCTTCGGGCGTTTCAGATAAAAGCGATGGAGTCGGCCTAAAAAAATCTTGTACAGAAGGAATTCTCCGGGAATTTATTTCGATTGCTGGATCCACATTCGGACAAATCGAAAGTTTTACCGCCGGGATATTCAAAGGATATGTTTTCCCAGGAGTAAGGGAGAATGGCGGACAATAACCCATGCTGCAATTTTTGGGGGGTTAATTAATGGTTTTGCCAAATCGGGCAGATTACGAACGTGTAATGGGAGTTATTTGAATATGATTAATCCGATTTAACCATGTAAAGACTCCGAGGAAAATTGCCTTGTTTCAAGTAGAACCTTATGTATAATAGCGGCTGATGTGTATGCCAATGAGATTCCATGGCAGGTCGCGGGGGCTGGACGTGTAACCCGGGTTCTGCAGGCTTGGGGATGTAAAGGTTGATGTTGGAAATACTTTCTTGATTGAAAGGGAGGAAACAAACTAAGATTTGGCTCCTTGTATTCCCAAGATTGGGGGGAGTCTTTTAAAATCCATACCGGTATAGAAAGCACGATTTACACATTGGTGTTACGCAAAAAATTGGTGCGACAATGAGAGTGATGTTTAATGGCGTTGAGCAGGGAAGATAAATGATAACACTTACAGATGAATGGTGCGGAATAAGATGCAAGGTATTGCTTTCTACTAACCGTTTGGCCTAGTTGATAAGCAAAATCAGAATAATCCTTTTCTTTGCATTATTGTTTTCAGTGATCCTGAATTGAGGATCTTGCGCTGAAAGTGGAGTTTTCTTCGACGCGCTGAGGGCTATCGTTTGATGTTCCTGTGAATTCTTATATTCTCAGTGATGATTTATTGGCTTGCTATCAGATTTGCTGATTGCGTATGCATTCTGATACTTCTTCCGATGATTATGTTTTTAACTAGTTTACTAATATTGGTAGCAAAAAGGTAGAGCTCCTCAATAAAAACGTTATATTATTGTACAATTTAATTGTTATACAAACGCATATTTTGCTAATTAAATTCAAATCTGATTGGTTCTTCTTTGTAGATTGGGAGCGTAAACAATTTCTCTTAAAAGAGTTGGCAAAGAATACGAATGATTTTTAAAAGGGCGATTTGAAACTTCAATATTTCACTACTTAGGTGCTCGAATGAAGTATCAGACCAAGCCTCTCGTGGTTGATGCTTGGAGTTTTATTCCGCAGGTCACGGATGTACTTTTAGTATAGGAGCGTTTTTGAATAATGAATATGATCAACAAGTGAACGTTGCAACTGGTGAAAATTCGAAGTATTTCTTAATCTTATTGCTTGTAAATAAACTTCTAGGTGAAAGACTTTGAACTTGGATTAAATTTTGGACTAATGAGGGAGGCCGAAAGGTTCTGGGGTTAGTGGATTTTATGGGTTTGGTTTAGCTTGCGTACTCATATAGGTCAAATCAAGTTATTCTTATCGATGTTAAGCAAATTTGTAAAAGATAGTTTTTAACTTCAGTCAATACGATTTTATTGTACTAAGATCTTTCTACTTAAAGGTTTATGAGGAAACTCTGACAACCATATTGAGCTTCAAATAATCGCTTTCTCGATGGATGAAGAAACATATAAATTGAAGTTGGTCCAGGTTTGTAAAAATTAGATTTCTCAATTTTGGTTAAAATCCCCAACATCAAGAACGGGCATATTAATATATAACAGCACACTTTAAATAATCTTTTTGATTAGAATTGCTTTGCTTTTCAGCATGTCAAACCGATCTACATTTTCGCGTGAGTAGTTAACAGGTAGGATCAATGATTTTTATCATCTTTGATACAATGATTCTTTGAATCAGGTCACATAATAATAAATATTTCATTTATTAATCTTTATCAAGATGATAGTTCTTCAACATTTTTCTGACAATTGCATCCATTTTCGTCAGTTGAAATCCGTAACTGCTTTAGCCAAGAGAATTTCCTTAGTTTATTGTTTGTTTGTTCAATCGAATTTATTATTCCTAATATCCTTGAAGTGGTGCACGTTAACTACGTGAGATTGCCGTCATGCATACTCTTCAATTTCTCATATCTGGCGTTTCAAGTGTATTGATACGCTTCAATGTTTTCTGATATATCGTTTGAATTGGACAATTATTCACTGTTGAATTGGCCTTTTTAATTTCCATGAATTAATCTCCACTTTAATTTCTTGCATTTTCCTCAAAGAGAATGTGTGAATTGATTGCTAGAGATTCATTCAATGTTTGAGGTTAATTTATCGCTATGAGTTTTTCTTCCTTTAGGATTAATTGAGTGAACGACATTTGTTGAAAATCATCCATTGAATATCGTATTTCTTTTTCGCAGAATATTGGCCATGGATGATAATAAAAGATTCTAGATCTAAAGCAGGTAGGCTGAGGGTTTAAAGTTGAAGAAGGTTTGTAATTAAGTTTTCGTCTTCTATTGATTATAACTATTCTGTTTAATGCAAAATGATAGTTTTATAGAGAATGTCAGGATTTTTTTATTCATCTTTGACTAGATAGTCGTAAACACCAGCTTGTAGCCTACTTTTGCAATGGCAAATCTGAGTATCCAGTTAGATTAAATGGTTTGAAAAATTTTGGATAAAAAGGCCATTTATTAATCCAATTCCACCTAAATCAGGACAAGCTTTAAATCCATAATTTAAGAATTTTTCTTGATGAATTCTGTAATTAGTATTTACTGACGATGCGTAATTAATGCATTGTCGATGTTAACTTCTTAAATTCTTCAAGGAGATAATCTTTCAATTAAAAGAATCACCCTGATTATCTTCATTACAAGAAAGAAAGTTATCTGAAAGGCTTGTATTGTTTTTTATTATATTGATTCCGATACCAGGTTGTTAGTTAAGCCAGAATCTATTTTTAAAATAGCCTCCTAAATTCGCTGATATCGACGGTTTTTTTAATATAACTATTGCAGTTGATTTTCGTAAGGCTTTTGTAATAGTCTTTTTGATTAGAAGAGGTGTAAGCTTTTATGGAATTTTTTTTTGAGCTTGGCAATCAGATTATCTTCATTAAAACTTCATGGCCGTATGAAAATGGGCATGTTGATGTCCAAAAGTATGAGATCAGGTTTTTTTTCACTTTTGATACTACAGACCTTTGGTGATAAAAATCAAGGCTTCTTGGCATTTTTCCCAAACTAAAGTTCTGTTTTATTTACATCTTCAAAGCTTTCCTTAGTAAGCAAAATACCTTCATTGTCTCTGCTAGGAGGCATCTGAGCATTTCTCATTTGTTTCGTTTTTCATATTAATTGATTTTCGGGATGGTGAATAAAACACTGTTGGCCCCCCCCCCCCTTTTTTCCCCCCCCCCTTTTCCCCTGGGGGGGGGTGGGGGGGGGGGGGGCCCGGGCCTCCGGCGCAGAATCCGCCCCCTAAAAATTCCACATGTTTTTTAGCAATCGACAGACTTTTCTTCCTGTTCCAGAATACTGGTCTTTATTATGCAGTCGCCTGAAAAAGAAAAAAAGATTTTTATCATAGAATTGTGGATCTATTCCGATTCGTTGTCGTCAATGAAAATTCCCATTCTTTTGATTTTCTACTGCTTAACAGTCTCATTATTAGGAGAAATTGCCTGCTACGGAGTATTTGAGTGCATTGTCTAGGAGGGAATAGAAGCACTTGGAATGATTGGTGCTTTTGTTGGCTATAAAGTGTAGGTAGATTTGCCGAAATAATGGAAGCGATTATTTCTGATATGCAATTTTTCTCCGTGACTGTTTAAATTCAGAAATGAACCTCGTCATATCTACTCTCTTTTCCTTCCATTGGGCTACTTTGCTCCTGGATAATCCGAAGTCAAGGATGATTTTGCTTCTTCTTTTGGCACGCATCCGTGGCAAAATAAATATATTTGGAGCGCTTTTTCATAGTTGATTACATTTCTCACGCGTTAAGGAGATACATGAAGCTGGAAATCATCTTCCAGTGGGCTCTTGTAAGTCATGAAAGCTACGAAGCATGTTCTAATTCCAATTGAACGCTCTAATTCACTGGTATACTGCTTCAGGATGGTTTGGATCAGATATTGCAACTCACAATGTGCTTTTGCTTGAGTAAGGTCATCAAAGCATTCCAACCATACGATTAGCCTTTCCTTCCTCATTTCGGATGATCACATCGCGGCTCTATTACATAAAGTGTTTCTTCCTGCGTATTAATTATTCTGTATTCCGTTCGCCACCGGTTATTATGGTTAGAATTGCCTTATTAAACTTTTCTTGATTTGATTACATCTCAGATGAATTTTTTTTATCTTTCCAAAAATCTTTCTCGTAAAGTGAGTGGAGGCTTCCTTTCCAAAAGAACTTCAGAGCGTATTGAACGGTAGACGGTTTATTACTAGATCCGCAGTCCCAAAATGGCATCATTCGTAGCGTCAGTTATTTTTTCGAATGCGTCGTTTGCGTGAAGAATGACTTTCCTCTGCTTTTTACGCTCTGTAATAGTCAGTATGATGGCTAAAACTTCTATCTGGCTTTTCTGACTAGATTGCAATGGACTTCTACAGGATTAAATACTCCATCTTTTAAGTTGGTGATGTAGTGAAAAACTGATTTTCGCCTTTTCTTACTGGCAAGAGGAGCTAACGAGCTGTTGGAATAAAGTTGCCGTGAAGTCGGGGTTTTATATCAATTGGGGTCAATGCTTTTTCTCTTCTTCGGAATGCCTAGGTTAAAAAGCGCACCCGTCTTGGCAATAGCTGAATAGGAATGTTTTCTGAATGAATATGTAAATTCAAATGAGGCTGCTCTCCAAGGTTGTTGAAAAGCTATTTTTATCCTGTCAGCTTTTACGTTTGTGATGTCAAACGAATAGCTAGGTATTGAACGGGTCTGTTTTTTTTCATCCAGAAAAGGAATAATAATGGGTGTTACCCATAAAGGATTCGTCTTTTGCTTCATTTTTTAATTTCGCCTGCTGCCAGACCTTTCTGAGGCTAATCGTTTTCCAATAAGTCCTTTAAAAAGCTTTTGGGATGGGTGGTTAGAATTAACTAATGATGTGTTTTTTCCGATCAGCTCTCTTACTGAATTTGGAGATTTTACAAAAGTTTGTGTATTTACAGTATTAATCATACTTTTTATTCATCTGTAATGCGGTATGGCGACTGTTCTAAGGCAAATTTGTATCTGATAATGATTTTAAATCTTTTCTCTAAATTCCAGAGCGGCCATATTTTTCGCTCATAATATCCTGATAACTACATATAATTTTGGTACGCTTTGTTTTATCCACCACTTCGTTTTATCCATGGCCCGGCTCCAACGCTCATTTCTTTGCTTGAGAGTAATATCTCCTCATAAAACTCAATTTCATTCGGAAATGAGAAGATTCAGTGCTTTTTTGTTATCGTTTCTTTACTTTCACAATATGAAATTCTATGCGCCAGATTAGGGTGGGGTTGTAAACTATCGTCCTCCACTATCTTCTAATACATGGAGCGCAGTTACATAGAATCTGAATTTTGGTTTTACAAAGTCATTTCCATCAATCTAGTATTTTGGTTCCTTGCTCCAGCAAGCCTCTCTTTTTGGCTCTGAGTAATCAAGATCACGGAATTGAAAAGAACGTGCCATCACTAAAAAGCTTGGTGGACCATAATATCTAAAATGAGTTCTTACTCACGGTTTGGCAAGGACATATTTTCCTTGGGGCCGTCATTTGGTTTTGGATGCTCATAGAACTAGCTATAACTTTTTTTGAACAACTTCAATTTCCCCCGGCTATTATTCTACTCCAAACTACTGGTTATTTTCAATGACTTCTTCGTCAGTAAAACCAAACTCCTTAGATCCTTTAGTTACATTCTTTAGACTGTTCTGTTCCATCAGGGTAAGATTTGGTATTGACCTCACAGTAGGTTATTGCCAAGGACTGTAACTTAATTCGTTCTTTACGCTCGGTCAATATATTCCTGGAAACTACCATATATCGTTTGCACTCTGCATTTTAAACAATTAGCAGTTCCTATTAACGGTACCCAATCTCTTTTCTTTTTTGGCAGTAATGACTACGCTTCAATTATAAGATGGCTGCAGTTAAAATACAATTTTTTCAAAGTTGACTTTGCCAATTGCTAAAATCGGCTCTGTAAAATTGTATCTCTCTCCAAATCTTGTGGCAAATGTTTTCGAATCTGTAACAAGCGATGTCGTACAACTCATCGGACCAATAGTGGCTTTGATGTGACAAGATTTCAAACTCCCAACTTCATATTTTAGCGAGACTAACGGGTTTGACGATTTCGTTCCCTAGTTTCTTTTCTCAGTAATATCTTTGGGCAACCGCAATACAGAATACATCTCTGGTATTGACATAGCGGTCCAGCTCACCATAATAAATGTTACGCTTGTTTGGTGATGTACGGTTTCAAATTAGTTTTGTCTTCCGCCATTGGTATAGATTGGTTTGTTGGTCTTTCGTCGCATCTCGTTCCTGTGCACAAATGAATCTTATCGGCTAGACTTATTTTTTCTAAGGTGGTAGCCAGTATTTCTGAAACAGCTTGGGTTGATTCGTTTTAGATAACCATCAAAACCTGCACACAAAGGATTCCAGAGTGAAGTCGAAAAATACTGAGCCAATTAATTTTTCAGATTTTCTTGCGGACTTAGTTGGAGCGATAGCGGAAGCTCTAATTTTGAAAAAGCTGATATTGAACCAGAGCCGGATTTTGGTCTTTTTTGTAACTAATAATAGTAACCCTATCACTTCTTCTTATTTTCAAAGGTACTGTCCATTTGGCTCCAACACGGCTTCCTCCAGCACTGTGGTTTCTTTTAAAAAAATCCATTCCACATAAATTCCCAATCTCAGTTGTTTTGAGTTTTCCAAACTTGCGGCTTCCCTACCTAGCGACAATCTTGAACTTCTTGGTCGATTTTAAAAGGCATTTTTCAACTGTACACTTACGTAATTCTGACACGGTTAATCGTTTGACCGTCAATAGCAGCAACCAAATTTCAGTGAACTGCAAAATTTCCAAATTGCTGGATGCCTAAACTTGTTAGACAGATCCTGTTAAGTCTTTGTCAAAATTACGTTGGTGAAAATGTCACTTAGTTTCATTTAGGAGATTTTTTTTTTTTCTAATTCCTTGGTTTTTTGCTAGCTTTAATCGCTCTATTGAATCCGTGGGTATACCAGCCTTTTTGGTCAGCTACTGGAATCACGTGAAGTTTATCAAATTCCTCCCACTTTTCTTGGTAGTTGGTAGTGGTAACCTCATAAGGGTTCAATTTTCTGAGTGCCTTGGCAAGTTTTGGCAGATTTCTTATCTATTAGAATTAGGTCCTTGGAAGGAATACGGGGGGATTTGGCCATAACTCTTCGGGGTTAGCCGTCATTTTGGGAAAGCGTCATTTACATAAAAATTCTTGCCAGGTTCGTCAAATGGTTCTGCTTCGGTAATTAATAACCGCATTTCGTATTCCGTACGATTGACACTTTATCAGAATTTTAGCTGATGCTGCTCCTCATTTTTAGTTGTAATGTCTCTGGAATTTGCCAATATGCCATTATACCAGCTGGATTGTTTCAGCATGGTTTTTGAGCAAGTTTCAACGCACACTCCATTCTTTTTGTGGTTTTGAAAGCGATAGGGCTCCACCACATTTATTCTCTTCTTGCTAGTTTTTTGCAACTGACCCAAGTTAGTTCTTTATCATCGGGAATGGATGAATTCAAATGCATTTCTACGCCATAGAATTCTTCAGGAGAAATCAAGTACAGGAGGTGGAGGTAGCGCTGGTATACAATGTAATTACCTGCTGCGTCTAGTATTTGGCGATCACAGGTCAGAACCTCTTGAACCAAGGCTTTTGAACGTTTGTCGCTTTGGAGGATTTTTTCTTTCCTTTACTTTATCTGTATAATATCTCCGAATTGACTACAATACATTTTAATCGAAGGATTTATCGATCATATTGTCAGGACGTTTCAAACGCCAACGCCACTGATACGATTGGTTTTTAGCACGATAGAGGGGACGGGTTATCGAACTTCAAGAAAGCCATTTTTTTTTAGACTGCCTAAGGGTCCGTTTCACATATCCGGATGAACAACTAAAGGCATCTCTACCATAAAATTATTCTGGCGTATCTATGATTCCAGTACTTGAAGATACTCATATAGTGTATAATTCCTTCATATTGATAATGGCAAACAGGCATTAACCTTCCTGAACAAGGCTGTTAAGCGTTGCCTCACTAAGAGATTTTTTCATCTGCTCGATTTTTTTCCTTGGCACATCTCTGGCTACACAATAAGGAGCTTGGTCGCGACATCCCATCTTACAGAACATAAATTAATAAGCATACTTTCCATCCTTTTCTTGTAACGGTTTGCAAAAGATTTCAGTCCTGACAAGAAAAATAGCAGCAGCTGCTTTCATTGGGTTTTTTGGGGACATCTTTTCTTCAAAACCAAATCGATATATGGTTTGCCAATTAGTTTTCATTAGGCAGTATCCCAACGTTTTTCAGATTGAGCGCTTAAAATAAATCCTCCAATGTTATTGATGTGCAGAAACGTATCTAAGGAAGCATCGATCATTTGATTTCTTGGATCGTTGTTTCACTATTCGTGTGATGATCTTGGATGGCAAGGCTACAGAAAGACTTTATGATGTCCTCCATTAATGGTTAAACTTGTTTGACATATGACTTCATCCTGCATCTAGGAATTATAGAAAGGTCCTCGACCTCAAAAAATTCTCCCGCGATGCTGACTATAATAAACTTTCCATTTTCGGTATAGCCTTCTCCAAAGGCTTCTTTATGCAGATGAAATTCATTCCAGGTCTTTGCCAGTAAGCATTTTCAAAGCCTGATGCGATACGTTTTATTGGCATAAATCATTTTAATTGGATTACCGTCCAAATTAGGTCCTTGCTTTCTCAGTATGTGAATTTTATCAGTTGGGTTTGGCTGCATAAAACGCACTATTTATTAGGGTGTTTAATTTTCTTAATTAATTTAACATAGCTATTTGCCCTAAAATAGCAAAGGGATGTAATTAATTAAATAAAACTTTTTAACTAATCAAACTATGGTTTGCGCTCTATTTTTAAAGGTTTTGATTGTATTATAAACGGACTTGCTCATTCCTTTACTCAATATTTATTTTCAATGAGAATATTTAAATTAACGAAAAAGATGGGTAGACGGCTGTTTGAAGCGTTGCGATTTTTCCTAATTATTTTATAAATAAAAAAAATACTTGTATTTTCGAGACGAAACTTTAACAATGATAAAAAACTCAACTGTGGATCAAGAGTAATGCCTTTCCTCCATTTTAAAGGCCTGGCCTTTTTATAGATTAATTTTATTGCCGACTATGCCGAGGTTTACATTGGCTGCTGCTATGAATGCTTATCTCAAAGCATTTAGGTAACAGAATCAGAAGATCTGGAAATCGGTTTTTTGAAAATTTGGAATCATAGGTGTAGTGGGGGAACGGAGAGTCTTTCAGCTTCATCAGGTATTCTTAGAAGCCATGGAAAATGGAATATCCGGAAAGTTAGAAGGGTTTTATTTGAGTTAAAAAACGAGGATGTTCTTCGAATGAAATTACCTAATGTTGATGTGGAAGTGGATCTCCATGTAATTGAGCAATAAGTGATTCGCTGGAGTCAATTATTGTGTCAATTTAAAGAAATTAGAAAAAAGTTTCACAATAATCCAGGTAGTGGAAACAAATCAATCTATCCAAGTTTTAGAGAATTCTTCAAAGCATTTTTCTACCAAGCCTGACGGGAACATTTTAGATGGCCCAATGAATGCGTGGGTGACTTATTTGGGTTATACACTTGAAGGAAATATAAGGCAAGTTGGGCGTGAGGGAATCATTGATCATAATGGAATGCCTTCGTTTGAGAAAAAAAATCAGGGAAAGGGACGAACGGTAGAGTTAACAGCGGGCTGGTTGGGAAAAAAAAAAGTTGGGAAAGATTTCCAATGAGTGTTTCCCTGTTATTTTTCAGATGTCATGGAGAGAAAAAGACATAACTCTATTAAAGATTTACACTTCGGAAGCAGGTAGAACAAGACTTAGCGAATGATTCTGAAAAAAATACAACACTTTTTGGAAGATAAAACCCCCCCCCTCTACGCATGTTGATCTGGGATTTTGAAACCGAAATAATCATTGATGTGTAATGAAGAGGCGATCCTAAATATGGCTATACCAGAGAGAGTTTTTACACTTAGTCTACGGGAAGATCCGCCCCAAAGAAGATTTCGATTTATTGATTTCGGCATGAGCTAACGAATCAGTATAATGGTCAAATCCACAAAAGAGTCTGGCGGCCATTTAAAAAGAATGGCGAGTTGATGCTACTGGGAAGTTACGGTCAATTTGGATGGATTCAATGGCAGAAGAGTATCCTTCTGGTGTTTGTTGAATGATAGTGAAACGGAACGCAAAAATGAAGAACACAAAAGTAGTTCCTGGCGGAAATACGCAGGTTTTAATAATCTCTTCATTTTCTGAAACGCTCAACAAAGTAATTCAATGTATAGCATCTACGGGGCGATTATTGCTGCGCGAAGCATGGTTGATAGGTTTCGATAAAAGCGTATGACTTTAGCCCAACTGTGACAGGAGATGGGTTAGTACTACTAGGTGCCAGACTATACTAGAATGAAGAACTGGGGTAAAGGCTCTCGGCAATTGTAGACAAACTAAACTGCATCAAGAATGGGAAACTTTGAGGAAGGAAAAGACTATTTTATTTCGACTAATGGGGGCGTTAATAGAAAGCATAAAAAAAGTAATTGGTCATAGCCCTTTATTGTATAATGAACATCGTAGGCTCAACTTTTACTGGGAAGTAACACAGTTGAAAAGGACAAGATATTTTTATCTTTCAATCTCATGATTTTAGAAACCAATTGGGGCAGAAATAAACGTAAATATTTAGCAACAGGAGCTAAAATATGGTATTTGATATATTCACATGATTCATCTGCCTCGCTGATTTAATGGGGTACTTTAAAAGATAAATCTGTGCTTTCTGAAATACTTTTGGTTATTCAGAAGAGATTACTTAGTCGTCATTCTGATTTTTGTGCATCCAGATGATTTGGAAGTTGACTGAAAGTAGAAGCAGCATCTCATTTTAAGCGAGGTGAGTCAGCTTATTATTTTGAAAATCGTATAGTAGTAATCGCGGAAAAATCATCTGGTTTGCCTGGTCCAGCACTTTCTCCTGGAAAGAGCGAATTGATATTTGCCTGTGGAAAGATATCACCGAAAAAAAAGAAGCTGAGGTTCTATGAAGAAGTCAAACAGCTTTCCGGCGTAGGTAAGTTGGGTTAGGATGTACTCAACGGTTACCGTTTTTTGTCGGAATCTTACCAAGGAGATCGGGAAGTTTGAACCTGATTTGGTCCTGATTTTCAATGGGTCTTAGTTATCTTTAAAGGAAGGCGATAGTCGAGAATACCTTTCAAATCTGGTATCAGAGTGTATAGAAAAAAGGAGACACCTTGGGTGAAGAGTTGCAAGATTCTTTATCAATAAAGGAAAATCTTGGGGGATGGATTCGTACCAATTGGGTGAAGCTTGAGATGTAAATGGCAAAGTGATATTAGGGTATTTAAAGCTTTCAGATATAGAGAAAAGAAAAAAAGCTTAATAAAACTTGCAGAAAGTGACAATAGTTCCGCACCATATTAAGAAGCCGAAGCCCGAGTGTATAAAGTTACTGGGACCTGATGGCAAATTAGTAATTGATGAAGCCCAGCGTCTTAGCTATGATTGAGGGGATAATGAGGCACAGGTGATTGGTAATCTGTGCTCGGAAATTTATTTTACAACGCGAACATTCGAGCTGCAAATTTTCGAATTACCAAAAATGTATTTAAAGGAAACCAGGGAAACTTGCATTTGAGATAAAGATTGAAAGGACCCGATACCGCGCTGGCTGGAGACGCATGCTGTCTCCGATGACACTGAAGGGGGATTTATTTCTTTGTTTAGGAGTTAACCGGGATATACAACTAAATAAGATGGCCGAAGAAGAAGTTTGTCTATGCCAATGAGCGTTTTTGAAAAAGTACAGAGGCAACCAATGATGCAATCAGGGATTGGGATAATGGTGAATAAGAACCTATTTAGTCAAAAGGTATTTGAGCGTTTTTTTTCGGTAAAATCGGCAGTAAGGATTATTTTCCAGAGACGTGATATGTGGACTGACCATTTTCATCTGGAGACGTTGACCAGAATCAAGCATAGTTTTCAAGTGGCAATTAAGGATCCTTCTGTAACGATTGGGAAATCGGAATACGAGTAATTAATGAACTCGGGAAATGCGCTATGTAGATAGCCGAGCAGTAATTCACTAGAAATAGTGTAGGAGAGGAGTTGGCGCTTGTGGGTGTGATGACTGAATATTGACTATCGTAAGGGAAATATGAAAGAATCTCTAAAAGCAGCTGAACGAAACATTAGCGCTAAATGCAAAGGATTGGCTATTTCAATAAGGAATTGGAAACAGTTTTGCCTTTGTGGCTTCGCATGATTTAACAGGAGCTTTACGATGGTGACTCAGTTATTCTGAATCAATTAGAAAAAAGTAATGGCGAAACTATTGATGAAAGGTTCAAACAATACATCTATCTTTTGGCAAAGTGGATGGGGGCTAAGAAAATGCGCTCAGAATTAAATTTTGATATTTGCCTTGATTCTCAGGGTCGGTAGGCTTGAGAATGATGCTGAGCTAGAAATAGTAACGAAATGAGTCGGAAATCATTTCCCTCTATTCATTACAGAATTGAAGAATCAAATGCAAGTTAATAGAACTAGGGTGAACTAACCGTATTATAAGAAACTCATAAATGCCTTGTTCCAAGGTCTTTCAGTAATTTAATTTGGGAATGCACTTAAGTAACAAGGCATCCTGGAACCACCATTAATTAGTATAACTGTACGAATGCCAGTCTTAACTGGAAAGATTTAGTATCAGGATAATGGATTGGAAATAGATCGACAATATTTCGAAAGATAATTTATATCTT
>Ga0163217_1105160_pt1 | contig 13247 bp, 8 predicted proteins | sample SynspAceP_FD_185933 | JGI IMG/M metagenome (GOLD analysis project Ga0163217, IMG submission 185933) | Saline lake microbial communities from Ace Lake in Antarctica - Synechococcus sp. Ace-P (PacBio error correction) | ecosystem: Environmental > Aquatic > Non-marine Saline and Alkaline > Saline ...
AAAAAACAAACCAGAGAGGAAGAGAGGAAGGAAGACAAGGAATATACAAATAAAAATTAGCCCAGGCTTTTTTTTCCCCATGCTTGGCCCCTTCCCTCCCGGGCCCAACGTGGGGGGTTTTTTCGGGAATGGGAAAAGCCGGTGAAAAAGGTCCCGCTGGTGGTTCCTCTCGGTCACCTGTTGTATTGGCAATTCAGCAACCGGAGGGCGGAAATGCGGTCCACCGCCAAGGGCCCCGACCCACACTTCGGGATCCAAACCAATCCGTCGTCACAAAGCCCCTTCCGCGGCGCCCTTTCAAAAAGCCGCGCAAAACGCGCTCTCGCTCATCGCGCCTTATATCCCAATCGATGATTCCCGCCGGAGAAGATGCCGGGCGCGGGGTCAAAAGAACTGCAAGACCAACGGTGGGGAGAACTGGGTATTTGACCGTCAGTCAAATGCCCCTGATACGTGGGGGACGCGATTTCATCAGGGTTGAACGGCAAAAAGGCGGAGAATCGCCAGCAAAAACGGAAAGGGCTTGGCAAGTATACAAATAACGCATCAACATAATCCTCATTAATTTGAGTAGCCAAACGCGCAAGGGGGTGTGTTTGGGTTCAAGGTTCCGAGAAAAATGTTCGAAATATGATGTAACTCGGCTGTCCCCCTTATCGGGCGAACGATAATAATGCGGCCGCGCCAGACCGCCAAGACTGTCCGAAGACCCGCAAGCGCCAGCGGGTTCCACATGGGCGCGGGCGATGTCCGTCGCGATGGGCGAGGCTCGCAGCCTAAAAAACTAACACCGCCGCTACGCAACTGTTTTTTTGATTGCGTGCGCCAAGGATCAAGGTCGCGAAGAAACGGTCCCGCTAACGGCTTCAAGTAACGAAAAGGTCTTCGGGGATTGCTGGTCCGTCATCCTCGACCGCTGATCCGTAATGTCTTTTGTCCCGTCGCAGCACCGGCACCTCGGCCCGCGCGCCATACCGCACCGCATTCGAAATCAGATTATCCACTGCCCGGCAAAAATCGCCATCCGGCCGCAGACGGACTACGTGCCTGTCCCCGGTCACGCCTCGGGCGGCAGTCAAGGTCCACGTTGCGCCCCGCACGCTGGCATCTTCTACGCGGTTTGCAATCACAGCGCGTGGGGGTCCAGCGGCTTCGGGCCTCGCCCTCGCTGTGCCTATTTTGCGAAATTCCAGAAACGCGTCCAGCATCCTGCAATATCGTTGACGATCCTTGCAACAGCGGCTCTGCAATCGTCATCGGTCTATATCGCCAGCCCCAAGCCCCGCATCCCGGGTGAGCGGCGTGCGCAAGTCGTGACCTGACGCCGCGACAACATCAAGGTCCGGCTGTTCGATCTGCGCTCGATCCGCGCGCGCATAATCGACAAGCAGCCCCCGCCGCGCCGCACTTCGACGCTGCCAGTGGGCGTATATGGCACAATGTCGCCCCGTCCAAAGGCTTCGGCCGCGCGGGCCAGACGTTTGATCGGCGCAGCTTGTTGCGCAGATAACGAACGAAATCAACGTCAAATCAAAAGCCGAAGCTAAAGGGTATACACAAAGCAGCTGATGGCGGGTTGACGCTTGAAATATCGGCGGCGTTCCAAATTGGATATCCAGCGGGCGCGAAACCGTGCGGGGTATAAAGATGCACCCTCCCTGGTTGGTCAGTCGAGGCTTCAAAAACGACGGCAGTCTTTACTCTCGAACCGCGCCACGGCATCAACCCGGCACGGAATAGTCATACCATTTCATCCGGTTGCCGCGGAACGGAATCTCGCGGCGGAAACTGGGGCACTGCGCATTTCGGAGGCCTCGAGCCGATTTTGCACAGCGGCTGCAACGGCCATCGGCTGTGGGGGCTGCCTCTACTAGCTCAATGACCAGGGCCGACCTCGCGCAGGACGTATCGGTCATCTGTTTTGGTGACCCCCTCATAGTTCGCTTGCGCAAAAGATAACAGTCATCACCAGTTGCAAGATCAAGACCACGCGGCAACAGCAAGATCAGGGCAGCACGCCCATAGATGCGGCGGGGCATAATAACGTTTGAGCCATGACAAAGAAACATGAGAATAGACGCTTAGCAGCATGCCCCCCTGCCCAGTGGAAAGGCAAAACCATGCTGCCCCCAGACGACTTTGAGACCCCGCCATGCGGACCTGCCGAAACGCTAGAGCCAGGGTTTGCGGCCGCATTGTGGGCCGACACCCCTTCGCCATGAACCTAAATCGCGGGACCAATACCTTATCTGCTTAGGAAGCCCGCGGCATTCGCGTGATTGGGATCCCGGGCTCCCGCCCTCGCGTCCCATCTGCAAGGCGATCCTTGATGCGATCGGCCCGACCAGCACATCAGCTCCATATCATGTGAACCCACACCCAATCTTGAACCAACTCGCCGCTGGCACGAAGACCGTTGCCCGCGTATGTTTCGCACCCAAATCCTTGCGTTCGGGGATGCTTTCGCCGTCGGTCCGACGTGATGCAGCAACTGCCGCCGCAAATGCAGACATCGGCGGGTGGCGAGGCTCGATGGCGGAGTTCATCCCCGACCAGCCTTTCTCGCGCCACGGGAGAGACCATCGCCGGTGACGATTGGGGAAGTGCAGGTGATTCATACACGCCGGCATATCGGCAACGCATATTAAGGCCTGCGGTGGGGCGACGCCTGTTTTTCAACCGCAGACCCACGTTTATGGGCTGGGGCCAGTTCCGCTTGTTGTCGCCCTGCGGATGGGGGATGCTGACCGACCTTTGGCGTCCTGGCGCGGACTGCAGCAAACCCGCTGGCAGGGTGTTCCTAGCCGCTGGCGCAGTCGGTGCCCCCGGTGACAGACCTGCCGCGCGACTGGATTGGTTGGTTCGCATCGGCTTGTTTGCCCCGCGAGGCAGATATCCTGCGGTGCACCTATAACACGGCCCCGCCACTGCTGGCGGCGCTCGCCCCCGAAATCTACCCACCGAAAACCGCCGCCTGCATTGTTTGGTGGCCCGCGAACCCGCAACGTCTTGCACATCTGATTGACCTTACAAGGAAAAAACAAGAACTTGCGCCACTAGGTCCGCTTTGGCGCCACGTGCCTCATTTGCGGAAGGGTTGTAAAACTTCTTTTGAAAATTCTGGAAAAAGTGACCAATCCCTCGTGCGCATCCGCCGTAGCGCCATATATATACTACTCATGCTAAACATCCGATAACCAGATACTCATCTGAGAGCACTCATACATGACGCTCAATCATACAGTCGATCATACGCAGTCTTGATACGTTCACTAAATCATTTATCGGTCCTAAAAATTCGCGCGATATCACTTCCAAGTCGCAGTCATAATACAACACAGCTAATAAGCGCTAGTTGAGGTCATAACACGCGAGTAAACAGGCCACACCTCTGGGTATGACTATTCTTAATCATCTATCGCGAGTCAACCACTCGGTGACCACTCCCAAAAGACAGCATCACGTAGCCCACCTACGACTATAGGAACCACCACCAAATACAGAGACCAGAGAGTCGTAGCGTAGAAAACCAGAATCCAAACCTATATACACTATCGCAACCCTCGTAATCCTCATTATCGCACGCAGATCTGCGGCACACTGAGAGGAATAAAACCTACTTAGGTATCGAGACGGTATGGGAACGTTATCCCTTTACGGCATCTCATACTCTCTACACATCAACCGGTTCTTCATATTCTTCTTTGTGTGCTATGATATTCTACGCAAATTCAGATAAACGCAGGGTTCCCCCCCATTTCAACAGCGACGCACCACGCCGGAAGCTAATTCGTACAGAGAGAATCGCACATGACGAGAGAGTGACAAAACGCAGCCTCAATTATTACGACTAAATGACTTTGAACAACACCACAAATAAAGCCAAGACAATTACCCATGTAGATTCGGAACTAAACAAATCGCCCTAGAATTATTCGCAGAGACGGTGAGCAGTGGTACAGCAACCCATAAAAAAGGAGAGACCCACGCATATAAACCATATCAAAGCGAGCTGCTGACCAAAGACCCCCACGACTGCTTGCGTATCGAGTTTGATCGCTGCACTATAATAGCGACAGAAGCCAGCGCGCGGAGTCTGCGCCTACCGCTGGGTCAAGTTATTCTCTGACCTCGACGATCAGCCTGGAATTCCGGCCAACGTGCATTGATTACTGCCGTAGAGCGAAATAAAGCAACCCGCACACTATATCGGCATCTCGCTCTAAGCCCCCAGTACCAAAACGAGGAGAGTATTGAGGCGGCGAGATATTCCGGATCAGACCGCGCCTGGGCTGGCCCGAGGCGAGCCCACCATGCACACTGACATTTCCTCACACTGCCCGTATGAGTCCGCACTTACTGATTGACATCCAGCACATCGGTCGCAAACCTCTCCATCTGCGGAGGCGAGCCCGTTAACGTCTCCGAAAAGGACTCGAGCGAGCACGACCTCTGTTGCCTTTAAACCACCTTTCTTGTCTCAGCGCATCCGAATGAGGATTGAGTGAGAGATATGCCTCCGTACCACTATAAGGCAGTGACAAGAACCCATATTGAGAGACGTCCTTGAACACCACAGCGGGTACCGCTTATCCTGACCTAAAAGACGGTATGCCCAAATGAGCGTTACAGTCCGGACACTACTATGCGTCAGCACATGTAACACACGCCACTTTGCCCTATGCTTGGATTAACAAACAGAAGCGAGAAGCGAGAGCCCGAGGAACAGTCATCAGTCTCGGAGGACGGACATCGCAGAAAATTCTCAAATGTCGCATTCATCCTGACTCATTTGGAGTGTATGAGATCAGATGTGTTATTCCGGAGCTTCAGAGACTCCGCCTGAGTACGCATTGTTATCCCACCTACAAAAATTAAGCTCGACTACCGAAAAATATCAAACCGACAACAACTCCGAGAGCATCTATCGATACTCCGCGGACCACACAGGACGCAACGCGCACCTGCCCCAACCACGGAATACCACTGGCGTGAATTACCATAAAGCAATCAATACAATGAAGCCGCACAGACATGCGAGAGCCACCGCACTCACGAGCGCGCACATAGAGAAACTATCCCCCGACCACTACATCAACACATTACGCTCTACAACCGCGAAAGCCGCTCTCACAACCGCGAGACCCTCTCGAGTGTTAGCAGGAATTCGGGTAACTGACCTTCCAACTGCAATTTTCCACCACAAAGTTCACCGGCTACATTCGAAGCAGGACCTTGCACCCCGAGAGAGTACAGCTTACATTTCTGCACTGTACACGAACACTGAGATTCCAGAGAGAGACCGCTTAAGCCGGATTATATATATCTTCGGTCAACCACAAAACAAACAAATGCACCCACAGGCGCTATTCCAATCTGTTCGGCAACAGCAAATCAAGTCGTAGAGAATTACAAAGCACCCGGACAACGCGCGGGTCACAATGTCGGCTAATATCCACTACGAGCTCACCGCCGATTCGCCAGAAGACAGGTGCAGATTCACACCGGATAACCACTACCATCTACGCCCCGATACTCACGAGGCCCACCACTAGAGACAAACAGACAGAATCCACTCGGCCTCTGTACGCCGAGAGATACACCTGATCACGTTTCCATGAGACCTGAGAGGACCGAGCGACGCCCTTGGCTTGTCACATTGAGATATCTAGGTCCTTTTTAACCTCCCCCACCATCGGAGGGAGACGATTGTCTCAGATGTTCCGTGGTATGGGACCATGGCTCGCGTAGTTAGATAAAGCATGCTTAAGGATCTGGGCCCGAACCGCGACCACTGCAAGCGAGCCTATCCGCTGTATGTGGCACACAACGCTATGGCGACCTCCTAGTTGAATTCCCCTCTCGGTAGCTTCTCTGCCGAAACCGCACTCATGAATTCGAATCGGCAGCACTCTCTCCAAAATCAGTAATTAATTGCCACACAGGCTGCTCTTCACAGGGCCGACTGCCGAGATCTTTTTCCACGTACGAGCCTCCACGTGCTTACAGATAGGACCACGACCTTCCGAGAACAACTGGGAATACGCGGGCACCGAAACATCCTCGAGATGGCGGGGCGCGTGGTATCATCGACAATCCTGAGAGCCAACTTTATCGGCCGCTATTTCGCTTATTAACGAGCACGGGTCACAATGCCCTGCTACTGCGTCGTCCAGCACCGGACGTCGACGGAGGCCTGACACACTTGGAGCGAGGGCCCACACACATCGAATCTGACGAGATCTCTTAAATTGCACCAATCGCATATGCGGATAGGATACGCCTCACTTCGCATGAACAATTGACCTGTCACAGATCTCTAGCGAGTATATGATGCATAGTCCACTTCGAAACGAACTATTACTTCCACACCCTGCCAATGGACGATACCAACACCAGGAGAGCTACAGAATGGACGCTCGGAGAAATAGGCTTTCAATCCTCACATCGCTAAATAAACCGTCAGCCTCCACCACACCTCATTAACCACGTCAAGCCACAGAGAGAGGACACTGTCACGACCCAAACCCACAAGACAGAGTAGGCCTAGAGTCAGATAGAGAGAAGCGAGGGATAATTATTAGTGTCATAATGACATACGGGATCGCAGGAGAAGTACACATTCTCAGAAAGTGCTCGCTGAATAATCAGGCTCGGAAACCAAGCCTCTTTAAACAACAAGCTCAAACGCGCACGACAAGAATACGACATCCTTAGATTGGGTCAGTGGTGTATTCTTAGTATTACACTAAGATGGCCTCGTGCATGACTCTCCGATCGTCACATAACCTGACTCGTACACCGTGCTTCCGTTAGGGTCCCTTTCTCTCAGGTCACGATGCATATTACTACTTTTGTCGGGTCGCGCAATGTCGCTCGGCTTTCCGGTTTACAGAGAATGCAGAGTCTACAGGCAAGACAAGACACTCTGAGCACTGAGCGTTGGCGCCGATCGAAAAATTGACATCTAGAGACTGAACTCAGGTATACAAGCAATGCCCACCACCAGCAATGACTATATGTCACACACCTAGAAAATTTATAAGCGCCAAGCCGGTTTTGCCTCGCCAAGCTTCATACCTACGTTGAAGTATCGCCATCGTTCTTACGCGGAATGCAACAATAAATGTCATACATTGACCGCGAGTCCGAGATGAGACCAGAGAGATTTCTTCCACGCATACTAGCTCCAAAGGTGCGGATGCATCCAATTTAGGTCTCTCGCGAACACACACGAGAACTCTTTCACTTACTGCTCCGACCACAAGACAGCGAAACCATTAGATCTCTCTGTCTACAGAGAACATAATAAACACCCATGCGTGCTGACCGCTCCAAGTCACAGGATAAAGACAGAAAAGAGCGCCATTAATTCCCCATATCATAACTTAGCCAAGCGTTGATAAAAGGGTCGCGCTCTCTCGCTAATCATAGTACCAACGGCGTGCTAAGGAGTCAAATAAGCCCATACCCGCCGATAGTAAAGACTCCTATAAGTCGGCCGCTCTTATACACTCACCCCACCGGGAACCATTTACGCGGGAAGGCCATGAATGCAATTGAGACCAAAAACTCTGCGCCCCGGCATTGCCGCCGTGGCGCGACACTACATTTATTATAGGAGCCACGCAGAGCGTCGCAGAGATTCTCCACCACTATCCGCTGTGGACTGTAATAAGATCCACTGCACCCTGGGCTCATCTTACCTCATCTATGCCAGCTCGAGAAGAGCTTTGACAGAGCGTACCCACACTGAATTATAAAATATGCCCGAGGAACCACATGCAGAAAGCCGGGAACAACTATATCACAGTCCAACGCGGGAGTAAGAAACTTCAAAGAGTCAGCGACTCCGTTAAAGATTTCGTACATGATGCCAGTAGACTCACACCGCGCCGGTATGCCAGGCAGACTCAATCATCTCTACCACGCACAGCGCTATCTAGCGATTTGTCTGGCCTGCCTTGGTTCACCTTAGACGGCAGCGAGCGAGTGGATGTTGAATATTAAGGCGACAGAGACACGAACTCGGCCCTTCCATGATAGAAATATGTTAGGACAATCTTAATTACACACCCAGATCCGAAAGGCAACTACGACCGACCTCTCCATTAGACGAGCTAGTTATCGTTGACGCGCATATCAGACCAACAGCCAGAGCACTATCGCTTCGATTGGTCTAACCCTACGCACAGGTGAGCCACCATAGCAGCACAGGGCTTAATAGTACCTGGTTTCTTGTCTGGCGCGTTGCGGCTACGCGCGGAGTGAGATATCCGTCTGGTGGGGTATAGACGCAGGTAATTGACGAGCTGGAGCGACCACAAAATTCAAAAATTGTCACGCTAGAACATTAGTATAGTGCAATTAATAACAAAACACATTCTCATAAAACAAATTACGAATACAAATTAGCCAATTCCCTGATTCTAGCATTAAACGGCCTACTCAATTCCCCAACGCATACGAGCAGCTAAGGCAGAAAATATTTACCCCACTCCTTAAATAAAATAGGCCTTCACATTTCGAGGTACTAACCCAATTTAAAAAGAGTACCAAACTCCCACGTGACGAGCTGAGCCATTATTAAACCAAATAAACCACGAACAATTGGCTCATAATTAATGGAACAAATTAGTGGAGGTTCAACATTGGCCCTAAAAGGGGGTCAGGCAAATGCTGGGCGAGGGCCACTCATCGCGTCATCGTTGCAAGCGAGAACTTCAGTTCTTTGACGGGTGTCGTCTGCCGGGACCATGTGTCGAGTAAACAACATTTGGAGTCATTAAAGGGGGGAAGCAAAGTGAACCGCAGAAAACACGCAAATGTTTAGCAGGGAATAGGCACTCCTGGCCAACGGGCACGCCTGATTGCCAATTTTGCTGCAACAAGGAACGGTATGTTAGATGGGCTGGCAACTTAGAGTTCTGCATTGACTGTAGCTCCATCAAGGTTTGGTGTCAAGGTTCAGCAAATGGCAAACGCCACTTGCAGGGTTTTAACCGTTGCGTGCAAAAGTTTCGCAAAGAGTGAAGTGCTTTCGACAGAATTGTCAATGAGACGGGTGAATTAGGCGGAGGTTTCAGAAAATTAAAGTACGCAAGTTGGGGCATATGGAGGGTCATCTTGTGGAGTTACGACTTGAATTTCAAGAGTGACGAGTGATTGTTGCCACCTTTTACGAATTACTTGTGGAACTTGCAATGAGGGACGGACAAACAACGGTTGTGAGCTTGGGCGCTGTGGAGGAAGTTTTAAGCGCTGAATTGACAAGCAGGGAAAAGACAAGTGAAAAGTTACCCGGCGCTCAACAAGTGGAAACATTGGACATTTTGGGAGCAAGGCAAGAGGACCAAAGGCATGAAGACCGGCCCGAGCAATGAATTAACGGGGTGGGGTAGTGCTGATGATTCGGCTGGTTGCGGCTTTGGGTGTGAGCAAAAGAGGGCGATTGTGGCTCCAAGTGAAAAGTGTTCAAACGCTGGTTTGGCCCAGTTGGACGTTGTGGTGGTGGGCAATGTCCGGCAATGTGCCACAGTTGAGCAAAATGCAGCTTGAAGAGGCCAGGGGCCTAACAAGGCCGTTGATTGGGGTGCTTGGTGAACTTGCTGCGGGGCAAGATCGAGACCATTAAAGGTGACAACTTAGATGGTGGTTGGGGCAACACCACCTGCCAACAAACCGGAGCCCGTTTTGCCGATTAGCGAGCACATGTGCGCGGCCCTGGCGTTGAAGCCAACCGGCCCCAAGTAAGAATGCCGGGCAGGTACCGACGGTTCAGTGGCGCAATAAGCTTTAGGCTCAAAGAAAAACTTGCGGTAAAAACGTGAAAACCGCTGGAACGCGTGTCAGAACCTTCAAAACGGTTGGGAAACGTAGCAGCGGCGCAGCCACGGTCAGCAGCATGTTACTTGGCGTGATTGCAAACGGCCCCGAACAAGTTGCTGCAAAAAACGGAGCTGCGCATGCCCAAATTGCTCACCCAATACGAATAACGGGACGTCTCCGAACAGAATGGAACGGGCCCGGGACCCAGAATTTGCCAGGATGAAGCCGGTTCAAGGCCCATAATCGCACGAGGGCCCATAGTAGCCCGTACCCCGCAGAGAAAAATGCCGGGCGTGAGCAGCGGCGCCCACGTGAGGAATTCCACACAAAAACTCGCGCGCGCGTTTGCGCCCCGGGCAATTTGGGCCGCAAGAGTGCACAGGATGTGCCAAAATTTGCTTACCGCACGAAAAAGCTGAGCGATCTGCCCGCTTGTTGTGGATCGTGTTGACCTTAAACAAACGTTAACATGGGGCAGCACCAAAATTAACCTGTTGAATTAGTTCGTCTGAATGGGAAAATCAAGCACGAGGGGTGGGACCTTGTGGGCGTCGGCAGACTGAAATAAAGTTGTTGCGGTTAAAGCCGTTTGCGTTTTAACAAACACGTACGCTTCGGGAGAAACGCCACAGTCAGCAAAGTTTAATTGATGAACCACGCGGGACCCACTTAAAAACCTGGGGCGCCTTGTAAGTACGAATGCAGGTGATTGGCCGATCAGGGTTGGCCTGAGGAGTTAGAGAGCATTACATTGCCCCACTAGTACCTAAGGCAACATAAAACACCATTCAAGTTCAGGTGCATAGAAAAAAGTGTGAACGACAAGAAAAAGAACAGAGTACTTGATAATTAATGAAAAAACGCACCGGCTGTGAATTGTTGCGGGTTTCCAGTTTGAATTGACCAGTCCAAGAGTTTACAGGGAAACCCTGTACCATTTAGAGCGTATGTGCTGTGCACCCGCCCTTAGAAGGCAGCGCACCGCGCAACCTGGAAGGGGTTCGCCAGACGGCAAAAGAGGACCTGGTTGTGTGCAAGCAAAAACCTTCTTTGACGAACGAAAGCCTGATGTATGGGAATTCGAGCAAAAACGAGAAAAGATGTCTCAGATTGGGTATTTGTAATTGTGGTGCGATTTGACCGCAAAGGTCCGGTCCCAGAACAAATTGCGACGAAGAAAAAGCCCTGTCGCGAACGCAGTGCGGGTGAAGCGGTTGAGCGGCAGAGGGTAGTGTAATGAAATGGTCGAAAGATTGAAAAGCCCGGGTTGGGTCCCCGAGGTTGGTTGATCGGGTTATGAGAGTAAAAGTGGCGATGAAAAAAAAGCCCGCAACTGCTTCGATGACGCCTTGGAAATGTTGGAAACTTGAGTTGGTTGAAACTATCTGCCCCAAGGGCAACTTACGTATCCTAATGGACGTTAATGCAATAGCTCTCAATTTCAAACACAGTTAAAAATTTTGGCGTGTTAGAAACACGCCTAACCCCATTGGATGTGCAGGCAATATTAAAGAAGCCCATGGCAGAGGTGGTGGCACAAGAAAAATGAAGTTCGCATTTGGACCGATTAGTGTTGGTCACCCGATGAACGGCGAGAGCGCCGTGACCAAAGTTTCGACAGAGGCCAGTGTGACCAAGAAATTGCACCCGGAGCGAAAGTTAGAGCGCAGAGGCTAGTTGAAAGATTTGACGTCCAGCGAAGTCCGCGGCATGGCCACTCCAAACGGATTTTTAGTGAAAACTGGCTTGGCATGGGAGGGTTGCTAAACAATGCAAGCCAATTGGATTATTGGTAGGCGCAGAGTTTAAAGACAGGTACGTTAACCCGGGGGTGGAGTGGAGGCGGAGAGTGCAAAACTCTGAGCGAGTCAAGGTGATGCCGTCGAAATTCAAACAAAACTCCGGAAGAAACTTTTAGATATTTGACGGTAAAACGACCCAACAAATACAGTAGGTGAGCGAAAACCAGTGCGACGGGGGGGAATTGTTCAAGTGAGAAACGGACACGGGGGTAAGCGATAATAAACATGGTAGTGGCGGTGCTGAGCGTTTGAGGCGGTGTCTCAAACATATAGTGGACAACACCAAGGGAGGAGGGTTAAATCACTCACCCAAGGTTAAGGGAGGGGTTGAAGAGGTATGAAGCGGGTGTAGAAGCAAACAGCTTGTTGGGCTTATAGGTTGGACGCAACAGATTTTACGCCCCACTGAAATTCAGTGTTGGACTCGGAGCCCTTTTGAAAGATGGCGCAAGGGAGCGGATTACCAGCGTGCCGGCACCACTCCAGGTTCATTTGTTGAGGCAAGAGGCCCAGTAATTGTATTGGGAGAAACTAGTCGACTTACCAAGACCCCGCCGGCAAGTTCCAGGTAACAGTAGGCTTGATGGCACACAAATTTGAACCTTGGTTGTTAAGGGGAAATGAAGATTTGAAGGCAAACCCACCCCTTGTGTGCCTTTGATTCAAGACTCAAAATGGGTTCAAACCAAGAAGAGCCAGGTGTGTAAAGCAAGATGGTACCGAGTTTGATGTGACGCGTTATTTACAAACCGCTTTTGAAGTTGCAAGAAAAACATTTCCGGTGTGGACGGTTTGACCTTTCGAGGGGGGATCCAGGCGCAAAGGTAACCAACAGGTGTTGGGTTGGTTAATCGTTTGGCTTGTGTATGTCAAACATTTTGGGGAAACAAGGTTAGGTTTAGTTAGTAACTGCTGACAACCGCGAGCTCAAACTATGCGCGGCAAAGCCGTGCGAAGGTCCCAATGTAAGAAAAGCAGGGGGCACAGAGAAGTTGCAAGACCAAAGTTCGTTCGGCGTCCAAGTGTGCTGGCGGAATTCTGAACCTCTGAGTGGGAGGCCACCCCGTATTTGGCGGTTGCATGGCCAACAGTGTAGGGGGGTATAATGACGTTTAAGTGAGAGGTTGCAAAGCCGGTGAGTTAGTGCAGCGGGGTAGCAGGTGCCACCGGTTTTACCCGACGGGAATGTGTTGATGACACCTTACACTGGAACGGTTGAGAGTGGGTAAGCCTAAGACAGATAAAGATCTTGACACCGCCTCATCTGTATCCGTTATGCCAGGACGGAAAGGGCGACCGCTTGATCATTCATGTGAGGCTTTTTGAATTTTGACAATTGGCCTGTTTATTTGACCATAAGCACCAAACTCCTTGAACAAACACGCGTAAACAGGAACGGAGCAATTCGCCCTGTTTGAAGCCAGGATGTGAGTCCGGGTAAAAAGCCACAGTTATCCGGGGTAAAAACGTGTTATTCACTTATTTTAGAGAAAAACCGATACACAACTTGTTGGGACAAAACATTTGATTATGAAAAACAGTCCGCGTTTCCGAAGGGGCGAGAAAGCAAGCCCACGAGGACAAGCTAATAAAGTCGGTTGATTTACAGAGCATTGA
>Ga0163217_1012735_pt1 | contig 13246 bp, 18 predicted proteins | sample SynspAceP_FD_185933 | JGI IMG/M metagenome (GOLD analysis project Ga0163217, IMG submission 185933) | Saline lake microbial communities from Ace Lake in Antarctica - Synechococcus sp. Ace-P (PacBio error correction) | ecosystem: Environmental > Aquatic > Non-marine Saline and Alkaline > Saline ...
AAAAAAGAGAGAGATGGTTTTGCGTTGGGCGTCGTATTGATGGCCAGGCCGACGGCAATCAAGCCTTCGTACGGGGAGTGTTCCCCGGGACAATCAGTAACCTTTGGGGAATACTGCCGCAAGCGCCCGTGGTGTTTTTTCCCATTTCGACCCCCGGGTTGCCAGGGGGCTAATGCGTGGATTCGCAGAAGAAATGGATCCTCAGGCCTGTGTTTTCGAGTGCCTGGAGTTTTTTGAGAAAGTGTTTGTGGCATCTCAAGCTCCCGGTCCTCAGGTCCAGGATCCCTGCGCAGCTGAGCAGGAAGCGTGTCGATCGTCGCAACGATCGCATCGGTCGCGAACGCGCCGTCTGCAGCCATGTCCGGTCAGTGGGGGGCCGTTCTTGGATCCCGTGGCTGTTCTCCATGGCCGCTCGCAAAATGCGGGCAGGTGCAAAAGCAGCAGGTGAATCGGGTGTGCGGCTCCACGAAGCGTTCCAATCGTTTGAACTCTTGAGCCCACGATTGAGGTCCGCCTTCCCAAATGCCCCGGAATGGCGCGATCGTCAACCTCGGCCCGGCGCTGAAATCCATGAGCTCGGGTGAGGAAGTTTCTTGCCCGCTGCCTGCGCCTTGCGCGAGGACACGTGTAGGCGCACCCGTGGCCGCAGGCCACGCGACAAGTTCCGTTTCACGCTTCCAGGCCCCTGAACTATAGAGAGCCTGAATAGAATCGCCTCATGAGAGATCCGCATCGGACGCAATCATGCAGGAAAATCGACTACGGAGCCGGTTTGAGATCTGCTTCCGTGCTCCAGGAGGTCGCCCAAAGCGGTCCTGAACGACCGACCAATGTGCCTGCGGCCGATCCAGCTTGTAACAGACCGACGACATCACCGGTCGGGCGGGTGAATACTTGGCCAGAAAGCCGTTCCTGACTATACTTACGCCAGGTGGCCGTTCCCGGCGACTGCAAACTTTGGACGTTACTGGCGCGACGTTCAGCCAGCCACTGTGCGTTCGTGGCCCGATAGGCCAACGCATTGCTGGCGTGTTGAGGATTACGGGCGCAACTCTCGGCAGATGGGTCGAGGCGGGCGACCCAGCTCACGGGCAATGGCGCGGACTCCCAATTCCTCGCCCAGAGGATGGGCTATCTTCCTCCCGCTCTAGAAAAAGGACAGAAACTGGCCCGAAGGCGGGTTCAGATCGATCGAGGCCATCGCCAGATGCGGAACACGCGTTTCCACTCGCTTGTAGGGATGCCGCCTCGGATGCGGCATTCTCGCCTCGATAACTCCTGAGCGATTCGCCATCCCAGAAAAGAAACTCGATGCTTGTGCTGGAGCTGTCGAGGGACGGCCAGGAGAGGGATTTTCCCCCTCATCGAGCGAACGGCCATCTGCCGCGCATGCTTTGCCGCATCCCAAAAGTCTCAGTGAATTGAAGGTGTGCGACACGACCACTTGAAACCAGAGCTGCGCCCTTCAGTCACAGTGAATTTCGCCACCTGTCGGGAACCAGCCTTGTTTTTCTGCCCTCTTCCTGGCTGGCTGCTGGCCAAAAAGCCGTTCCGACTACATGGCCGTCTGCTTCGGACATTACCTGATGGCGATCCCGGTCTTGCTGTTCCTGGCCCAGCGCAGCCATGGACTCTTCCGGCGTGGTGTGCTCTGGTGGGGATAACCTGACCCGTGATTCGTTTTTCTGGAGCGGAGACCCCTGTGCTGGCCCTTTCCGTGTTCATCCCGCTTGAATAAGCTATGGCGGGCTTTCTGCGGGTCTGCTTCCTTCTTCTCACCGCCGGGTGTGAGCTGGATTCGGCCCATGCTCCGGTTTGCGTGAGTTTCGCCCCTTGCTGGTGTTCAGGGAACCGGCGAAGTGACCGGCCTGAACTAAACTTTCAACCTGCGTTTCTCCCTGACCCTTCGCCCCCGATTTCGACGATGTCCTGTCCCCGCTGCGGAAGTTGGATGTGCGCCGGTTGACAGAGTCCTGGCTGGTCGCATGGTCTGCGGCCCATGCAAGCATGCCCATGGGCCCGGCCAGGCCTCGTCAAGGGCGGGGGCGCGGCCGGTCCTCCCGTCACAGCTGGCCTCGCCGGTGCTGCTCTGGGCGTTTGGCGCTGCCACGTGGCTTGTTGCTGCTGGTCAGCGCCGATCTGGCCCAGGCGAGCTGCGAGCAGGACGCAGCATCCGGCGCCCGCCGCGCTGAAATCCGCTGAACCCAAAGGCCGCCAGCCGGGAATGAAAATGCGCAGCGACGCCCATCGTCACCGAGCCGTTGCTGCCATTCGTGGCGCTCCGCTGGGATTATTCGCGTTCGGCGGGCTTCGAGCAGGTCTGTTTCTTCCACGGCGTAGCCTTCGCCTCGGCAGCATGAGGAAATCACCAGCTCGAGTTGCTCGTTCAACCGGCCTGCGCTGTGGTTTGAAGGCTGGCCTGGAGCAGAAAGGCCTCGAGTTGCTGGAGCTCAAGGTCGGCGGCCGGCGCAGATTTCGCCTGTCTTAGCGGATTGGGCTTCTGATAGCAGCCGCTGCGGCGGGTTGGATATAATCAAGGTCTGTCCTGCATGGTTGAACGGCTGATAAGCCCATACAACGCCAGGTAAGAAAGGTCCAATCACCCGAAGCCGTGCTGGTGATCTTGGGCGATTCGGCGTGTGGGCAGCACACTCGCCCGAGGCCGACTGTTGTGATTGTGGCGGAAGGCGAAGTAGTTGAGAGCAACAAAATTCCAGCTCTCAGTCTCTGCAAAGGGTTCTCGGCTGCCAGCTGAGTTGGCAGCTCCAGACCCAGGGCTGTTGGGACTGCTGAAGGCTGCCGGTTGTCACTCGTTTCGAGGCACGGTCAACAGCAATGCCCGGCGGTGAGCCCAGCAGCAGATAGCCGGCCCCGCCCCCATCAGCACCTGGCCGTTGATCCGCCGCTCTCGGCCAGATATCCCACCAGCCGCAAGCAGCTCAGGCACGAACATGACATCAGAGCCATCACGGCAGACCGCTTCGTGTTCAACACCGGTGTGAAATACCAGAACCACTGGAGACGAGCGTCGCAGTTCCACAGGCGGTAGGAGCGTCCTAGCCGATGGCCCGGCCACCTGTGGCGTGTGCCTCTTCGGGAGGCACACAGGAGCAAACGTGGTCAGGCTGTAGGCCAGGGCTCCCAGCCAGCGCAGGGTCTGGGGGTAAGGGCTAGACAGACCATCACCAGCAGCAGCAAGTAGCAGCAGGTTCCGGTAAAAAGCGATGCCGGCGACGCAGTCGCGCGAGCTGGCTGGCGCGTTGGATCGGCGCCTGAGCAGGGTGTTCAGCAGGATCGGGTACACCGTTCGACAAGTGGACCATTCTCTGGGCCCTGTCTCGAAACGGTCAGCCGACGCAGATCAAGCTGATGGAAACTGGCGCCCACGGCACGCGCTTCCAGCCCTGGGGATCCAGCAGCCCGCAACCGGCTCCAGGGCCCCGCAGTCGGGGCCATCGGCAGGCGCCAGCCAGCCTCTTCCAAGCCGCGGGCAGGATCACCGGATGCGGCCATTGATCGGGGCAACTCAACCGGTTCGGCGCGGTGGTGACAGGCAACAGCTTTTCCACCTCACTGGCCATCGGCTTCCCATCCAAGTCCCAGAGCCGGCGCAGCCAGAAACGGCGCCGGTCGCGGCGTCGGATTAGCCAGGGCTGCTTGCGCCCGGCACGGGCGGCCTTTCCATTCATTAAAAGTCCATCACCGCCGCAGGCAGCGGCGATGCGCAGGGGCCCCGTGAAGGAAGGCTCTGGTTGCCACGCGTTTCGCTGCGGGCATTTGATCGGCCGCGGTGCGCCCAGTGGATCCCTTGGACCATTCCGGCAAGCAACCCCCAGAAGCAGCAGGCTGCGCGCGATCTTGGCCAATGTTCTGGCGCAGGCCCACACCGGCTGACCCGGCCGCACCTCGTCATCGGGGCGGTAATGGCGTCCAGGGCAAGCCGCCAAGGCTGTCGCGGCAGCTAGCGGCGGCAGTTTTGTCGAACTGCGGTTGCTCAGCGCATAGTCGACCACACATGGGAGAGCAGAATAATCGTTTCGGTTTTTCACCCCGCCCGTACGGCCATGCCGCTGTGGCCTCGGCCTAGCTTGGCCCATTCCAGCGCCGCACACGCCATGCCCTGCCGCAGGACGACAATCGCCCCAACCGGCGATTCGGGATCAATCAAACGCTCGTGTTGATCGGCTCGGCGTGTTGCTGCTGTTCAGCACTTCCTGCCCAATTCAAGCCAGCCCAGGTGCACGGGTCCCCTATTCGTTGTTCAACGATCAGGTGAATGACGGCGACGTCAAGCGGGCCTTCATGCACGCAGGACCAGATTCGCTACGAGTCAGCAATGCACCCGGAGGGAAGCCCCTCGTGCTGGCGACCACGCGATCTTCGACATGGATTTGCCCAAGCGCCTGGAGCAGAAGGGCGTTTGAAATTCGCGCGCTCCGCCGAAGGGCCGCAACTTCTTCACCACGCTGCTGAGGCTGGGGTGGTGCCGCGCTGATCTTCATGCACTGGTGCTGCCAGTTCTTTCGGCGACGCCGATGGCGGCGCGAGCCCAGGGGGCGTTGATGCTTCCCGAAATTCCAAGCCCGGTCTACGTGCACCGGGAGGAGATCGCGCGTCCCTTCGCCGATGTGGGCGGTGGGATGAGCCAAGGCTGAACTGGCTGAAATCCGTTGAACTTTCTCAAAAACCCGAGCGTTACAGTCACGGCGACGGTGCCGCATCCCCAAAGGGGTGCTGCTGGTGGGCCTTCCGGCACAGGCAGACCTCCTTCTCCAAGGCGTGGCCGTGAGGCCGAGTTCGCCTTTCTTCATCATCTCGGGCTCGAATTCGTCGAACTCTTCTGTCGGCGCCGGCGCGCTCGGGTGCGCGACTGTTTCGTGCAAGCCAAGAAAAAGCGCCTGCATCATCTTCATTGACGAACTTCGTGCGATCTGGCAAATCCCTGTTCCGGCTCGCATGGGCGTGGTCGCGCACGGACGAGCGCGAGCAGACCCTCAACGCACTGCTCACCGAGATGGATGGCTTTGCTCCAACAACAAACCGGTGTCGTGCTGGCCGCCCACCAACACCGAAACGCTGGGATGCTGCGCTGCTGCGCCGGCGCTTCGATCGCCAGGTGCTGGTCGATGCCCCGATCTCTCCGGCCCAAGATGATGCTCTAGATATCTATGCCAACGAACGTGAAGCTGGCTCGAGGCTGTCGATCTCGATCGCATCGCCCAGGCCACCAGGTGGCCTTTTTCGCGGGCGCCGATCTGGCCCATACCTGGTTTACCGAAGCGGCCTGCTCGGCGCGCGCGGCATGCGCTTGGCGTGGAGCAGAAAGATCTCAATTGAGCGATCGAGCGGGTGGTGGCCGGTTTTACGAAAGCGCACCATAGGGTGCTCAAGACATGAGAAGCGCGTGGTGGCGTTCACGAAGTGGGTCACGCGCATCGTTGGGCACTGAGTGCCCGTGGCAGCAAGGTGGCCAAGATCTCGATCGTGCCCCCGGGGCATGAGCGCCTCGGTTACAGCTGCCAGTTGCCCCAGGATAGAAGGTTTTCTCAACTCCAAGGAAGACCTGAAGGTCAGATCGCCACCCTGTGGGGAGCCGCTCGGCTGAAAGGACGAATCGTTTTGTGAAGTCCACCACCGCGCCGCAACGACCTGCACGGGCCACGACCAATGCTGCCGACAGATTGGTGGGCAATCCTACGGGTGAAGCGAGCACGCTTGGCCCCTTTGGTGGGCCCCCCCCCTTTTAACGAAAAAAAAAACCCCCAAAAAACCATGGGGGTTGGGGCCCAAAAAATCCCGCTTTTTGGCGGCGGCTCACCCGCGCCGCTCTGTGAGCGAATGCCAACGGCCAGGTCGGTCGACAGAGGAGGTGCGCGGCTGGTGGAGCCGGGCCATGAGCGGCCCGTATGCGATCCTGCACGACAAACCGGCTCCTTCTCGAGATGACATCGGCCGCAGATCCCGAAAAGAGGCTGATCGAGGGCGATGATCTTCAAAACTGCTGTCTCGTCAGCCACATGCGGGGCTGCTCAGCTGCCGGATGAGGCCGCGAGGGCTGAACAGCCGCTGTGGCGCTTGGCTGGGCTGGTTTTCAAGGAACGAAAGGCCCCGGTACTTGACGCCGGGGCCCCTGATCCCGGATAAGGGATCTTTGGAATGGGGTCATGAGCCCTCCTGGATCACCAGCCCCCCGTTCGGCCTTGCAGCCCTGCGGGACGGTGACCCTGCTCTCACTGCGCGATCTAGCTCTGACGGGCCCAAGCATTGCTGCAAACTGGCCGGAATGAGCTCAGGAAGTGGCGCCCGCCAGATCGATCTGAAGGGCCGGCAGCTAGGTCTGGATCTTCACCAAGGCCCCGGTCACCCCGCCCGGTGAGTTTTTCGGTGGCCATGGCCCGCCTCGGTGGCCAGATCCATCGATCTCAACCCCGGCTGTCAACCAGCAGGTGGGCCGTGGGCCGAGCCGATCCGCGACACCGCCCGGGGTGCTCAGCCGCTATCGTGGATGCCTGGGCGATCCGCACCTTCGCCCAGCAGGCATCTCCGATCTACGCGCAACTGGGGCCTCGATCCGGGTGATCAATGCCTCGACCGATAACCTTGGAGCTCCCCTTGCCAGGCCTGGCTGATTTGTTTTGACCTCAAAAGATGCCCTTCGGCAGCCTCGATGGCCTGTGCCTGGCCTACGTGGGCGATGGCAACAACGTGGCCCAACTCGCTGCGCCTGCGGGAGCCTGCTGGGGGTGAGTGTGCGGATCGCTCTCCCAGCCTGGCTTCGCAGCCCTGATTCAGCCGTGCTGGCAGAGCAGGGCCCTGGCTGCGGGGCGTTGCCAGCCTGGATGCGACCACGATCCGGTGGCTTGCCGGTGTGCGGTGCCCATCGGCCTCACAACGATGTCTGGGCCTCGATGGGCCAGGAGCAGAAACAACGGCAACGGTAGCAGGCCCTTCGCCGGCTTCCTGCTCGATGAAGCCCTGCTGGCGGCGGCCGATCCGCCGCGCCAATCGTGCCTGATTGCCTGCCGGCCCACCGCGGTGAGGAGATCACGCCGGCGTTCTCGATGGGCCCGCCAGCCGGGTGTTCGACCTAGGCGAAAACGCGCCATCCGATGCTCAGCAGGCGCTGCTGGCCGATCTGCTGGGCGGGCCCCTCTGACGTTCTCTGCCGGGGCTGGACATTGGCGCAATTAGTGGCACAAATGTAACTGACGGTGTCCTAGGCCAGCTGGGTGATTCTCCTTCGATTCGGATCGCCTGCCTCCCAGGCCCGCTACCTCGGCCAGCAGGAGCTCTACGAGTGCTGGCCAGTTTTTCATCGACAGTCCATTCGCCCAGCCTCGATTCCGCCAGATGATGGAGGCGATGGCTTGCCGCTTCGCCGGCGCGTTCCAGAAGCCGCCTGCGCCACACATGCAAGCAGAAGGGCTGGATCACCTGGCAGGAGGGCCAGGCCGCACCGCTAGTTCTGCTCTGGGTGGCCATCTCCAGGGCATTCCCAAATGTTGGGCACCGGGGTGGCGGCTGCGGCTTGGTGGAGCCCCTTCGGATGACATCCAGGAGGGCTCGGATCTCAGCCCTGCTCGATACCCGCGCCTGTTTTTCGGCCTCACCGTGAAGCGGGGACAGCATGAATCGCCGCCACATCCGACGATAGGCGATGTGGTTCTGAATGGAGCCCGTCAACGAGCCCAGCCGGCTCAAGGCGGCACGATCGTGGGCCGCATGGTGGAGGGCGGGGCACCACGCCTCAACATTCAACCGGCAAGGGCGATGGGTGCGCCTGGAAGCCGCCAACCCCGCTATGCGCCGCTGCTTGGCTTTGATCGGGCCGACAGGTGCCGTGCAGGGAAAAGCTAGGTGGCGGATCTGGCGCCAGGTCTAGGGCCGCCCGAGCTGTAATGTTGGACCCGAAAAGGGCCATAGCTCAGCGTGGTAGAGCACCTGCATGGGCATGCAGGGGGTCAGCGGTTCGAATCCGCTTGGCTTCCATTTTCAAAATCGGTTGCCAAACTCACCCAAACTCCCGTTCCTCAGCCTGCGCTCTGTGGCGGGCGATTCGGCTTGGGTTCCTTCAAGCTTCAGCCCTGCTGGCCCTCAGGGAGCCTCTCCATAGGTTGTCGGCGCTGGCCGGTCGATCTCTGCGGAGGCGCGCAATGCAGCGGCGTGATCGAGAGTCCCCTGCACGAATCACTTGAATAGGCCAACCAGGCGAAGGCACTGGTCACTACGGCGTCGGGGTAGGGGAGTGTGGTGGGCAGGCCCAGCGGAGAGGGCCAGGGCCAAGGCGCCGCGCATGCCGCCCCCAGAAGAGCACGTGCTGGTGGTGGTTTTCCACCTTCAGCGCTGAACCCAGGAACAGGCTGCCAGCAGAGATAGGTGGACAGGGCCCCGCCTCGGCATGGACCAGAACCAATGGCGATGCCGATCGGCGCAACACCGTCGGTGAAGTTCTGGTGGCGCCTGCCCATCCCCATTCAGCAGGAGATCAGCGAGTTCAACCTACGATCGGCGGCCGTAGTCCCCCATGACGACACCACGTGCCTCGCGTCCTTCGGCCGAGATGGCGCCCATGGGCCGAGTTGCCCATCATGATTCGCGGTGAGGGTGGCCAGCACCCGGACCACGTCCAGTATTTCCGCGAGCAAAGGAGCCGTACGCAGCAATGGTCGGGTGAAGGTGATCTTCACCAGGGGATCCCTCGTACGGCCCGGCGCAGGGCCAGGACGCTGCTGCTGCCAACGGCGCGCGCAGCCACGCCGCAACGATCGTGACCGCCAGAACTGACGGGCCCAGCTGGTGTGATCGCGGCGCCGGTGGCCAAGGCGATCGCCCAACTCGAAGCCCACTGCACCGGTGCGGTCCATTTCAGGAGGCTTTCGGCCTCCACCAGTGCCCCGCAGCCGCCCATGCCGCGGCTTCCCTTGAAGGTGGCGATCCCGAAACCGGATCGGGTGGCTGAGATCAGCACACCGAAGAGCAGGGCCGCCGGCCCACGCTCTCATGGGCCAATAGTGCATTCGCAGCGTGGTGGACCCCGACGGAGAGTAACCACGCTCCAGGGTGGCCAGGGTGAGCACCACCGCAGGTCTTGGCGCAGCGCTGGCCAGGCGATGTAGAGGGCCGCCTCAAAGATCAAGGGCGGCAAAGGAAGGCGTTGAAGATCAACTCCGCGTCAGGCTTGAGTCGGGGGCGAAGGGCAGCCACCCAGCACGTATCCCCCCAGCCCAGGCCAACGCTGTAGGCAGTCGCAGCTGCGGGCCAGCATGGCACCACCGCTGCCACCAGCAGCAGCAGTTCGATCGATTCGATGGTGAGCATGGGCGAAGAGGGGAGGGGTGCGGCGTGCGAAGGCAGACCTCCCAAGTGTGAGGTTGGGACCACGCCAGGCGTTCAGCTCAGCTTCGCGCTACGCCCCCTCCTGCTCCCGGGCTGCGGATCGCCAGGCGGGTCTGCACGACGGCGTCGGGATCAGGCTGATCGAATCGATGCTTGCTCACCAGGGAAGCGGGCAGACTCGGGATAGTCGCTCGGTGGCCTGGCGCAGATGCCGAATCTTGCGGCGCAGCGTCTGGCTGTGCGGATTGCGCATTCGGATCCCCTGTCCTTGACGATGGGGTGACGTCTCGTCGAAGAGATCGGCCACGCAGACAGCTGAATGCGATCCAAGCAGGTGAGTTGGGTGAGGTCGTTGAGCCCGATCGAAAACCGTCAAACCGTTCAAGCGAAGGCTCCAGCTTCGATCACGTTGCTGGGCAGCTGCACTACATACACCTGCGATACCCGTTCACGCCCGGCTGAGGCCTGGCGGGCCATCTTCGGGCCAAGCCACCGGTCACCTTCCTCGGCGTTTTCGACAGAACGAACAATCGGATCAATTGCTGAGGCCCATGTCTCACGCCATGCCTTGAGGGCCGCACATTCCAGGGCAAACGCTTCACGGAAGCGGCGGACATAGCCGGAGGCGCCACGCAGCCGATCATCGGGTCTCTTTCGTGGGGGCTCGAAGTCTGCGCCGCCAACAGCTTTCCGCGTATTCATTGCTCTGAAGATGAGAATCGCAGGATCACTGGACCGCGGGACAATCGCGGCACGCCAGGCGGCCCATGCCCTGGCTGAGCAGGTCGAGGTAATAGTCCGCTGGATGGGGGTGGCCGGCGGTGAGCTTGCAAAGCGCGGCGCGCTCTCAGGCGCTGACCCCTCAGGTTCCAGCAAGGCCATCGGGTGACCTTGATCTGATTGGCGAAGATGAATTCCAATCGGGCCAGCCCACGCGCATGCGCAGGCGGAATGGCCGCCAAGCTTTAAAGCCATCCTCCGGGTTGCCCACATTTCACCAGGATCTGCGTGCGGGTGGTAGGGAAGATCGCCGATGTCCTGTTCCTCCAGGCGTAGGCAAGCGCTCCTCGGTAGACGCGACCCACATCCCCCTCGCAGCAGCTGGGCCGACGTTCCATCGGCGAATGGTTGTGGTGGCGTCGCGTCAAGCGACATCGCGGTGATGCCCATTTTCACGGGCGATATCGCCGGCATGCAGTGCGGCCCACCCTGGTTGGTGTCAGCGGCAGCCCTTTTTGAGGATCGGTTCCCAGTCGGGGTCGGTGCGGCTTGGTGAGGCCAGGTCACCATTGCCTCGAACGGTCGATTCCCCGTGGGATGCGGCGATCACTCGGCCCGGCCACTGCTCCCCGGGCCCAATCGCCCCGTCCTTGCCTGATAGTTCGGGCTCATGGGTTCGAGATGCCAGCTGCGCCACGGCCGGACGGACTGGCGTGATTCCACCGTCTTCCGGCCTAGCCTGCACGACGAACAGCTCGCCACTTGGAGGCCGTCTTGGCATCGATGTCCATGCGTGTGGGCACCGCCTGCTGGGCTGCTGTAGTGCTGCCTCGATTCGGCAGGCCCAGCGGCCAGGGTTCCAGCACTTCGTTCGGTCGCCCGATGGCATAACTGGCGACGATCTACATCCGCAACTGGGTACGTTGCGCGTGGGAGTTCCCGGATCGGCAGACTTCACTCCCACGCATGCGGATTCCTTGCTGCCCAGTCCGGCGGCTGATGATCGGGTTGCATGCCCTGCTGCACGTGGGCTTGAGATCAGGTATTCATCGGGGTTTCATCCTCCCTGCACCACGTTTGCAACCAAAGCCGTAGGAGGCGGTGGAGCACCGCGGTCGCGGAAGCCGTTCAAGTTGTCGAAGCGTGAAGATCCTCGCCCAGGGCGGCCAGATCGGATCGCAACATGCGCTGCACGCCGATGCGAGAGCGCCACCTGAGATGGTCCGCAACCGTTGTTTTGTGCGGTAGGGAAATGGCCCGATCGTGAACATACGGACGCAATAACAGCGGCGGCAGGCATCCAATACCGCGCCGCCTCTCCCTGATGTTCAGAAAAGGTGTCCTGCTGCCCGGGCGAGCTGCATCGGGAGATCCTGCCGGTGGCGCTGAGCGCACCGCCACGCTCAAGGTTCGCCAATCACCGACACCTTCGTTGTGCGCAGATCGGGCTAGGCGAAGTGTCCGCTGCTGCACGTGAACTCCGGCAGAAACGCGCCAAGATGCGTTGGCGGGCGGCCGCTTCCGGCGGCCTTGGAGGGCGCCCAGGTCGGTGAATCGTAGCCTGGCTCAGCACCTGACCGCAGCGGCTGATCGAGACCGTTGTGGCTCAGGAAAAGGGCGATAGACTCTGAGGTTGTGGCGGAAACCCCCCGGGCACGGCACCCCCTGGGCCGAGAGGCTCTGCGATCAGTTCGCCAGCGAGGCATTTTGCCAACAACGCTGGGATGGTCGGTGAGTCCGATGGCCCGAGTGAGGACCACGAGCTGGCCGGTTCGAGCCAGTTCAGCATATGCCCGCAAACTATGCGCGTGTTCAACCCTAGGGAAAGGCCCCGCGGCGCAGCCAGGCCAGGGAAGATTCCAGAAAGACGAAGGAATAAGCGAGCTCAGTCGAACCTGGCTACGACCTTCTACGCTGGATTGGGGAGGTTGCGACAGCGCTCATGCCAGTGACCGCCAACCGAACGGTCCGCTGAGGCTCTGCCTGAAGAGGTTCAGGCTTTGGAGCTTTGCAGTCGGATTCTGGCCTCGGATGCAGCGCAGCCAGACAGCGTGATCGAGGTCCTCAGATCCACGCCCCAGGAGACTTACCATACCGTCAGTGATGCCTGCTGCGCCATGGTTCGGCCCCGCATCTCTGGGGCTGCCGCTTCAGCCAAGGTCTTTTGGCACCGCCTCGTTTTATCACCTGTTTCGTTTCCAGGCACCGCCAGGCCCACAACTGCCGGTCTGTAAACTGGCCAGCTTGCAGCGTCATCGGAGCGGTGCTCTGGTGAAGCCTTGGAGCAGGAGCTGGGGATCCGCCTGGGCCAGCAGCAGGGCCGATGGTCAATTAGACTGGGCCCGTTCAATGTCTGGGCACCTGCGGCGCCGCGCCGCTGGTGGTGATTCGATGGGTGTTTGGTGGCAAGAGCGACCGTCGCCTCCGTAATGGAAGCCGTGCGGATCCCCTGCGGTGATGACAAGCACCTCCACGCCCCCTTGTGCCTGCTTTTTTGCACCTCGCAGGCTGCCTGGCGGCGGTGCGGCCGAAATTGAGGCACGGCCCTGCAGCGTGCTAGTGTCCTGTCTTGACTGCGTCGACCGGATAGAGTCAGGGGCGTCGGTTGCCTGGGAACCTTCTGCAAGCCAGGGGGCGTGCTGGCGGTTGACCAGACGGAGCGCTCTTCGCCGTGTCAGGCGGACGGATGCACTGGGCTAATTGCGGCTCTGGTCCGGTCAGCTGGGAATTGAAGCGATCGATGGGCAGCGCGGCCCCTCGCCTGGGATCCCCTGGGCGCGGAGCGGCCTTGCACCAGTCCGGCCTTTCTTTGAGCCGCCAACGACGGCGTGGTTGGAGAACTGGCGGGCCTGATTGACCCGGAGCGGCTCCGGGCGGCGAATCGAGCTGGGGGCTTACGACATTATGCGTCGAGCTGTTCAGGAGCTCACCCCGATGCAGGTGGTGGAGACGATCTACCGCAGTGGCCTCTGGGGACGCGGCGGGCCCGGTATCCCCACGGGGCCTGAAGTGGAGCACCGTTCCAAGATGCCCGGTGACCACAAAGTGGTGGTTTTTGCATGCCGATGAGGGTGATCTCTGGCGCCTTTCATGGACCGCAGCGTTCTGGAGGGGATCCCATCGGGTCTGGAGGGCATGGCGCTCCGCTTTTTGCGGCTGGGGGCAAGCCGAGGCTTCATTTACATCCGCC
>Ga0163217_1046645_pt1 | contig 13246 bp, 16 predicted proteins | sample SynspAceP_FD_185933 | JGI IMG/M metagenome (GOLD analysis project Ga0163217, IMG submission 185933) | Saline lake microbial communities from Ace Lake in Antarctica - Synechococcus sp. Ace-P (PacBio error correction) | ecosystem: Environmental > Aquatic > Non-marine Saline and Alkaline > Saline ...
AACGGAGAGAGGGGATTTTATGGTCCCCCTGGCCCCTCACTGGCCAAAATTCGGAAATTTTGGGGGCAAACACCCGAATGGTAAAAACTTCGATCATGTCCCGCGAACTTGGCCCCAGGAAATCAAGCACACCGCCCGAAGATGTTTTTTTTGGTCATCGGAGTTCCTAGATGCCCGCGATCCAGGACATCCCCAACACAAAGAAACGGCTTCAAAGCGGCCAGTTTGGATTCCTTCAACAATTCGCCCCGGCGGTTTGATTTTTTCGTGACAAATCTGAAGGGGTTGCGTGGGTGATTTTTCCGTTTGAGGCATGGGTGGGACGCGTCCGTTTCGAAGGAGACCATCGTGCCTTGAGACTTTCCGGGGGCGATTTCGCCGGTCCGACCCAAACTACGTCAGCAAACTTTCCGCTGGCTTTGGTAGATCACCTTGGCGCGGCCGGAATCCGATTTTTTCTCGTACAACCGGAATCGCTCCGGTGTTTCCCGGTGGTTACTTCAAGGGTGCATTTTTATCGATCCCGGCCGGCTTTGGAAATCCGGCGGGCGGCCGCGGTTGAGTAGTAGGTTGCCGAGACCACCCCGTCCCACGGTGCTCCGCGTTCACGGCCGAGGTTTTGATATGCGCCCCAATCCCGGTCTTGCCCTTCGATTCCTTGAACCGTCCGATCGGCATCTTCCCCGACCTCCAGGGCGATCGTAAAAAAACAATCGAACCAAGTCCCGAACCGGGGAACTAAACGTGGCCCGGCGCCGTGAGTCTCCGCGCATCAAAACGCAGGCAGCCTGTCGCGACGCCCGAGACTGGGGAACACGTTCGGTGTCCATTTCCACCGCGAAAACTGTGGTATTTCGCTGCGGCGTGATCCGGATCAAAACCTCGTTCGTACCCGAATAATTGTACCCCGAGGCGGCGAGCGTCCTCCGGATCCACTGGCACGGAACTTCCCCGCAAATCCAACTCCATCCTGGTAACGACGAAAATAGGTCAATGGCCATGATATGTGAGAATCCGTTACAATCGAAGAAAAGGGACTGCCCGTGGGCAACTTAGTCAATCGAATCCCAATGTAGAAGACGGTTTGCCGAGTCGGATGGTGACGCGACGTTATCCTAAATTCTACCACAATGTAACACTCGTTTCGACTTTCTTTTGCAATTCATGACGTCCAGCCTTTGCACGCCCACCCAAAAACGAACTGTTTTTCCCGTCGCTGCTCGACCGGGTGCTGTCCTGAACCGACCGACGGCGTCGGGGAAACGGAACTCGCGCTTCGCCGTTGGCCGATAGCGGGGAGGTTGACGACGCAAATCGCGACCGAAAAACAAACCGCCGATCGAAACAGTCTCGCTGCGATTCGATACGGGTTTACCGCACATGGATATTCGCACGGCGAAACCGTCGCCGCCGAGCGGCTCTGCGTGGGCGCATCAACCTGATCGATGTGGTCCGATCCAGATCCGAATACAGCGTCGTGGAATACCTAGCCGCCGCCCATGGTAACCGTCGATGAATCGAATCACGCGCAACCGAGCGTTGTTTGTCGGGGGTGACTCCGATGTACCTGAAAGGCGATCTTACTGAAAGGGGTCGAAAATGCCGGCCCGCCCTGCCGACGCAGGCGTTCCGCGAAGCGGTGATTTGCAAGACGTGCGCCGGTACGGGATCGAGGCGTGCAACAAACTCTCGAGCAGGTTGATCGCCTTGTCGCGGCGAAGATCGATTCTCAAGACGCGCGTCGTGATGGATCCGAGCACTCAATTCGCTCGCCAAACCGGGATACCAAATCAAGCCATCGACAGATCCAGTTCGAGACCGAACGCCGCTGAAGAGGGCTTTGGTGTTCCGCGATTCGAAACCCCGCGCCCCGGTAATTGCACGACGGATTGCACGAACAGTCGATGCGATGTTCGTTGCCGGATTGATCGATGAATTCGGTCGTCCGTTTCGGCCTAACCCGAGTTTAAATCGAAAAACCGCTCGAACGGTCCGTCGGGTATCGCGATGTACTGCGAAGTGAACCGTTTGCTCGAATTTCGTGCGGAGGATCAGTCCAAGGAGCGTCGTTGACGCATCACAAGGTGGAAACGATGTTGCCGAACGGTTTGTTTCATAACGCGTGATTGGCCCGCTTCGCCAGGAACTTGGCTCGTTCCTTGCGAGATCCGCACGCTCGCACCATGCAAAATGAAATCACTGGTTCGAAACCCGATCGAATCACTGGTCGACGAGATGGTCGAATCGATCATGTCGCATCGGAATTTGGACGGGCGCGGCGAGCGGTGTCGTGATGCAGTGATGCCAATCTCGTTCGCCACCGCCGCCATCTGCGTTTTCGATTTGCCAGCCGATGGTTTCGGTCGCCGGGCCGGTTGGAGATTCCACGGATCGATCGACAGCCCGACGTTCATGATTCCGGGCTCACGCGATCGCGACCGACCCTCCATGTCTTCGCCGCGGATGGATGGGGGTGTCGCCCGCTCAACACGTGGCAGGTTGGGAGGCAGCGTGAGCATTCGTTTCGGTCGCGTCGGAATCCGCATCGCTGCCATTTTTGCCGGATCCGATGCCCCGGCACACCCGGTACACCAATGCTAACGAGCGGCCGTTGGGCGTAACACGGATAACGGGCCGGCAATTTCGGATATTCAATCGATGCAATCGTTAATGCCTCGACCGATCGATGACGGCGGAAGGATTCCGTGGCCGGTTCATTCACGCTGGTCCACCTCATTCGAAGCTGTTTCCAACCCATCGCGGCGGCGGATTCAACGAGGCTCCTTTCGCCGACTCCGATCTCCGTCGCTGATTACGTGGAAAAACCAGTACCGCTCCGAACCGATCTCGCACTCGGCGGCGAGCGATCGGCGGCGATGCCCGCGAAATCAAATTGACTGGCACCGATGTTGGTGCAATGATGCAAATCGTCATCGCGGCCGATGCGTGCGATAACCGAACCGCACCAACCGGAATTGTTGGACAGCCGGAACTGTGAATTCCGACGCGGTGACTCGCCGCACTCGCTGCGAAAAGGCACTTTGCAACCGGTCCCGCTCCATCGCGGTGGTACGAGGAACAATGGGGGCGGGTGGATCGGAGCGGGGTGGATCCCGGAGGCGGTGTCGTGGGGCGAAACTCATTCGGCGGTTTTACCTGTCCGCCACGCCGAATTTCGCTGTTTCGAAACGAAACCTGGAACCGAAAAGATTTTTTTCGTTTTGCAAGTGATCTTGCCGGTTTGCAAATCGAAAGTGTCGGGCGTTCGGCGAGGTTGTGTTTGCCACGCCCAAACCCACGTTCGGGCGGAGCAACAGTCATCGAATCCCATCGCGAGTGCCAATGCGGATCAATCGAACAGGCGATCTTCGCTGTTTGATGAATTCGCCAACCTGGCGACGCATGACGTTGAATGATTCGCGACGAAAACGTTTCTCGAGTGCGCCTCAATGAACTTGGTGGAATAAACTCGCCGTGTTCGAGTTCATAAGCTGTCGAGGCGGCGAAACGGAAGATCCTGGCGGCGGTGGACACCGAGTCCTCCGAGCAATTGCACCCTGGCGGACGGCGTCGTAGTCCCCGGATCGAGTTATCGAGTGAGGATTGAAATCCGTTCGAACGCGGATCTCTTTCTGTTCGACCTGATCGAATCGAGCCGTCGGCAATCGATGGAAGTGGGTAGTTGTAGATTTTGTTTGAGCGATTGCAAAGCGCCCAATTTTCTCTTTGAAGACACGGTAAATCGTCGTTTCGCCGTACATCGGATATTCGAGGTCGTCGGGCGCAGTTCGATGGTCCTCGCGGTTCGTTCCTCCCCTTCGAGAGCGAACCTGTCGTTATGCTCGGCGATTTTCGACCGCGTAGCAGTTGCAGTTCGATGCTAGTTTTTTCTCATCAATGAACAGAACCACGGCTCGTGGAGCGGTGGGGTTTACGGAAAATTGAAAATTCGCCAGTGGTGTGGTGTGGTATCCGCGGTAGATGCTGGTTCTTTTTTTTTGCAACGAGCAGGTGCAAACCACTCGACTTGGACGCGGGTTCGTGGGAACCCGTCGAGGAATGCAGCCGTCGTCGATACTCTTTCCCGAAGCAATTTGCGAAACAGAATCCGACGACTTTCGTGTCGCCGACATGCCGCCTGCGTTTTTTGATCCGTTTCGGTCTTCGGGCGTGTTGAGCAGGTCGCTGATGATGCGTCGGCCGGGCCAGGTCAACCCGCGAACTCTTGGAGATGAACTCGCTGTTGGTTCCTGGCCGCTGCGCCGGGGCCAGCCGCCCGAGGAGAATCAGTTCTTTTTGGTGAAAACGGTAGCATTCTTCGTGCCCAATCGTTTTCTTCGAGATCGTTTTTCCACACGGTATTGAAAATCAAACGGTGGCGGCGTCTTTGACCTCGACGTCCTCGACGAGTCGTGACCTGCCGCCTCGACGGGCGTTGGTCGGTCACCGTTCCGTGAAGGCTTGTTTTTGGGCCGAGGTCGTCGTCGGGCGATGTCGCTTTTCGGAGACGAGTTCCCCGTGGGAGTTGGTCTTCCCGGGAGAGTCCGGTTCGGTGGAGGACATGTCAGGAGACCGAATCGAAATCTGGCAGACATCTGCGGCAAACACCATGCCGATTCGGGTGGTGGAAGGCGAATCGTCAGCGCAACGGCGTCGAAGATCGGGTTCGGCGAATTTCACCCGGACCGGGCCGCACATCCTAATCGTTTCGCCTCGGGGATGAAGTACATCACGACGCGGAGCGTCGTGGCACTCTTCTGAACTTCAGCGACGGGCTCGGATGGCCGGGGCCCGTGCCCCCGGGCACCGACCATCCTAAACCCGCCTAGAACACAAACCATCCTCAATGAGCCCCTGAAGATTTTCGCTGATTCGGGTGGATCTCCGCCGACAGCGTCGGTTGTCTAAGAAGAGTATCGGTTTGATGTCACATTGCTCCCTCCGAGACCAAAACCGCGCAAAATGATCTCCAATTGAGCGATTCGATCCCAAAAGCCACTTCGTTCAGTGGAACCCCTGTTCCGCACTGGAGTGCATTTTAGGGGTTTCTGAGCTCTTTCGACCGCTTTGGCCGGATTGCCGCGAACTCGTGCCGCCCCTTTACGTTTCCGTTGCTGATCCCTCGGACGAGGGTGCCGGACCATCACTCCGGTGGCGCCCGCGTCAACGGGCGGGTTGGGTGAGTCGGCGACGCGTGGTCCGGCGTATCGATGTGAACCCAAGGACGTCTTGGACGAAATTCTCAAGGAATTTCGCCGCGGTTGATCGCGCCACCAACGGCCGGGCGCCCGACGTTTCTGATGTCCGGCGACTTTTGGCTTTTGATTTTTCGTGTAGAGCCGGGAATCATCGGCAGTTCCCAACCCGGTTCGGTCTCTGTATGTGCGGCGGGATGATTTGACCCCACAAAATCGGAAATGGTTTCGTCCATCACGCCGGCGACTTCAATGCTCAAGCCGACGAGGCAGGTCGCCCGTCAGCAAGAGACGATTCGCGGAAGCGGGTTGTGTTGTATCGGGCCGAGTATCGGCGAGGACGACGCGGCCTCGCGCATTCGGTGTGAGAATTTTCGATGGTTTTGCCCGAGCGTGTTCGATACGTCGCCGAGTTTGTAAGGTCTCACCGCTGATCAGTTTTTTCGGCAACCCGCACACCCGATGACGTTTGCGTTCGAATTCCGAGTCGCGCGATGGCCCGCATCACGGACCGACGACCGGTGGCTAGCGCCGGCCCATGTCGTCAGTTTCATATCGACCATGCCTTCGCTGGGTTTGATCGACAACCCGCCGGCTGTCGAACTTGACGGCTCTTTCCGACGATCGCGATAGGGGGTTCACTGGCCGCCGCCGTTGTGTTTCAAAATACCAGACGTGGCGGGCTCGACGAGGCCCGAACGACGGCGAGGATGTCGGCACCTTCGATTCGAGTCGTTTCTCGTGATCCACACTTCGCTTCCAACCCCTCGGCGCGGCCATCGCAGCGGCCGGTCGTGTCGAACTCGGTGGGGTTCATGATCGTCGGCGGTTCTGACCAAACGGCGGGTGAGCGCTCGCACTCCGAGGAACCGATTTTTGCGCACGTAAGCGCGGATTCCGATGAGAATTCCGACCAAATCGTGAATTTCTCTCGGCACGTGCGACCGCAAGGTTTTTGCTTTGGTATGAGATGCTGTCCTTCGCAGGCGGTGATCTGTCGCCGGCGACGAAGGGCGTCATGGTGGGCGACATCGATTGCGTCGGCGACGAAAAAACGTGATGAGCCGGCGGGGTTTGTCGGCGATTGAACCGGGACGACGGTCGCGGCCCTGGCATCGAGCACGCCGCGCGGTCGTTCTTCGGTGGCCGCACCGAGTCCCGCGACGATCCATCAATGGGCCTTGGTCGTGGCCGGTAGGCGACGCACAACGACTCGGCCTTTTTTGCCTTGATTTCGGCCGGATTCGAGTAACCGTAAATTGTTTTGCGAAGCGCTTCGTCAGTGCGGCGAGCACCTTCGCAGCGACTCGGGCGGGCGAATTCTGTTTCAGGTTGCCCTGCAAAAATCACTAGCACTCCGGTTTCCGAAGGCAGGGAATCGAGCGGCGGAATCGTGGCCGTGGGCATGGGGGAGCGGCTTTTCAACCATGGCAGGGCGTTTTCTCTTTCGCCGAAGACGGAATCGAACAAATCAGCGTCCTACGCTGCGAGTCGTCGGCCGGACCGTGGTCAGATGCACCGATGGTACCGGATTGCACGGCCCTTGTGTTTGTCGGTTTGTTGCGGTTTTGCGAAGTGCTCGTCGTTTGATTTCACCCTTCGGGAGGTCGGCAGTTTTCCTCTGATTCTAACGCTTTTTGTTAACCGCTGTTTTCCATTCATGGACCGCCTAACATTGGCAAGTTTTCAGGTTGATCCGGCGAAGCGGCGCCGGATGGTTTTTCCAGGCATGACTCCCCGTGTCCAACGAGATTGTTGCCCTGAGGTAGGGATGCGCTGGGCGACAATGCAAGCCGGAAGAAACGCAGTCGAGCTCTGCAGATGGTGCCAATGACAGGGATTCTCGTCGCCAGCGTCTCCTGCAAAAGCGGAGGCGCCCATGGTGCCCGACGGTCCTCGCGGATTTCGGCGGATTTCGGCGGATTTCGGTCGGCGAGGACGTTGATTTTTTTCATTCAAATCATGGGAATACGGGAGGCTAATGCTGAAAAAACCTCGATCCTGGGGTCGCGCACACTTCGTCGGATGAACCCAGTTTTCATTTGCCAGTTGTCGTGATAGCTGTGTTCGTTGAGTTTTGTTAGCCGGAACTCGAGTACTTTCGGGTCTCGCCGACCGATGGGCGAAAAGAACGAAGTTTTCGCATCAGGGCCCAGCCTCGTAATCGCGACTCGCTGCGTTGAGAACTCATCTCATGCGTGTTGACTGGTTTTCCGGATGTATTCTCGCTGACAGCGTCGCTTCAGCGCCGGAACACACCTTAGGCCTTTACAAGAGCTTTGTCGTTCGCCTTGACCGTCAACGCGACGGCCAGGATGACTAATCCTCCGCCGCCAGTTGTTTGCGAATAAATCCTTTCTCGCATTTCGGGGATCGACGGCCTAACCTCAGGCCTCTGCCGGACAGCCGACAAGCCAACGGCATCGCGGACCGAAATCCACCATGCGCACTCGCACGTCGCAGACTGTTGGTGCCGTCGGTCCGGTGATGAGCAGCCCGCCGGTTTGTTGGAAAAACGGTAGGGCGTCGTTTGCGACCCGAGGTAGGATTTCGACGTCCAATTTTGAGTTCGCACGCGCGTTGATGCACCTGCCCATCGATCAGGCGCCGGCGCAATCGTCGCCCGTCTTCGCGTCGGGTTGGCCGCCCGATAGGATAATGTCAACCGTTTGCACTGCTCGTGTGAGTCAATCGAGTTTGCCGCAATCGCGATATGGCGGCCAGGACGAGTTGCTGATTGCGCCCACCGCGTCCTCCGCGAATGGCTTTGCCGCCAACCAATCGACGAACGGGTTCCCCGCCGGTGATCTAAACGCGTCCTGACGGTGCTGGGTCCTTGTCTCCGCGGAGCATCTGCGAACACACCGTCATCTCGCCAGTCGTTCGCCGACCTTTCGGCGGTGCCTTCGCTCTGACGTGCCACGTGCAATCAGCATGGTTGTAACGAGCGACTCGGCCCGGTGCCCCGCCCGCATCGACCGCGACACAGCGTTGTTGCCCAAGAACGACGGTCGATAGACGGCGGCGACATCGCCCTGTTGAGTCGTCTAAACGCCTCGTCGCCGGACCGTGGGTTGATTCGAGCGAGTCATAGACGGTCGCAGGTACTCGCGATTCGGAAATCAGAACGAGTGAGAACTGGCAACGCCTTGGCTCTTCGGCACGTGACGAAGTTCCCGGCACGGTGGGCCCACGCGGATTCAGGTCCAAGGGATTCGCCGAGCACTCCGACAAATCAGCGGATCATCGGGGCGGTCGGCACGCTCGGGCTACTGCCGCCTTTGACTGCACTGAGATGTTTGGCGAACGTGTTGAGTTCGTGTGTTCGCTCCGGAACCGCTGAGATGGCGAATCACCGCGAGTTTTTCATCGAGACTGACCCCGCGATCGGGCGGCATAACAACGCACTGCCGCCACCGGATAACCACACGATTCACCAAATCATCGCGGCCCGGCCTGAACGGCGAGTTCGATGATTGAATCGTTCCGCGATTGCCGCAGCGTCGGTTCGTTCACGCCTTGCGGGCGAGCGGGAACAGAAATGACTTCGTTTTGGCCAAAGCCGAATCAAGGGGATGCGGCATTATTCTCGGGGATGTGCCTCACAACCTGCGGCAACATTGAACGTGTCATCCCACTGATTTTTCGATCCGAAACGAGCCGACCTCGTCCGCCCGAAATTTTTTGTCGCCAATTCCCGATCGCCATCGCGGCGGAGGCTTTTGCGGCGACGACAGCACTGATGCGGCTCCGAACAACCCGAACGACGCGGAGCTCACCGAGCGAAGGGAATCCGCAATCCAAGTTCGGCCGTATTCTCGCATCAACGCGTCCACCGCGAACGCGGCAACGCCTGTTAAGAAGATGTCTTGGCATCCCGACAAAGGTCACGCATTTCGGAAAACTTGGACGGTAAGCGCGTCGAAAAGAATGGTCTCGTTTAAAGGGTAGCCGTGGGCGACGGAAGAACCACCAATCGCTAACATCCTATCGCTAGCCGATTAAGTCGTCAGCGTTCGTGTTCTGGGCAGGTTTGGAAATTCAATGATTGGCTCGTAGGGAGCCGAGTTCACGGTCCCTCTGACTGGCTGGAGCAAGACGGCCTCGTACCCATGGTCACTATAACCGTGAAAATATAGCTGTGACGGACCTGCTAGCCAACGGTTTTTTGACAAACAACCGTGGCCAGCTTTGAACGACCACCGCGAAAAACCAATCTGTGGCGGATTCCTAGCTTGGAAGGAGACTGCCAGCAACCGCAGCTCTTGACCGCGGTTCGGGTTATTGACCGTGGAAGCCGTTTTTCGGTAGGCGGTCGAATTCGCAATGCGACTTCGGTGCCGTCGAGAGTACAACGCAACTCCTTTTATCAACGACGAACGCCTGACTGCCGTGATAACCTCCGTACTTGGCTGTCCGCTTTCAATGTCGAAACTGTCGTCGAAATTCAGCGTGTAGTTGAAAACCTGCTGCAACGCCACCGGCGACTCCAATGCGAAGTAACAGAATCGTCGAATTGTGCTCTTTGCGGTAAACGCATGGGACTTCTCGGCAGCGCGTTCGGTGAGTTTGATGGCCATCGTTAAGAATGACTCCTGAGAGGAGAGGATGAAGTGGAAAGTGATTCGCCAAGCCGACAGTCTGATCGGAAGACGGCTTGAGGATCAACACCGCAGATCAAGCAATTGCTGCCAAACCCGTTAACGCCCAATTTGGCCGAATTTGCGCCAATGCACATGTCCTGCCGTCGGTGATTCTGACAAACGTCCGCACGCAGCGGAGATATCTTTTTCCAGTGTAGAACTGATTCAAGTGTAAGAAACAGTCAACTTCTTGGACGCGAACGAATCGAGCGGGCACCGTAAAGGACTAGCGTCGGGAACTTCCTAAGCACAACATCTCCAAGTCATTCGGTGGAACCTACGTAAGCAGCGTCTCTCTGAGAGGCTGAAATTGCGAGTCTCGGAGAGGTCGCTACGTGAGGTTGTTCCGGCGTCCTCCACGCGCGTCGTGAATTCCTTGGGCAGGGTGTAGCTCTTAATCCGTGGCTGCTTCTCGCGTTCGTGATTTTTTGATCTCGGCCTTGGTCGCCCTCGCCACGATGACCAGATCACGCCTGTTCGGATCGGACGGGGCCGGTGGCGGGCGGTCGGGTTGCTTCCGAGCACCAGAAGTGTCAGGACGGTCCGCAGAGGTAGGTTTTCTCTGGAGAAATTTGCGTGACATTGCTGGTTTTGGCGTGATCCCTCCCAATTGCAAATCACCGCGATGATTTCGACTTTGGCGGCGATTGCCCTCGGGGAGGTTCGGCGCCGAAACTCATTGATTGATGGTGTCGACCTGCGAATTGCAGCGATTTCTTGCCGAAGCTGACTCGACATCGGCGGTCGAGCCTCTCCCATTCCGAGTGATGGTTTTGACGGTTTCGGCGACGCCATCTGCGGCGCTGCTCAGGGCGGGTCGTGTTGGAGCCAGGAGCGTGCGAGCGTGATCTGGGGCCGAGCCAGCGGGGCGATAGACTTGAAGATAACCTCACGGCGATCGCCGCCCGAACGAGTTTGCTCGCTCGTGACGCCACATGTTAGCCACACCGCGAGGCCAGCAGCGAACGCCCAAACGCCAGGGATCGATCTCGCGAGCCAGAAAATCCCCTCCGCCGAAGCGAGGCGTCTGTCGATCCGCTCGCGAATTTTGTTCTCAGGGTTTGCCGGTTCATTCGCGCGGCGCAGACCGCCAAACGGGCCTTCCTAAATAACTGCCTCCGAACCGGCGCTCCCTTGCGGATCGGGGTTCGCTGTGAATCGGGAGCGCGACGACCCGTAACAACAGCGCACTCCGCATTCGGGCACGAGTGCCGAACCGGATCATGGAGCAGCGGTGCCGAGGTTTCGTTCGAGACCCAGTGCGGGCGTCGGCGATCAGGAGTTCGGCCTGTCAGGAACGGCGACCGCGTCCGGTCGGCTGCGCCGATTGCCAGAGTCTTCGAGTATGCCTCGCAGCAAGCACGCCGCACCCCTCGACCCACACGATTAAAGGCTCAGACCCCACCTCGCGACCTGCGTGATCAGCCGTGGATCGATCCGTGGCGAAGGCATAAGCCCGCGGCATGCCTGATGCGGAGCGATAAATGCGGATAGAATGCGTCGCTGTCGCCTCGTCACCGGCATCGCGTGCCGCCGCCGGGATCATCGACATCTACACCTTTCCCCGGCTGTCGGTCAGTTTTCAATCGAGCGGACGTGGCGATTTCAAATGCACCGCCAGAGCTATTCGGGAACCCTTCCGACAGCGGAACCAACTCATCGCGCCAAGCGAATCTCGTCGATCGAGAGGGACTGCCGTTTATTGACAGTTGATCGATCACCAAGGCCTAGTTCCGGGTCGAGCCGTGGCCCGCAACCTCGGTGGCGGATCAAGTGCGGAGAGTCGAAAGTCATAAATCGCGGCTGGCCCTGGCGGCAACAGGAATCGGTCGGTCTCAGGGACCCCCCCGGATTTCCGCCGCGGATGCTTGCGAGAATGTTCTGGGCCGATTTTTTCGAGCAGTGGCTGAGGGCCTCGGGCCAACAGCATCCGGTCATCCGAAACGACTTCGATCGCCGGTCTCATCGCGTCGTCTCCGGCGACTTGACGTTGTTGAGCGGACGGGAGACGTGGCGACGGGTACGTGATGTCGGTCGATTACCCGTGAACCGATGGGAATACCGCCGATCGCGTGGCCGCATCTCCGTTTGGGCCGACCCGGACGCGGCGGGTCGGATCCTCGCAGAACAGGGCCAGAATCACAGAAGATCGGGGACCACACCCGGCCAGGACGTACCATTGCGATTCGCCGACGGCCCTTCGCGAGCGGGGAACCGAAGGCTCCGGCCAGCGTCCGCCGAAGTCACGGAGTCGGCTCGGAAACCGCGACCGCCTCGTTCGTCAAATACAGCCCGCACTCGTCTCTCCACCGTTCCCCCTCAACTCCTTAGCTCTCTTAATTTCACTCTTAATTTCACTCTTAATTTCACTCCACTCAGGCCCTCGTCCCCCACGGGCGCCCCAGTCCGCAGCCCGGTTTTCGGTGCCGGGCTCCCGCACCCGCTCGGGGCCTGCCAAATCGGCCTGCCCGGCAACAGGCGGCGCAGCCCGCCGCCCCGACGCTTCTTCGATCTTGGCAGGAGTTGGGTGGTTTTCGCAGGCCGACCGCTCGTTTCATCGCCGGTTTCTCAGCCAACCGTTTTTTCAGAACACAGCGAGAGCGCTTGCGACGCCCGCAGCGCCGCACAAACGCGTCCAGGTCCGCGGGAACCGGGAACGCAGGATTCTCGCCCACGCGTACGCGAGCACGCCGCAACAACGGATCGACCCGCCGCCCCTTTCGAGACGGCTTCCTGTAGTTTCCGGAGGTTCAAACGAGTTGGCCGATGATCGAGGAGAATCGTCCGTCGCGGCAGCGAACGCTGTTGCCCGAACCGGCAATCGGGTACGCCCAAACACCCTAAATGCGTACAACCGATTGAGACTCCAGGACGCCTCGCCGGCAAGTCGTTCGCCCAGCCGTTTTCGGGCCGCGTAGAGCAATCGTGATTGCCGCGACAGCGATCGTGCGTTTCGGTTCGCTCAAGTATTCCGCCGGACAAGCCATAAAACGGCGAAGCCCAAAGTATCCGGCCGAGCCGGGGGCATTTGAGGCAACCAAATCGGTCCTGCCGAGGGGCATCGGTGGGAACGGCAGCAACCCGCCCGCGGCGAAGCGGCACTGGCAGCCATCGTGCGCTGCAAGCGACTCGATAAAGAACGATCTGCTCGCCGTTTGATGTTGATGGCGAATTCCCGGCGGCCAGCCTTTTTGCCCTAACGTTCGCCGGCAAGGGAGCGTGCGAACACGCGACCCACATCGAGGGACGAATTCCAACGGGGATCGTCGTGACGCGGTCATCCACCGAGCGGGGCACACGGGCAGCGCATCAATTCGAACGCCGGAAATCCAGCCGTTCGAATTTCCCGGCGATTCCCGCCAGCAATCGGTCCCATCGATCGGCGTCAACTCGTCGTACCCACTGCAA
>Ga0163217_1009479_pt1 | contig 13244 bp, 6 predicted proteins | sample SynspAceP_FD_185933 | JGI IMG/M metagenome (GOLD analysis project Ga0163217, IMG submission 185933) | Saline lake microbial communities from Ace Lake in Antarctica - Synechococcus sp. Ace-P (PacBio error correction) | ecosystem: Environmental > Aquatic > Non-marine Saline and Alkaline > Saline ...
CCCCAGAGAGGTTCAAGTTGAGACGCTCTTATGAGCGCATTTATGATACACTGTGTTTTCTTCCCTCAGAAGCTTACTTCTGAACGAGTGGGAACACGACAATGGCTCAGCTCGAGTGAATGCGCGCACATATTAGGCAATATTCGATTTTACCTCCTGATATTTCTCAGAGAGAGAGAGTATTGTTCTCTCTTTTATCTCTGGTTTTTTCGGGAGAGAATAGAAATTGTTTTCAAATGACTGTTATCCTCTTTAGTACGCGAATGTACACACCTATAGGCTCCTGAATCCTCTCATCTTATTCAAAACCTTGCGAGATAAGATCTGGACTCTCACCTCGATAGAGGGGAAGTAAATTTCCAAGGAATGTGCTGAAGGCCTGAAATTTATAACATCGCCCCCTCCAATTTTTTTATCGTACTGGGTCTTGCCTGTTTATTTTTCCCTGTCTTCACCTGATTCACACCCAAAGAACATAAGGGATAAATCGGAGAAATTTTGTTTTTCGGGGAAAGGTGGGGGCCGAATCCCCATACCAAGGTTTCCGGTAATAAGGCAAGTGAACAGCGGTTTGGAAATTGTCTAGGAATGGGGGTCCCCAGCTCCGATTTTTTCGCCCGATTTTTTAGATCTAACTCGGCCCTTTTAAAAAGAAAAAAAAATAAAATTTTTTTTTTTTTTGGAAAAATGGGCGCCCCCCCCCCCCCCCCCAAAAAATTCCGTAACCCCGTCTTCATAACGAAATGGATTTTTGAAGGGAAATTGCAATTTCAAAATATCCATTTTTCCTCATCGCTAGTTAACTGCCCGAGATCCATTTTAACTGTCCCCAATTTTTAGGTCAACACTTCCCTCCACGCATACATGGTTCCCGTCCCCATTGTTGCTCCTGCAGCATTAAGAAGCCAAAGGAGTAGCCCAGTTGTCCCTGATTGTTTAAAGGGGTCCCATAAAACCAACAGAAAGTTGTCATTTTTTCCCAAACTAATAATCCCTTCGGTAAACGAACTCCTACAATAGTAAAGAGCCCTTTGGTAGCGGTAAAAAGTGGCTAATAGAATTAAGGTTATTTTCGTCATAGGTCCATGCGGATTTCCGTGGTTCATTGGCCTTTCCGGTATCCATAGGCAATACCATATAGAAAGTGGTGGCCACAATCGGTAATCTTTGCCAGGCCCTTATCGTTACCGGTACCCGTCTATTTCAAGGGTGAGCTGGTCTTTCTTAAATTTACATTAAAAGGCTTTCATTTTTCTTCTGGCAGCGAGGGCCAAGGGCAAAGGCAAAATTATTAAGGTGAAGGTATGCTTTCTGGTAAAGCGGACAATGGTAATGTTCTTTTGTTGGTTAAGCTCAACTAAAATTTAAAGTGTTTAAAAAGAGAAAATCAAAAAACCGTAAAGTTCAGAAACTACTTTTTAAGTAAACTTCTGGCCCACTAGGGATTAATGGTAAATTTCTCGTAGGATATTGAATCCCCAATCTCCCAAGGACCACTTATCCGCCATTCCGGCGTTTATTCCAAAAAAACAAACCTTTACTGGCACCCGACGATAGGACTGTTCCGTTTAGAGGTTGTGCATTTTTTTGAAAAAACTGGCAATGTGCATTTGATCGTCCACAAAAATGAGATCTAAAGGAAACTCGGGTGTTTTTCATGTAAAATAAATAGTGCATGGACACATCATCAAAATCACAAATAACATCCCTTCTTTAGATTGCAATTGAACTACGGTACCATAAGCCTGTTCCCTTCCCGTAGTCAGTAATCCGCTATCCTCAATGTCCAAATTGATGAGAAGGGAATCCGATCCTTTTTCAGGATGCGGAGGTCGCCTTCTTTTTGAAGGTAATAGGGGTTGTTTAATTACTTTTTTAGTTTCATCCTTGCAGACAATTGGATAATAAAACAACAACTAAAAATTAGAATAGATTTTAATTATTTCTCATTGCAAAGATTCTGAGTTTTGGATCTGTAAAATTAGGTGTTGTTACTTTCTTGATGTTCCGGGTTTTGGTCTAAGAATAATAATAGAATCCTACGCAGAAATAAAATGGTAATGCTCCAACCCACTGGCGCGGTGATAATAAACCCAAGGGAGTCCTCAAAGCGCTTGACTCCTTCTCTTACGTATTCCACCAAAGAAACGCAACCGTCAAAATCGTACTAGAATACACCAAAAAAGGTATCCCAAGCTTTTCCTTTTTTATCAGTTTTCCATAAAAAAATACAAAATGGCAAAGACGAAAATGTAACATAAACCTTCATATAGTTGGGACTTGATGCCTAATAAGGGTATTGGCCTCCAAAAATATCTGAAAACCTAGGACCTTTTCAAATAAGATGTAGGCGGCATTCACTGTTTTTTCTTTGGTAATGGACAAGGCCTTGTAGGCGGGCATGTATCAAGAGTCACGTACAGAAACCTTGTAGCAAGTGCATAAGATTTTTCCTACAGTTTGCCGTTGATTTCGGAATTGAAGAAATTTCCAATCGTACACAAAAAGCACCATAGACACTGGTATAGAACGATTCTATCCAGAATTCCAGAGAATTTAAATTCAGGAAATTTTCTGGTATAGGGTACTATGCCTATTATGATTCCCAAATGGCCGCACCATAGACTGGCCAAGCCGTAAATCCGTAAATCATAACCATCTATAAATCCGAAAAAGGGTGCTGTCTGCCACTCTCTCTATAGGCGCAAAATCTTCCAACAATGGTTCTGAAATAAGGCCAATCGTAAAAAGATTACATGACCCAGTCTAGCGCCCAACATGGTAAGCCAAAACAGTGTATATGAAAAGGAGTCTAACTGTTTCCAAGGATTTTTTCCTTTTAAAAAATCTCTTCATTAGGTACCATCCTAAAGCGAAAGCAATTATCCAGAGAAGATTGTAAATATTTTATTTGTAATACCCAATTTTGAAAAGTGTATCGGCGGGTTCAAGTAAGCCTAAAAAGTACATCTACAATTTTTTTTAAAGGGACTTAAGAGATAAGTAAATACTGGAAAGAAAGTGGACCCGAAATGTTTAAATGTTATAAAATAGAAAATAGGGTAATGTGTTTTATCCGTAATTAATGCCACATTAAATGGCTTTGGGGTATTTTTAAAACCAGAAATTAGAAAGTCGGTGTTAAACCAATTAAATCGAAACAGGGTCGTACCCACTTCCTCTCCATGGTTGACGAAGCTTAAAAATTCTTTTTTATGGAGAGCCAACCTCCCTTTGAATAAACGTGCTTTTTTGCAAATGCTTCCAAAGTGTATTGTGAAACATGTGGGGAATAGCGGCATGAGGCAGGGTAACGGTGGAGAATAAAATTCTGGTAAAAACTTTTAACCAATAGGATAAAGGGGGCAAATTAAAATGCTTTTTTCAATCTTATTTAGAATTTTGTATTAATTGGAATTGACCTTAATAAAAATTTCTTCCGGAATCAAACACTTCACTTCGCCAAAAAAATTTAATTATTTCGATTGGAAAGGGAAAAAATATTTTATACATAACCATAGCTTTAAAAAAGATACTGCCTAATTTAAGATAGGCTGAAGGTAGTGCCGTCTTTGCCATCATTCAACTGAAGCCCATCTCTTGCTAATTGTCCCCTTTAATTTTTGTTCTGATGTTGGAAAAATCCTTATTGGCTCGTGCTTCGTTCCTCATTTGGATCAATAGACCAACAACATCGCCTAATTTTAAAATCCGATTTAGTGCCAGCATTATTCTCTGATTTTTCCAAAATCCCCAATAAAGTTAAAAGCAAAAATATGCCATGTCTCTTATTAAAAGCCTCCTTGTCCTTTTCAGTTATGGTTTCTTGGCTTCTTTAATTAGTTGAATGTGCTTTACTACTTCAAATAAATTGGCATAAAGCATTGGAGTATTAAATCATCGTTTCATGGAATCATACCCTTTCTGTTTCCATCCCTCCTACACTAAGGGTGGGATAATGAAGATTGTAAGGTATGGTTTTCGAAGGCGACAATTGCAATCCATTCAGTTTTTGATAAGCCTTTTTCAAGAAGGCCAAAAGATGCCTCATTGCTTAGGTCCAATATACTCGTATAATGTGCCTGCAATCATAAAAAAAGCGACTACAGATGGTGTGTAGGTTTGCTAAGGATGTTATTCTCTCCAGAAAACATTTTCGTTGGGTAAGATATTGTTCCTGTAGACTGGGCATTTTTTTTGGCCAATTCAAGGTAAGCCAATGTTGGCGTTGGAGGCCAGTATTTTACCGGCGCATGCCCGTTGCATAGCTTCAGCTTGGCAATTTCCACATTCATGATGTTGGAAATTTAAGGTCGCATACCGCCACCATGAAATTCCCAAAAGTTCTCCGAGTAATTTTGTGCTCATGGCGGGTGCATTCCAAATGCCAGCCGGGAAAAAACCATCTCCCCAGGGAGAAGGCCATCTTCATGATATGCTGCACCTCGCGCTTTTCCATAAAGGCAAAATCTTGTGGACATCTTTTTTTCGTCCTGTGCGGCCAATTCAACGCGTATTGGGCAATGCATACTTCCAATTTCCTCCCGCTTAGCTTGCCGTACTCATGAGGTTTTGTTGAATTTTTTCAACATCAAAAATAAACAGAAACCCAATTAATTTCAATAAGCTAAATATCCTTTTTCTAGAATATTCTTTATGAATTCAATTTGTTTCAATTGATATGTTTCCCCGTTGCATAGGTTTCGATGCTAGGGGGTAATAAATTGAATTTTGAAGGTATTGTGAAAATCCAGGTGTAACTGCTTGTACCACTTCCAATCGGCTCCAAATTGTTTCCAATCGCAGGCTTTTTTCGCAATCTTATCCTCGCCGTCTTCGCATCATTCTCCAAATGTCCGGCGTCCGTAATATTTCGTACATAGCGAACCTTATATCCAGATGTTTTAAATACCTAAAAGATCAAATAATCGAAAAGACATGAAAGGTTCCGGCAGTTACCACAATGCCACATTGCTGTAAACGGTGGTCACGACGTAACATTCCCACATGACTTTCAGCTTAAGCGGTTTCAAAATCTTCCTTTTCCAGAAGGGAATTGTAAACTTTAATTTTTTGAAACTTTTGTACATGGCATTTTTAAGGGCGGGGCCAATTAGAATTTAGTTTCAAAATGTTGATATTAGTCCCAAAAATTCTCGTCTAACGGTATCATTTTTAAATTACCCCCGTATTCGCGGTTACTGTACTGCTTTCGATATCACGTATACCACGCGGAATTTACACATAAATGTGGCATCTATAACACAGGCGACCATCTTCCGTGCCTAAAACTTCTTGAAGTTTCCTGACAATGCTGAATGGTAAGTCGCTTCCCCTTGAACCTGCGGTCCTTTTGGCATAAAAATTCAACGATCCTGTTCATTTTTGATAGGCCAACCACGGTGCTTGGAAATATAAGCTAACGTGTGCTTTACCAACTATGGGGTAGTAAGTGGTGTTCACCATAGGTAGAATATAATGTAATGTTTTTTTTCCACCCAAATTTCGCCGTACTTATACTTGTTGTCGGAAAGTGATGATTTCCGGTCCCGCCGTTTTGGATTTAGTCCTCCAAAAAATTTTCTTGAACGAACATTTTGGCCTACCCTAATTCGGGTAACCCTTTAGGTTATCGTCCTCTAGGTCTAAGCCCAAGGTCAAACATTATTTCGGTTTACGCTACCCTTAACGGGCCCTAATTTTTTCTTCATCCACCTTAAGCACAAAATGCAATCCCTTTACGTAAAAGGTGTGGTCCTTCAGCAGTCGGAAACATGATCGTCTCCTAAACTCTTCAAAATGCTTTCAAATGCGTTTATTAATTTTCCCCCATTAATATTGGCTTTTAAGGCAGCAAAAAGAATACATTATGCCACTTTTAAATACATGTTTTGCTTCGGTACACAACATAAATTAGTGTTAACTAGATGAAAGGGGGTTACTTTGAAATTCCCAAATTTTGTAGGTATTCATGAACAGGTTGGTCGTCATTTTGGTTGTATTTGGTTCTAGGTGCCAATTTGGCCCATGGCTCAAAGTGGCTCAAGATGTTCAAATGCAGTACCTATTTGCAATAACACACACAGTTCCAATGGTGGTACCACAGGTTTTGGGGTTTCGGGACGAATTTAATGGGGCGTAGCATCTGGTTTGTTTTGGAAGAACAGGTTCTGGGTCAATAGAATCCAATGCTGCCTGGTAATAAGATTTAGGAACAAATGCTTCTGGTCAATTGGGTTTAATAATAGTTTTGACAACCAATGAAGATTGGGAATTTGCCACTTTATAGGCCAGTAAATTGTAATTCTCTAGGTGACCCGATAAGATGTAATTTCTTTGATAATAGGGAGGCCCAATAGTTTAATTGGTGTAAGGAGAGGAACCCAAAAAGGAGCTGCCAACAATGTACAGTATGAAGGAGTGGTTGGAGGTATAATTTTTTTTTTTTTTTTTTTTTTTTTTTTTTTTTTTTTTTTTTTTTTTTTTTTTTTTTTTTTTTTTTTTTTTTTTTTTTTTTTTTTTTTTTTTTTTTTGCCCCGGTGAGGATTATAACTTGTTGGTCAATAATTTTAGTAATATCAATTTCGATTTTCTATACAATTCAGGTCAATTTTTGTATCCAACCCTTTTGATGCCTTGGACTGTTCAAATATCAAGCAATCTTTTGGGGCCACCCATCGCTGCTTGTAACAACGAAAAATTGTTTTTGGGGATGCACCTACGGCTGATGTTATGGTGAGCTATACTGGTACAAGGATGGGGGAAACGGATACTACCCAAATTCTTGGAGAGAGTTCCGCTACCCCTTAACGTCTTGGATGCAGCCTTTACCAGGGTGAGTCATTAACCCAATCCCAGAATAATATTATCAGTGATGTTCAGGTGGGTTTTTCTACAGCACCACGACATTCCCTGTTAAAATGATGAAAACATCCTGCTTGAATCCGAATACTTAATTTTTAAGTGAAAAGGACCAAATGGCCTTGGGTGGAACAATCCGCAGGAGAAGGTTATTTATATCCTACATCGACCTTAGCGGTAAATGCTGAATGCAGGAATAAATGCACTGTCTTTGGAATATAAATTAGTGTTCCAGGGGAACAACAGATTTACATTAGGGCCACCATTCAGTGCAGAATCCCTAGATGGTTATGATGCTTCCCCCAAACTTTAAATTAACGGCACCATATACCTTTGTGCCTGATTTTCCTTTGGGAGGTATTTCTTTGTGAATGGGGGAACTTAGTGCTGTTATTGGAGTGTCGTCGCCCGGATACGGACTATAATTATCAATGGAGTACTGGCGAAATAACTTCCAATATAACAGTTACTCAAGGAGTGAATATTCCTTGACCATAAGTGATAAACCTTGGTGAATCTACCTGCGACAATCTTTTGTGATTTACCGTCTAATGCTTCCAAGAAACCGCATATAAGGAGGTCGTTGTTTGATGATTTTACAGGAATAGCAAATAAACCATACTATTATAACCGGTATAGGGAAGGTGAATTTTGAATATCGTTTGGATGATGGAAATATCAGGAGGAAAATATTTTTTATAACGACTCCCGGTGCACATAAAATAACGTTAAATGATAATGAAATGGTTTGTGGACTGCTACAGAAGCATAGGTTGTGGTGGGGTTTTCCTAAATTTTTACCCCAAATGGGATGGGGCCAATTGACATATGGAATATGTAGGTATTTCCAGTTTTGGAAGAACCAATGCTTTTTTGTTTATGATAGGTATGGGAAGTTGCTTAAACAACTATCCGTAATAGTTTGGGTTGGGACGGAAACTTATAATGGAGTGGCATACCTTCGGACGATTATTGTTTACAAGTTGAGCTTTTTGGATCACAATGGGCAACGTACAACGCAAAGTATGTTAAATAATCAATTTCTCTTAAAAAGCGAATAATGGGCAATAGTCCGATAACGGTCTTGGTTTGTTTGTTGAAACTAAATTCAACCCATTTCCGGTGAGACACATTATGCCTAAAAGATTCTCATTCATTGAGGATTGTGCTTTCAAGAAGGCACGGGGGTTCCTCAGTTTTTTGTGAATAATAATACCCCTATTTATACTAAATCCTTTTTCATAGAGTTATTATACTTGACTTAAGTTCTATATTTAGCCCAAAACCTATGCGAACATTTACCTGTCTATATGTCTTAATATTTCTGTTGTCAGTAATATACGTGCCCCAAAATTCACCTGATTGTAGAGTGCATTCCGGTTGGTGCAGATTGCCAGCCCAATTAATGCAATTGTTGATGGCATGGTGAATATAGACCGAATTTTATCCTGATGGTAATTAAGGCAAAGTCGGTTGTTTGGAGAAGGAAGTGTAAGTTTCTGCCCGAATATCGAAAACAACACCTCTTGGGTCGTTTTTAAGAGCAGGACAGGCGGCAGGTAGGTTTTTGACATTGAAAAAGGCTTTGCCGGTAACGGGTACTACAATTAACAGCGGGAGTGGGACTTTGCGGTTTATGGTCTTATGATCAGACAAGTGGGCAAAAATTTCTGTTCGATTATAGGAAGTGGATCAGAATACCTAAATCCGTTGCAATTATGAGCCAATAATACGCGTTTCAAAACAGGAATAGGGATTAAATCGGAGAATGGGGATGTTGGTGCCTCCTTTTTTAAAAGCAAAGCCAAAAACACATATGACGAATGGTTAGATGTTACTCCAGAGAAATCTACTATATTTTCCCAATTAATAATTTCAACCCCAATGTTCGATGATGAATGCCCGAGCAATTTTCCAATTGACTTTTACGGGTAGTTCGGTTGAAATGCCCCGATCAAGATAAATGCGTTGGATTGTACCTACGTGATCGAATTTTTAGATTGGATATAAATTGGCTTGTGGGGGTGATCCGGACATCCCTTAATCTGCCACAAATTCTCCTTTTGAACATGATTTTGCAAACTGTTGTTTTGGACTGTTAGATTATGAGACGATGCGTTATTGATGCCACCTTTGCTGGGATCCGGACCTTCCAATGCCGAATTGGGTGGTGAGGCAGCCCCAATTCTGGACCTAATTTGTAGAACTGACCAAACAGTTTGGAAAATGATGTAGGTGATAATATACTAATCACCTTTTTTTGAACCCCGGTTTTACAGGAAGTAATCGTTAGGGATTGATCTTTCCGATATAATATGTGGAATTTGTAATGTTTGAAGGCCAGAAGGGGAAAGTTATGAAATAACGCTATAAATTGAGGGGAATTTCAGGATGATCCCGTTTTTTAACAATGTGCCGCCAGGCGTAAATAAACGGTTATTATATAACGATAAAATGGCTGCGGTAATTCGGAGCCCAATAAAGGAATTTTTAGTGGTCGGGTATCCCCAAGTTTTTTTACACCCAATGCCGATGGTATAACATGACCGTTGGAATGTTATAATGGAATCTCACCCTGACTCGATCCTGTAGTGTTTATATTTGATCGCATACGGAAAATTGCTAAACAGATGATTGAAACCACTATTGGGGGTGGGACGTACTTCAATGGAAGGCCTATGCCATCATCGATTATTGGTTAGGATGGATTATTCCCGTGATGAAGATGGGTATTAAATAGTGGCGCGAGCTAAGGACCCACTTTACATTGAAGCGATAGCTGTTATAAAGATTAGAAACAAAAAGACGGGAATTTGCCCCGTCTTTTTTGTTTCTGAAAATACTGTGCTCGTTAAAAAGTTCAAAAGGTACATAGCCCTAAGCTGATCACTGGAGTTCTTATTGGTAAAGCCTGGCCGGGGTAGGAAGGCCAATATCAAAAAAGTTGTTTGTTAATGTCCTGGGTGGCGTAGTTATAGGATAGGTGCCTAGCCTGCTTCCTCCAAAATTATATACAAGAAACCACAGAATACCATTTAAATCGCTATGGTTCCTCCATTGGCATACGGACTTTGTTCAAAATCTATAACCAGCCCTTAAGCTAAGCGCTGAATATCGGTAAGCTCCCCACCCAATCTAAAAAGTAGAACAGTACTTAAATTTGTTTCCGATATAATAGTTTGTTTCTGAGGCAAAAACTTGGTCTGAACCAGGTCCTTAGATTCAGCCTTGACAATGTCCTTGATATCCATAACAAAAAACTTATAAAGTCCATCCCTGGCCAAAAATAATAGCTAAGCCTGCCGGTAAATTTAGCAGGTATTTTTATTGGAATCTTCAAAAAAACGTTAATGATATTAAAGTTGATGTATGAATATCACCAATCTGCCAGATTAGAATTTTATTTTTTTGAGAAAAGGTTTCAATCAGACAAACCTGTACCAAGTTAGGGGATTGGTAACCTAAGCGCCAATTCGAAAATTTTCATTTAATTTTCCAATGGCCCCTGCACTAAAGGAGAAACCCACTCCTTGAGTTCTTTAGAAAGTTGTCGAAGCTTATTGTTTTGAATATCCCGAATCAAGTAACGAAACCTCTTACGTCAATTGGGTAAAGTTTATTCCAGAAATACACTGTGAATGTTCATGGAGCTCCCACATATAGTTGTCGCCATCTGTGAGGCCAGGGTTAGCGGGTAAAACTTACTATTATATAACCGAACTACTTTGCGAGTAATGTCTGGTTAACATTAACTGTATTTGCGTTGAGAGGTAATGCGGTATTGTTGTCGTCCGAGAAATCCACAGGATCTATAATACCGCCATAGTAACCTAAAAACGCCTGTTGGTCCAAAGCCTAAATTTGCACCAATATCTAAGATAAGGCCTCTTCTAAATTCCATACGTCCTGTCCCTTAAATTGGTCCCAATGGTACTCCATTGGCCTAATCTCTAAAAAGTAATTGTCAATACCTGATCGCTAATTGCCAGAAACAAAGACATCGTCATCAAAAATTTTTATTAGATCATAATTAAATGCCAATGAACTTTTTTCCAATGGAGAGCTGCTGTTGGGTGCTTTTAAATACAAAAACACTCCTATTTGATTAAGAATCTACTGAGTTTTCAATGAGGGTGCTGGAGCTGCTGTTGAAATAGGTGGTCAATGCAATTTTTAACATTGTAATTTGTCCCGTAAAGGAACATATAAGCTGTTTGTTAAAAACGGCAGAACCTGCCAGGATTTATATTTAGAGATGATAAATTCACCTCTCCAAAGCGGGCCAAAAGCAACCAAATTTAATCCTTGAAAACGAAGCGATCCGTAAAGAAAGCTTTCCCCATTCAACCTTAAACCATCATTAATGTTCTGGGCGCTGGCGAAGGCAACATACAATAGTAGAATGAAAGTGTGAATCCCTTTCATTTTATTATTTTTAAGAAAGTTTTTATTGAATTAGGGGCCATATTGGTTTAGTTGCGTCTACCACTACTTCTACTGCTTAGAAGATGAACGATCTTGAGAGAAAGACTGCTAAGAACTTCTCACGTTTTATCCCCCCTGCTGAACTAACTAGAGCTACTATGAACTTCTTACGGCTTACCGCTGGATGAATCTTGAATGGAGTACTGCTAAAGAGTTTACTTCTATATAGTTCCACTAGAGTGATTTTGTTGGACTAGAGCTTCTTGGTGGGTTTCCACCATTGGACGACCTTGAAGGACTGTGCTGCTAAAACTTCTTATATGTAGGGTTTCTGGGTCTGTGCCTTTATAGGTGCTACTGTTAGGTGTACCGCTTCTATACGTCTGATTGCTTCTTGAAACCATATCTAGGCACTGCCCTTGTACTTTCTGCGGTGCGGTAAAGAACGGTTTTCTTTCCAAAGGCATCAACCCCTACATTGCTCCGTGATGTTGGTGCTGCTTCGGTTGATGTTGCTTCGCGGGAAGTAGTAGTGCTTCTGTTCTACTAGTGCTTGAGGACTGGTAGTATTTAAATTGGGATTCTACCTCTTAAAAGGCAGTGCTTCTTAAAAGCGGGATTAGAGTTGGTAAACACCTCTCCTGCTGGGCGGGGCTAATAAGCATAATATTCCTGTTGTTGTAATTATTGGCCAAATAGCATAATTTCCTGTTGTTGTAATTATATTTGCCAAACCTATTATGGGGAATAGTAATAAGGGTTGTTATAATAATCCGAAGAGTAGTAAGGGAATAGTAGGTAGGACTTAATAGCCCTCCCGTCAACCGATAGCGAATAACCGTAACCTCCCAAGCCCCAGTTGTCCAACCCACGATTCCGTATCGGTTCCAAATCTCCATGCGATTGTGGTAATCCCGTAATTACCGCCTCCGCCATAGTAGCCACCGTAATAAACGCGCCGTATCCCCAATCCATATGGTGAAGCCTCCCCAGCCCCAGTTGTCGTGTATGTTATAACTAAAGCTTTGTAGTGTTATCTCCCCCCAAGAGCCATAACCGTTATAAATATTAATAGTTGCCATCGAACCCCGGTCCTGATTCAAAATATTCAGGCTGTTCGTTTTCCTCTACATTGCTTATATAATAAATCCAATCAACATCTGTGAATACTTCGTTATCCAGGATTTCTCCAATACTCATTTCGGCTTTTTGTCAAAAATTCACCATAGGTAATTCTGTTGAGGAGTAACTTGTTTTGGTTTCTTGGCGGATTGGTAACGCGATTAAAACTTGCTCAGTTCTTTCGATTCCTATCTGAAATAGATGCCGTCCATTAATCGTAGTATGAAGCTTGTTTGATAAGAAACCGCAAAGGATGCCAATACTATGCTAAGAATTACAACAGTTGCTGCAAATATGTATTCTTTGCGGTGGGGTAGATGAAATGTAATCATCCGCTGTAAATTTAATTGTTGAACATTGGTAAAAAATAGTTAGTTTTTTGCGACTATTTTATTTAAATATAAGGTCGCAAGTTTTGTGCCAAACTTACTAGTATGGGTAATAAAATTTTAAACGAAAGAGCAGAGGAATTATTCCCAAATGGTATATGAACCTTGTTTTGTAAAAAGCGGATTTAAGCAGAAAATTCCTGGGTTAGGGGACTGTATGGTCCATTAAAACCCTAGGTTACGATGGAAAGCGGACGCGAACTTGGGAAAAGAATTACAGGCCCAATTACGATGATAATGTTCAGGACAGGACATGAGAAATGCCTGATGTCCTTTATTTATACCTAAATTAATCTTACTTGAGCAAAGAGGGCTAGTCATGTGGAGGGGCTTTGCCTAAGGAATGTGCTTGTAGTAAACACACTATAGAATTGAAGAATGGCGGAAGATGGTCGTAGAGTGGTTATATCCTATTGTGGAACCTGAATGCCAGTTGGAGGAAGGAAG
>Ga0163217_1013694_pt1 | contig 13244 bp, 22 predicted proteins | sample SynspAceP_FD_185933 | JGI IMG/M metagenome (GOLD analysis project Ga0163217, IMG submission 185933) | Saline lake microbial communities from Ace Lake in Antarctica - Synechococcus sp. Ace-P (PacBio error correction) | ecosystem: Environmental > Aquatic > Non-marine Saline and Alkaline > Saline ...
GAAAGAAAGAAAAATATAAAAATTAAATTCCCCCCAAAAAGGCACCGCGCAAAAACCTCCAAACGTTTTTTTTTTTGCCCCAAAGCGCGGGGTCCCCATCCATTTTCGGACGTCCCCCCGTCCTGCGCGGGAGAATCGAGGTAACCTGTCCACGACACGGCCTCCGTGAGCGCGGCGAGGTTGGCGCGCCCCGGGAGGCCTATGCTTTTTTGAAAACCGGTGGATGCTGTCCGCCAAAGCTGCCTGCCTTCGCAATCTGGGCAGAAACAGGTCCCAGAATTTCGGGGCCTGGAAAACATCCAGCAGTCCCAGCCCATCTTTCGTCCTGACAAGCTTGGGACGGTGCCGATGGGACGGGTGGCGCGGCCACGGGGCAGGCGCCCGGTGAACGTGGTGCTTTGAATTGAGGTAACAAAGTCGCAGGATAGGAAAGCTGGTGAAGGCGCGGTGTTCAAAACAGGCTTTGAACGTCCCACATCCACAGCCTTCTGCCCCATTGCGTTGCGCACCCAGAAATGGCCAGCCCGAGAATCGCGGTCGCCCAGGTGACTGCCAGTGTGAAAGGTCCACCAATGGACAGGCCAAAGCGCACAGGTGGGCCCCTTCCGGTTCTCCGGTCCCATGCTCAATGAAGCCGAGGCTTCCAGCTTGCATGAGGTAGTCCGTATCCGGGCCAGGCTGTGCGCGAAAATTATCTCCGGCCCATAAGCCGACAAATGTGCCGCATACGATATGGTCCATTGATGTTCCGGAGGATCGGCGTATGTCAGGCAAGCTTTGCCGGTTGGTCGCCGCCAAAGGTTTGTTGGCGACCAGCATCGGCCGAACGCGCGAGCTTCTCGAAAGCGGCCCGGCCCCATGCTTGCGATTTTGAGATCCAGCGAGACAGATTTTTCTTGCCTTCGAAAAAAGTCTTGAAGAACTCACTGTCCGCCTTCGCCCAGCATGTATGGCCCCGACAGAGCGCGAGACCATCGGCCGCCTCGGGAACGGTCTTCAATCTTGAATAACGTCCGCGCCAAGGTCCCTGCCAGAAGCATTGTGCCGTATGGCCCGGCCCACTAATTGGTGACCGAAAGAAGGTGCTGAGAGTGGGAGGTTGTACCGGTTCCGCTTACCAGCCGATCCGAGCACGTTAGCTTTGACGCCACACATCACGGGAGTTGGCTTGGATGGGCGTTTTCGCCTCTGCATCTCTTCGTTCGTCGACTCCCTCCCGTACACATGAAGGGGAGCATCACGGGTTAAAACGTCGTTCGAATCGGGTACTTCCTTTGAATAACCGATAAACCGCCTGAATTCGCAATCGCTTTCCGTCGCAAAACTTCGAGCGCGGTTTCGGGAAGCGAAATAATTTCGCCATACCCGCTTCCCATGTCCGATCCGGGCCCCGAGTGGTCATATGCGCGCGCGGCGAGCGTTCCACAGCAATTCGGCTGCCCGTGTTTTGGTCGCCAGTGCACCGAGCTTCAGCTGGATCGCCTTGGTGCTCACAAATCGTTTTCCCATCGCTTTGCGATCTGGCTGTAATGCAAACGGATTCGCGCATGCCGGCGTGCGATACGACGGGACCGGGCCCGCGATAATGATTCGCCAGATTCCGAGGCCGCCCGTTGCCATGAGAATCACTTCGCCTTCCCTTTCCGCCCACAAGACAAGTTCGTGGCGGTCAACACTCATATTCGTTCATAAATGAGTTTCCGCCGAATCGAATGCCCTGTCCCGTTTCTCGAGTTTGCGGGCCATTCGAACACCCTTGAAGTTTTCTCGCCCCGTTTCCCCGGGTTTCGTCTGGTTGGCGTGTCAGGATGGAAGATGCGTTGTAACGGGGCGAAGCTGCCGGATCGGTCCTCCACAGCAGGCCAACGCTAGGACCCTTCAATCGCCGTTCGAAATCCAGGTCTTGGCGCCCTGTGCGACATATTTGTCAACCCTTGCGAGTCGCGCGCGTCGTGATGGCCTGGATGGTCCGGTGCCGGCATTGGGCTCTGTCAGTCAAGACGCGCCTCGTCTCTCGCCGGACGCGAACTTTGGAAGCCAATACAGGTTCTTCTGTGCGTTCCGGGCCGAAACGCTGGACAATCTGAAGCCATCAATGAGGGTGGAGTTGAAGATGCCGGTAAGGCTCATCCATTCTTCTGCAATCTTCGGTGACAATCTTCGGCATAGAGTGTCGCCTGTGAGGCCCCGAAGGCCAGCCATAATTCGGTATCGATAAGCGCCCCAAACAGCGAGTTCCTTCATATCCTCGACCAAGTGCGGCTGGGTACTTCATTGTCATGCTCCAGTTGCATGACAACGGGCCTGACCTTGGCGGTGTCGAACACCACTATCTGAGATCCACACAGTCTAGAAGATCCTGCTGTGTCGTGACTTCGGCACCATAACGTTGGCCCTTGATACTTCAGTTCTTACGAGCCACTAGTTGGTAGCCTGTAGTAGCACGACTTTATCGTGACGCAGGAAGGAGCGACGTGACGCGCGCGCGGGGATGAGCATGTTGGCGTTTGAAACGGCACACCATCACCCATCCTGATTGAGAGCCACGGGTAACGAATCCGTGACGGGATGCCCTGAACCGGGGCGGGGAACTTTGCTACTCGTTTCGCGAGTACGGTCGCTTCCGCCGGACAGCGTGTACGCCCGCAAAGAACGGGGGCGTGAACTGACTTCCGTCCATGCCGAGGTTGCCACAGCCTTCTGGCTACAGTCCGTTACGCTCATACCACCCGAAATCAGGAGGCCAGTGTGTATGGCGAGACGAACAAGGTTCTTCTTGACTCGCTTGCCTCTTGGAGAGTCCGGCGTCATAATCATCGGGTGCGTATTCAACGTCAGCAGGGTGAACGATGATTGGTCATAATATCGGTATCACAGGTCTTTGCGGGGCGGTGCTCGTAGATATCGCCTTCCTTGAAATCCTCGAAATACCGGCCAAATGTTTGCGATATCGGTGGACTCTGACCTCTTTCCAATTCTGAACCATGTTTTTCGCTCCGGCAGGTCCGGCGCGAGCGAGGATTCGTTCGGCCGCAAAATGATGGGTTTTTGATCGATAAGCTATGCCCATTGTCAGGCACACGCGCCGCCTCCAGAGGATCTCGCGGCGCTGCGATGATTGCGCGCGCTTCCGGAAACTTCGGCTCTCGCGTTTTCCCCCGCCTCCCCCCCCCACGGGGGTGGAAGGCCGCGTTCAACCATCGTGACCTGGCTCGGGAATGAATCACAGGCGCGCCGAAAATTCCGACGCCTTTCGCGTTGCCCAGTCGAATTCGCGCAGGCCGCGCTTCGTCACTTGAATGTCAGGAAGGGAACATCATAGGCAGGGCACCCGCCGGCGCCGCAGGCACTGGCAATTGTGGCCGCGTGCGTGGATTCTAATTTGCATCCCATTTCGAGAGATCCGCACCAAGAACTGGGACGGGAGAAGTCCGCGCCTCCGAACAGCACGCCACCCAGGTGCGACTGACGCCGCCAATCGCATACGCATTGAGCTCAAGGCCGCGCCCGCTTTCAATCACGGGCGACAAACGGTTGTGGCCCGCGAGCGCTCTCGCCGGACATTCGACGTAGGTCGACATCGGTTCCCTCAACTTAAGGGATCATGACAAAATCTGGCGTGGCACCGGTTGCGCAAAGCGGCAATGTCGGCCGCACCCGTTGACGTTTCGCGGTTGAATTGATACGTACGCGGCGCGCACACCTGGGCGCTCTTCGACAGCCAGAGCAAGTGCGTCGGCGCGTGCCTTTTTCCTTGTCGGCTGGCAGGCACAGCGTCCTTCAGAATCAATGATGACAACGTCCGCGCCAGCTGCGACGGCCTTCTCAAAACGGTCGGGCGCGTATCCGGGAACGAAGAGCAGCCGACGATAAGATTGGGGGGCTTTGAATTTTCATTTGTCCGGACAAATTAAATTCGAACTGGGACGAGGGTCAACCGAAAAGAAGAGCGCTTCTATGGTTTTGGGAGTGTGTGAATTGCCGGAAATTTTGCCTCTCAGGCCCGGGGTGCTTCCCATTGGAACTGGTTCCAGCGCGGTGGCCAAGCCAAATCAGGTTTCCAGCGATTGGAAAATACCGAACATCGAGATTGAACTGCCACGATTTCCAGATCTTCGTCGTTCGTCAAAGTGGTTTTCAGGCGTCGATGTCAGCATCTTCAGCTCGTAGGCGGGCCCGACCGCCTTCATGCCCAGGCCGGATCGCAGCCCGCCTCAGCGGCAGAGAAAAGAAGGACTGTCTGGAATGACCAAACGCTTTCGATCTTCACTGCGCAACTCACACATGCTCGCGCGCCGCCATGGGCGGCGTGGGCTGAACATAGAAACAACCTGCGGCTTGCTGGCCGCTTCTCCGAACAAGTCCGTTTCACGACCATTGTCGACCTTGCCCGTGCCCGTAAACTGCGGACCCAGATTCCACATGGCGCTGAGCAATGGCCGGGATTGCCGGGCCATGCAAGCGCATCGTCGGGAACAAAAGCCCATGAGCTGTTCTGCGTTGTTTGATTCAGTTCGCGCACGCTGAGGGGAAGAACCGGCCGCCCCAGTTCGAGCGGCGCGATTCTGGTCCAATTCTGGCGTGGGTCCGAGTTATCTGGTCAATCGATCGTGGGCCATCGGGATCAACACCACGCATGGATACATTGACCACGATATCGCCCGGGGCGAAGGATAGCGCCCGCTCAATCGCGGCTTCGCCCGAGCGCGGTCACGCCCGGCACCGCCGCAGCGGCTGGGAAATGTCTGGTCAAGATTGCGGAATTGAAACAACAATAACGATTTCCCCCGGCGTGAAGTCTGCGGGTCTGGGCCGCCATGTCCTTTTCAGTCGGTCCAGAAACTGCTCAGAGCCCTAAACATCCGATGAAAATCAATATTATTTCGCTTTAACAGTACGAGACCTGCGAAAGCGATTTTCTGGTCCGTCATTGCGGTGCCGTTCGTCAGTCCGGGTGACGTGAGCTGCTGGTCATAAGCGACAGTTCATGCCGAGGGACATCGCGAAATAAAGAGCCAGGCTCTTGTCAAATACACTTCACTGACCAATGTCGTACGTCGCAAGTCCGAGGGGTTCGTATTGGGAAGGGGGTCTTCAATCGAGGCGGTTTGTTTGAAGCTGGCTGCCTGAGAAGGGCATCGTTTCAACCGACGCGCAATGCCGGAGAGCCAAGGCTAAAGATGATTGCGCTGAAAGTGAAACTTCATAATTTTGTGCTCCGGAAAGAAAGACGAGCACAAACTGCCCGGCTTAGAAATTTGAAAAAAGGGGGCGCTAACGGGCGCAGGCACGTTCGCGGGCAACCGTGTGCGGCAATGTCCCTTCGCGGGTGGCGACCCCAAACATCGTCATGTGCGCTTACGTGCGGCCAGGAATTGCGGAAGACGCGTCAAATACGCCCGGGACGCCCGACTAATTCTCACCCGGTGAAGGTCACGAGACTTCATCATTCGCAGCCCGTCTGACTGCGCTTCCTGCGCGCAACCAGTTTGAATGTGCGCTTTGGCGTATTCAAGCCACATGTCCGGCGTGAAAGGTCCGGCGCCCAGCCAGAACTTCATGTCATTGGAATCGATGGCATAAAGGCAGTACGCATGATCGGCTTCGCAGGGCCCTCGTCCATTTCGGTCAGTGACCAATCGGGAAAGTCGTCAGAAATAGTCGTCCAATGTGATAGCTGTACCCTGCTCGAAATCAAATATGCGCCGCGTAATTCGTGTGCAGATAAACGCGACAGCAGCCTGTCGGGCGTCCGCCGGTCGTGCAGAGATGCTGGCTGTACGGCGTGTGGAATGAAGCGCGTTCTTTCTTCAGGCGACATTGAAGGCTTGTAAAACGCCATTTGTGACCGTGATTACAGGGTTCGTCCCCCAGCGGCGCGCAATGCTCTTCCTAACCAGGAAGCCTTTTCCAGCGCTTTGAAACCGCATACTGTCCAATGTCGCAGGCACTTTTCCCGCTTCGTCCCAGCAGGCGGATCACGACCGAACAGCTTTCCGCTGATTGAGCCGTATTGATAGTTGGATTCGTTGCCGTGATCCGGAATCGGTTTTCCAGGCACAAGCGCCGAGCTCGTCAACCGTTCGGCTTGGGTCGCCTTCGTCGATTTCGGCGCGTCGCCCCCTCTTCGACGTGACAAACAATCGACAGCGCAAGTTTGTGGCCACCGGGGCCAAGCGGAAGTCTTTTGGAGCGGGATCGGCCGGGGAGGGGACATTAGTGGGGCTCCTCTCCACGGACAGTTCATTGCTCTCGCGGGTAATATAGGCGGCTTTCATCAGAACAAAGCCAGGCGACGGCATTCGCGGTGTCGGCAAGGCAGGCCGGGGCGTCCCATCGGTAATGCGGGCCCGCCAATCGGCTTTTCGAGATAGGCTTCGACGCTTTCTGCGCCCGACAACTTTGGCTAAAATCTCGTCTGCCAAGCACCCAGACTGTCCGTGACATGGTTTGGGGCAGACATTGTTTGACCGTAATCGGCGTGCGGCACAAGCTCGATCGCGAAGCAGACCGGCAAGTCCAACCATGCCGTGCTTGGAACTTTGTATAGGCCCTGGGCATGGGGAAATCCGACTTTGCCGCTTGCGACGCGATATTGAATTGATCCGTCGCCGCGCTCGCTGCTTCAACAATTGTCTACTGGCAGTACAAGCAGCCCTTTACCAAAGAACGATCCGGTCCAGATTGACGTCGATAACCCGCGGCGCACAAATCATCTTCCGTGACATCGAGGCAGTGGCTTCATATATAGCCGATGCCCGCAATTGTTGATCCAGATGTCAAGACACCATGCGAGTCGACGGCATGTCGCGCACCAGAGCCCTGGAATCGCCCAGGCCGCCTGACATCGCAAAACAAGGCAGGTCGAGGCGTTTGGCTCCGTGCCGCGAAATATCGGCAGCAAGGCTTCCATTTCAAATCGTGGAAGCCGATGTGGTCGCGCCGGGTGGCGCATCACGGCCTGTTCCCCATATCTAAATGACGATCGTTGGCACGTCTTCGGCGAGCCGTTTGGCGATGGCTTCCCCAAGCCCGCCAGCGCCGGCCCGAGCCTGTGATAAACCGTGTTTTATCCTTGAAATCGATCCTGCATCCCGGCGTCCTATCCCAATTGCCACGGTCAGGATGAAATACCAGATCGTCTGCCATCAGCCTGGAAATTCCCTGCTTGGCGAACTTTTGCATGGTATTCGGCTCCGACTTCGCCACCAAAAGATCATGTCGGCAACATCGATGATTTCGATGAGGCGTAGGGCGGCTAATGGTCTTCGCTGCCGGCAGACCCGGGACGGATTTGAACCCGCCAAATGTGTCGTACGGATTTCAGGCCGTTGAACGTTGCAGTCCGTATTCTTGGCCCAGGTTTCCGTAGTCCGCGACGCCTGTACCCGGTTTTCAGGTTGAAGAGTGCGACAATCTTCGGTAGCCATATATGTAGACCCCCCTAGGATGATTTCGATAAATGGTAATATCAATTTGTTTGGAATTGATAGGCCCTTACGGTTTGAAACGCGTTTGGGGATTTATCCATTCTAATTGGAAATGTAAGGAGAACCTGATGGCTGACAACTGTTCAATCGCGCCTAGAGGCGGTCCAATATGACGGACCCGGATTATAGGGTGGTAGGCCGCAGGGGTCTTCCGGAAACAAGCCATGATGAAGCCCGCCCGGTCAACTTTCTGGGCCCAGATGAACCGACATCTGTCCCAGGCGGGCGGACATGCAGGCGTCGGCGAACCGTACCGTGCGGCGCGTAGAGCCCGCCCTGCGCGAAGCGACGGCTGGCGCGAGAACGCGTCACGATGTGCGCATAGCCCTCACGGGGGATCTATGTGGCAATGGTTGGGTCGGCGCTGCGGCGTGCGACGATGGAAAACCGCCAACAAAGCCGTCGATTGGGTTACTCTACGCCAAGGCAGACGCGCTGACGCGAAAGCTGCGGCGCTTACGAACGGGCGACAAGCGACTTGTTTCTTAAGCCGGCATGAAAGCTCCGAGCGCGGCGTAGAGGGATTGACCATCACTGCAATGCCTGAAGCTATCATGGCGGAGTAATGTTGCGGGCGGACATAACGGGACCTGCAAATTACGCACAACGCGGCATCCTTTGCACGAACGGAAACAGGCGGCCATGCTCGGGCGTTCAATGACAGCGGCGGGCGTCGCGGTGGCTGAATGGGTCAAGCGCAACCCCTCGGGCCCGAGGATTTCAAGCCGAAAACGCATTCTCGATATCGGGCTGCGGACTTGGGCACAAACCGTCCTCCGATTGCGGCCGCGTTTCCGGATGCAGAAGTTTATTGCGGCGACGTTGGTGCAACCGATGCTGCGCTATGGGCTTGCGCGAGCAAAATCGATGGCAACTCGAAAAACGTTACCCTTTGTCCAGGAATGACGTGCCGAATCTGAGCCGCTTTGAAGACGAGAGTTTCCGATTGGATAATCAAGTCGACAATGTTTTCCTGCACGAGGACCAAGCTTCAAGACCAATTACCCAAAATCTTGCCGGAAACCCGGCGCCTAGCTCAAAGCAGGCGGCATCGTGCTCTGTCGAGCAGCCCCAGTAACGATGAGCATCATGACGCTTCTTTTCGAACAGGCGATGCGCGAATTGGGGATGCCTTTTAACAATTAATGAGCCCTTCTGGACCAAAGATGCACGAAGTCCGACCTTGCGCCTGGATGCATAATGCAGGTTTTTTTCCTCCAACGAGCTGAATCCATGACGGTGTTGCCGGAAGATTGTCCGAACAAGGATGTTTTTTTCCGGATGCCGCTGACGAGAGCAGTGAGGATTTTCGGGCGCAAAGGCGGCTTGCATGTAATTGGCGCAAAGAAGGTTGCCTGATGTCGAAATTGACCGCCGCTACTCTCTGCCGGCGCGAAAGGCTAAAGGCGAGCGGTCCGTGGGTTCCTAGAGAGCCCCGATGTCGACGACTGCTGATGTTAAACGCCGCCTTGCTCAAGGAAGTTCGCCGTCATCCGTGAGCGGATGGACACAGTAGAGCGACTCCTGGAGCGCCGACGGTAACGTATCCCGCGTGAAACGATTTGACGCATTCTCGCCTAACGAAGCAGGAGGGCGAGCGAGCGAGGTCTGTGGACGCAGAGATACCTTGCGCGGATATTCCGGATCCCTTTCAGCAGGACCCGGCGAAAGCGAATTTTCAGTCGCGGTTCGAAAACTCTCATCCGAAGCTGTTGCTGACGAACTCCGCGCGGCAAAATAGGCTGCCTGCCCGACTCCTGTACGTACTGATACAGATTATCATGTCCGGCGACTTGGTCGCGGACCGTGATTTCATCCGACGCAGAAATGCGACTTCGCTGCTCCCGTCCTCTGGCCGCGCGGTCCGAGAAGTGGTGTCGATTTTCGCCACATGGTAATATCTTTTTGCCGAAAAACCGAATGAATATTCCACTTGAAACAGCAGACAAAAACATTTCCTCTCTCTAAAAGAATATATCATTTCACATGGCAAATGCATGTGAGGGTTTCATAAACCGGGGAGTTTCTATGTCCAAGTCAATTCGTCCAGATGATGAGTGCAGCGGAGATTTTGCTGTAATCGGCTTATTCAGCGCGCGCTTGCGCAGGACATCACCTGACAAAAAAAAAACCGGAATGCGGCCAGGATGTCATTTTAACGGTACCGCGCGAAAATCGAAGGAGAATAATACAGGATCTCCGATCTCGGTTGTTCCGCATTTGATGGCGTGCGCGCGCGAGCAGAATATTTCGAACATTGCCAAGATCTGTCCGACTCGCGCCACGCTTCCAGCCAACAGACAAGGCCCATTCGGACGGATGGGATCCGCCCCGTTATTTCGCGGTACGGTGTCGAACATCCTGGTTCTGAAGGCAAAGGTTGAGCATCTTCATCGATGGCGCCCCTTCTTTCGGCGAATTTCCTATGCTCGCTGGAACTTTTCGAATCTCGAGCGGTCGAAGTCATTCAGGGTCCGCAGAGCGCGCGGTCTTCGGACGTGGGACGCTTTCCGGGTGCGGTCAACTAATGTGACTCGCCGGCCCAGGTGATGAGGCCTTAATGAAGGGCTGGTTACGCTTGAACACATCGGGCAATACCGGTCGCCAAGCAATTGTCGGCTATGCAAATTTTCGCCTCAACGACAAGATCGGCCTTTCGCGTGTTAAATCGGCAAGACATACGACTTGACGAGAATTCAAAGAACTCGCTTGGGGGCGTCTCAATGCCCAGTCCACGGAACACCTATAGCGGCGCTGTCTTCTTTGGATTCGATTGAAGCATCCCGCAATATCCGGGCGATATAGTCTACGCAGAAGATGACGATGGTCATTTTTGCAATCGACCTGATCGCCGGCATCCGCCAATAACTGCTTCCTGAATCCGCGCGGCTACTTGCGGCGGCGCCGGTTCCCACGCATTGCCCTCATACAGACGACATTGATCGTCCCGAGCTCTATCGCAATCCAAGCGTGGCATCCTGTCGGCGGGACTGGGATCTTGCTCATCGGGATACGTCCTGTGTATCAGGGGGGGCCGGGTTCTCGGACATCTATGAAGTCGGCGGTGGTTGAACATCAGACTTTATAATGGTGACACGGCCTTCTTATTGGGCCAGCGTGCGTCACTTTATCACCAATTGTGGACGGAACACACGTCCTCGCTTTAGCGACACGAGCGCTAAATCCCAGCGCACAGCGACAACCCGTGAAATCGGCTTGGCCTACCCCGTCCTGACCGGGCGTTCCGCTGGCGTATCGGCGCGTTCATGCTGATGAGCAAGAGCAGCCACTTGCTGAATATCCTAGATATCAACGGAATTCTGGTGCCCCGACCCGCTCAACGACCATCAAAAGGAAGTTGAGGACGTCGCTGTGTTCGACGCGGATTGAATATTGATTTTACCGATATTGACTGTTGGCTTTGAATTGCGCGAATGCCCAGGACGACATTACGACAGGCACAGCAATAGCGGTTTGCATCCCAAGTACATCGACCGGCAGTCCACAATGCGCTTACCGCTGCCATTCTCCAATCCACCCCACCCTAAACCAGGTGATCGGCAGACGGCTGTGCGGGAAGCCCAGCATTTGACTTCAACGCGCCCCGACCTGACGGTTGACTATCGCCTTAATTACGATGTGCTCCTTTACGGCCAATACTGCGAGGGCAACAGCCCGGGCCGGCTTTTATCCGGGTCGACGCGCCTCAGACAACTTATGAGGAAGAGAAGCTCAAGGGCGATCGAACTGGGCGCAAGACATCGAAAGTTCGGGTTTGACCGCTAACCTGCGCATTGGTTCCGCAACGATTCGACAATCAGGTCTGACAAATACATATACGACGATTACTGGTCGGGGTGATTGTCCTACATGCTGCAAACGTGCAAGACTGAGAATTTATGGTCTCGAGCGGAATTCTCGAAAGTTGCTTGCAGAAAACTGGATCGTAATACGGTTCATAGTGGGTAATCGTTCTGCGACGCCGAGATCCACTTGGAGGGAACTGATCGGGATCAGGCAATCCTGCTAAGAACGGCGCGTTTGCGGCAATCTTGGCCGCTTCCGGGATGCGCCCGGGCTGCAGGTGACCTGTCGGCAAGGAACGCCACTCCGTTTTCCAGCATTCAGGGCTGTCGGTAGGCACTCGTTTGACTTTAATGCCGCACGAACGACGATCTCATTTCTGGATCGGCGGGGACTACTAATCGTGTTCCGGCGTCATTTTTATGCGGCAGTCCACAATCTTCTTGGAAGTGGTGATTCAACAAAGAGCTCATCCTGCGGCTGGCGGATCGATATGGCGCACGTTCAGCTTCCAGATTGGGGCCAAGAAACGTCCTTGATGAAGATCGCCAGTCGTATGCGTCGCTAACGTGAACTTCACGCCCCCCCTCGCCCAGCCGATCGCACCCGTAGATTTGGCATCACGCCATTCCAGTCCTCCCAGTGGGGGCGCTACAGGCACAGTTCGCTCTAACCGAGGCGAAACCGGAACAACGTAGTGGTCGGGGGGCCTTACTGGCCGCGCCACGAACACCCTGTTTCAGGAAGTGTTGAATGCTGAAGCTTACCATCAAGCCTCCTTGCTGGGCTATTGTGCTTCTTGGTGGGTGTGCGTCAGCCTCCACTTGAAGGGTGAGGCTTTTGGATGCTCACTCGACAGCCTGGTAATCGATGTTGGGTGGAGACTATCTCTCCCGCCCCCGATGAGGGTGCCTATGCGGGCCGGCCGATCTATCGAGAATTCGCGCAATCTCGCCGCCTGCAGGGTCTCGCCGTGCACTGTACTCCGAGTTCGCCCACGATGGACCTGAAAGGAGATCTGTATCGACAGCTTGTTGTCGTATTTGAATGAGAGACCCCGAGCGTATAGAAAATCGTATGAAATCGCTTATGGCGTTTGTCGACAAAGGAAGCGCGACGCAGCTGGTCCGACCGTCCATCGGGCCTCGTTTGCCGATGGCGTGGGTCAGAGCTTCAAAGCCCCACTGTCAGAAACATGCTATACTCAACATGGACCCGGCAAAAGGTGGATACGTTCACGAAGGTTATCTGATCCAGCCCGCTGCCTGATCACCGGCGAAGCGGGGTGAACAAGCGCGCATCGGAGTCGCGCACCCGCATTACGCCGCTCGTCAATTGGTCTGCCTGAGCGTGGCTTTTCCATTGAGACCGGGGAATTGTTGTTTTGGGAATGCTGATTGAGAACACTGGAACATCTTGGCCTCGGGTGCAGCCCCGCAATAGCCTGGTTGGGGTTTTTCGCCGTCCGTCCAATTATTCGGACAATTGGAAGGTGGGATTCCTGGCAAAAATTTGCTTCCGGGAATTGCCCGGGACCTGTTTCGCCACTTCAAGTCTTCTCCTGAAACATCCAGAATCGGCGTGCTTTAAGTATTCCGCGGTTTTCCGGTCATGACGACAGCCGGGTCAGGCCTTTTTTGGCCCTTAGATCAGACGTCAATGCACGGGACGTCTGGCCGCCAGTTTCAAGCAGGAGGATGATTTGGCGACGCAAGCGCGCGGGCGCTGCGGCGTAGGCCCGCTCCTTGCCCCGGGCATCTTGTCCTTGGCTTCTCATCGACGTATGTCCAGATGAGTCGCGGTGCCTACTCAGCGGCCAATGCGTCGAAGCTGCCGCGGGTTTAGTCGAAATTCCGATCGAAGGCCCTTGTCCGAAATCGGTAGGCAGGCAGGAGGTGCGGGAGAAGGCGAGAGTCTTTCGATGCGCCACCGTGATCTCGGACATGACGG
>Ga0163217_1013966_pt1 | contig 13244 bp, 19 predicted proteins | sample SynspAceP_FD_185933 | JGI IMG/M metagenome (GOLD analysis project Ga0163217, IMG submission 185933) | Saline lake microbial communities from Ace Lake in Antarctica - Synechococcus sp. Ace-P (PacBio error correction) | ecosystem: Environmental > Aquatic > Non-marine Saline and Alkaline > Saline ...
ACACAGAGGCCCACCAAAAAAAAAAGGGGAAAGAAAAGGGAAAAATTTTTGGGTGTTTCCCCCCCCCCCCCGCGGGAAATTTGAACGGGGTTTTTTTTTCCCAATCGCTTGGGGCAAAATGCCCCAAGGCGGGGATGGCCCCGGGGCGGTGGGGCGGAACTTGGGGCCCCCCGTTTCACCTTTATCAAGGGGGGAAAGCCCTTTTTTGGGGCTTCCGCGGTCTTAAACCGCTGGCCTGAAAGCGTCGGGTCCTGACTTTAAAATGGTCCGAATGTCGAATGTGAAACCGACCGATGTCTTCGCTTGATTGCCGCGGTTTGGAACCCAAACTGGGCCGCGCGTTTTGGGCCCAACGAATCGATTTTCGTCGTCCACGCCATCGCGTTTTTCCCGACAAGTCAGAGCTGACGGGCCCGTTTTCCTGAACACCAGCCCGCGAGAACTTTAAAAAAACCTCGATGGATATATCGGCCTTATTCCTTCATCGAAGGTCGCACGGCGGGCGGCCATCCGCTGATGGTCGAGAATGGCGCCAAACGGCTGCTGAACGCTGACCTTAACAATGGGGTCCAAATCCGGTAACGCCCAAACTACAACGTCATGGGCCGTACAGCCAAAGCCGCACTGAGGAAAAGCGCCATGCGCGCTAATCTGGCGAATGATCCTGGGGCCGAAGGCATCCGCGGGTTCAACGCAATCGCCCCCGCCCGTGAAACCTCGCCCGGTGCCGCGATTGCGGGGCCGCGCAAAGACCTATAAGCACACCGACATGAACCGCCCCCTTGCGGTCCAACGCGACCACTGGAAGCCGTTGGCGGACAAGCGGTCTAATCTGGCCTCTGATTGCGGGGCCTGCACCACGGGCCGGATCATCCGCGTTGATGGTGGGTTCCATGTACTGGGAATGCCGCAGGCGGATAACGTAAGCACACTGCAGATACGATACTGGCGATCCGGGGCTCTGCCACAAAGTTCTATTTCCGGGGCTCTGTCCCGGGACCCCGGATTTTTCGCCCATTTGGAAATGGTGCGCGTGTTTTAGCGGCAACGGGGGGTTTGGTAGAGCAGACCTTTCATGGCCCGCCGTGGGCGAATGGCGGGGCCTTGGTTTTCCACGGCGACCGGTGGCTTTGGCCAAGGGCGGTTTCTGACGTGACGAGGCCGACGCGCCAGCCTTTGAATGCGGGATTTAGCAGCGTTTGTTCCAAGCGTCCCGTAGAGCGGATAAAGGCAGTTCTTGTTACGAATGCGGCCGCCGTTAAAGGTGCGGGTTAACCATAACAAGGCCGGGTGGTCCGTTGGGCGGGGTATCTCCCCGCGGCAATGGTTTTTCGAACTGCAAACTGCTCTGATACCCCTGCCGCGTTTCGCGTTCATCCGCTCATCCGACGGCACCGGCGTCGCGTCGAACCGAAAAAGAAAACCGCAGCGGCCGTCGACGTGGCGGTTATTGTCACGCCATAGCGGGCCCATTGATCGGGAATCAAGCTCGCGAGGTCCTCGAAACGAATGCGCGAGCGGCCGGGGTTCAGGCCTCATGGCGATCTCGGCGGCGCTCGATCACGAAACGTACCTGAAGCCGCACATCGGGTCGACCACAGTCTCGGGTGCCGGTGTACCCCGCCTGACGCAGCAGTCAAATGGCCAGATTGCTCGCGCATGGGGGCTTTGCCTACGGCCTCTTTGTGGCCGCGCTTGTGCAGCGACTCGCCGAATGTGTCGAGGGCTGATGGTCACCACATTATCGTCCGATCGCACCTTGAGCACGAAGTGCGCTTTCGGGCGAGATCGTCACGCCCGAGACTTTTCGCGCAGGGCGGTCTCGATCCGCTGTGTTGGCGGCAACCGGCGTGGTAAATTTGGAACCGGCTTTCGTGGTTACCTGCACCCGCAGCGCACATCGGCGCGCAGCACATCGCCCACGGGAACTTGGCGTGCACGTTTATCAAAGTTGCCGCCCAGGTGGAACGCCATTGAATGAACCCGATCCGCGCCAGCACGCGCGAGGCACGCGCGTTGCAGGTTGGCGCCGCCAGAACCTCGGGCCAGCCGCCTGCAACCGAATCCCGCCGGGCGTGGTGACGGGAAATTGGCAAGCCTTTTTCCGATCACCTCGGCCAGATAGCATGTCTTCGCAGACCGGGGGTGGCCACGATAAAAATGTCGAAGGTTGTTTTGACTGTCATAACCGCTGCTTACTGCGCGGCGCGCGAAGGTTTCGAGCGGTTTCTTGGGACAAGCCAGTCCCGGCGCGATCAAAAGCGCCGGACTGGTAGCGCCTGATCAGGCGATTTTTCACCAGTTTCGATGTCGAAGCTGGCAGGTCTTTTGCCCCCAGCGGGTGTTGGCATCAAGTGTGACCCAAGTGGATTCGTCCACTCAACACCATCACCGGCATCGCTTGAACCGTCGGGTGTTTTGCATAAATGCAGCTGCGTGCGGATTTCCAGCGGGATGTCCGCAGGGATGCCTTCGCGCGGTCAGCTTGGCGCATTTCAGGGTTCACATCGCCGTAATGCTTCGGCGCTGTCGATTTTGACGGTCTTGGTATCGCCGAAATTCCATGCCGGGTATCGCGGTATCGGAGGCCGGGGATAATCTGGCCGACCCGAACCGTGAATTCCAAAGGCTCGCGTCCGGGTCCGAGCTGTCGAGGTGCTGCCGTCAAAGCAACGTAACCAGTATAGTGAATAGCAACGGTATCGCCGGATTTAACCTGCGTCATAGAAAGCTCAGTCTATAAGGGGAAAATACAGGAGCCCGTATCTGCGCGGGTGCTCCGGGTCGGCAGTCGCAGTCTTCAAAGCCTGCGCCCTGTCGTAAACCCCATGCGACCAGTTTTCGGTCCTTTTCTGTTTTCGGGCAGCGCGGTGACAGTCTCGCGGCAGGATAATTCGAGGGGGGGAAATCAATGGCGATACACATGCGTGTTCGATGCATATGGTACCTGTTTCGATGTGGGCCGCGGCCGCACGGCAAGCCGCATCAAGAGGCCGGACTTTGCAGCGATAAAAGACAGCTGGCCGCAGGTCGCGGAACATTGGCGGCAAAAAGCAAGTTAAGGCCTACTCTTGGCTGCGCGCTGTCACCGGTGCCCATGATGATTTCTGGGCCAGGTCACCAAGAGGGCCTGAACTGGGGCGCTGGAAAAAAGACCGGACACGACGACAACCCGGCCCCTGCGCGCAACGTTTACTGGCGCTGTACTGGGAGGCTTCAGGCATTTTCCGAAGTGCCCTAAGATGCTTGAAATAATTGAAGGATGGCGGGATTGAACACGGCGATCCATCGAACGGGGTCGCCGGCAATGCTTGAGGGGCGGTGTCCATCCGCCGGTCTGGCCGACACGCCTGGAAATGCCGTTTTTGTCGGTTCCGAAAGCGTAGGGATCTTCAAGCCTGATGCGCGTGTCTATGAACTGGTCGCCAAAGTTCGGCTGCAACGCCATCGCAAGTGCTGTTTGTATCGTCCCAATGGCTGGGATGCAGCGGCGGCAACCGGCTTTTGGGCTTCAACGACCAGCCTGGGTCACGTGCGGGCGAACGCGATGGAACCGTTGCCGTGGAAACCCGTTCATGTGGCTGCAGGGACCTAACGGCATCCCAGAAACTGGCAGGCGTATAATGGCTCATTTCACCACATCCGACGGGCTATCCGCTCTATTTTGGCCGATGAAGGTCAGGGGGCTACCGATTCCTCTGCCTGGCGGGATTAACGCGGACCACGGCGCATTTCGACTATTCACTCCGGCAAATCTGGAAAACGTGCGTCTGATCAAGATGGATTATCGCGGGGCCGGGGCAATCCAACTTTGATCTCGACTGGTCGCATTATTCCCCACCCGTTGATGCCGCGATGCGTTGGAAAACTGCTGGAAACCATCTCGGAATCGACAAGGTCGCCGTCTTGGGACGTCCAACGCAGGGGGGCTGAACGCATTGGGGGTTTCGCAGGCAGCCAGAACCGGTTTGCTGGGCCGTCGGCCCTTTACGATGTCGGCCCACATATCGCCCGCAGGCGGCTGGCATTTTCATCTGGAACTTCATTGGCCCGGAACCCCGCCAACAGACCCCCAGCCGAAGCCGCGGCTGCCATGCCGCGTGTGTTCCCACGTTTGCGCCGACGTACCGACAGCCGCTGGCTGAGAAGCGCAAGCATTCACCAGACCGAACCGGAGACGCGCAGTTATCACCTATGACAAGCAATTGCGCGATGCGGTGGCCAAAGCGTTTTTGGCCCCCTAGACACGATCTTTGCCGTTCTCTTTGCAGCGTGCGGGCTGCGATTGCCTCATGCCGTGGCATGGCGTTCCAAATCTGCTGAGCGAGGAAACCTTGGCAAGAGATGGAACGCGCGTCCGCTGGTGGTGCCGGGGTTGAGGGAGGCGGGCATATTCCGTTTCTGGACGAATCCGAGTCGGTTGAGGCCTTGGACGATAGATTCGGCAAATGAATCAATGCCTATCGACATATCCCGCCGCCGCGGGGGGCCGGCTGGAGGCATGTGAGGGCGCAAGCCTTTGCCTGACTCTCCAGTCATGGATCGACATCGCGGGTCGCGCTATCTGGTTAAGACGAGCTGTATTGAAACAACAGCCGGCAGCTTCAAGTTTCGCGGTGGCTGGTCGGCGGTAATCCGGACATGAATCGTCGGTAGCGGGGCCAAGGGGGTTCATCGCTTTTCCAGCGGCAATCAATGCCAAGGAGGTTGCCCTGCAGCACTGGCACGGCGTGCCTGCGGTGATCATCATGCTGCCCCCGATGCGCGCGCCTAAAGATCGCCAACAACCCGTGCGCTTGGGCGAATTGTGCTGTAATGACGATGACCGAGGGACCGCGACGCGAATTGCGCTCTATGGCGGGCGGGACTAACGCTGATTCAACACCGTTTCGAACGCTCGATCGGCCTTCGCGGGTCAGGGGACCACCGGGTTGGCATCGCGCGGCAGGCCCCGCCGAGGCGGGGATACCCCGCGCGGATGTGATTGTCTGCTGTGGCGGCGGGGGGCTGACCTCTTGGCATTGCGCTTGGCGCTCGAGGCGGATGCGCCGGGGCTCGCGCGCACCGCACGCAGAATGCCCGCAGGGGTTTTTGACGATTGCCGCGCGCTCGGTGCGGCACGGCAGATCACAGCGCCTTGCGGCGCATTGGCGGGTCGATCTCCGATGCCAAAATCCGTTTTACGCCGCAACCGGGCGACCATGACTTTTCCAATCCTCAAGCGTTGTGTGGGGCCGGCGCTTGTTTCGTCAAACTGAGAGGAGGCGCTGCAGGCGATTGGCCATGGCGTTACCGGCTGCAACTTGTGCGCGACCCGCGCGGTGCAGTGCTACGCCGCCCGCTCTGTTTCGTGCGGGGGAGTCGGGAGATTGATGTGATCGTCACCATCTCGGGCGGGAAATGTGGAAATACGGATGTTTTTACGCCGCGCGCCTCGCCACCCTTGATTGATACCCTCCCTGAGCGACGGTTCTGACATGACATATTTTCGATAACCGCGATGTGCGGCCTGCACTACCGGTGGTCAGGGCCTGACGATGGCGCCCCCTGTCGTGTTTTTGCCATTCACTGGGCACCGATCTGCGCCTTGGGACCCGATCCTGCCGCGGCTGCCAGGGACTGCGTATCATCCGATTTGACAAACGCGTCCATGGACTGTCGGTCTTGTCCGCCTGCGCCCTATGCCCGATGTGCGTGATCGGCGATACGAACAAGCTGCTGGAATCAATTTGGGCGTGAAGGCTGCGTCTTTGTCGGCCTGATCGATTGGCGGGATGTTGCAGAGGTTCGGCGACCAGCGGCTGGGACCTGGATCCGCGCGATGGTGCTGTCCATACCGCCGCGCGGCACCAAGGATATGTGGGCCGACCGGTGCGGCGGCCGTGCAGGCAGCTGGGGATTGAAACGCGGATGGCCGACACGGATCATGGAACGCTGGTTCGCCCGCTCCCTTTCCGCGCCAACGCCTGAATTGAGCTTTGGCGCAAATGGTCGTGCGTCAAACTGGCGGAAGGCTACGGGGATGCTCTGCCGCGATAATCGGGCACGGACTTTTAATACGACCACACGGCGGCACTGCGCCCTCGCCTGTTCTGGGGATCGCGGTTCCGATGACGCGCTCCCGCTGAATCTGGTGCGCGCGAAACAATCCGATCTCATCCGGGGCGCCGTTACGTCTCCGCAAGGCCGCCGACACCTGCCCTGTGTGAACACGCCGCAGGAAACGCGGATTGCTGACCGAATTTTAGAAAGCGTGACATGTCTGATATTCTATTGGGTTCAATGGATGCATGTCACGGCCGCATGGTGCTGGCGCGATCGATGCCGGCGCTGCGTGCGCTTTGGGCACAGCCCGCGCGCCCTCATCCGGACCTTGCCAAGCCGGAGCGCAACACCCCAGTCAACGCGTAAACGCTGACGGCTATGCCACCGGGTGTTGCAGCCTCTACGCCCGCAACGGTGGTGGTCGGTTAGAGGTGGCTTCGCCATCCGGTGCTGCGGCGCAAAAAAGATCCAAGCCCAATGGGCCGGACTGATCTATCTATGCGCTATTGTCCCCGCTTGCGGGGCGGAATCGCTTGGCAGAAATGCGCAAAGCAGGCCCCGAGCCAACCTTTGATGCGCGCCGTACGTCTGGCACCGGAATGGTAAAGCCTTTACGCTGAATTAACCGCCATGAACCGAGACGGCTTTTCTATCAACGATTGCCCGACCGGCGTCGCGGGCCCTTTTGCGGCTTGCTCGGGCTCTGCCGCACAAAGCTGTTTGCCCCGACGTATCAAACCCCTGCCCGAATACCAGCGCGCGCCGAATGCCATGCCGGCGCAGCTAATCCGCTGTAATGGACGACCGCACCATCCGCAGCCCGGCCTACCAGATCACGAATGCGAAAGACTGGCCAAGCGCGGATGTTCATGAGAAGGACGCGGGGCATTCACCTTCTGTTACCGATCCGCCGGTCTGGCGCGGATCATACAGACGATAACATTCTCGAGGTAACCCATGGCCGCCAGCGTCTTTGACAGCCCCCTGTTTCGCACAGCTTTTTCACACCGGTGGACGCGGGGCCGGCTGTTTTCCGACACCGCTGCGATCCGCGCGATGCTGCTGGTCGAAGGCGCGTTTGGCCAAAGTACAGGCAAGCCTTGGTGGTGATCCCACGAGACTGAGCGCCCCCGCCGCCATCCATCCGTGCAGCGCTGGACCATTCAGGTCGATCCCGGCGCGATTGCGGGCCCTCTACGGGGGAAAACGGCGGTGTCTGGGTGCCGGGACTGCTACCCAGTTCCGCGCCCGAAATGCAGCGCCGGAATTTGCCCAGCATGTGCATTGGGGGCCACCAGTCAGGATATCATCGACACCGCGCTGATGCTGCGCCTGCGTCGGCGCTCAAGCCTGGCCGATGACGGACTTGCGTAAAAATCATCGCGAGCCCTCGCGGCTGGCTTGCAGAGCAGCCACCAGTCCCTGCCGGATGCCCGCCCGCACCTACGGTCAACACGCCACCGCCACGCAGCTGGGGCGCGGTTTTGGCTTCAATGGGGCAATGCCGCTGTGCGATGCGCTGGACGCAGCTTGAGGCGCTCCGCGACGGATCGCTGTTCGTGTCCCTTGTCGGGGCCGCTGCACGGGGGTCGGCGGCTTGGCCGAAAGCCAGCGAGAACGGCGTGCGCAACTGGCCAAAGCGCTTGGCCCTGAGGGATCCGGGCGCAGCTGGCATGTGGACCGTGGCCCCGTGCTGCGCATCGTCCGAATGGCAGGGCGCGTGAATGGCTGCCCTATCGCAATATCGCGACAAAGCACACTGGCGCTGACGCATGACGAACCAGCCGAACTTGCCTTGGTGGGCCGCTGGTGCCTCGTCCCACCATGCCGCAAAAGCAGAACCCCGTTTTTTTTATCGCCCCAGTGGTTGTCGCTTGGGGCATCAGTTACCGGCCAGCGTGCCACGCTTCAGGCCGCTGCCGCGCACCAGCACCAGCGCGGACGGCGGTGCGTGGTTTGCCGAATGGATGGCCGTACCGGCAATTGACGCTGAGCCTTGCCGCAGCGCTGACCCATGGCCAAAACGCTTGTTCGCGGGCTGACGCCGCATCCTGTCACATGCAAGCGCGCTGGCCGATGGTTTGGGGTTGGATCCCACGCGAAGCGCTGAGCTTGCACTGGCCGAAACGCATGCCCGCCCCCAAGGCTCAGAAGATTCACCAAACAGCTTGTGTCCAGGTGAACGCAATGGCCAAGCAGGGCCGCTGGCCGATCTGGTGCGGGCAGAATTATCCCGACGTGGCCCGAGGACCTTGTTCGAACGAAACCGCCGGCCCCAAATGGGACAGGCCCCAGACCCGCGGCGTTTCGTCCCCTGGCCGCGCGCACTCTAGCCACAAGCGATTGGCGCAACAGCGGCCACGGGGGCCAGCCCCCGGTCCCCCGGGATTTAAAAACCATTTGGAAATTGTTATGAGGGGTGGGGCCACAGATCCTAACGAGCAGCGATTCAGCCATGTGCAGGATGGCCGTGAGAGGGGACAAAGCCCCCTCTGTCGTCGCTTTAAGAAGAACGCCTGGCAGGCGGTCTGGGCCGCGGCCCAGGATCAGCGCGTGCACGTCGTGCGTGCCTCGTAGGTGTTTCACTGTTTCGAGGTTCAATCAATGTGGGCGGATGACTGAAATTCACCGCTGATGCCCGTGCCCGCCGTGCATGTCGCGCGAATGCGGGCGATGTCCAGCGCCTTGCGCAGTTGTTTGGCGCCTTGACGATGAGATCATCTCGGGCGCGGCGTTGGCGTTGTCCATCAAGCGACCCACCTGCAAACGAGGCCTGAAGGCCAGCGGCGATTTCGGTCTGCAATGTCCAGCAAGTTTCTTTTGGAACAGCTTGTGTCTTCGCACAGCCGGTATTGTTTGAACTGCTTGCGTCGCAGACCGTACTGGCGGCGAGGCGTGCCAGCAGAATAAGCGGCCCCCCAATGCGCCCAGCTGATAGCCATATGCGGGCGCGGTTGAGACAGCCGAACGGGCCTTTCGGCTTCGACATGGGGCAGCAAACGCATCTTCGCCGACTCGACGTTGTCCATCACGATCTCGCCCCCTGTGATCGGGATGCCGCGCAGCGACCAGCTTGTTTGCCGATTTTTGGCCTGACAGACCCTTCATGCCTTTATCAAGAATAAGCCGCGGATCTTGCCGCCGTGCTCTTCCGACTTGGCCCAAACAAACCGAATACACTCCGCGATTGCGCGTTCGAGATCCGCATTTTTGGACCGGTCAGCTTGTAGCCATTGGCCGGTTTTTTCCACACGGCGCGGGTTTTCATGCCTGCAGGGTCAGATTTGCCCGCATCGGGTTCGTCAGAACCAAAGCAACGATAATTCACCGCTGGACAGTTTTGGGCAGGTACTTCATTGCGCGCTCTTCCGAGCCATACGCCATAGATCGGGTAACAACATCAAACGAGGCTGGATTGGCACCGACATCATCGAACCGGTAGCCGCTGTCCAACACGTTCAACTTCGCGGGCGACAGACCGTAGGAAACATAGTTGCCGGCCAGACCGCGCGTATTGTTCGGGCACCGTGACGCCAACAGGCCATGTCGCCGCATTTCCTTGGAAAATACCTTCATCTGTGGTTTCGTTCGCGAAGGCGTCAATGAATGGCGGGGCTGCAGTTTTTCCTGTGGCGTAGGCGCCGCGCAACTTTCCTGGATCTGCGCTCGTCTTCGGTCCAGCCTGGTTCGCTCAGGCGGAAGGCATCGCCCAATCAAAGCTGCCCTGTCTGGGGGCGTCTTTGGCTTCAATAGGGGCATTCGGTGCTCATCTTATATCCTCCTCGGGTTCAGATTTGGCCACAGTATTGCAAAGCATGCGGCGAAAGACTATCGCCTGGTTTAACTCCCTGAACCTATTGCGTTTAATCATATGATCGCCCCGCGTCGGTTTCCTTCCCTCGGTCAACGCCCTGCTCGCCTTCGAAGCTGTGGCGCGGTTGGGCAGCGCACGCCTGTCGCTGGCGCAGGAACTGTCGCTGACTGCAAAAGCGCGATCAGTCGGCAGCTCATAGACGTTAGAGGCGGCAGTTTGAACGTCGCCTTGTTGGACACCGGATGGGCGACAACTGGTTCTGACAGAGCGGTAAGCTAATGTAAATTCAAAAGTACGTGATTTGTGTTGACAGGCTGGCACAGGCGTCGTTCACAGGATTGCGGAAGACGAAAGGCGGTACGAACCCGAATTGGCAGGCGCACTTGACTCGGATCTTGCCCGGCCTTCGAATGCCACTGGCTGGGCGCCGGCGGCTGCGCGACTTTGCTCAGGCTCATCCAAGGTGACGGTGAACTTAGCACGCGACTGCAATCCCGTTTTCCGTTTCAGAAGCAGCCCCTTTGGCGCTGCAATACAGTTTTTTGGCAAGGGAAGACTGGCTCGGCCGTGCGCTATCTGTCCGGCTGATGCCGGAAACCCGTTGGTCCTGTCTGTGCGCCCGAACCTGCTGACCGAACCGCTGGACGACCCCAGCCCAAGATCTGCGGTTTCGCTTATGCATCTGGATACCCGCCCCGCGCGGCTGGTCGCGCTGGCTGAGCGCCCTTGGCGTCAACGCAGAGGCCACCCCGCGGCATGATGTTCGACCAGTTTTCGACATGCGCAAGGCGGCGGTGCACGGGTTTTGGGGGTGGGGCGGCTGCTCCTAACGTTTCAGCCGAGCCCTATTTGCGTGACGCGCAGCTGGTGTTGGCGCCGACCCAAGACAACGCAGAGCAATCGGGGAAAACTACTACCTTGTCTGGCCAGAAGATCGCGCTGAAACCGCGGCCCTGCAATCGTTTCATGACAATGGCTGGACGGGCAGACGGGTCAAGTTCTTTAAACCATAATCGGCAAGGTTTTAGCAGTCATACACACGCCCTATTTCCGCCGTAATGGGCGCGATACCCTCCCACGTATCCAATTTAGGGGGGGGGCCCCTTTTGAAAGGGAGGCATTGGAATGCCAATTCCTTTTACCAATTCGCCGCGGTCGGTGCACTGTTAATGACGCTTGCGACGGCCAACGCGGCCACGGCGCAGACGCTGACATTACATCTTTTGGACGAGCTTTTTTTTCCGGCGTGATTTACGTTAAAGCCGGGGATGATTCTGAGCTTTGTCAATAGAGCGAAATGCCGCTCGAACCGTTAGCGGCAGCGACGGTTCGTGGACGTCGGGAACGCTGCAAAACGGCGGCACCTATCGCCAGAACCGTTGAGCAGCTAGGAAGAAATATATCAGGCAGCTGTCGAGGGGACGACCGATAAGCTACAGCGGGTGAAGTCAGCTTTGATCCGGCACCGCTAAGCAACTGATATATCGACACCTGCGGCTACGCAAGCCGAGACATGAAAACAGCGCGCCCCCTATTCTCGGAGGCGCGCCGTTTCTATTTACGGCAGCGCTTACTTCACGCGTGATGGCCGGCCAATCTGTTATACGGCGTGTAGGCCCCGTTGGCGGGCGATAAACTCAAGCTCAGTGACGCATCTGGCCAGATCGGGACCGTAGTCATAGGCGTTTTTGCGCGGTTCTTGAACGGTTCATAGCCGTCGCGCCGTTGCGCACGTAGTATTGGACACGACGCCATAAGGTTCTTTTCCGGGTCAAGCGGCATGCCCCGAAACGGTGACATCGCTGATGCGGCTTGCCCGCGTCCGCGCTTGGGTCCAACGGTAAAAGGTCATGCCCGCGACCTGGGGGAAACGACCGGCGACCTCATCGATCTGGTTCACGCCGTTTTCCACGCCTCGACGCAGCGCAGCACCGGTGACCTGAAAATGTAGAACAGCGTGGTTCTGAACGGCAGTACGGCCAGCACTTCGCCCATCGTGACCTCGCCCGCATCGATAGAGGACCGCAGACCGCGACTGTTCTGATCGCGACTCGATCCTGATCTGACACGGCAAGCATTGCGTCGGCGACCAGATTGCCCATCTGACATTCCGCACGCGGCAAACTGACCGGTCAACCCTCATCGCATCGGTGGTTTCGGCGACGACTTTGCTGCGCAGCTCTTCAAGGGGTTGGGCCAACTCGCTTGATACGCCGCCGACGGTGGTTTCATCTTCGGCAACGCCCGCCTCCGATCAGGAATCGGCTTCGCCGAGGCTTCCTTGTGTTGCCATTTCGTCGTCAAAGGTGACATTCGCTCGGCCCAGAATTTGCCGTAGGCAAGGCTTGCACGATCGGCCGTTTCCTAACCATCGTGGGTAACGCCCTTCGGCGCGTTCTTGGGTAAATTGGCTCCAGCACGTGTGTTGCTGTACCCGCCAACGATCATCTCGACACCCGTGGTGTTTTCCCGCAACCATCTGGTCCACTTGTAGCCCGAAGGGCTCAGCAACGATGATCTTTGGTTCCTCCTGCGCGGTCAAACAGGTCGACCTTCACCCTGCACGGCGGCCACTGAAATCAGAGAACACGACGTTATCGCCGGGGCTTGCCAAATCAGGTGTAATCCTTCGGTGGTCCAGGCTGGGGGATCAGGCCGATTTTTTCGCCGCCGCGTGTTCGATGAGGTTCGATTTGGCCAGCTTGTCGCCAGCAGCGGTTCGCGGATACATCTGCCATTCCGGACCATCAGGATGGGAAAAGTTGATCGCCTCCATGAAAGCCGGCCAAGCACTTTCGGGCCGTCGTCCGAATTCCAGGTTGCCCACGGTCATGGCCGTCATAGGCCCAGCATGTTCATCATCTCGGCCGCCAATCATTGCCTTGTAGTGGGTTGTAGAACAGCGAGCCCTGAAACTGGTCCCGCGTCGACCAGCACATGGTTGTTAGTGCGCGCCCTTGGCGTCCTTGATCGCGTTGACCAGACGCCGCGGTCCGCCAAAGCATTCGCCTGCGGTGTTGTCCTCGGCGGAGCCACGGTCCGGTCCGTATTTGCTGATCGGTTTCGAACCGGCGCGTGAAAGTCGTTGGTGTGCAGGATGGTCAGGCTGTAGTCCCGCCGCCGCCATAACCCGATGTCAGCGCAAGCGCCCGCCGTCCGCTGTCAGGAAAATCGTTTCATGATGGTCCCCCCTTGGGATTGAATATGGGCCCGTATGGTGGACCCCCAGTTTGTCCCCTTGTCAAAGGACATCTGAGCCGGCAAAGCGCGCTTCCCCAAGGTCAGGGGCATTCGCAGTCCCATCTTTGCTTGCGCCTTGACCGCTTGCACCGACCCAAAGGCCTCACAGCAGCTATGTTGATTTACAAAATTTTCCGCTCCGATG
>Ga0163217_1087084_pt1 | contig 13244 bp, 18 predicted proteins | sample SynspAceP_FD_185933 | JGI IMG/M metagenome (GOLD analysis project Ga0163217, IMG submission 185933) | Saline lake microbial communities from Ace Lake in Antarctica - Synechococcus sp. Ace-P (PacBio error correction) | ecosystem: Environmental > Aquatic > Non-marine Saline and Alkaline > Saline ...
CTCCAGGGGAGGAAAAAGGAAGATTTTACGGTCCCAAAAGCCCCCAAGCTTTTGGCGCCATGGACCGGTTCGCAAAAAAATAGGCCCAACGGAATACCCAAAATTCTGAACCCAAATTCCATCGCCCCGAGGGATGGCGGCCCCCATTCAAAGGGAAACCGGTTCGATCCAGGTCCCGTTGGCTCGCACGTCCCCCGGAACAAAACCCCCGGACGCCGCTTGGAGGTGCAACCGACCATTACCTCGCCTGCGCAGTCCCAGCCAATGCCCTGCCCCGCGATCTGCCGCGATAAAATGGAACGAACTGTCGCCCAACCATGGATGCCGATAAGGCGAGAACCCATCCGAATCAAGCAAGAGCCGCAATGCGGTTCTGCCTTTTCCACCAGGGCCCCTGCCGAGATAACAACCCTGGCAATAAGTTTGCCTTGGGGTGGGTGGTATGCCCGGGCCGGAAGATGGGTAAACCCAGCCAAGAAACTCACACCAGTCTCCCGGCCATTTGAAAGAACGCTCTGGCTCACTCAACTTTCGCCAATTGTCGACTTGAGTGATTAACTCAGGCAGGGTCACGACATCGTGGTTCCGCTTCACCTACCCCAATTCGAGGACCGTTTGAGCGTGTGCCCAAATGGTTAAGTCCCTTCGCCAAAAGTGGAGGGCGAGAGGTTTTGTCCCACGGGATTCCTGCCGCGCGTCACCATTCGTGATTGGGGCGTCCACAAGGAAGGTCTACAGACCGCCCTTTTATCTGCACCATCTTCAACCCCGAGTGCCAGCGCGAGCGGCGTGCACGCGACCCTGATATTCCAATCACGTCGCGGTCCAGGTTTGACCCGTTGCGAAAAGCGCCCGGCATAGACACTGCGTCCTCGACGCGCAATCCAGCCATCTTCCGTGCAGAAGCTCAGTCCTCAGGATGCAAAGCAATCGAGAAAATGGTTGTGGCGCCGACCGCTTCACCCATTTGGGCGGCCTTCCACAAAACCAATGCGCGCCTCCGAGGTCAGCTGCTTGCAGTAAATCCTCAGTCCCAACCTCGCTGTGGAAAAAGAATGCGCCTGGGCACATCCATCGGCTCGTGCGAATGCGCGACACCAACCAGTGATTTTTGAAAAAATCAAGTCGCTAGCAAACCAAGATTGGACCGAGTAAAGCGCACCGCTTACCGTCGGGCTTGGCCTCGATCTTTGAAGACCCGGTAGGGTGGGCCGTCATTACATCGCGCCCCTTGGTGGGCCAACACAGCCAGTTGATAGCGGCGGCAAAACTCATAGACCTTGTGCTCGTTGCCAAAGCTACCGGCTTGTCCCGTGGCGAAACCCAAACTGTCGATAAACACCTTTTCGATCTGCAATGCCCGCCACTGGCCTGCAGCAATTAGCTCTGCCAGCTGCGACAGACCTCATCAGCTGTCGGTCGGCCCGTAAAGCTGGCCTGCATCGCATTCAGCCAAGACGTGCCACCGCGCACCAAAGGCACGCATAACAAAGACCAGGCGAGAAACTTTTTTGCACATTTCGAACGCCCATCAACAGACGCAAGACCGCCCATGGGCACTTGCCGGCCTTGGTAAGGCAGGCGACGCTCCAATGATTTTTCTTGCCATCGGGCACGTCACCCGAGGCGATCATTGAATAGCACTCGCCAAAACTGGCGTTCATTGCCGACTGCATGCGGCAAATGATCGCCCGACTGCAGCGCGGTCAGTAGTCTCGGCGCGCTGGGCCCCATGTCACAAACGGCGAGCACAAGCCCCGGGTCCACATCGACAGGGTGGAGCTTTTTCTTCAGGCGCCCGGAAACCACCGGTTTGCTCATCGACCAGTGTCACACTTTGACCCGGCGCGACCATGTGGCCCAGGCCCTTTGGTTCCATCCCAGATCTTGTTCATCGTCGGTATGCACTCCGCCGCAGCGAAGGGCAAGCTAGATAATGCGTCCCGCTTTGCCCTGCGATTGGTGTGGCGCGCTCTCCGCCGTGCGGCTGTTTGAAACGCGGGATGAAATACCCGTCACAATGCTTGCACCGGCACACCCAGTGGTGCGTGGTGCCTTCCTGAAACAGCTTCCCAGATCGGGCTTTCCCAAATCCTCAGCGCGGACCGCGTCCAGAACTCAAGGCCATTTTCCTTCTTTTCGTCCACTCGATCTCCACAAGGGCCCGCTGGTGTGCTGGTGATCGCGGTGACAAAATCGGCATATGTCTCGCCGCCGCGCCTCAACCAGACCCCAGCACAATCGCCCTGCCCTCTCTGACATTGGCCATCATCTTCGTCGAACTCGTCGATCAGCGCAATGCGGCCGGGTCAGATTTCAGAGCCGAGGAGAGCCAGCATGCGCAAGACGAAATGACGCAACCCCGGCACATGCTTGAAGCGTTTTCTTCATACGCCGGCCGCGACAACCTTGTTGGCTTGGGCTCTTCGGCCTCATCCAAAAGCCCCATCAGCCGCGGCTCGAACGATCAGTCAGGAAACTCACGGGTCGGGCCCACATAGATGATCGGCGCTGGCCGGCTTGGTCCAACCGCGCACCAATAGGATGTCGAGCATGCTGTCGGTCCTTGCCCCAGACTGCGCCAGGTCACGGCCAGTGCGGCGGTATGCCACCTGGTGGCACCGTGCCGAACGGAAATCATGTAAGGCGTCAGCCATGGATCGCGCGGACCCGGGATGCCGGCCCGTCCTCAAGGATAAACACGTTTGCGGGCCCGCTCCACTCTGCGGGATCACGCTCTGGCTCGCCGCAACAGTCCTCAACCAGCCCGAGAGCCTGCTCTGGCCTTGAAGTGGTCCGCCGAGAAAAGTCGTTTTCGACCGTGCGCCATCTATTTCCTGCTCAAGCCTGCGGCGCTTCCTGATGTCGCGCGTGAACCGACCGCGGGCAAGGCCTTGTAGCTCTGCCGGAAAAGCGGACGTCCAGTCAGCGATTTCTGCCCGCGCATCTTCCGACGGCCGATTAAATCCGGCCTGCGCTCCTTGATGCGGAGCTTCAATCTCTTCCGGGTCCGGGCGTCGTCGCGCGGCTGGCCCGCAGCGACCCTGCTGCTTTTTGATTGAAGGTCCTCGTAATAAATACCGACACCGCCCTGACGACCGCGACGACCAGCGTGTAGTTGCCATGCGCCTTGCTTGGCGATAAAGCCAGCCTTCACCAGCTGGAACACCCACTTGTCTGCTGCGGCCACACAATGCAGCGATTTGGTTCACTGATAGCGTGTTTTCGCCTTCGGCTTTGCCTGTTCATCTTATCATTCCGATAAGCCCAGTTTTTTAAAGTCTATGTTGGGTTGATAAAGCGTCAGCACATGAGCAAACAATCGTTTACCGAACGGCGCAATCCCGCGACGGCATATTTCGTCAAACACCACGACCCTTTCGCTTTGCGACATCTACGACGGAGACACGCCCATGACCCGCGACCCACTACAATTTGGCCCCCAAGCCCAACGCCTTGATGCCGCACCATGCTCAAAGCCTGGAAAGTCGATCCCAGCCAATCAAATGAGCAGGCCAGAAATTGGACGAGATTCGTCTTCGCGCGCGCGAGTACCGTCGGCGGCATGGCGCAGTTTCTTCTCGCTCTGATCACTGACAGTAAATAAGGAAGCCCTCCATGACCGCCTAACAACCATCCGCATCGACCACTCGGACGGCCTGCCCACATTTCGACCCGCTCGGGCCAACACCGTCGCCGAGGCATTGAAGCCGCGCTGCGGCGAAGATGGGCTTTCTGCCCAAGCGTCGAACGTGATCTCCGCACCTCAAGTCGAAGTGCCAACCAGCTCAGCTTGCCGCCACAGCGGCGCAAGCTGGCGGCCCTGCCAACTGATTTGAAGCAAGGACCACAGCATGAGCACGCCGGCGCCCAAATCTCCCATTCAGACCGGGCCTGAGGAATGGCCCACATTTACTGCCACTTTTGACGGTTACCAGCTCACAATGCTGCCGCTCTGGTGTCGTGGAACAACCGATGGACCATCCTCGCCGCCGGTGAAATCCGGCAGGCTCAAAACAGACAACTCGATTGTTTTAAACTCGGCGCCCCGGGGGCCCGCGCCCCGCGCGTCCACCTCCGAACCGCGCCGCGACTTCTGCCACACCTACGTCTTTGAGCAGGCCGCTGGGTTGAGTGAGAAGGCACCCCCAAAGGCGCCAGATCAACCGTCAGGGTTCCTGTGAGAGAGAGGAAGAACAACGCCACCGCACCATTTTCCAATCGCCAAGCCCCCAAAGGAGCCCCGCTGGGTTCCATGACCTAATCAATCCCAAACCGTCAATACAGCCCAAGCACAACCGTGAACGGCCGAGCCCCCTGATCAACAACCACCGATACGGACAGCACACCGACCAAGCGACAGACCAAAGCTGCCACGCTGATTACAATGCTGCGCCGCGAGGGCGGTGCCACCATCGATGAGATGCAGCCGCGACCCGAGTGGATTCAACTCGATTAGGGCGCCCTGTCGGGCATCCTGAAGAAAAAGCTTCGAGCTGACCAATCACCTCCGAAAAATCGAAGGCCGCGGGCGGGATACAAAGCCGCCCTGAAACTCAGAATCAAGCGCGGTAAAGCTTGGCATCAGTAGTGGAACCGCAACTGGGGCGATTTCCAAACTCTGATGAATCAGCCTGACCTCGCTCACGCCGGTAGAAGAGTGGCGGTCCTTCATGCGAGATGCGCCGCGACCCCATCCGACAGATCTCCGCGCAACGGTTGTTCGGGCTTGCCACCCTTTTGAAGGGGGTGCCGCTTGCACTGCCTGGATCACTCATTGATGCGGTCGCGTATCTTGGGATTGTTTTGCAGCCCATGCAGATAATCTTCCCAAGCCTCGTCACCAGAGAAGACCAGCTTCACTCTGCAAGCTCCGTTTTCTTGGCCCATCGGAATCAAAGTTGGGGCATCGCAAAGAGCCGCAGACGCGACGCAAATTGCGCGGATTGGAAGAGCAAAGAAGCCGTTTCGTTGATTAGCACTCCACGCTTTCCAACGACACGATAACCCACCGCTTCGCCCTTCTTGCGGGTGACCAACGATCTACCTGCTTGTCGTGAATGGCGCGGTCCATCAACGCCTTTCTAGCTGCCGCGGCGGGCATCAGAATATGTCATCACGTCCATGGCTGGCCTCCCTGTTCAGGGCTATATATGTACGATATTTGGTACGCATTCAAGAGGCGCGCCTGAACGGGTCGAGCTTGGATACTCAAAAGAACCTTGCCAACGCCATTCAAGATCATGCAACGCAAGCGTTCTGAGGTCTCGGCAGGGACACGCCGATCTGGACTGGCCATAACCTCGTCAATAGGTCCTAGCGACTTCATCAATGCACCAAACGCTCCACGGCCGAAATCGCGTTCCTCAAGGCGCGCAACGGCGCGCACAGACTTTCGCTAAGCAGAGCCATAAGCACCCTGATTGCAACGAAGTTGGTTCCTATGAACGAATGCATGCCTGCTTGTGGCAGGCTGACAGTCGTTTTTGAATGGCAAGAGATCTGATTTCCTCTGGCGCGATCGACAAACTGGTGTGAAGATATCATACCGCAGCTTAAACATGCCAACCTCTGTTATGCACGCCATCACTCAAAAACAATCGCCGCAACAGGCACCTTCCCGTTCCAGTTCGATGTCTTCAATAGCTCTGCCCCGTCTCCGACAATTGCGCCTCTGCGACCAGTGAACTGTTGCCACGTCGGACGATTGACATCGACGTCATTTCGGGTCGAGTTCGATCAGCGATGCGTGGCGCCCAGTTTTTTCCGCAGCGATGAGCGTCGTTGCCCACTGCCCAAACGGTCGAAACAAAGATCGCCTTTTCGGCTCGAGTTTCCCGGATCGCCCGCTGCGACAGTGACACCCGGCTTCATGGTTTGGATGCAGGTCCATTTTTTTGAACGGGCGCTGGATTGTTCTCAGACATCGCCCTGGTCGCGATCGCCGCACCAGTGGCGTTTTCAACGCCACTCCGGCCAGCCGTAGAGGATTCGGCTCGTATTGTCGCTGGTAAATCGGCGCGGCCAGCGTGAACCGGTCCTTCGCCAGATGATGAAGGTCGACCCAATGGCCGCTGCCAGACTTGAATGCTGACTGCAGCGTCTGCAACTCACTGGACGACATGCAGATATAAACGGCGCCAATCGGTGTGCGCGTTGATCAGCACGCAGGCGTCCGTAGAGAAACTGCCCGACCGCGAAGCTAGGGCATCGTTCTTAGATGCTGACGGCCTTGTGCCGGCCTTTCTCTGCCTCCGACGCCTCCAGCGTAGTCGACGTTATATGGCGGATCGCAAAAACAGAGATCGCTTTACAACCCCCGAGTACGCTTTTTCGTAATCGTGTCACCACGGTGCTATCCCCGCAGAGCAACCGATGGGCCCCTTGTCCTAGGACCCAAAATATACCCCTGGCCGTGTCACCGGCGCACCTCAGGACATCCGGCAGCAATCATTCCGGGTCCGTCAGGCCCACCCATGGCCATCGCAACAACGCATCGGGCAAACTCTTGCAGGTCCGTCAATCGTAAAACCGATCTATCCAAGTCCGGCACCAAAGGCCCAGCTCGCTAGCTCGTCCCACTCAATCTGATAAAAGCTCCGGGTCCCGATTTCCGACTTTTTCGCCAAACGGTTGTCAGCCAGCGTGTAGAGCCTTGCGATCCTCGTCCGACCAGCCGCTGCGCCACATCACCGGCAACCTTCAGCCATGCCAAGCTGCAGGCTGCAATCAGCCGGCCGTGGCCCGCGATGATCATGCCGCTCTCCGCGACCAGCATGGGCATCGTGAACCCGAACCGCTCCAATCGATGCACGCTATCTGGTCAACCTGCCTCTTGGGGGTGTGTCCGCGCATTTTTGACATAAGTGCGAAGTCGCACGGGTCCACACATCTCGATCTTGGAAGCCGGGCCAACGCGCCGCAATCAAGGCGGCTTGAGGCGGGTTGCGGAATGGCTGCCAATGTAAACTCAATGATTTTTTTTGAAAGCAGAAAAAAACGCGCGAATATCGGCCAAGGCGCGCCGCATACATCTCATAGCCCGAAGGGGACCCAAGGGTGGGGGTCAGGAGACTCTGGCATAGGGTACTGGAGTCCCGCAGCAACCCTTCGGCGGGGTGGCGTCCCCGAACCAAACCAACTGCGGCCAGCAGCGGCGCTCAACGCGCCTAAGCATGCAGGCGCTTTGTTGTCCCCGCTAACGAGTTATGGTGATTTGCCGGGGTGTCCGCAACGTTCGCAACCCGCGACCTAACGAGCGATATCTTGTGGTAGATGCACTTTTGGCTCAACGTTTTGTTACCGAGTATGGGCAAAATCTCAAAGTCCGCGACCTAACGATCATCATTGTCACAATCACCAACTGCTAGATCAAGCGTCGCTCGATTTGCAGCGATGCTGTGCCTTGCCACACCGCAGCACCGAAACGTCGCACACATGATTTTCAGCGCTGCGGTCAAAGACGTGATGGGTGTGCGTTCTTCACTGCGCCCGCGCCGTCGCTGTGGTGTTGCGTTTCCACGACAAGGAATGCGGCTTGATTGTTTTTGCTCAGTTCAATCAACGGCGTAAGGCCACATCCGGTCGATCTTTCGGTGATCTCAATCCGGTCGATCAACTCATCGACAACACAAGCAAACGCCTGCGAGATGCCACCTCGCGTCCGGCCTCATCCTCTGGGATCACCAGCCAGTATATGTTCAACAACCTGCCGCTTCACGGTTGGTAATTTTTTCATCTGCTTGAAGTGCCCCCAATCGCCTTCAAGGCGGGCGGGCACCTCACAGCCGCGTTTGCGATGTTTGCCAGCTTCTGCGCGTTTTGTTATCCGCTTGCAAACCGTGCGCGGGCGCGCTCGGTTGCGTGCGATACGAAATCGGGGTCTTGGTTGAGCGGCGCGCATGGTGTCGCGGCGTTTACCGGTCATGGGCGAAAGCCTCCTTATCGAGGCGTTGCGAAGATTGCGCCAGCCCGCCCCGGTCGCGCATAACCGGTAAGCAAAGGCGGCGGTCCATCGCAAAAGCCGCGCGCTTTAGGGCTGTATCAAAGTTGCAGCGGGTCACACCGGCATCGCAGCACACAGGTTCAGGATTACCACCGCATCGCCAGGCGGTCCCTTTGCCAGGTAAAGACGACACCAAGTCGAGAACCCAGATCATCTGAATCGCCACGTTTCAGCGGCATACGCAGATGGATGCCCGCTTCGGCTCATCCACGCCATCTGCCTTCTCTGGAAGCCCCCAGCCCTCGGCCAGGGTGTCCTCAAGGCTCGCGCGATACTTCTGGCATCAAGCGACCGGAATGGTGCCGGGCCAGTCGCCCCGCAGTGTACGCGCCCAGCGGACCGCTCAATCATGGCGGTCACGGAAAACCAGCTTCTGGTGTCCAGAGCCCGGCGCAATTCTTCAATCATATGCGAGGTCAACCTTTTGGCATTGAGGCGCCTTCCCATAACAAGTTGGGTCGCGATATTGGTCACCGCCTGCCTGGTCCCAATCGCTGACCAAATCATCAACCGGGATCATGGCGATGCCGCGCTCGGCGCCACGCCTTTTCCGCTTTGTCTCACGAACCAGGCGTTGCCGGCGATCAGCCCTCAAACTCGTCGGGCCTTTCGTGGTAAATACTTGAGACCACTTGGTCATATGACGCCCCTCCTGTTTTAAGCCGACCGACGGATTGCGTAGAACGTGGATCGAGTGCGCCCACGACAGCGTCGAGGTCCGCTTGTAAACCGGCGCAGGATTTTCCGGATCGATCGTCCGCCCGTCGTCCTTGCGCTGGGTGGTTAGGTGTTTTTTTGCAGAACGGTGCCGGAGCTTTTGCCGCGTCCTCCCACTGCATGGCGCCTGCTCGCCGTATTGGTCCTTTGCGGGCCATAAACGCACCGGTCCGGTAGCTCTCCATCGTGGTCTGGTCGATCAAGGCCGGCGGGCGATAAGCTGGACCGCCTCTGCGGCCCCACAGGTGCCCTCAGACACGCGGCTCCCCTGCCGCATCTTCGCCGAGGTGATCTGGTAAGGGATCAAGGCTCGAGGCCCCCACTGGCGCACTGGCGCCTTCTTTATCGCAGCCTCGGCGAACCGCATCCTCGGTGCGGCAATGAAGATCTTCCGCCGGTGGCCAAGCCCCCTGCGCGCGCATGCGGCGCGAATTGCGCTGTTTGATCTGCGCGAAACAGCAGCTGCAGGTCGTTTCGTCTGCCGCGTTCGGGATCAACCGGTTGATGTCCCTCGACCAGCAAGATTGACCTCGTCGCGCATTGCAGTGTCCGAGAAGGTGCTCCGGGCGCGTACCTGCGCCGAAGCCTCCATCTTGCGATAGGAAATTCAACGACCGCACGTTTTGCCGCTGCTCGAAGGTCCCGGCAACGTTCATCAGTCAACCTCAGCTCAATTTTTCTGGAAGTTTGCGCTGTGGACCGGCGATCTGAATCGCACTGGTCAGTTGTGGACACCTCACCGGAGCCGGTCGAGCCGGTCGGAGATGTCCGTCTCCGCAACGGTTCCGGGCGTGTGTTTGTCGTCAGTTCAGCGCTCCTGATGCAAGCCAAGTTCGCAATGTGGGATTTTGGTCGGTTGTGTACGCGCTGGAGTTTTAATCCACGACCAAGGGGGCCCGGTAATCGCAGCGTAGGGTCGCTTTGCGTCGCGCCTTGACCGCATTCTGCGCGTGCGGCGCCCTTGCCAACTTTGCGGCGGGAATGCGCCCAAGACCTGCTCAAAACTCGTCGTGGAGGCTTTTCGCAGCTTCGCTGCAAAATCCGCCAGCGAATTGGTTGGGCATATCGCTTTACGGCCTGGTTGCGCGCTGGCAATTTGTAACGGGGGCTATTTCGCCATCAGCAAGTTTCAAATTCAGGGCGTTGGCGACGCGATCGCGCATCGCGGTGACATAAGGTTTACCACTGTGTTTATATCTGGTTTACTAACTGGTAATGGTTCGCCCTGTGGGGCAATTGTGGCTTTTGCCCTGAGGGCAGACGCGCTTCGCCCCTGTGGGGCAGACCTATTTTGCCCGGATCAGGCACAGCATTTTGTCGCCAAATAGCATATCCATGTTTGTCCCGGTTCCTCGGGGATCGGTGTTTGTGGTTTTGGCGACCTAAAAATGAAACCTTCGTCATTCCAGCTACCGGTCAGCGCCGTGCGAACCTGTTTTGTGGTCAGGTACGCGCACCAACGTCCGTGAAAGGCTCGGACCACTGTTGTAGGACCATGCCAGCCCATCGATATGTTGTGCTCGTTGCTGCGTTTTTCTGGCACCTACAAAGAAATGTTTTTGGTAGATCCCGCCGCACTGATACCGACTGCGCTGGCTATGTTGGGGTCGAAGCTATGCACCTACTGCCTCTCCTTTTTTTATGTTAAAAAGCCGCCCTTGGATTGAACAATGACAGGCGAAGGCCAACCGCACGCAGGCGAGGTTCCCATAGCGCTGCCGCATCCGCCTTGATTGTCGTCGTGGGCGCCCATCGCGCGCAGCGGGCACTCGGGCAAGGATCGCGGCCCTTTTTTTCGTCACGCCCCATTCATTTTGCCTGACTCCTGTGAAAGTGCTTGCCGACGGTCCTGGCCGGGATGATTTCAACCCGGATGCCTTGCCGCGCCGCCCAGCTGAGGACGTTGGCGGTCCAGAACCAAATCGTCAGCAGGGTCGTTTCCAATTGTTGTGGACGGCGACAAATGGCTTTTTCGAATCCGCGATGACCTGGGCCGCCATGCTCTGCGATCACCGGTGGGCCAGGCCTTGGATTTGCATCAGCGGGTTGCGTGGGAACTTGCCTCACCCTTTTGACTTGAGATCAAGCGTCCACAGCGTAAAGGACTGCCCTCAAGGGGGCCAACGCGAACGCCGGTCTTTGTGGCCAAATCGAAGCGCCGCGATGATCATTATTCGGCCGCCATGTCGCTCCATGCCTTGGTACCCTCGCCCTTGCATGAGGAGGTCCTGGATCCGGCTTTTCGGGCTTCACGTCATAGGGTCGACGCAAGGCTTTAAAACGTGGCCAGTAGTCGGCCAAACTTCTCGTCGGACATCGCCGTGCATTGCAACGAAATCTGCAAAGGCTTTTTTTGTTGATATCCGTCTTCAGGATGGATTTGATGTTCAGGCGATGATCGCCGGTGGCTTCTATGAATGCTTTGGGCGGTGTCTGCGCAATGGGTTGATGTCCGACATGCAAACTCTTTCAAAGTGATCGAGAATTGGCCGGTCGTTTTGGGGATAAAGTCATTCCAAGGGTCCTTTTACTGGTTGATCATGAGGGTGATTTTCTTGTGCGGCCCGGTCCGGCCATAAAGGTGGCGCGCTGGGCCCTGCAGGCGCTGCCTTCGCCGTCATCTCGGTGATCAGTTGCAGGTCCACAGGTTGCCGCGCTTGCCCGCAGGCTTGTCGCGCTCAAATCCGGGCCAGCCATAGCCAATAAGCGCGCGACTGGGCTTGCGAAAACCGCAGTAAAATCGTTCGAGGACATCAGGACGTTAACTCGGCGAATAGAACGATAATTTCGCACTCTTTGCGTGCCGCGACACAGCACGGGCCATCGCTTCAAGCTCGTCAGCCGCCACGTGATCTTCTTCGTCGCTGAGCTGATCAAACAAGGAACCAGCAACAATTTCCGTCGTCGTCGCGCAAGTAATCGAGTAGGCGCGCTGCATATAGTCGAAGCGTCCATCGACGATCTGTGCATTTGGGGCGGCGTTCGCTTGGGCTTGTAAGCCCCGATGCAGTTTTTTACCGCGTCATGAAATATACCTGACAAACGCCAGGCCGAGGTAGACAATCAGCATCACCACCCTCGATGTCACTTTTCATCGAAAGGATTCTGAGTGAGCCACTCGACCGCGGAACCGACAATGCCTGCGTCGACACGCTCACCGACAATTCGGCGGAATTTCCCGGTTAAACAATCTGTTGTGCTTTTCACTGTTTAAATTCCTTGTCATGATTGATTCGTGGATCGCGTCATCCGGTTTGATTCTTCGCGCAATCGAACGCGCTCGAGCGTCGATTGCTGGCAAGGCTTGCCATCGATGTCCTCTCGCGCCAGCTTCGCGGGCGGAAAATGCTCGAAGGTGCCAATGAAGTGCATGGCGCGCTTGAAACTCTTTCGGAATCGCGGCCCCTGAAGGTCGACACAGGGCGCGGTGTCAGCGTGGTGCCTTTTTTGCCGCCAAAATTGTGATTTGTCGCCAGGATTGTCCGCCTCGACCGAGTGCCCTCGAACTCGTCGGTGGAGACGTTGGGCAACACGCAGGGCCTGCTTTGTGATGGGACGACATGCCAGCACAGCGCGCGATATTGTGCGCCGAACATCAAAAGGGCGGTCGCCCTCCCCATTGATCTGATCGTTCCGATGCCCACCTTTCGCCGGTGCGATCTGCTTGAGCAGCTCTCCTGCCCGCCGGTGGCCACGCGCTTTGATCCGTGCGGCCATCCGCAGCAGCGTCTCGTCCTCGGCCTGTTTTGCATAAGCTGGCAAGGGGCTGCAGCCTTATCATGCCTCAGTCCTTACTTCATGCGATGTTTTGACATTCAGCCAAAGCCGCGCGTTGCCCAACACACCATCGTAGGTCTGAGCATCCGAGCTTGCGCCGGTGGTTATCGGCTGGCAGCGAGCGCGTTCATCTGTAGTGCCCACAACCTGTCCATTGTAAAAAAAGTGGGGCAAAAGCGGTTGGCAATGAAGCAGGCCCCAACGGGGAGGCAAACATCGCAACAACCTGGCGAACACGAGGAAGAAGTTGCCTCGCCTGAACTGGGTGGTCCGCCGAGCTTTCGAAGCCCACCGTCTGCAAAATAGCAACTTCACATTTGCCAGAAAGTGAGCATGTGTTGGCATGAGCGGGCAATCATCATTTTTGACGTTGAACCTAGCTGAATGGGTAGCATCGATGGAGCCTCTTGGTGAGATACCCAGCAAGACGCGGAACCAAAGCGATTGGTCGCCTTCTCAATGCGGAAGGCCAAATCCAACGACGGGCGTTTCATCCGAAAGAGAATTTTGGGTGAGATAAGGAGCGCTGATCCACCGATTGCGCCAAACGCGTTGCGCTTGATGTGGGTGGCCTCGAGATATGTTTGCGAGCTGTTTCATGGCTGCAACTTATCTATATCGAAAAACATCCGCGCACCCAGAACATTAGCTATTGTAAATTACGTTCTTGGTTGCCTTGCTATACACAGTCCATGGCATTGAAGTTAACGCATCAGAGAAACCCGGAAGTCTAATGTGCAGGTGG
>Ga0163217_1084929_pt1 | contig 13243 bp, 18 predicted proteins | sample SynspAceP_FD_185933 | JGI IMG/M metagenome (GOLD analysis project Ga0163217, IMG submission 185933) | Saline lake microbial communities from Ace Lake in Antarctica - Synechococcus sp. Ace-P (PacBio error correction) | ecosystem: Environmental > Aquatic > Non-marine Saline and Alkaline > Saline ...
AAGGAGAGCGTATGTGTCTCCTAATTCAAAAAGAAAGGGGGTTTACCTTTGGGGTCCTGAAAAGAAGGCCTTCCCTTTTTGGTGGGATGAAGTCTGAAACGATGCACAAACGAACATTCCTGGGTGGCTGATCAAGCTTTGCCGAGCCGTGGGTGCATCAACTTCCCGCAGTGTTTTAACTTTGTTCTTGGTAAGATCGCGAAAAATATCCGTTTCATGTTGGACGAGGCGAGATTGTTTGGCACAGAATGGAATTGTCGGATTGTTCTCGGGTTGTTCAAAGTAGCTGGCCGTTTCTTGGATTCCGCTCAAGGTCGAAATATCTGATAACATTGTCTGCTGATCTGTGCGGAGCCGAGGCCGCGAGCGGCAATTGCCGAGCATATTGATGAGTGGTGGGCAGGGTTGTATAAACAGAGAGAGCTGACGGGGAAGGCAGGTATCGCGGAAGAGAGGTAGTTTGGTCATCTGTAATTTGATGGCGCAGAAATTCCAAGTCATCGGAGTCGTGCGGCGGTAATCAGCCTGGGGTTTCTTCTTTAATAGGGTGGCTGGATTTTCGGTAATTTTCATTGGGTTGTGAGGGGTTTTTTGCGTGAGCGTGTGGGGCTATTGAGTTGGGATGCGGCCGGTAGTATGGCATCTGGTACGATGCGATTTTAGGCGAGGATTCTTTGTGGGGACATTCATTGGTAGGGTGAAAAAAGGCACGCAATATATGTGGAGTAGATAGGATGCTGAATTCAGCGGTGTCCGCGCGATATCATGAGAGGTTCGCATGTTTGAGGGGTACCGGTTTTGTTGCGATCGGTGGTTCCGATCAAAAGCGAGGAGGTGGATTCCGGGTTGTTGGTGCTGGGTGTCGGATGATTAGAGTTATTGGGTCCGGGATTCATTTGTTTGGATTTCGGGGATTTTGTCCGAAGAGACGATGGTTAATTGACCTGTCACTGTCGGCACAGATGCCGTGCTGGACTTCCAAGAGCAGATATGGGGGTTTTCTGGCGGTCAATGTATGGCGGTGGGAACCAATGCAGGCGCAAGGCTTGTCGTAATTATGATGCGTATATGTGACGATTTTTTTCGTATTGATCCGTTGCTGCTGTGGGACATGTGAGTTGGTCTGTGATTTCGGCTGGGCGCCGCAAGGACGGGTTGTGATGTGATGATTACGATATCGATTCGAGAGACAAATCGAATGGGATTCCTGTTGCTTGGATCGCACTGGAATTGAATCGTTGCGCGAGGCAGATTACGAGCGCATTGGCGCATTTTGTAAATGGTTCGTTTCGTCATGGGCGCTGGATGTGCTGTGACAGGATGTTGTGATGAAGGGTTCTCTTCGATTGTCTATCGCTAGAGTTCGTCCGAGATGGGTAATTCGTCTTATGGTTTACGTGGAGTGCGAGCTGGCTGGGACTGCTGGAAAAAAACGAACAAGAATTGGAATTTTGGTTGCGACGAAAATATTTGGTGATATGACAATCGGGATTTGCCTCGGTGCGATGATGCGAGCGGGTTGTGTGATTGACCATAAGATAGCGGGCGTGGGCTGACAAGGCGAAACGATGCCGGTATGAAGGGACCGTTATGACATTTGTATGAGTCGAGAGCGGGACGGATGAAGGTATACCAGGCGGTCGATTGAGCGGCGTCGTCCTCGGATTGTGAGTTTCGTTTGAAAGAAGGCCTGGAGATGGAGCGGTGCCCAGATGGCATGGCGGGTTCCTTGTATATTTCGAGGTGTTTGGCTGAGGAGACAGTTCTGTGGACGAAACTTTACTGTTACTTGGAGAGGCGGTAGAATTGTTGAGAGCTGGTGATTGAGGTCTGCGATCGGCCCGAGGTAGGTAATGTGCCTCATGTGTGGCTCTGGACGGTGCGCATGGGTTTCCGAGATCATGGTTGCCGATTTTCCATGGCTGCCTGATTGGTTATCTGAATTTTGTCGAGATCTGCGCCCTCGTATCGTTTTGTCGGCGCAAGGGCGGTGTTGGTTCAATATTGTCACTTGCGCCTGGAAGCTGAGTTGTTTAGGAGGTATTCCTGGCTGCCTGGATCTGGGTTGGACTGATAATTTTGTACGAAGAGCAGCTGCGGAAGCTGTTTAATTCGATTGTGTTGATGAGGTGTTTTCGACGGCTGTGCGAATGCCGAAATTTTCCATGTTGCGACCGTAGATGTGAGTAATACGTTTGCCGGGGGAACGCTTTTGCCGATTCTCCGAATAATTCAGCGCTGGCCACTCGTTCCGTGTTGATGTGCTCTGGAGATGACCGGAAGGTGTCTGGTGCGATAGATGGTATAGACGCGTCTGGCAATTGGAACAGAACTTTTCGAACTTGCAAGTTGCGGAGAATGATGACGTTTCTGGTCTAATCGGTTGAATGGCCAAGGCCTGAATTTAAAGGTTTCTGTTATACGTTGAATATTGATTTTCATTCATTCGGCTCCGCTTTCCGGAAGCAGAAATTGGTTTGATGTGAGACTTCGGATGCATTGCTGATCTCTGTGCGATAGATGTGTGTACGAGGGATGAAGGAAGAAGCGGCTGTACGTTTTGATGGGCTTGGGCAGATAATTGTAGTTGGAGTGAGCACATGTTGGCAAGTGATGAGTCGGTGTAGTGCGCATAGTCTGCAACGTGGTCGTGGGCGGCCTGGGAAGGCCAATACGGCGATCAGTAGGCACGAGGCTCTCCCTAAACGGAAAGGAAGCCGGCGGAAGAAGCCGCGGTCCAGGATTGCGATGAAAAGCTATTTAACAAAGGTCGGGTGTTTTCGCTGATCTATTGATGTAGATTGGATTGAGTTGAAGGTCCGCGAGAATTGTTATGTAAATGATATCAGTGAGGAATTCGTTGTCTGTGGCGCGGAGGTTGCTTGGAATCTTGGATGTTGGTTTGGCTGATTGTGGGGAGACATTGGTTCATGTAATGTCTGGTCACTCATTGAAGTTGCGGGTGTGAACAGATGTGTTTTCGTGACACACAGTTTGATGTTCGATTTGCCAGGTGTGCGGGTGGGGTGGACGATAAGCCGATCTGCGAGCGTCTTTCCGATGGTCGTTCAGTGTCGAACGCTCTGGATTGAGGTAAAGGCCTGAAATTTATTAGAAGGAAGCTGAACATTATAGCTGGTGTTTCGGAGCCAAGGAGCGGTGTCCTGAGATATGGCGGGGGTGCATGTGTGATACAGCCCAGGTTGGTAACAGGTTTCAATGTCTGACGCATATGATTCGTGAGCGATTAATGCGAGATTCGGCACTTAGCTTACAGCCCGTGTTTGTACGTTGAGACGCGCGAAACATTTGAGGAAGGCAATCAATGCTGATTGGTGAGACTGCTTTGTTGGCCGCCTGCGCATCATGTAGCGAGGTGCGTGACGAGGTGTTTTGACTGTTCAGGCATGAAACGGATGAGTTGGACGATGCAAGCCGGGGATCTGAGCGGGACGATGATTGCTGGTGTTTACCCTGCGGAAACGGTTCGTGAATATGCTGTGGTCGAGTGGTTACTACCAGGCGCCTGCCGTGGATTGCTCACCGGATACACACGAATCATCGGTTGGGGCGATGTGATCATTATCAGGATTATGAAATCGGATGCTCGGGAAGACAAAGCAAGCTATGGCAGTGTTACGGTGGAGCCGATTTTCTGGGATCGCGCCAGATAATTACGGGTAAGAGCGCTTGAAGTCGTGTGTGCATTGGAAAATCTTTAGGCGCGCGTGTTTTTGTCTGGCGGGTAGTTCGATATCGCCTGGCGGCTTTGGCGGGGGGCGGCGGTTAATGGCCGTGTCTATTCCGTAGTCGAGGTGAAGCAGGAGAACGGTGTGCGGTCAGGGTGAACGACCGTCAGGAACGGGCGGTGAGTAGAGACAGAGGGTCATGTCAGGTTCGCTCAAGACCCTGGAGAGAACAAGGAAAGGTCGAATGCGTTGAAGACTGGATTGCACAGGTCTGTTTGACCTTCAGGTGCGAACTTTTATCCGTGGTCTTTTCGGGTTGAGGGGTTTCCTTTTTTTTTCAGGGATCTCTGTGTATGGGGTGAGATTTTCGGGCTGTGTGGCGTTGGTGGTTTGGTGCGGTGAGGTTGCGATTAATGTTGCCTATGGTGCGGTCATCAAGTCGCTGCTCTAGATGCGATCGGATGATTTAGGGAAGAGATGTTGAGAGTTCAAGCGCATGTCAGAACAAGCAGGGATATCGGAAGTGCAGTGGATCTATGGCCGTATGTTGTGGGCATTTTATCGCAGATGTGATGCATTTCAGCTAGGCGAGGATTGTTCGAAGGTGGGGAATTCCGGTGTTGCGTGGGCAAGAATGAAGGGCAGATAGTGGTGTTCGATGGAAGAAAGCTTGGACGCCCCAGTTGTTGCAATTTATTGTGGAGTGTGTTTTATGCGATCATATGATCTTTCCGGCGTGCCTTATATTGTAGCATCGCGTTTGATTCGATTGGATTCGGTGATGTCGACATGTAATTTTGAATTGGGGAGAGCTGATATCCGATTTCGCTCGAACCTGATGACCCGCTTGTTCGTCTGATTTAGACTTTGGGTTTAGCAGATTTTCATCCTGCGCTTTTGAGTTGAGATTGATGGGGTGATCGGTCTGAAGGACGAAAGCCGCGCGGGATGCCGCGTAATTTGAGTCCGCGGCCGGATGAAAGGGGCTGAGTCCGGAAAATTGTTCGGGCGTTGGTTTGACAGTCCATTTGAAAAATGCGCTGCGTGGGGCAATGAGCTGGTGGGCCAGGGCAATGGCTAAATGTTCCTGTGAGTTTTCTTGTTTTTTTTTTGCGGTTGTTATGTTTTTCGTCTTCGACAATTGTGCCAGTCAGTGAAGTCATTGCTGCTCGGTGGTGATAATAGGCTTTAACGAGAATAGTTTCTTAGGCGGCGTAGCCATCATAGCTGTTGTTGATGGTGTCGATGCTATTTTTGGGCGTGGAATTAGGCTATCCACGACGGGATGAAGCGAGTTGTTGAGGATTCGCGTTCATCCGACGCTCTGGCCGTGAATTGTGTGAAACGGAGTTTTCATCTTCAGGAAGACTGTGGCATTGAGTTGGCAGCGTAAGGCTGGCTGTGAATTGTCATAGTTGATTAGTCGAGGTGGGATTGGAAGCTTGGTTTCGCTAGGAAGCGAGACGGTGAAGGGCTGAAAGACGGTCTGCCTGGGAAGCTGTGTTGTGATGTTTTTCTGCGTGTGATCGTGTGATTTGACTACCGCATTCCCCGGTATGGACAATTTTGGCCATTTTCGTTAATTCGAATCGTTGCTTGATGATGAATACGATTATAGTTGATCATAGTGCTGATAATGCCCATGATGTGGGCGTGCGCTGCGCCGGATCAATGGAAGTATGTTTTAGCCGTTCGCTGTAAATGGTTGGATCGTATTTGGAGACCCACTTTAAGAACGTGCAAAGGATTTGGGATTCACACGCGAGATCAGTATTCCGGCTTTTATGAAGCGCAGCAAGAATTTGGATTTGGTGATATTGTGTTTTTGGATACGATCCCCTGAGCTTGTTCAGGATTTTGGGAGATGCGCGCGATGTGTAATTCCGCGCTCGTGTTCTGCGGAAGCTGGCCGGCGATTTTTTCAGCCGTGGCCGGGTGAAGGCCAACCAGGCAATAGTATCTGGAGGACCGCGTGTGTCAGTTGGCTGGCCGGGGAGCGGTTTAGGTGGCTTCGTTTTTTGATTCCTGAGGACGGACATACCGTTTTGCCGGTTGACGGTTCGTTCGTATGTGTGTCCAACCTTGGATGGTGCGTGAGGTTGCGAGACATGTCGTGATGGGATTTCCGAACCAGATGGTGGCGGGCCCGGTGAGTCTGGGCGTAATGGCATCCCGCTTGTCGAATGGCCTGCTAGGCGCTTGCATGCGGTAGCAAGTGCGGTTGTGGATGTGATGCTATGTGCATACGAGCTTGGAACGACGTTCCTAGTAGCTGTGCATCATTATGTCACTGCTGCGTTTGGATTTTTTTGTATAACGCGATGCTTTGGTGCAGAATGGTCTGTGAATTTGTTAGCGGTTTGTTAATCCGACGGGATCGAGTGGTAGTTGCCTTGGTCCGCATGGGGCCGAGGCGAGCACGCGTGCGATGCAGAGCTTAGAGGGTGAAGATGGAGCGTGATGGGTCGGAAAATTGGTGCTGTCCGGAAATTTGGTCGTCGGCGGTACGAAGGTGGAAGTTTCGAAGCATTCTGGTTACCTATAGATTACGTTGTTTCCGCGCAGATGTGAAACGGAGGAGAAAATGTTGTCTACATAAGTGGTCGTCATCCGTTTGGCTTGTTGGGATCGTTTGCCGTTTGGGGTTCTCGGAGCCCCGACATGAGCGGTGATTTTGAAGACGGTGGCTGGGGGCGATCGGTTCAGGCTGCAGGCGCGTGCTTTCGCCCAACGCATGGCAGTTGGTGGGATCTTGTGGTTGGGTGATGAGGGGATGTAATCGTTAATTGGGGCCCTGGCGGCTTGCAAGGGGATGGACATCGGACTTCCTTCGGGTGGCGTGGGGACTGGCTTCGCTGGGTACGTTCGTTGGTACGTTACTGTCGTGCTTCAAGATTGTCATCTCCGGCGTGGATTGCTGTGATGGCGACGGTGGTGTGGTGGGCGCCGACCTGGTAAAACGGCATGACATGGTCTATCGCTTGGAGGTTCCGCGCTTGTGGCATAAAGCGGTCCTGTTATGGTGTGACTCATTTCGAAGGATCCCGTGATCCATGCGTGGCGCTGCGCGGATCAGGGGCGTCCTTGTTGAGATGGCTGGGCAGGGGTACTGATTGCCTTGGTGGGAGGAGTCTAGTTTTCGATACGGGTTGATATAAGAGCTGAATTTCTGCCTGAATGGAAAAAGGCTGGGGTGCGAACGTTTGGCTGGGATGATGATGGATGCGGTTCCCCGGTGGTTTGGCGTGCTCTGGCGGCGGTGAAACTCGATTCGGCTGTTCAGGGGGGATGTAAAGCCGAAGGGCTGACGGTCAATTGAATCGATGAGGCCGATTGGTCTTGTGTCTACTTGCCGATGCGGATGGCCGATTCTGATCCGCATGGCCAGCTGACGGTGGCCGAGCGGTGGCGTTGTTGATCTGCCGCCATTCTAAGTACGAAGCTGGCCGGTGTTGATGCGATCGGCAATGTTGGTTGATGTTTGGATGCGTATAGATATAAGCGGAGTCAAGCCAGATGCTGATTGAAATGCGGGGGTGGCTGTAGGGATTCAGGGCTGTTTTAAGTTCGTTTTCGCGAACCCATGGCATCATTTCGTTTCGCTGGTTCCAAAGACAACCCAAGCCGCAAGGGCGGAGAGCCAGGCATGGGCGCTATGTTTTGTTTTTTTGAGCGGTGAGCAGCGGCATCGCAGGTTGACGTCGCAGCTGACTTGCCGTGTTGTTTTTTGTTTGGAATGTTGGTACCAGAGATATAGCACGCTGATGCACTCGATTCCGATCGAGCTCGGGTGGGATCCAGACACGATCCGAATGTCCGCTATCGGGGATCTGAAATCGGATTGGCGGACCTGTTCCACATCTATTGGCGCCGTCCCACCGGTGCGGGGTGGAGAGTTTGGGTGAAACCGGTGATCAACCGGCCTCCGACATGCATGGGTGTTTGCGGGTGGCGTATGAGGCAGGCGCAATGTTATCCGGAGGTGAGGTTGCGCCCTTTTTTGTAGAGCGGCTTGCAATTTCATGGGTTTGAAAAAAAAGGGCCCAAAATTTTTTTCCTGGGTTGTTGCCCGGGATTAAGGACTGATGTGATCACGGTCGCACGATTAAGGCGTTGGGTGTAAGGGCAGTGGTCGTGATGCTATATGAGCGGCCTGGCGGTTGACGTGTGTTTGGAATCCGTAATGAGTACAATTGCCAGCATAGTAGCCAGGGTTTTGTGGCTGAGGCTTGACCGTGTTGACCATTTGGGGTGGCGGTGCAGCTGGCCGAGGTTAGTGGTTATGTGTCGAGCGATCAAGAGTAGTGGAGCATGTGTGTCGGTCGCGAGTTCTTACCGGGCGTGATTCCGCTCCGATATATGTTGTTTTCCTGATGGGGCCGGGTAAGACGGTTGGGGCCAGTTGAAACAGGGCACGCCTTGCACCTTTGGACGATTGATCCGATATCTGGGCATTGCGGCGGTTTGGGAATAGATGTGGAGGAGGCGTTGTGGGGTTTTGCACGCTATTTCTGTGGGACGGTCGGTCTGGGCTCCGATTCGTGCTGGTAGATGGTGTGGCATGACGGAATGGAGCCCAAGCCGATTCGATACAGGCCCAGCAGTTGGGTGTGAAAATTGATATGAGGCGTGCTTGCAAGCGCGGGGATATGGTGTTCTGGGAAGGGCATGTCGGCTTTTAATGAAGACGAACACTGCTCCTCAGGCAAGTAGTGACCGTGAGGTGCGGAGCGATAGGATGCAGCTCTAGGGCTTTCCCATGTTCGGGCTTGAGCGTTTAAGGTATGGTTTTTTCGGTCGACAGATTGCCCAGGGCTGCCCGTTCTAGGGTATTGGGGCCAATCGCGCGATCAGGTGGGTTGATTGGCAGCGTGTGCGGGTGAGCGTAAATCGGTGGGTAAGGGGTTTGGATAAGCGGTTTCCTGTGGAAACACAGCGTCATGGAGAGCTTGTCAGCGGGAGAGATATTGCTGTTTGAAGTGAGGCCGGATTGTATACGGGGAGACGTTGTCGTTCGACAAAAGATCGCATTGAGGAATCTCCGTTTGGGCGTGAGCGCCAGCACGAGATGTCGGAAGAACGCAACTGAACCGAGCTCCGCATGTGGGTGACACATCTCGCCTGTTTGTGCGTCGACTCGGAAGGTGCCTAAGGCGGACCTTTTTGCGGCGCATGCGGCCCTTTGCCCAGCATGGATGCGATTGAGATGTCGTGGGGTTCTGGTGGGTTAGCAGATCCGGTGCGTGTGGTACGGCGGGAGGGATGATGATAAGCCCTGGAGAGAGTATTGTCATGCCGGTGTCGGTTCGCAGCCCCCGTGCATCGGGATGGTTTAAGAAGAGTGATCCATCGGCCGGCGATAAATGGTGTGAGATTGGGCAGCTTGGCAAGCCGCAGTTGTTAGAATGGAGTGGATGCTTGGATCGTCTATGCCCGCTCAGGTAGGCCCGGTTCGGGTGGGCTTGTCCCACTCGTGTATCAGACTGGGTCACGGTGGGCAAGCAGGATGCGTCCTTGCAATGTGTCGATCGTCCATGCCTATTGTCTGACCAGTGCCGCCTGTCGGGCTTCAAGATTGATGCTGCGATCAGGTTTGGTGTATTGGTTCTGGTGGTCGAAGAATTTGTCGACCGTGCCTGTTCGAATTTGGACGTGCTGAGATGGTATTGGCGCGCGCAACTTAGATGTTGATGATGAAGATAAGCAGGTCATGGTGATCTGGAATAGGGAGGTCCGATGGCTGAAGGTTGTGGCGCGAGGTCGGCTCGGTCTAGCATGAGAAGGCGCCTTGAGGGATGCGTGAATTGCACGTGCCTGGCACGGAAATTGTGCGGGTAAGCCAGGGGTCGAGGGTGGATGACTTCTTTCTTCGGCTGGGACGGACGTCCGGTGGGCGGTAGGGGGGATGGACCTCTGCGACGATATGCGATCGTGACATGCGGGTAGGACCGGAAGGTCCTGAAACACCATGGCATGGTTTACAGTTTGCTAGTTTGCAAGGAGGCATGGCGGTGTTTGAGATCTGGCCTTGCGTGGGATGGCCGATCAGGGAGTAAGCGTGTGTTGCCGGAGGATTCGCGAGAGAATAGTCGTTGGAGTCCTTGGTGAGCGAGTAGGCCTACGCCTTGATATGATCGGGTGGCGCAGAAACTTGTGAGGAAAAACTTGTGTTTTGGGCTCATTGTGCTGTTTATTGGCCGGGTGGCGACTGGTTCTGCGCAGAAGGTGTTGGTGTGGAGCCTGGATTGGGAAAGATTCGGGTCGGGCGTTGAGTCTTGCTCTGCGTCATCACACGATCGGACGAATGGCACGATCCGATATGGTGTGAAGCTCGCTGATGCATGCTGGTTGAGATACGACATTCAGGATTTGCGCTGAACCGTGAATCAGCGTGTCGTCGGTCGTCGCATCAGCAGTTGGCGGTTGATGAGCCATGGGTCATCACCCGTTGCGGGCGCGGAATTGAATGCGGATAGATGCTAGACGTTTTTACAGGGTCGGGATGCCGATGATGGCGTCCAGACTGCGGCGCGTATCCGGTTGATTGTGGTGGATCGGTATTTGTAATCTGCTTTCTCACGACTGCACGGATTGGCGGTGTCATGCGGCTCTGGAAATCTGGTATTGTGTTGGGCCACGAATCCGGATTTTCCGGCTGAGCTGAGAAATCTTGTTTGACGGATTTCGGAAGGGTGGTCGTCGGTAGGGAGCGAGACGGAGGGCGAACGTTTGCGACGGATTCGCCACAGGCCGTTTCGCGGCTTTTATGTAATACCGGAGATATGGTTCGAAGCGTTTGGATTTCAAACGTGATGGAAGCACCGAAGATTCCCGCAGCCGACAACAGTGTTTTGTTTTTTTCAACTATGGAAAGTTTTCTGGTTGAAGGCATCAGCGTGCTTCGCGATGAATGTAGCGGAGAGATCGAGATGTGAATAACTGTGTCGGAAGGCGGGGCCTGCGATTGGGTTGGGTGTGGATCGCTACCGTGAGGCCGAGCCGGCGGAGAACTCAAGAAAATAGGCCGAAGTAGCGTGTGATAGGGCGAATGAGCAAAATCAGGTCGAATGGATTGGGGTAGAAGATGCGGAACATTGTGGTGCGTTGAATGAGGCGGGCGGGTTGACAACTTCGAAGTGCGGGCACGCGGATCCGCCGAGGATGCGAAAAAAACACCGACCTGTATTGCGAGCAGGATCAAGACCGGGCAGCAACGGGCGATGATTACACAGGTGTGGAAGGCGTTGATGACGAGTTTCGATGAGAGCATCAGCCAGGTCTTCCTCGCGATGCGCTGATGACGGGGCGCGCAGAAATTGCTGCAGATTCAAGTGGTGGCGAAAGGACGGAAGATGCGGAGGTAGATCATCGGGTAACATAGCCGCTGATTTCATCGGTGCAAGAGTTCATGGTTGCAAGGTAATTCCGGGTTTGTCTTCAGGGTATAGGCCGAGGGTGCCTTGATGGGCATCAGACGGGTGCTTGTCGGCCCCGATGCGATGTAGTGTTGGGCTAGTGGTGAAGGAATATGTCGTGCGGCTCCAGATCGAGCCCGCCATTGGGCGAGAGTCTCGTCTGATTGAACAGGGATCGGATATTGTCGGCCAGAAATCGGATTTTCTCCGGATATACCATACCGATAGATAGGATTTCGCCGTTTAGACGCAGTGGTCGGTCAGTGGGATTTGATTCGGCAGTAGGCTGGATGAAAGGACGAAACCAAGACCAGTAGCGGGGTGGTTGAATTGCCTCGGCTTGTTGGTCGCGACAGGGAGCTTTGGCCGGCATTGGATCATGGTTTGGAGTATTGAAGTGGTTGCGTCATGCGACTCTTTTTTAAGTCGATGGGCGGGATGAACAGGTATGAGATTGGAATGCGCAAGAGATCAGGGATGAAGTTGAATACGGGTGGTACGCTTGATGATGATTCAAGCGAGCGGGCCCGCGAGGAGAGAGATCGTTCGATGCTAGCCGATACGGAGAGGCGAGATAATCGGCGGAAGCTGAAGATAGAATCAGATCTGCATTGGGAAAATATTTCGTACGGATGATTTCCGGTTCATTTGGTCGGCAGGGTACGTCTGCTTGGGATTTTATCATGATCGAGTTCTTGGGTCAGAGGTGTGGTGCGAGGCGAAGGTCAATAAGGAGCAATGCAGAAATAGTTGCGATTTTTCCCAAAGTGTCGGAAATTGTAGAGTCAGTGGCCGGGAACAAGTAAAAACGAGCGGGAACATCATAGATCAGATGGAAGAGCGATCGAAGAAAGGGGATGATAAAGGTCGAAATGATTGAGGCGGAGTTGGCAGTGAACGGACCCGTGGACAACCGCTTCTTGATCCAGCGATCGGTGATGTGGAACACAGGTCGAGTCCGGCGAATTTGGAGGTTTTTTGTAGGTATTATATGTGGGAAATGGTATCGCGAATGAAGCGGATATAGTTCTATCTCCGAAGTAAGGCGGCTTGGTGGAGCGACTGGTCTTCCAGCTGGGATGCAATTGGATGCGGCTTGCGTACGGATATTGGACGTCACTGAATCGCGAATCCTGATTTGCAGGTGGATATCGCAACGGAATCGGTAGTCGCTGAATCACTCTGGTGGTCTAGCTGGGCGTGATGTTGACGACGCCGGGAATGGATACCGAAAGAGATCTGATGAGAGATGGTGGGATCATGACAAGACCTGAAATATAATTCCGATTTTAGTCCGTCGTCGGTGGAATTGACGGCAAGTGGTGTAGGATTGTTTTCGTGAAACTATGGCTTTCTTCCGGGGGGATGGTGAGGGTGATTGCGCCAATCGGCATTAGAGTCGATGTGTATGCCGTGCAAGAAGCAGCATTATGGTTTTGGGTTGAACCCACAACCGCTGGAAACGAGCGATGTAGGGTAATTTCTTGGTGGGAGGCGGTCTCCAGTAGGCCATTGCGGGAATTGCGGCAGGGGTAGTTGGGGATGAGAAGTGATGGAGCTGGGTGGCTCCGAGAGGCCTGTTGTCTGGATGAGCGGTTTCGCGGTCTTTGGTGAGGTACCTGGGACGCAGCTCGTCGATTGCCCGTTGAATATTGCATATTGCAATGGTGGCGATTGGCAGCTTCGTCGAGTCTTAGCGTGTTCGGCGAAGGGTTTTTGCGAGCGCTGTGTATGTGATATGCCTGAAGGTTTCAATATTGGATGATCGACATCGAATTGTGACGTCGAGCGTGGCGTGAGGTTTGTGGAAACCGGAGGGAAGCCTTTTGATTAGAGACCGTTGAGGCATTGATTTGAAGGTGAGGGTCCCGGTTTCCCTATTGACATGCTGGTTTGCGCCCTATGGTGTATTGGTTGGCGGAAGGATGACGGTCGCGCTGATTTTGAGGCATGTTTGCTGGACATCCTGTCGGTTTTCCCCAAGGATTTTCGTAAGGGTGTGAGAATGCTTTCCGGCGATCTTGTCAGGCAGCGATTCGGAGATCTCAGCTTGAATTGGGCAGTTGGAGAGGCGAGTTTTCTGTGGAAGGAGATGTTTGATACGGTTTTAACTGGAAAACGGTTCTTAGTTCTGTGGTC